>ERZ838225.447-NODE-447-length-57473-cov-5.170382_pt1 | contig 57473 bp, 45 predicted proteins | sample MGYA00519684_ERZ838225 | MGnify/ENA primary metagenome ERZ838225 (study PRJEB31850, sample SAMEA3708829) | human gut metagenome | biome: human gut; feature: human-associated habitat; material: faeces | place: China | collected 2014 ... | reverse complement strand
TAGAGATAAATAATAGTTTGACATAAAACTAATTTTGTGTTAAATTAAAAGGCAGGTGATGAAAAAATGAAAAATGAAGCTTTTGGAAATTCATTGTACAGTTATCTGTCTAGAGCTCATCATAGAAGCAGAATTTTTATGGATGAAGAATTGAGAAAAAAGGGAATAACAGACTTAGGCTATTCTCATATAAGGATAATGATAGTGTTATATGTTTTTAAAACTCTTTCTATGAAGGAAATAACTGAGAAAATATCAAAAGATAAATCAACAGTAACTATTCTTGTAAATAAGCTGGAAAAGAAAGGGTATGTCAGAAAAAGAGTTTGTTCTAAAGACAGAAGAGTTATGCACTTAGAATTGGGAGAGAGAGCAGAAGAAGTAATAGGAGTTATTTTTGATGTATCAGAGATATTTCATAGAAAAGTAGAACAAATACTGGAAAAAGATGAGATAGATACTTTAAAAAGGATAATGTCCAAACTTTTGGAGAAATGGTGAAATTTAAAATGTAACAGAGAAGTTTTAGGAGGAGTAAATGAAAAATAAACATCAATTTATGGGAACGGAAAAAATAACAAAGCTTTTAGTACAATTTTCACTTCCAGCTATAATTGGAATGCTTGTAAATGCTTTGTATAGTATAGTTGATAGAATATATATTGGAAATATAAAAGATGTGGGGCACTTTGCAATAGCTGGGGTAGGACTTACTTTTCCAGTTACAATCTTTGTATTTGCCTTTGCTGTACTGATAGGACTTGGAGGAGCAACGAATATATCTTTGAGTCTTGGAAGAAAACAAAAAGATGAAGCTGAAAAATATTTAGGTAATGGAATCGGATATGGAATAATTATCTCTTTGGTTATAGCAGTATTTGTGCTGCTTTATATGGATAAGTTAGTTGAGATATTAGGTGGAAGTGAAAATACAAGCAGATATACAAGAGAATATTTATGGATAGTAGCATATGGTTTTCCAGCAACTATAGTTGGTTATGTAGCCAATGCAGCTATTCGTTCAGATGGTAATCCAAAAATGTCAATGGTAACTTTGCTGATTGGAGCTATAATAAATATAGTGCTTGACCCTATCTTTATATTTGGAATGAACATGGGAGTGGCAGGAGCAGCTTGGGCTACTATTATTTCTCAGTATATTTCAGCAGCCTGGACTATTTTCTATTTTAAATCAAGTTTCAGTGGTCTTAAATTACATTTTAAAAATATGAGACTGCAATTGGAAAAAATTAAAAATATAATGGTTTTAGGTTCATCTCCATTTGCATTACAAATGGGATCAAGTTTAGTAAATTATACTTTTAACAGTACATTAAAAATATATGGTGGAGATAATTCCATAGGAGCAATGGCAATTATTCAGGCAATAACTATATTCCTTGCTATGCCTATATTTGGTATTAATCAGGGAGTTCAGCCAATATTAGGGTATAACTATGGAGCAAAACTTTATTCGAGAGTAAGAGAAGCACTTCGTAAAGCTATACTTGGAGCTTCTATAATATGTATAATAGATTTTTTAACTATTCAATTTTTATCAAAATATTTTATCTTTATATTTACAAGAGAAAAAGCGTTATTGGACATAGCAGCCCATGGGCTTAGAATAAATACAATGATGTTTCCTATAATAGGATTCCAGATAATATCTTCAGTATATTTCCAGGCAGTAGGAAAACCTAAGTTAAGCTTGTTTATAAGTCTTTCAAGACAAATAATAGTTTTAATTCCTTGTATAATAATAATGTCTAGAATGTTTGGATTGACTGGAATATGGTTTGCCGCTCCAACAGCTGACCTTATTGCAACTATGTTGACATTTATTCTGATAAAAAGAGAAATGAAACAATTAAAACAGCTTCAGATAGCCAGAGAAGAAGAACTTATATTGGCAAGTGAAAAATAAAAAAGAAATAGAGATTGAAATAATTTCAAAAAAGTACTAAAATAAAGATACTAAAATTATATAAGGAGTTGTTATTAATGAATAATTTAGTTGAAAGATTTTTAAAGTATGTAAAAATTGATACAGATTCAGATCCTTCAAGCAAAGCATGTCCAAGCAGCAATATACAATGGGACTTAGCAAAAGTGATAATAGAAGATCTGAAAGAATTGGGGCTTGAAGAAATATCATTGGATGAAAACGGATATGTAATGGCAGCACTGCCAGCAAACTGTGACTTAGACATTCCTACAATTGGGTTTATAGCACATATGGATACAGCACCTACTTACAATGGAAGAGGAGTAAATCCAAAAATTATAGAAAATTATAATGGAGAAGATATCATTTTAAATAAAGAAATGGAAATAATCCTTTCTCCAAAAGATTTTGAACATTTAAAAAACTATATAGGACAAGACCTTATAGTTACAGATGGAAAAACTTTATTAGGAGCAGATGATAAAGCTGGAATAGTAGAGATAATAGAAGCTATAAAATATTTAAAGGATCATCCTGAAATTAAGCATGGAAAGATAAAAATAGGATTTACACCAGATGAAGAAATCGGAAGAGGAGCAAATCTTTTTGATGTAAAGAAATTTGATTGTAAATTTGCCTATACAGTAGATGGAGGAGAGATAGGAGAGTTAGAATATGAAAACTTTAATGCTGCTTCTGCTGTAATTAAAATAAAAGGAAGAGATATTCATCCTGGAACAGCTAAAAACAGTATGATAAACTCAATCCTTATTGGAATGGAATTAAATTCAATGCTTCCAGTGGAACAAAGACCAGAATATACTGAAAATTATGAAGGGTTCTTCTTGTTAAATGATATGAAAGGAACAGTGGAAGACACTTCAATGAACTACATAATTAGAGATCATTCAATGAAAAAATTCAATGAGAAAAAAATCCTTATAAAAGATGCTGTACAATACTTAGCGAAAAAATATAAAGATGCAGAGATAGAAATAGAAGTAAAAGACAGTTATTATAATATGAAAGAAAAGATAGAGCCAGTAATGTATGTTATAGATCTTGCTCATAAATCAATGGAAGAGCTTAATATCAAACCTTGTGTCAAACCTATAAGAGGTGGAACAGATGGTGCAAGACTTTCTTATAAAGGACTTCCTTGTCCAAATCTTTTCACTGGTGGACATAATTTCCATGGGAAATATGAATATGTGTGTATTCAATCAATGGAAAAAGCCAGAGATCTTATTGTAAAAATAGCTGAAAATTTAGCAAAAATGAATTTTGAAGAAAAATAAAAAAGAAAATGAGGACCTGAGTCTAATGTATAATTAGATGCAGGTTCTTTTAATTTTACATTATTTTGTAAAGTAGTTTTTTTTAAGATTGAAAGGGGGGATAAAATAATGTATAATTAATAAGATATGGAAAAATATTTTTTTGAGAAAAATAAATATAGAACGAAATTGTGAGGCATGGTTATGAATATCGATTATTTTAAAAAATTATCACCTTCAAGGAAGCTGATATTAGGATTTTTACTTGCAATACTGTTAGGAACATTTATTTTAATGATGCCTTTCTCGCTTAGAGAGGGGGAAAAATTAAACTTTTTATCTTCTTTGTTTACAATTGTATCAGCAGTGTGTGTAACGGGATTGACAGTGGTAGATGTAAGTAAGGTATTCAGTCCAGCAGGAGATTTGATAATAATATTTTTTATACAGTTAGGTGGACTTGGAGTAATGACATTTTCATCAATTCTCTTTCTGGTAATGGGAAAAAGAATGACTTTTTATGAGAGGGAACTTTTAAAAGAGGAAAGAAACGCAGACAGCAGTGGAGAGATATCAAGTTTTATAAAAAAACTTCTCCTCACAGTCTTTATTATAGAAAGTATAGGAGCAATAATTCTCACATGGGAATTTTCTAAAGAAATGCCATTGAATAAAGCAGTATTTTATGGAATATTTCATTCGATTTCAGCATTTTGTAATGCTGGGTTTGCCCTTTTCTCCAATAATCTGGAAGCATATAAAGCTAATCCTGTTATAAATCTTACTATTGGTTATCTAATAACTCTTGGAGGGATAGGATTTGCAGTAATTACTTCAGTTATTATGGTAGTAAGAAGAGGAATAGACAGATTTAACTTAACATCAAAAGTTGCTATTATAATGTCAGTAATTTTAACTTTTGGAGGAATGATTTTATTCTTTGTACTTGAATATTCAAATCCAGCAACTTTAGGAGATTTGAATTTTGTCCAAAAGGTACTGGCTTCATATTTCCAAAGTGTTACATTGAGAACGGCAGGATTTAATACTATTCCTCTTGGAGAACTTAGAAATTCAACAATTTTTATGTGCTGTATTTTGATGTTTATAGGAGCTTCTCCAGGGTCAACAGGAGGAGGAATAAAAACTACAACTTTTGGGGTAATATTATTTTATGTCATAGGAATAGTGAAAAAGAAAGAAAATGTAGAGATATTCAACAGAAGGCTTGACTGGGAAATAATGAACAGAGCACTGGCTATATTGGTTCTTGCAATAACTTATGTAATTATTGTAATAATGCTTATGCTGATAGCAGAAAACTTTAGTCCAGAAGAGATAATGTTTGAAGTTATTTCAGCTTTTGGAACAGTAGGATTAACTTTAGGAATAACTCCAGACCTTACAACTTTCTCAAAACTTCTTTTAATAGTAACTATGTTTATAGGAAGATTGGGACCAATGACATTTGCTTTAGCCATTGGAGAAACAAAGAAAAAAGCTTTATCTAAATATCCAAAAGAAAATATTCTGGTTGGGTAGTTAATCATAAATAAATGGAGGATACAATGAAACAGTATTTAGTTATAGGTCTTGGAAGATTTGGAACAAGTGTAGCACAGACTTTATATGAATCTAACGAAGAGGTTTTAGCTTTAGACATAGATGAAGAACTTGTTCAGGAAGCAATAAACAGCAATATTGTAGATAATGCTGTTGTAATGGATGCAACTGATGTAAAAAGTTTAAAAGAGCTGGGAGTGAGCAACTATGATATAGCATTTGTATGTACTGGGGATATAGAACCAAGTATAATGATAACTCTAAACTTGAAAGAACTTGGAATAGAAAAAATAATAGCAAAGGCTGTAAGTAAAAGTCATGGAAAGGTTTTGGCTAAAATAGGTGCTACAAAAGTAATTTATCCAGAGGAATATATGGGAAGAAGGGTAGCTCAACTGGCTATGGAACCTAATATGATAGAACATTTGAGATTTTCTTCAGAATTTTTATTATTAGAAGTAAAAGCTCCATCTGTTTTCTGGGGAAAAACTATGGTAGAATTAGATATTAGAAAAAAATATAATGTAAACGTAGTGGGAATAAAAAAAGAAGATCAATCTTTTAGACCAAACCTATCAGCAGACACTCTAATAGAGAAAGGTGATGTATTGTTAGTTATTACTGATAATAAAACTGCTGATTACTTAGAGAATTTAAAATAATTTAATTTATATATTTAGGAGGAACAAATGCAAAATTTTGATGTCATTGTAGTAGGTGCAGGACATGCAGGATGTGAAGCTGGATTAGCTGCTGCCAGAATGGGAGCTCAAACAGCTATTTTTACTATAACTTTGGATAATATAGGAGTAATGTCATGCAATCCTTCCCTTGGAGGACCAGCAAAGTCGCATCTCATAAGAGAAATAGATGCTCTAGGTGGAGAGATGGGAAGAAATATTGATAAAACATACATCCAAATAAGAATACTTAATACTAAAAAAGGGCCTGCTGTAAGATCTTTAAGAGCTCAGGCAGATAAAGTAAGATATAGTAAAGAAATGAAAAAAACTATTGAAAATTGTGATAATTTAACTACTATTCAGGGAATGGTAACTGATATTATAATTGAAGATGGAAAGGTAATCGGAGTAAAAACAAGAGAGGGAGTGGAATACAGAGCGAAATTTGTAATTATAGCCACTGGAACCTTCTTGAGAGGGCTTATTCACATTGGAGACAAACACTTTAGTGGTGGAAGAATGGGAGAACTTTCTTCAGATGATTTACCTTTATCTTTGGAAAAAGCAGGATTGAAATTAGCCAGATTTAAAACTGGAACACCATCGAGAATAGATGCCAGAACAGTAGATTTCTCCAAGATTGAAGAGCAGCCTGGAGAAACTGATGACATATTAAAATTTTCTACTAGAACACCAAATGAAGAACTGGAAGGAAGAAAGCAGATTTCATGTTATATAGCTCACACAAATGAAATTGTGCATGATATAATTAAAAATAATAGAGAAAGATCACCATTATTCAATGGAACTATTCATGGAACTGGACCTAGGTACTGCCCATCTATAGAAGATAAAGTATTCAGATATGGAGATAAAAACCAGCACCATCTTTTTCTTGAAAGAGAAGGGTATGATACAACAGAAATATACTTAGGAGGGCTTTCATCTTCCCTTCCAACAGATGTACAGGATGAGATGGTAAAAAATATAGTAGGATTGGAAAATGCCCATATTATGAGATATGGATATGCAATTGAATATGATTATGTTCCTCCGCAAGAGATAAAATATACACTTGAAAGCAAAACAGTAGAAAATCTATTTCTAGCTGGACAGATAAATGGAACGTCTGGATATGAAGAAGCAGGAGCACAAGGGCTTTTAGCAGGAATAAATGCAGTAAGAAAATTACAGGGGAAAGAGCCTATAATATTAGATAGAGCAGACTCATATATGGGAACGCTTGTAGATGATTTAGTATCTAAGGGAACTAACGAACCATATAGAATGTTTACTGCAAGAAGTGAATACAGACTGGCTTTGAGAGAAGATAACGCGGACTTGAGACTTTCAAAGATTGGATATGAAGTGGGACTTCTTCCAGAAGAGGAATATTTGAGAGTAGTACAAAAGGGTAAAGATGTAGAAATAATAAAAGAAAAATTAAAAGGAAACTATGTAGGACCTAGCAATCCAAGAGTAAATGAAGTATTGAGAAAATATGGAGAAGCTGAATTAAAAGATGGAACTACATATTTTGAACTTTTAAGAAGACCAGATGTAAAATATTCTGACATAAAATACATAGCTGAGCTTTCAGATTTAGAGTTGGGAGATTATTCTAAAGATACAGAATATCAAGTAGAAGTTCAGGTAAAATATTCAGGATATATAGAAAGGTCAATGAAAATGATAGAAAAGCATAAAAGTCTGGAAAATAAAAAACTTCCTGAAGACCTAGATTATGATTCTTTGGAAAATATACCAAAAGAGGCAAAGGATAAACTTAAAGCAGTGAGACCATATAATATAGGTCAGGCTTCAAGGATATCAGGAGTTTCCCCAGCAGATATTCAAGTATTATTAATATATTTAAAAACGAGAGGTAATTAATCATGAGAGAATTCCTATTAGAAGGAATAAAAAAATTAAATATTGAATATACGGATAAAAAAGTAGATAATCTTATAAAGTATCTGGAATTATTAGCTGAATATAATTCACATACTAACCTTACTGCATTGAGAGATGAAAAAAGTATAATAGAAAAGCATTTTTTAGATTCTCTTTTACTTCAGAATCTTATTAAACGTGAAAGTAAAAAAGCAATAGATATTGGTACAGGAGCAGGATTTCCAGGAATGGTACTGGCAATATTCAATCCTGAGATAGAATTTACATTAATGGATTCTATTGGAAAGAAGACTAAATTTCTTGAACTGGTAAAAGAAAATCTGAGACTGGATAATGTCAATGTAGTAACTTCCAGAGCAGAGGATTACATAACTGATGAAAATAGAGAAACTTATGATTTAGGACTGTGCAGAGGGGTATCTAAGCTCAGTACTATTCTAGAGTACATAATTCCTTTTTTAAAGGTAAATGGTGAGTTCTTATCACAAAAAATGGAAGGGACTGGAGAAGAAACAGAAGCAGAAAATGCTTTAAATATACTGCAAAGTAAAATAGTTGAAATATATAATTTGCAGCTGCCTTTTTCTAAAGATCCAAGAGTGGTTATAAGAATTGAAAAAATTGATTTTAATGATAAAAAGTATCCAAGAAGAGCAGGGATACCTTTGAAAAGGCCTCTATAAAACCGCAGGAGGAGGAAATGAAAGAATTTTACAGAAATAATAAGAAAAAAATCATAACTGGACTTTCCCTCCTTTTCATTTTGGCAGGAGGATATTGGTCTGTAAGATATCATCTATCAAAAACAGTTGAAGTTATACTTCAGATAGCTTTAGGACCTAAAATTTCAAGCAGCTCTATTGAATTTAAAAAATATGGGTTAATAGAAATAAAAGATCTTAAACTAGTAAGTAATAAGAAAACTATTATTGATGCTCCTAAGGTTGAATTGCTTTATTCAAAAGAATCTCTTAAAAAATTAAGAATAGAAGAGATAATAATATATGATGGAACAGCAAATATAACTAGAGAAAAAAATGGAGATATAAATATAGTAGCTGCATTTACTGGAAGCAGCAAGGAAGAAAGTACTGATACAGAAGTAAAAAAAGAAAAAGAATATAAACCTGGGATAGGAGTACCTATAGACAGGATAACAGCTATAAATGCTACCACTAATTTTACAGATCTTTCCTATAGAAATCCTATACAGGAAACAGCTTATGGAACAAATGGATTTCTTACTTTTAGTAAAGAAAAAGGAATTAATCTGATATTTAAAGGAAAAAATGAGGATCAGATATATACATATGCCCTTAATACTAATAAAGAGCCATATGATATGAATATAAAACTTGAAAATATAGCTGTGAAAACAGATTTACTTCAGTATGCTTATGATGGAGATGAAGTATCATATAATGGAGGGACACTAAATTTAGACCTTTCAATCTCTCCTAAAGGGTTATTTGGAAATGCAGATTTTAAAGATGTTACTGTGAGATATAAAGAACTGGATACTGATATAAAAGTGTCTGAAGGAACAGTAGATTTTCAAGGAAAAAATGTAGTAGTAAAAGCAGATTATGAAGTATTTGATAAAAAAGATAAATTTCTTTTGACATATGCTGATGATGAATTAAATATAGATTTTGCAGCTAAAGATATAACATATGCTCAAATACAAAAATATTCTTTAGCAAAGGAACTTAATCTTCCTTTAGAAAGTTTAGTTGTGAATGATGTAAAATTTAATCTTAATCTAAATCCAGCAAGAGAATTTAAAGTAACAATAGATTTTTTTAGTAAAGATTTTAATCTGAATGACTTAGAATTGAAAAATACTAAAGGAACATTCGTTTACGACATCAACGGAATACATATAAATGATTTTAACACAGACATTTCATTATGGAACAAGGAAATGAAAGAGGAACTTTTTAAAAAGAAAATAGCACTGTCACTTGATTATTTTGAAGAAGAAGGTGCTTTAAAATTTGATATAAAAGGAAATGAATCAATAAATAACTATATTCCTAATATTGATGGAGTATTTAATTTTGAAACAAAGAATAAAAATTTCAGTTTCAATTTTCTATCAAATATTATAAAGCTAAGAGGAAGATATTATTCAAATATAAATAAGATAAATTTATACAGAGCAGGTAAATTCTCATTGGATTATGATTTGAAAAACAAGAATCTGGAGAGAGGAAGCGGAGTAGTAGATTTTAATCTATACAACCTTAAATTCGCTTTAGACTTTATAGCAGAGAATAATAAAATAACAATAGAAAGCCTTACAGCACATGATAAAGATGAGGATAAGATAACTTTTAATCTTACTGGAGAAACTGATATCGGTAAAATGTCTTATGATTTGAACTTTGATGCAGAAGAATTGAATATAGAGAGGAATATTTTAAATGAGGATGCTCTTTTAAACGCTTCTCTCAATGGAAATGTATCAGGAGAAAAAGGAAATATAAAAGCTTCCATAGATGTGAAGTCTTTAACTTTTAAATATTTAGCTGAAGTTAATAATATAGCTGGAAAATTTGAATTTAGGAAAGATGAAAAAATTTATGGGGATTTTAAAGGGAGCATAGGGCAGATAAAATATAATGACTATGATCTTAATGGATTTATCTTTGCAATGAGAATAAAAGATGATAAGTTTGAGATAAGAGATTTTAGAAATGGGATATTAAATATAGGTGGAAATATAAATTTGAAAAATTTAGCTTCAAATATTGATTTTTCAGTAAAAGATCTGAATTTTGAAAAATTCAACATAGACTTTCCTAAATTTTATATCAATGATGTAAATGGTAAAATAAGCGGGAAAATAAATGATCCTAAAATAGATGTAAAGGTAAATGACATAAGGCTGGATATAGGTGATGAAAAAAGAGATATTCTTGTTCATGGGAATATAAATTATTATAAATCACTTGTGAATGTAAATAAAGTTTATGTAAATAATAATATTTTTAATGGAAAATATAACTTGAAGGATAAAAAATATAGTGCAGTTTTAAATATAATAGAGGATGATCCATCTGAATATTACTCTGATACAAACTTAAAGTATAGAGTAATAGGAACTTTAAAAATAGATGGTGAAGATAAGAAAATAGATGCCAGATTAAATTCTACAATAGATAAAATTTACATGAGAGGGACAAAGCTTCCAAATATATACATTGAAGGAAGATACAAAACTGACAATATTCCAGATGGAACTATTGAATTTAATAAAATAGTTCTTTCAAATAGTGAAATGCAAGATATTCTTCAATTAACAGCTGGATATAATTTACAGACAAAGGAAATAACTGCTGGAATAAACAATCAGATAGTTAAATTAAGTACTTTGAAAGAATATACCAAGGAAGAGATTGTAAATGGAAATCTTATTTTTAATGGAAAGCTTTCTGGAAAAATAGAAGATTTGAAATATGATATGAAAATAAACAGTGATCTTATTTCAGTAGAAAAAATAAAATTTAAAAATTTTTTAATAAAAATAAATGGAAATCTTGATAAAGTATTTTTAGATGAGTTTTCATTTAAATACCTTGATAACTCCTTCTATTCTAAAGGGGATATAACACTTGACAATAAAAAATATAATTTTTTAGTAAATTCTTCTAAAATAAATTTAGATTTTTTAAACATTTTTTTAGAAAAATATGGGATAACTAATATAGAAGGAATTGCAGCCTTCAATTTAGATTTGAAAGATGATGGAAACAGCGGATATTTTAATTTGAAAAATTTTGGAATGAAATCTAAAGATTTTTTTATTGATATGAACAACTTTAATAGTACAATCAAACTTGATAAAAAACGTCTTTATATAGAAAATTTTCAAGGAAAATTAAATGATGGAGATACCACTTTAAAAGGATATCTGGAATTACCAAGTATAACAGAGATATTAGAAAATCCTTACTATATGGAAGATTTAGATTATGATGTTTCATTGGATACTAAGGGAGTAAACTACAAATATAGTGATTACTTCAGAGTAATGTTTGATACAAAATTTAATTTAAAAAATAATAAGCTGCTAGGAAGCATCAATATTATAGATGGAGAAGTGGAGAATATACCAAGTAATTCTAAGTCATTATTTCAAATAATTAAAAATTTCCTATTTAAATCCTCATCGTCAATAGTAAATAAAAGTGAAGACCTAGGAAAAGACTTTCAAATTAATACTATTTTTGAAAAATCTCTGGAATTAGATGTGACATTGAAAATAGATAAGGGAATAAAACTTGATATACAAGATGTTAATATTTTTGTTGGAGATGTAGAAGGAATAGTTGTAGGTGGAGGAAGACTTTCTGGGAAAAATGGAAAATTTGTCTTCTTAGGAGATGCTGAAATTAAAGATGGTTCATTGGCGATAAATGGAAATACATTTGAACTAGATAAAGCACTCGTAATCTTCAATGACAGAAAAGATTATCTTCCTACTGTAAATCCTACATTAGTCATAGATTCTAGAGTAAAAGTACAGAATGATGAATTAGGAATGAGTATAAATGGTGAATTAGATGCCCTTAGATTTACAATTACATCTAAAAATGGAAGTGCCAGTGGTAATCTGTCATCTTTATTGATAGGAGATGAGGAATTTTCAGACAGTGCTTCAGCAACACTATTTAAAACTGTTATAGGAAGTCAGCTGTCGCAGACAATATTCAGACCAGTTTCAAATCTTATAAAAAATACTTTGAATATATCAAAGTTTAGAATAAAATCAAATATTTTAACAAGTGAAAATCAAAATCCTAATGCTGAGGATAATAGACTGCGTTTAGGAGCAGTAATAGAAGCAGAAGATAATATTTACAAAGATAAATTATATTGGGTAGCGAGAGGTACCTTACTGGGGGATGATAACGCAGAAAATAATAACGAGAGAAACAGTGGAGCATTTGAGGAATATGACTTTTCAGTAGAGTACAGATTTAAACCTGGACAATCTATTGGAATAGGAGCAGGAAAACTTCCTAGAAAGGCTAAAACTAAAGCCGACGAAAATTCAAAAAATTCTATAAATTATCATATTGACTTCAAATTTGAGAAAAAATATGATACTCTATTAGATATCTTCAGAAAGCAATAAAAAACGGAGGTAAGGATGAGAAAACAATTAATAGTACTAATGATTTTTCTATTAGGACTTTGCAGTTTTGGTGCTGAATCTAATTACAGCATTAAAAAAGTGGAGGTTATAAATAATAGAGAGATTCCTTTTGAAATCATTTTGGAGAATATGAGATCAAAAGAGGGAGAGAATTTTGTAACAGATAATATGATTGAAGATTACAAAAATATCAAAGGGTTAGAATATGTAGAGGATGTTTCTATTCAGCCAACAGTTTACGATGGTGGAATAAAATTAACTGTTGATATAACGGAAAAAAGAGATGCAAAATCTATGCTTGAGAAAAAAGGGATTATTCCTCTATCAGAAAGAGGAAAAGTTGATACTTCTCTACTGGTAAATTCAATTGAATTTATTGGAAACCATTATATAAGTACTAAAGAACTTATGGAAGAAGTTCCAGTTAAAGTTGGAAGTTATTTTTCTAAGAATAAAGTTATAGAAGGGCATAAAAATCTTATTGAAAGTGGATACTTTAGAGATGTTATACCTGATGCTGTAAAGAGTGGAAAAGGGGTAAAAGTAATATATGAAGTTATGGAAAACCCAATTCTTAATGGTGTAAATATCATAGGAAACACTGTTTATACAACTGAAGATTTAATGAAAGTTATTAAAACTGAACCTGGAAAAATATTCAATATCAATACTATCAGAGAAGATAGAGACAGAATTTTGAAGAAATATCAAGATGATGGTTATACACTTACTGATGTTACTGATATTGGAATCAATGGAAATCTTGAGCTTGAAATTTACTTAAGTGAAGGAACAGTAAGAGATATTCAATTCAAAAAAATGGTAACAAAGCAAAAAGGTGCTAGGAGAAAACCTACTGATGATGTTTTAAAAACAAAATCATATGTAATAGAGAGAGAACTTGAATTTTCTAAAGATGAAATATTTAATTCGAATAAATATGATGAAACTGTAAAAAATCTAATGAGATTAGGACATTTTAAAAATGTTAAATATGAATCAAGAGATATTCCTGGAGATCCAGATGGAAAAACTATAGTACTTCTTCTTGATGAAGAAAGAACAGCTATACTTCAAGGAGCAATATCTTATGGTTCTGAAATAGGTTTATTGGGAACTATTTCAATAAAAGATACTAACTGGAAAGGTAAAGGTCAGGAACTTGGATTTACATTTGAGAAATCAGATGAAGACTATACAAGCTTCTCTATTAACTTCTATGACCCTTGGATCAAAGATACAGATAGAATTTCATGGGGATGGAGCTTATACAAAAACAGTTATGAAGATGATGACAGTAAATTATTCCATGAAATAGACACTATTGGAGCTAAATTTAATATAGGTAAAGGACTTACTAAAAATGTAAGATTGAGCCTTGGAACTAAATTTGAATATGTAGAAGAGAAAGCTCGTAAAAGTAAATTTGGTAAAAATTCAGCAGGAGAATATATCTGGTATAATGGAGATGTAGTTAAAGGTATGGACGATGACTATTTTATCTGGAGTTTATTCCCATCTTTAACTTATGATACAAGAAATCATTTCTGGAATCCTACAGCAGGAGAATATGCTAAACTTCAATTAGAAGGTGGATATGCTGGTGGTTATGATGGAGATGTTTTTGGAAACATTACATTAGAACTTAGAAAATATCACAGAGGATTCTTTAAAAATAATACATTTGCTTATAAAGTTGTTGGAGGAATCATGACTGATTCTACTAAAGAAGCTCAAAGATTCTGGGTAGGTGGAGGAAGTACACTTAGAGGATACGATGGAGGATTCTTTAAAGGTACTCAAAAACTTGTTGGTACTGTTGAAAACAGAACTCAGCTTAATGAACTTCTTGGAGTTGTTGTATTCTTTGATGCAGGTAGAGCATGGAAACAAAATGGAAGAGACTTGGAATATAATCAAGATGCAGACTTCCCAGATAAAGTTGCTACAACAGCAGGGGTAGGATTGAGACTTAATACACCTATCGGACCATTAAGATTTGACTTTGGATGGCCAGTAGGAGACAAAATGGATAGTGGAATGGAGTTCTATTTCAATATGGGACAATCATTTTAACATAATATAAAGTAACGGAGGTATCGCACATGAAAAAAATATTAATACCAGCAATGGCATTAATGCTGTCAGTATCCGCATTTGCTATGAAGGTTGGATATGTTAACTCACAAGAGGCTTTTGCTAAATTTTCTCAAACTAAAACAGTTCAGGACAATTTAAACAAAGAAAAGACTAGACTTGAAAATGAAATCAAACAAAAAGAAGTAGCGCTTCAGAAGGCACAACTTGAACTTCAGGCAAAAGGAGCAAAAGTTACTGATAAAGAAAAAACAGCTTTTGAAGGACAAGTAAAAGCTTTCCAAAAATTTATACAAGATTCTCAAACTAAATTGAGCAAAGAGGAATTCACAAGATTCCAAGCTATTGAAACTACAATGAATAATGCAATTTCACAAGTAGCTAAAGCTGGAAAATATGATTATGTATTTGAAGCTGGAGCAGTAAAATTTGGTGGAGAGAATATAACTGACCAAGTATTAAGCACTATGGAAAAAAACAAAAAATAGAAATATTTTAAGGAGGTAACATGAACTACAAGTTAGTTGATTTGATTGCCCTCCTTGGTTGTGAAGTAAAGGGAGATTTAAGTCTAGAAAATATTTCTGGGCTTGCTCCCTTTTTTCAAGCACAAGAGGACAGTCTGACATTTGCATCAGATGAAAAATTTTTAAAAAAGCTGCATGAAACTAGAGCAAAAGTAATAATAGTACCAGATATTCCTTTACCAGAAAATATTGGAAAAATATATTTGAAAGTTAAAGAAAATCCAAGAACACTTATGCCAAAACTTTTGAATTTTTTCAAGAGGGAAACTAGACCTTTTGAAAAAATGATAGAAGATTCCAGCAAAATAGGTAAAAATGTCAGATTGGCACCAAATGTTTATATAGGACATGATACTGTAATAGGAGACAATGTAGTTATTCATCCTAATGTAACAATAGGAGAAGGAGTAACAATAGGAGAAGGAACAGTTATTTATTCCAATGCAACTATTAGAGAATTTTGCATAATTGGAAAAAAATGTGTAATTCAGCCAGGAGCAGTAATTGGATCAGATGGATTTGGATTTATAAAAATTAATGGAAATAACACTAAGATAGATCAAATAGGACATGTTGTATTAGAAGATGAAGTAGAAATTGGAGCTAATACTACTGTGGATAGAGGAACTATTGGAAATACAGTTATTAAGAAATTTACCAAAATAGATAATCTAGTGCAAATAGCTCACAATGATATAATTGGAGAAAATTGTCTTCTTATATCTCAAGTTGGTATAGCAGGAAGCGTAGAAGTTGGAGATAACACTACACTTGCTGGACAGGTAGGAGTGGCAGGACACTTAAAGATAGGAAGTAATGTAGTCATAGCTGCCAAATCAGGAGTAAGTGGAAATGTGGCAGATAATCAAATGCTTTCTGGATATCCTCTAATGGATCACAAAGAGGATTTGAAAGTAAGAGTTTCTTGGAAAAAACTTCCTGAGCTGTTAAAAAGAGTAAGAGCCATAGAAAAAAAATTAGAAGAAAAATAGAAAGAAATTAAAAACATGTTTGAACTATCTGGAATAAAGTGGTAAAATGACAGAATACAAAATAAATATTATCAGAGGTAAAAATGAAAAAAAGAGTGTATTTTGATAAGTTTGGAGAAATGAAATTCATCTCTCACCTAGACTTGCTCAGATTTTTTGACAGACTTTTAAAAAAATCTCAGATTCCTGTAAAATACAGTCAAGGATTCCACCCAAGACCTAAAATGTCTTTTGGAAGTCCTGTGTCCTTGGGAACAGAAGCGTATGATGAACTGATGGATTTTGAATTGGAAACTCCAATGTCAAATGAAGAGGTATTTAAAAGACTTAATAGCAGCAATGTTGTAGGGTTCAGAGTAAATAAAGTTGAGGAAGTACCTAGAAAATCCTCCATAATGGAAGAATATACTGTCATGATATATGAGATTGAAGGCAGTGAAGAAGATATCTCAAAGTTAGAAGAACTTTTGAACAGAGATGAAATAGTAGAGGTAAAGGAGAAGAAGGGAAAAATTGCCACAAGAGATCTTAAAGTAAGAATAAAATCTTTTAAAAGAGATAACAATAAGATCACAATGGAAATAATAAATACTTCACCTAATTCCTATCTTGAGCTTGTAGGTATTGAGCAGCAGGATGTAAAAATAAAAAGATGTGGATATAAAATAAATTCTTAAAAATAATAAATAATTTAGAGAGGGGATAAATATGTTAGAATTAAAATTTATTCGTGAGAACAGAGAACTTGTGAAAGAGATGCTTGCTAATAGAAACAGCAGTATTGACCTTGCAGAATTTGACAAACTTGATGAAGAGAGAAGAACTATACTAGGTGAAGTAGAACTTTTAAAACAAAAAAGAAATACTGAATCTGCTGAAATTGCAAGATTAAAAAAGGAAAAACAAGATGCTTCTCAAATAATAGAAGAGATGGGAAAAGTTTCTGCTCAAATAAAAGAGCTTGATGCAAAATTAGCAGAAGTAGATGAGAAACTTACTTATTTCCAAATGGTAATTCCTAATATGTATCAAGAAGGAACTCCAGTAGGAAAAGATGAAGAATCAAATGTTGAAGTAAGAAGATGGGGAACACCTAGAGAATTTACATTTGAACCAAAAGCTCACTGGGAAATAGGAGAAAATCTTGGAATACTTGATTTTGAAAGAGGATCAAAATTAGGAGGATCAAGATTTGTACTATATAGAGGAATGGGTGCAAGAGTAGAAAGAGCTCTTATTAACTTTATGCTTGATATGCATACTACAGAACATGGATATACAGAGCACATAACTCCATTCTTGGTAAAAAGAGAAATATGTGAAGGAACTGGACAGCTTCCTAAATTCGAAGATGATATGTATAGAACTACTGATGATATGTTCCTTATTTCAACTTCAGAAATCACAATGACTAATATCCATAGAAAAGAAATATTGGATGAAAAAGAATTACCAAAATATTATACAGCTTATTCTCCATGTTTCAGAAGAGAAGCAGGATCATATGGTAAAGATGTTAAAGGAATCATCAGAGTACACCAGTTTAATAAAGTGGAAATGGTAAAAATAGCAACTCAGGAATCTTCTTATGAAGAGTTAGAAAAAATGGTAGTTAATGCTGAAGAGGTTCTTCAAAGACTTGAGCTTCCATACAGAGTTATCCAACTATGTACTGGAGACTTAGGATTCTCAGCTGCTAAGACTTATGACTTAGAAGTATGGCTTCCATCTCAAAATAAATACAGAGAAATTTCTTCTTGCTCTAACTGTACAGATTTCCAAGCTAGAAGAATGGGACTTAAATACAGACCTAATGGAAGTTCAAAAAGTGAGTTCTGTCATACATTAAATGGATCAGGACTTGCAGTAGGAAGAACTTTTGTAGCTATTATGGAAAACTATCAACAGGAAGATGGATCATTCCTTATTCCAAAAGCTCTAGTTCCATATATGGGTGGAATAGATGTTATTAAAAAGTAGTTTATTTATACTGCTTCTAAGTAATATATTCATTGGAAATATAAAAATAATGTTTGGAATAACTGTCATTCTTTTTGTGATGAACCTTATTTTGAACAAAGATTTAAAAAAGAATATTGGAAAAATGAAGTTTTTATTTTTTCTGTATTTTAGTACATGTCTTGTCCAGCTTTTTTATACACAGGAAGGAAGAGTTTTATTTAAAATAGGAAGTTTTTATGTAACTGAAGAGGGAGCGTTTAATTTCTTATTAAATTTTTTAAGAATATTTAACTTGCTGCTCATATCTTGGATAGTGAGTGCAAAGAAAATAATCAGTGGAAAATTCAACAGATATCAGCATGTCATAGAGAATGTCATAGATCTGGTACCTCAAGCACTTCTCCTTATAAAAAAGAGAATGAAGATAAAATGGTTTTTTAGGCATATTTTAAAACAAATAAGAGTAAAAATATGATCTATTATAGAATTGATTTTATTTTAAATATCTGGTAGAATTAAGTATATACAAAATTTCAAGGAGGCTATAAATGTACAATTATAAAGATTTAGGACTTTCTAATACTAAAGAAATGTTTGCTAAAGCTAATAAAGAAGGGTATGCAGTTCCTGCATTTAACTTCAATAATATGGAAATGGCTCTTGCTATAGTAGAAGCATGTGCTGAAATGGGTTCACCAGTAATACTTCAATGTTCAAAAGGAGCTCTTAGCTACATGGGAGCTGATGTAGTGCCTTTATTAGGTAAAGCAGCTGTAGACAGAGCCAGAAATATGGGATCAGATATTCCAGTAGCTCTTCATTTAGATCATGGACCTGATATTGCAACTGTAAAAACTTGTATTGAATCTGGTTTTTCATCAGTAATGATTGATGGATCTCACTATGATTTTGCAAAAAATATAGAAGTATCAAAAGAAGTAGTGGAATATGCTCACAAATTTGATGTAACAGTAGAAGCTGAATTAGGAGTTCTAGCTGGTATCGAAGATGATGTTAAAGCTGAAAGCCATACTTATACAAATCCTGATGAAGTAGAAGAATTTGTAAATAAAACAGGAGTTGACTCTTTAGCAATAGCTATAGGAACTTCTCATGGAGCTCATAAATTTAAACCAGGTGAAGATCCTAAATTAAGACTTGATATATTAGAAGAAATCGAAAGAAGAATCCCAGGATTCCCTATCGTACTTCACGGATCATCAGCTGTACCTAAGCAATATACAGATATGATAAAAGAATTTGGTGGAGAAGTTAAAGATGCAATAGGAATTCCTAATGCTGAATTAAGAAAAGCTTCTAAATCAGCAGTTGCAAAAATTAACGTTGATACTGACGGAAGACTTGCATTCACAGCTGCTATCAGAAGAGTTCTTGGAACTAATCCAAAAGAATTTGACCCAAGAAAATATCTTGGAGCTGCAAAAGATGAAATGAAAGCTTATTACAAAACTAAAATAGTAGATGTGTTTGGTTCTGAAGGGGCTTATAAAAAAGGAACAAAATAAGAAAAGAGCCTAAAAATAGGCTGAATGAAAGGACGGCAGAGATGCTGTCCTTTTTGTATAATAAAAAAATGGCATTTTTTTTATTATTTTTTAAGATTTATACTACTTATGCTTTACAAAGAAAGACCAATGTATTATAATTATAGGAAAGAAAGTATTAAAAAACGAAAATAGGAGGAATCATGGTAAAGGAAAACAGATTGGTACAAACTTTTATTGACATGGCGAGCATTTCATCACCATCATTAAAAGAGAGAGAAGTTGGAGATTACTTACTAAAAGCATTAAAAGAACTTGGGATGGAAGCTTATGAAGACAATGCTGGAGAAGTTCATGGTGGAAACTGTGGAAATATTATTGGAGTATTGAAAGCCCCAGGAAAGAAAAAAGTTTTATTTAGTGCACATATGGATACTGTACTTCCTTGCGATAAAGTTACACCAATCATTGAGAATGGGATCATCAAAAGTGATGGAACATCTGTTCTTGGTGGAGATGATAAAGGTGGAATAGCTGCAATCCTTGAAATGATCAGTGTAATAAAAGAAAATAACCTTGATCATCCAGAAATCATAGTTGTATTCTCAATAGCAGAAGAAATAGGATTACGTGGAGCAAGAGCTTTTGATATAGAAAAATATTCACCAGATTACTCGTTCATTCTTGATTCAAGTGGAAAACCTGGAGAAGCAATTATACAGGCTCCATATTCAGCAAAGGGTGAAATGAAAATAATAGGAAAACCAGCTCATGCAGGAATTTCTCCTGAAAACGGAATAAATGCATTGACTGTTGCTTCACATGCTATAACTAAAATAAAGCTAGGAAGAATAGACAGTGAAACTACTTCTAACATTGGTATAGTAAGAGGAGGAGAAGCTGTTAACATAGTAATGCCTGAACTTTCTATAATGTATGAAGCAAGAAGTTTCAAAGGAGAAAAATTAGATAATCTTTTAAAAGAGACTAATGATATATTTGAAGCTACAGCCAAAGAATTTGGAGCAGAGTTTATAAATGATGTTAAAAAGGGTTATGATGGATTTACACTGGACTCTGAAGCAGAAATATTAAAATGCTTTGCTAGAGCTTGTGCAAATACAGGGTTAGAGTGCAAGCAAAAATCTTCTGGAGGAGGAAGCGATGCTAATGTCTATAACGCAAAAGGATTTACTTCTGTAAACCTTGCAGTAGGAATGAGCAAAGTTCACACTAAAGAAGAATTTATTGAGATAAAAGATATGGTAGATACAGCAAAATTGATTCTTGAAGTTTCAAAGGAATTATCTAAATGATAAGAAAAGATAAGTCCTCTAGCAAGAAGAATAAAATATTATTTTTGTTTATAGGGATTATACTGCTCCTCTTTTTCTTTAGAGGAGCTCTTAATCATATTATAGATGGTGTGGGATATCTTTTTTTTCCAGTTCAGAAATCAATCTATAATACTGGAAATTACTTTAAAGAAACTTCATATGCTGTTACAGAATATAAACATATTTTAGAAGAAAATAAGAGGCTGAAAACTGAAAATGTAAAATTGGATATGGTTACAGAATTTAATGTTACTCTTGTAGAAGAAAATGAAAGATTAAAAAATCTTTTAGAAATGAAAGAGGAAAGTCAAAAAGATCTGAGAGTAGCAAGAGTTAATTTTAGAACTCCAAGCAATCTTTATGAAAGATTCTATATAGATTTGGGTAAAAAAGATGGTATGGCAAAAGATATGATTGTACTTTCTGGTAAGAATCTAATAGGGAAAATAGGAAAGGTTTATGATGATTATTCAATGGTAGATATGGTAACTGGAGAGAATTTCAATATAAGTGCTTTGACTGAAAATAGTATGCTTGGAATAGCAAAAGGAAGTAATGAAGGAAATGGAGAGCTCTACTTTGAACCAAATACTTTTGAAAATACTATAAAATCAGGAGAAAAAGTATATACTTCAGGAATCAGTGACATCTATCCAAAGGGATTGTACATTGGTTATATTTCAGAAATAGATCAAGATGAAAGCGAAATATTTAGAAGTATTAAAATAAAAACTGATATAGATGTACTGAATCTCAGTGAAGTTTTAGTCATTATACCAAAGGAGAAAGAATGAAGAAATGGATACTAACATGTTTTCTTTTGATATTTTTTACAACTTTTTCTTCAGAAAAAAGAATTTCAAATATTAAAAATTTAGCTTTTTCTACTCAGGAAACGCTTGTAGTAAATAGTGGAGAAAGAGAAACTGGGTATGATGTAAAATTTCAAGTCCCAGATAAAATAAGAAAAGAAATCACATTTCCTGAAATGAATAAAGGGGAACTTTATATTTATAATGGAAATGAAAAAACAATATATCTTCCTATTTTTCAGCAGGTTACTCATGAAAAAATAAGCAGTGACGAAAATAGAATAATAGAAGTTATAAATTATATTTTTGAAAAAGAAAAAAAAGATATCAATTTTAGAAAAAAGTATTATAATAATGAGATAAAAGAAATATCTCTTGAAGATGGAGTTACGATAAAATTTAATAAATTTGAAAAAATAAATGGTTATCTTCTTCCTGTTTCTTTTGAACTCTTTGATAACGATATTAAAATCGGAGTTATCAATATAAAAAATTATCAGATTGATCCTAAATTTGATGGGAAGGAATTTGTGCTGGAGTAATGAAATTCTTTGATAGTAATGGAATAGTCATAAATAAAAAGGATTTTGGGGAAGCAGATAGATATATAACTATTTTTACAGAAACTTTTGGAAAGGTAAATGTCCTTGTGAAAGGAATAAGAAAAAGCAAGAAAAGAGAACAAAGTTCAACTGATATACTTGCTTTATCAAAATTTACTTTTTATAAAAAAGGAGAAAATTTTATACTTTCTAATCTAACTACAATTGATTCATTTAGTGAGCTAAAAGAAAATATAGATGTTCTGGGAATAGGACTATATATCACCTCTATACTAAATTCTATTCTAGTAGATAACAATAGAAAAAAAGAGTTGTTTTCACTCACTCTAAAAAGTTTGAACTTTTTAAAAAGCAGTAATGATGAGAAAAAAAATTATATATTAACAGCTTTTTATCTTTTTAAAGTGATCAAAGATGAAGGGTTGGGGTTTTCAACTGGGGAAGGTTATTGTTTTTCTTTTGAAAGAAGTACTTTTTTATTGGAAGGAATAGAAGGATTTTTCAAAGTATCTCCTAAAGAAAAAGATATAATAGAAAAATTTCTGAATGATAAAGTAAAAAGTATAATTGAAGAAGATTACAGTATTAAAGAAATAAAAAATGTAATATTTCTTTTTGAAAGATATTTAAATTTTCATTTAGGAATAGAACTAAAATTAAAAAATTATTTAATGGGGGTAGAGAATGATTAATATAGTAAAGATCACTGATTATATGTCAGAAGACTTAATATCTCTTAATTTAAAATCAAAAAATAAAGAGGATGTTTTAATGGAGCTTGCAGGGCTTATCGGGGTGTCTCCTGATGTAGATAATACAGGAAATGCTATATATAAGGCATTAGTAGAGAGAGAAAAATTAGGTAGTACAGGAATTGGAAAAGGAGTGGCTATTCCCCATGCTAAAACCGATGCTGCTGAAAAATTAACAATAGCATTTGGTATAAGTAATGAAAAAATAGATTTTAAAGCGTTGGATAATGAAAATGTAAACCTGTTCTTTGTGTTTGCTTCACCTATCAAAGACAGCCAAGTATATTTAAAAGTATTAGCAAGAATATCAAGGTTAATAAGAGAAGAAAGTTTTAGGAATGAACTCCTTGCATGTAAAACTCCTAAAGAAGTTTTAGAGTGCATAAATAATAAAGAATCAATATAGGTGATAAAAATGAAATGTCCATTTTGTAATTCTGAAGATACAAAGGTAGTAGACAGCCGTTCTTTTATGGATGGATATTCAATAAAAAGACGTCGTGAGTGCATAAAATGTGAAAAAAGGTTCACTACTTTTGAAAAAGTAGAAGAAACTCCTTTGTTCATAGTGAAAAAAGATAAGAGAAGAGATAGATTTGATAGAAATAAGCTTATGAGAGGACTTGTAGCAGCTACTGTCAAAAGAAATATAAGCAGAGAAAGCCTTGAAACTTTTGTTCTTGAAATAGAAAAAACTATCCAAAATTCACTGAGAGGAGAAATTACAACTCAAGAATTAGGAGAAATGGTAATGGAAAGACTAAAAAGTATAGATCAGGTAGCATATGTGAGGTTTGCTTCGGTTTATAAAGAATTTAACGATATAAAATCTTTTATAGAGATTGTAGAGGATATAAATAAAGATAATGATAAAAAAGATTAGAAGCAGGTGAAATGATGAGAATACTTTTTATGGGAACTCCTGAGTTTGCAGTTCCTTGTTTTGATGTATTAAATTCAGAATATGAGATAATAGGTGCTTTTACAAAAGTAGATAAGCCCAATATGAGAGGGAAAAAAATAAAATTTACTCCAGTAAAAGAATATGCTTTGGAGCATAATATACCTGTGTATCAGCCAAACAGCTTAAAGACTGAAGAAACTCAGAATATCATAAAAGAATTGAATCCAGATTTAATTGTGGTAGTCGCTTATGGAAAAATACTTCCTAAAGAGATAATAGATATGCCAAAATATGGAGTGATAAATGTTCACTCATCCCTTCTTCCAAAATACAGAGGAGCAGCACCTATAAATGCGGCTTTGATACATGGAGAAAAGGAATCAGGAGTAACTATAATGTATATTGCTGAAGAGTTGGATGCAGGGGATATGATACTTAGTGTTTCAACTGAAATAAAAGATGAAGATAACTTTTTAACTCTTCATGACAGATTAAAAGATTTGGGAGCAGAAGCTCTTTTAAAAGCTGTAAAACTTATAGAAAAAGAAGAAGCGCCAAGAGTGCAGCAGAATCATTCAGAGGCAACTTTTGTAAAACCTTTTAAAAAAGAAGATTGTAAGATAGACTGGAACAAAACTGAAAGAGAAATATTCAATTTTGTAAGAGGTATGAATCCTTTTCCAAGTGCTTATACAACTTTAGATGATAAAATATTTAAAATATATGGAGTAAAAGAAAATTTTAAAAGTTATGAAGAAGGAACAGCTGGAGAAATAGTAGACATAAAAAAAGGTGCAGGAGTCATTGTGAAAACTGGAAATGGAAGTGTTATATTGACAGAAGTAAAACCTGAAAATAAAAAACTTCTAAGTGGAGCAGATATCATAAATGGAAATGTGCTTAAAAAAGGAGACAAACTAAATTAACTGTACAGCTGGAAGGAGAAACTATGATATTAGATGGAAAAAATATCTCTTCTCAAATAAAGGAAGAGCTTAAAAAAGAGTTGCTGGATATAAAAAATAAAACTGGTCTTGTACCGGGATTTGCAATAATTATGGTTGGAGAAAATCCAGCATCAAAAATATATGTAAATTCTAAAATAAAAGGCTGTAAAGAGATAGGGATAGAATGTTTTCCACATTTTCTTCCAGGTGATGTCAGCGAAGAGAAATTATTGGAAACAATAGATGAGCTGAATAAAGATAAAAAAGTAGATGGAATGCTTGTACAGCTTCCTCTTCCAAAACATATAGATGAAAATAAAGTTATACAAAAAATTGCTTTGGAAAAAGATGTAGATGGATTCAAACCTGAAAATTTAGGACTGCTTTTTTTAGGAAATAAAACTTCATTGAAGCCTTGTACTCCATTAGGAATAATGGAATTATTGAAAAAATATTCAATAGAACTTCAAGGAAAAGATGCTGTAATTATTGGAAGAAGTAATATAGTAGGAAAACCTATGGCTGGATTCTTTATAAATGCTGGTGCAACAGTTACAGTGTGTAACAGTAAAACTAAGAATTTAAAAGAAAAAACAAAAAATGCAGACATATTAGTAGTAGCAATAGGAGTTGCTAAATTTATTACTGAAGATATGGTAAAAGATGGAGCAGTGGTTATAGATGTTGGGATAAACAGAACAGAGGAAGGACTTTTTGGAGATGTGGAATTTGAAGGAGTTTCAAAGAAAGCTTCTTATATAACTCCAGTTCCAGGAGGAGTAGGACCAATGACTGTTGCTATGCTTTTTCATAATACAGTGCAGGCTTTTAAAAATAATAGAAAAATATAAATATATTTAAGGATACGGAGGGAAAAGATAGATGAACGAAAAGGAAAAAAGAGAGTATTACATTGTTGACAAGAGAATATTGCCTAATTCTATTCAAAGTGTAATTAAGGTTAATGATTTAGTACAGCACAGTAAAATTTCTAAATATGAAGCAATAAAAAAGGTAGGGATAAGCAGAAGTACATATTATAAATATAAAGACTTTATCAAACCTTTCTTTGAAAGTGGAAAAGATAAAGTGTTTAGTATCCATATGTCTCTTGTGGACAAACCAGGTATTCTTGCAAAAGTTTTAGAAATAATAGCTACTGAAGATATGAATATACTTACAATTATACAAAATATTGCAATAGATGGAATTGCTAAATCAACTATTTCACTTCAAACTACTGAAAACATGCTTAGAAAAATAGAAGGTATGTTAGAAAGAATATCAGAAGTTGATGGAGTGAAAGATTTAAGAATAATAGGAAGTAACTAATTTGGAGGAAAAAATGAAAATTGATCTAAAAACTATAAAGGATTTAGCAGAAAATATTGAAAAGTATAATTTAAATGAAGTAGTTATAGAGAGTGAAGGAGCAAAGGTAACTCTTAAAAAAGAGATTCCAGTAGTAATGGAAACAGTTGCAGCAGTTCCTAGAGCAGCCGCAGTACAGAATATAGAGGTACCAGTAATGGAAGAGGCTGCTGAAGCAGCAGCAGAAACAGAAGAAATGGAAACAATAAATTCTCCAATGGTAGGAACTTTCTATAAGTCTTCAGCTCCAGGAAATCCTGCTTTTATAGCAGAAGGACAAACAGTTTCAGCAGGAGATACATTATGTATAATAGAAGCTATGAAACTTATGAATGAGGTTAAATCACATAAAAATTGTACAATAGTAAAAATTTTAGTGGAAGATGGCCAACTTGTTAAGAAAGGTGACAAATTATTTTCTGTAAAATAAAGCCAGATTCTTTCTGGTTTTTATTTTTTTTAAATGAAATTTGACTTTTTTGTGGTATACATATATAGTAAAAGGGATTCTTTGCAAATCTTCTATAAAGTTTATAAAATTCAAACATAAAAAAAGTGCTGTACCAAGGAGATATACTGAAGTTATGTTGTTTTTTGATGAATTATATGGTAAGATTATATCACACGGAGGTGTTCTATGAAAAAAGTTAAAGATGTATATAACAAAAATATAGTTACAATAGGAAAAGATACTCACCTTGGAGATATCATTTTTATAATGAAAAATCAAGGGTTTGGAAAACTTCCAGTAGTGGATGGAGATAAAGTAATTGGAGTAGTAACGAGAGAGGATATCCTTATAAAAGAAGGGAAGACTCCTTTGCCCCCAGTTATTGCATTCTGGGAAGTAATGATAGCTCTTCCAAACAGTAAGGGATATAAGGAAAGTTTGAAAAAATTTATTTCATTTAAAGTAGAAGATATTATGCAGAAGGATTTTTATACTGCTGAGCTGAATGATGATTTAGAAAATGTAATAACAAATATGCTGAATAAAGGATATAATTATGTTCTAGTTATGGAAAATGAAAAATTAGTTGGAATAGTCACAAAAAGTGATTTAATAAATAAGTGTTATTAGTTTAGAAAATAAGGAAGGTGTATGAGTAAAAGTGGACACGTACCAAAATGTTGTGTTACTTGTGTTTTTAATTTTGTTATCAGGATTTTTTTCAGCTTCAGAAACTGCTTTGACAGCATTTAGAAGCATACATTTAGAAAAGTTGGAAGATGGAAAGCATGACAAGCAAGTAAATCTTTTGAAAAAATGGTTGAAAAATCCTAATGAGATGCTTACAGGGTTGTTATTAGGAAACAATATAGTTAATATACTTGCTTCTTCAATAGCGACTATAGTTACTATTCAATTTATGGGGACTTCAAGCAAATCAGTTGCTGTTGCAACTATTGGAATGACTGTTGTTATATTGGTGTTTGGAGAAATAACTCCTAAAATAATAGCTAAAAATCATTCATTAAAGATAGCAGGAGTGGTTATAGTTATTGTTTATTGGTTTAGCTTTTTTACAAAGCCATTGATCAAAATATTGATATGGATATCAAAGTTCATAGGAAGACTTCTTGGAATAGAACTGGAAGATGAGACATTGATGATAACAGAAGAAGATATAATTTCTTTCGTAAATGTAGGAGAAGCTGAAGGGATAATAGAAGAGGATGAAAAAGAAATGATTCATTCTATAGTAGGTTTTGGAGAAACTTCTGCTAAAGAGGTAATGACGCCTAGAACAGCAATGCTTGCATTTGAAGGAAATAAAACTATAGACGATATCTGGTATGAGATGGTAGATAATGGATTTTCTAGGATACCAGTATATGAAGATACTATTGATAATATATTAGGAGTACTTTATATAAAGGATATAATGAATTGTATAAAAGATGGAAATACAAATGTTCCTATAAAAAACTTTATCAGACCAGGGTATTTTGTTCCTGAAACTAAATCTATTATAGAAATATTAAAAGAATTTAAAGCTCTTAAAGTTCATATAGCAATGGTATTGGATGAATATGGAGGAATAGTAGGACTTTTAACTATAGAAGATCTTATAGAAGAAATAGTTGGAGAAATCCGTGATGAATTTGATACTGAAGAGGAAGAATTTATTACTCAAATAGATGAAAACAGCTATGAAGTAGATGCTATGATAGATATAGAAACTCTTGACAAAGAGTTGTGTTTAAACCTTCCTGAATCTGATGATTATGAAAGTCTTGGGGGATTGATTGTTACTGAATTAGGTAGATTAGCTACTATTGGAGATGAGCTTAAATTCAATGGAGTTAAACTTAAAGTATTAGAAATTAATAAAATGAGAGTATCAAGGGTTCTAATAGAAAAGGAGCAACAGTCTGATGACTAAACACATAAAGAGTTATTTTTACGCAGGACTATTTTCTCTTCTCCCATTAGTGTTGACACTATATATATTTAACTGGGTGATGAGTTTAGTAATGATAGTTCTGAACGATTCATTTGTAACAAAAATAATAAAAGAAATTATTTTAAAATTGGTAGGAGAAGAGGATTACCTCTTCTATTTCCAAATTTTAACATATGCATTGTCGCTGGTGACGATGATAGTTTTTATCTGTTTTGTAGGGCTTACATTGAAAATAGTATTCTTTGCAAAAATAGCTAAGAGAGCAAAAGCTTTCTTAGGAAAGATACCATTTATTAATCAGATATACACTACAATAAGTCAAATAACAAGTATTATAGCTTCTGACAGATCTAAAACATATCAAAAAGTAGTAGCAGTAGAATATCCAAGAAAGGGGATCTACAGTATAGGATTTTTAACTTCTGAAAAGAATCCTATTATTGAAGAAATTACAGGAGTTGAAAAGATATATAATATTTTTATTCCAACTTCTCCAAATCCAACTTCAGGGATGTTTATAGCTATAGATGCTAAAGATGTTAAAATTTTAGATATAAAAGTTGATGATGCTGTAAAATTAATAATATCTGGTGGAGTTATTTTACCAGATAAGCATTTAGAAGAGAAGATAGAAGAAAATATTGAAGAAGAGAAAGAACAGGAGCAGGGAACTATAGAATGAAAAAAATATTTTTTCTGTTAGGAATACTGCTTTTGGGCGGATGCTCTGGAGCAGATAAGAGAGAAAAAAATCTTGTCCAGGATGATTATGCTTTTTTAAAAGGAGTGAACTTATATCATAAGGGCAAGAAAAAAGAAGCTTTAAAAGAGTATGAGCAAATATATAGGAATAATTCCAATAATCTTATGGTAATGAAAGAGATGGCAGTGGTAAATTGCGAGCTTGGGAACAAGGAAGAAGCAATCTATTATTTGGAAAAAGCTTATGAAATAGCCCCAAAAGATGAAAGTGTTATAAAGAATTTAGCTAATGTCTATTATAGGGATAAGCAGTTTGAAAAAGCAGAAAAATATCTGAATATGTTTCCTAAAGATTCAAAAGATAATGTTGTTTTGAAGCTGAGAGGGTACATAGCTTATGAAAAAAAGAATTATGAGGAATCATATAATTATCTGAAAGATGTACAAGAAGAAAAATATGATAGAAGATTGTATCGTATACTTAAAAATGATCTTGTAAATTTGAATAGAAAAAGAATACTATATTCTTTATTAAATAAAAAATATGAAGATTACAGCAATGAAAGAGACTATGTAATTTTATATTGCAGCTCTTTATCTGATGTATTCAATGAAAAGAATTCAGCTGCTAAGGTATTGATAAGATACATATCAGAAAATGGTGGAGATGATGAGCTTTTCTTAATGCTTTCAACACTGTATTTAGAAACAGGAGAAAAAGAAAAAGCACTTAATTCATTTAAATTAATTTCAGATAATTATAAATATGAACCCAAATATATAGAACTTAGAGAAAAATTAAATAGAAATAACAGAGATAATTAATGGGGTGAGAAAAAATGGACTTGAAAAATTATGTAGCGACTGTATTAGATTTTCCAAAAGAAGGAATTGTATTCAGAGATATAACTCCTTTGATGAATGATGGAGAAGCATATAAAGAAGCTACTGATCAAATAGTAAATTTTGCTAAAGAGCATAATATAGATGTGGTAGTTGGGCCAGAAGCTAGAGGATTCATATTTGGATGCCCAGTTTCGTATGCTTTAGGAATAGGATTCGTTCCAGTTAGAAAACCAGGAAAACTTCCAAGAGAAGTAATAGAATATTCATATGATCTTGAATATGGATCAAATGTATTGTGTATGCATAAAGATTCTATTAAACCTGGACAGAGGGTTTTGATAATAGATGACTTACTGGCAACAGGAGGAACTATAGAAGCTGTTATAAAACTAGTTGAATCTCTAGGAGGAATAGTTGCGGGACTAGCGTTTTTAATTGAACTTGAAGAGTTAAAAGGGATGGAAAAACTTAAAGATTATCCTGTATTAACTTTGATGAAATATTAGAATAGCAGAAGCCTGACTCAGAATTTATTTGTTTTGGTTAGGCTTTTTTATTTTAGGTTCTTTTAAAACGAAATCACATTATAGAAAAGAGGAAATATATGAACTATTGGGAAGAAATTGTAAATCAGATAAATAAGAATAATTTAAAAGTAGATCTGGAGAAAATTAAGCTGGCTCTATATTTTGCTGAGGAGTGTCATGAGGGACAGTATAGAAAATCTGGAGAAGATTATATTATGCACCCTGTGGAAGTTACTAAGATTCTTATAGATATGAAAATGGATACAGATACTATTGTAGCTGGGATACTTCATGATATAGTTGAAGATACTTTGATAACTTTAGCAGATATCAAGTATAATTTTGGTGATACAGTAGCAACACTTGTAGATGGAGTTACAAAATTAAAGAGTCTTCCTAATGGTACTAAAAAGCAGGATGAAAATATAAGAAAAATGATTCTTGCAATGGCACAAAATCTTAGAGTTATAATAATTAAGCTTTCTGACAGACTTCATAATATGAGAACATTAAAATATATGAAACCTGAAAAACAGATTGCTATATCACAGGAAACTCTGGATATATATGCTCCTCTTGCTCATAGATTGGGAATAGCAAAAATAAAATGGGAACTTGAAGACTTATGTCTTCGTTACCTAAAGCCGGAAGAATACGAACATATAAAATCTTTAATAGACAGTAAAAGAAATGAAAGAAGTGAATATGTAGAAAGTTTTATAAAAACTATAGTTAAACTTTTACATGATACAGGTATTAAAGGAAATGTAAAAGGAAGATTTAAACATTTCTACAGTATATATAAAAAGATGTATGAAAAAGGAAAAGAGTTTGATGACATATATGACCTTATGGGGGTACGTATAATTGTAGATACAGAAGGTGAATGCTATAATACTCTTGGAGTTATTCACAGTCATTTCAGACCTGTTCCAGGAAGATTTAAAGATTATATAGCAGTACCAAAATCAAATAACTATCAGTCTATACATACAACAATAGTTGGGCCTCTAGGTAAATTTATTGAAATACAAATAAGAACAGAGGATATGGATAGAGTAGCTGAAGAGGGAATTGCAGCTCACTGGAGTTATAAGGAAAAAACAAAAGTTACAAAGGGAGATCAGGTATATGGATGGCTTAGAAATATACTTGAACTTCAAAATGAAGCAGAAGATACACAGGACTTCATTAAAAGTGTAACAGAAGATATAATGAATGAGACGGTTTTTGTATTTTCACCTAAAGGAGATATACTGGAACTTCCTCAAGGTTCTACACCTTTGGATTTTGCTTTTGCAATACATACACAGATAGGATGTAAATGTGTAGGTGCTAAGGTTAATGGAAAAATAGTTACCCTTGATTATAAACTTCAAAATGGAGACAGAGTAGAGATAATAACTGCTAAAAATTCAAAAGGTCCTGCAAAAGACTGGCTTGATATAGTAGTTACTCATGGAGCTAAAAGTAAAATAAGAAAACTGCTTAAAGAGCAGATAATGGATGAAACAATAAAGAATGGTAGAGAAAATCTTGAAAGAGAATTAGGAAAACTTGGAATATCTCTAAAAGAAATGGAAGAGGATCCTATCATTAAAAAACATATGGAAAAGAATAATATCAGTAATTTAGATGATTTCTATTACCATGTGGGAGAAAAGAGAAGCAAGATAGATGTTATTATCAAAAAACTTAGAACAAGAATAGAAAAAGAGAGAGCTATTTCAAATATCAATATAGATGAACTTATGGAAAAGAAAAAAGAGAAGGAAAAAAGTACTTCTGGTAAAAATGACTTTGGAATAGTTATAGATGGTGTGAACAATACTCTTATTAGATTTGCAAGATGCTGTACTCCGCTGCCAGGAGATGAAATAACTGGATATGTAACTAAACTTACAGGAATAACAGTGCATAGAAAGGATTGTAAAAATCTGAAAAGTATGATAGAACACGATCCTTCCAGAGAGATAGAAGTTGCATGGGATAAGTCTCTCACAGAGAAAAAAGTAAATAAATACAAATTTACATTCAATGTTTTAGTTTATGATAAACCAAATATACTTTTAGATCTTATAAACACAATAGCAAACCATAAAATACATCTTGTTTCTGTTAATTCAAATGAAATAAGTAAAAATGGAGAAAAGCTTATAAATATAAAGTTAACTATTGAAATAAGTGATAAGAGTGAATACAAATATTTATTAAACAATATATTAAAATTAAAAAATGTAATATCAGTAGACAGATAACATAAGATAGGAGAATATATGACAATTAAATTACCTGTTACATATGAACTGGTAAAAAAGCAGGGAAAAGCCAGAGCAGGAAAAATAACAACTCCACATGGAGAGATAGAAACACCTGTATTTATGCCTGTTGGGACACAGGCAACTGTAAAAACTATGACACCAGAAGAACTGGAAACTATTGGAGCTGAAATAATACTTGGAAATACATATCATCTTTATTTAAGACCAAGTGATGAATTGATAGCAAAATTTGGAGGACTTCACAAGTTTATGAACTGGAATAAACCTATTCTTACAGACAGTGGAGGATTTCAAGTATTCAGTCTTGGAGCATTGAGAAAAATTACAGAAGAGGGAGTAAAGTTCAGTTCACATATTGATGGATCAAAACATTTTCTTTCTCCAGAAAAATCTATAGATATACAAAATAATCTTGGATCAGATATAGTAATGCTTTTTGATGAATGTCCTCCAGGATTATCTACAAGAGAATATATAATTCCATCTATTGAGAGAACTACCAGATGGGCAAAAAGATGTATAGAGGCTCATAAGAGACCTGATGAACAAGGATTATTTGCAATTGTTCAAGGAGGAGTATATGAGGATCTTAGAGATAAAAGTTTGAACGAACTTATGGAAATGGATGAAAGTTTTTCTGGATATGCAATAGGAGGGCTGGCAGTAGGAGAGCCTAGAGAGGATATGTACAGAATACTTCATCACATAGTAGAAAGATGTCCTGAGGACAAACCTAGATACCTGATGGGAGTAGGAGAACCTCTTGATATGCTGGAAGCTATCGAAGCTGGAATAGATATGATGGATTGTGTACAACCCAGCAGAATAGGAAGACATGGAACTGTATTCACAAAATATGGAAGACTTGTTATAAAAAATGCTTCTTATGCTGAAGATGACAGACCTCTTGATGAAGATTGTGATTGTTATGTATGCAGAAATTATACGAGAGGATATATAAGACATTTATTTAAAGCAGAAGAGATATTAGGACAGAGACTTGCTACTTATCATAATCTATATTTTCTTTTGAAGCTGATGAAAAATGCTAGAAAAGCAATATTGGCAGATAACTTTGAAGAATATAAAGATAATTTTGTAAAAAATTATACTATGGGAAAAGAATCTGAATGGATTAAACCCAAAAAAATATCTGAAAAATAAAAAGAATATCAAAAAGAGAATGGTTTAAAGAAATCATTCTCTTTTTTTTTATTTAAATTTTTCTTAGTACGGCATTGTATTATTTTTTCATTTTTTAGATAAGTTATGTATTAATAAAATAATTTTGCAAATATATTCTTTTAAAAAAAAGAACACTATGCTATAATTGTACTGTAAAAGTCCTTTTTAGTTGTAAATGAAACAATTTGTTTCTAAAAAATATACTGAATAAAAACGGCTTAAAGGAACCGAACGTATTATTTGTGCGTCAAAAAATAATTATCAAGGAGGAAAAAAATGAAAAAGATGTTGGGGGTATTTCTTTTTCTATCTTGTTTGACAACAGCACTTTATTCACAGGAGGTAAGTGAAAAAGAGGGAAAAAAAGTTCTTGAACAGATAAGAAGAGAAATTCAGGCTGAAGAAAAGGCAAAACTGAAAGCTATTGAAGATGCTGAAAAAGTAAAAGCTGAAGAGGAAAAAGCCAAAGTAGCAGCTGAAAAGGCAGAAGAAAAAAAGGGGAAAAAAATACTTGAAGATATCAGAAGAGATATGAATGAATCTCTTGAAGAAAAAGTATTTAGAAGTGAAAGTGATCCTGAAACAAGAGCAGCAGTTACAACAGCAGCTTTTGAAACAGGAAAAGAGAGAATGGCTTTCTTGAAAATGGAAGAGGAAGAGATAATGGATCTTGAAAAAGATTTAGGAATAGAAGGGGAAGAAAATAGAGTATTTTTAAGTCAAAAATTTGATGAAGTATATGAAGAATTTAATTCTAAAAATGCTGAAGTTCAGAATTTATCTGATGAAAATAAAAAACTTAATGAATACTTGACTAAACTGGATAGAATGGAGCAAAAAGTAAAAACGGGGAAATAGGGGGGAAAGATTTATGAGAAAAAATGAGGTAGAAAAATCTTTAAAAAGATTTTTAAAAAGAAAAGTCAGTTATACTTTTTCAATGCTTATAGCATTTATGATAACAGGTGGAATATCATTAGGAGCTGGAATAACAACAGAGGAAATACAGGAAACAAAAGGGGATATTTTAACTAAAATCCAATTAGAAAGAGAAGAGATAAAAAGGAAGATAGCAGAAAATGAAAGACTTATAAAAGAATATAATTCAGACTTTGTAGAGCTTGTAAGAAAAGGAGACTTTTATTCTAAACCTTTAGTCCCAAGTACACAGGTAATTTTTACATATCAGCATTTAGATAGTGGAAAAACAAAAGACAGGACTGATAAAGAATTTAAAGAAACAATAGATGCAATAAATGAATATTATGGAACAAGAGCTGGAAGAAGTACATTGAAATCTTCTGGAAATATTGGAAAAGATAAAGTAATGTCTGGAAATGGAGTAGCAGTAGATACTTCAGTATTCAGAGAAGAGATAGATCTAGGGGCTAACATTCAGCTTTTGGAACCTGAAATGCCAGAAATAAATCCAAGTGTATCTGTAAATGTAACTACACCAAATGTAGTATTGGGAGCTCTGCCAGGAGCTGTAAATCCAATTGCAATTACAGTGCCAAGCATATCTATAACTCAGCCGGGAATACCATCAACACCAAGTGGAGTAAATGTAACTGTAGTAACACCATCAGCGGTAGATAAGATAGAAATAACTGCTCCAGTTATTCCAACTCCAACAGAGCCAACTGAAAAAAATATAGTTGTAAATCTTCCAGCAGCACCAGAAGGATATGATCCAACTATGATAGTACCTCCAGCAGCACCTTCTACACCAACAATAGTAGCACCTGTGGAATTTACTCCACCAGCTTTGAACTTTGTTGGAACTGGATTTGAGCAGTCATATGGAATAGGATCAGTGCAGAATGGAGCTAAAAGAGGAGGAATAGATGCTAATATAGTAATAGAAAACTATGAAAATTATTCTACTCCTTTGAATTCAGAAAGTAATCCATTAGAAATAGTGGCAGGAGGGAATGTTACTAAATGGAGCAATGGAAATATAAATGCTTCAACTACAGTGGAATATAATTTCGACGAGATATTAACTCCAGGAAGTACAGGGAGAACAAATGCCTTTATTAATGAGTTGAGAGATCATAATGCTACTATTGGTGGAAATTATCAAATGACTTATGGGGCTTCAGATACTGTATATACAAAAATGTTTTTGAGTCATAATCCAGCAGGAAGACATACAGCTGATGGATTTCCTTCTATGGGAGGAGGACTGGGATCAGGATGGCTGGGACAAAGTGGAGGAGCAAAGACAGCAGAATTTACAGGAACACTGGTATTGAATGGTTCATCAAAAATAGATCCAGTATCAGGAACAACATATGAAATACTTGTAGGAGTAGAACATCAATTATGGGATAGTCAGGATAATAGAGTTGGGTATTCAATATTTAATAATAAAGGAAAAATAACATTGAATTCTGGATATAATGTTATTGGAATAATGATAGATACAGAAGCTCTTAATGAAACAGGAAGAACTAAACATAATAATAACCAGACTAAAAATACAGGAGTTATTATAATAAATAGTGAAAATAGTATAGGAATAGATTTTGGTGCTTATACTGCTCAATCTTATCTGCCAGTTGATGTTGAGATTGGAAATATAGAGGTAAATGGTAAAAATAACTATGGATATAGAATGAAGAACATATTTACTGGTAATAATGTATATTATGATGATGTAACAGTCTCTGGGGGAGCTGGAAAAATAACAGTTGGGGGACAGAAGAATGTAGGATTAGCCATAGGAAAATCACTTTCTTCAGCTCCAAATCCTTATACAGAAGCTGGAAATTTAAATCATGGTGTATTAAGTGGAGCAAACCCAATATCTAACTTTTTTGGAATTAATGTAGAGATAGTAGGAAATGAAGTAATAGGATTTTTAAGATTACTGGATTATTCTGCTAATAATACCAACGACTTTATATTTAATAATCAGGTAGTAGGAAACTTTAATATAGGGACAGGAGCTACTAACAGTACCCTTATAAGAACAGATAAACATGGAATTCAGATACTGGCTGATATTACAACAACTGGAGCCAGTGGAAGCGGAAATACAGTTGCTCATTCTAATGGACAGACACAGCATATATATAATAGCGGAAATATAACTGTTGGAAGCGGTCTTGTACAGACTACAGGACTATCAGCTACTGGAACAGCTGCTTCATCTAAAATGAATATCAGAAACAGTGGAACTATCATTCTGGGTGGTAAAGAAAGTACAGGAATGTATGTAGATAAATGGACTCAGGGAGAAAGTACCGGAACAATCAAAATGACAGGATCTGAAAAAAATGCTGCCATTTCTAATGAGGGAAAATTTAATCTTTCAGGAACTTTAGAAGTAAATGGAGAAAAATCATCAGGATTATACAACACTGGTACTGGAGCAACTTCAATAAATAATGATACTGTTATAAAAGCCCAAAATGGAGCAACAGGAATTTATGGTAATGGAGGAACAATAACTCTTACAGCTGGAAAAAAATTAAATATAACAGTTGATGATACTTCTAATCCTACAACAAAAGGGTTGGCAGTTTATGCTGGAAATGGATCTGTTATAAATATACAGGGAGCAGATATAAGTGTAAAAAATGGATCAGCAGGAGTAGCTTCATTTGGTGCAGGAAGCAGTATCAATTTAAATGGAGCCACTTTAGAATATTATGGAGATGGATATGCTGCATATTCTGATGGAGCTGGAAAAATTGATTTAACAAATGCTCATATAATACTTGGGGGAAATGCAACAGGTCTTGAAATGGACTTGAATATCGCAGAAGCATCTAGACCAATAAAATTGAGTAATACAGATATAACTATGATGTCAAATGATGCTATAGTTGCTAATCTGAAAAATGCAACAGGACTGCAAAGTTCTAATCTTGAGGGAACTATAATAGCAGCTCTAGGGGGAAACATAAATATTAACCCAGGAACTGATATAAATGGAACATATGATAAATATAAAGTAGCAGCAGTAGATGGGGGAGACCTTACTATAGATAGAAATATGGATAAGTTTTCTACTGTAAATAATTCAGATGGATATTTTTATTCAAGAAGATTTTTAGCTCAAAGACTGAAATTAGATGTAGCAGCTGGAGTAGAGGTAAATGCTTCTACAGACAGCACTTATGCTAATGACTATTTTAAAGGACAGGTTGTTGGACTTGAAATGAGTTCAAGTAAAGCAGCAGCCTCTGTATCTGATACTCAAATCAATTTGAAATATAATTCTATTGATGGAGGAGCTAAAGTATCAGCAAACAGAACAGACTCTGGGGGAACGGGAGCCATTGGATTATATATAAATTATGGGGAAATAAATGCAGATTCTGGAACAGCTATTGAAGTAGAAACTGGAAGCGGCCCTGTAAATGATAAAGGTGTAGGAGTATATGCTGTAAATGGAAGTAAAGTAAATACTCAAGGAAGTATAAAAGTAGCTGGAAATAAAGCTATTGGTATATTGGGAATGACTAACAGAGAGCAGCCAGCAGGAGTACTGATAGTCAATGAATTTGGAGGAAAAGCAGGAGAAAATACAATAGCTATTAACAATAGTGGAGATATAGAATTGGCAGGAGAAGGGAATATAGGAATATATGCTTTTAATAATAAACCTTCTGGAACAAAAGCTGATGCAGTAGCAAAAAACAGTGAAAATATAAAAATAGGTAATTCTACAGCTGGAGAGATGGCAGTTGGAATCTATGGAAGTGATGCAACTTTAGAAAATACTGGTACTATATCAACTGGAACAGGAGCTATTGGTATTTATGCTGACCGTGATTCAGAGATAACAAACATAGGAACTCTTAAATTAGGAACAAATGCAATAGGAGTACTGGCTAATGAAAAGACAGTATTGAATACAACAACTTTAACTTTAAATCAAAATGGAAGCGGAACAACAGGGCAAACAGCCATTTTCTATAAAGGTAAAGGAACAGGAGCAGAGACACAAACTTTAAATTTTGGAATAAATACTCAAAATCTTGAGAAAGCAACAGCTGTTTATGTGGAAAATCTTAATTTTGTTTCAAACAGTCAGCTGGATATTGGAAAAGATGGAGTGGGAATATACCTGAAAAAAGGAACTCTGAATAATACTGCTACTAATAATGGAATAATAAATCTATTGTCAGGTAAAACAGGGGCAATAGGAATGTACACTTCAGCAGGGAAAATTATCAACAGCAATACTATAAACATAAATGATTCTACACACATTGGAATGTTTGCTTCAGGAACTGGAAATACAGTTTCAAATGCAGGAATGATAAATTTAGGAGCAGATGGTTCTACTGGAATATATGTAAAAGATGGAGCTAAGGTAGAATTAAATGTTTCAGGAAATATTGTATTTGCAGGAAAAGAAAGTGTAGGAGTGTTTGTAGAAAATGCAGAAGCTGAAATAAAAGATAATGTTGCTTTTACTCTTAATAATGAGAAAAAGAATATTTTTGTTTATGGAAAAAATGGAGCTAAAATAACATTAGATATTGGAAAAACTCTGGATGTAAATGGAGTTGGAGCACCACTGACTACAGGACATAAGACAGTTGGAATATATCTTGAAAATTCATCAGGTAAAAGTTCATACATAGGAAATGGAAAGATTGAGGCAAGCAATCAGGCTATTGGACTTTACTCAAAAGGAGAGAATGACCTTATTGTAAATGTTGAGGCAACAGGTGCAAAAACAACTGGAATATTTGTAGATGGAGCTTCAAATATAGGAGGAACAGTAACTGCTGAAAATGATGCAATTGGTGTATATGGCGATGGCGGAAAATTAAATATAGGAGTAGGAGTAGCAACAGACTTAACTTTAAAAACAAATGCAGGAATAGGAACAGGAATGTATCTTACAAGTGGAGCATATGCTACTGGAGGAGATATCAATGTTGAAAATACCACTTCAAATAAAAATATTGGTGTATATTACAGCAAAGGAACAGGAAGTTCTCCTGTAACTAACAGTTCTAAAATAAATCTAAAAGATGGAGATACAATAGGAATATATGCAGCAGATGGAATAAATCTTTCAAATAATTCAAATATTACTACTTTTGCAGGAAAGACTGGAAATATAGGAGCTTTTGTTGGAGGAAATTCTAGATATACTTCTAATTCAGATATCACTTTAAATGGAGCTGGAGGAATAGGAATATATTCTGAAAATGGTCAGGGAATAAATTCAACTACAGGAAAGATACTACTTAATGATCTAGGAAGTACTTCAGTAGGTATGGCAGCAGAAAATACTGCTTCTGTAGAAAATCTAGGAACAATAACAGATGCTGGTCAGAACCTAGGAATGTATATTTCAGGAACTGCTTCAAGTTCAGGAAAAAACAACGGAACTATAACTACAGATAAAGGAACAGGAGTATATGTAGAGGGAGCAGGAAATAGCTTCGATGGTTCAGCAGGAAAAATAGAAGTAGTGACAAGTGGAATAGGAATTTATTTAAAAAATACAGGAGCTAATAAAATAAAATCTGGAATTCTGAATATAGCTTCAGGAGCTGTGGGAGTTTATGGAGATAATGCTAAGATTGATTTTACAGTAAATTCTTCAACATCAACAGGAGCAATAGGAGTTACTGCAAGAAATAATTCAGTAATATCAGGAAATATTACAACAGGAACAGGATCAGTAGGAGCATATATCTTAGATGGAACAGTTTCATTAAATGGAGCAGTGATAACTACTGGAGTAAATACTTCAAACACATCTGTAGGAATACTTTTAGATAAAGGAATTACATCTACATATACTATAAATAATGTAAATGTAAATGCTAGAAATGGAGTAGGAATATATCTAGGAAATGATACTGGAACTTTTACAGGGGTAGATTTAGTTCTTAATGGAACTGTAAAAACTGAAGGTGGAGTAGGAGTATATGTAACAGAATATTCTACTTTAACAACAGGAAATGCAATTTTAAATATTAATGGTGGAGCAGGTATCTATGTGGATAAAGGAACTGCAAATCTTGGAATAGCAGGAAACCTTACATTTAATTTCCTAGCAGGTGGAGGAATAGGAATATTTAATAATGGAGGAAATCTTACTCTTGGAAACAATATAAATGTTACAGGATCAGGTTCACTTGCATCAACATCTAATGGAAGTCTGTCATCAACAGGAAATCTTAATGTAGGAGATGGAGCAGTAGGGCTTTTAGGAGAATATAACATTGGAACAACTACACCACAAAGTATATTAAATTCTGGAAATATAACAGCATCATCAGGTGGAATAGGCCTTGCAGCTATGAAAGGCAGCTCACTTCCAGGAGCAGGAATAACAATAACTAATAGTGGTACAATAACTGCCTCAGGAAAGTCATCAAATAATGCCTCTATTGGAATATATACAGATATTGCTGATGTAGTAAATACAGGGCAAATCAATGTAGGAACAGAAGGAATTGGTATCTATTCTTCTAACAATGGAACAGCTTTGTCAATACAGAATGACAATATGAAAATGACTGGAACAGGTGGAATAGGAGTATATATTAAAGGAGCAATAACTGGAATAGTGTCAAACAATATTACTTCAAGTGCTGGAGCATCAAATAATACAGGAGTTATATTAGAAAATGTCACTGGAGCACCTTTAAATATGGGAACAATTTCTTTGGGAGCAGACAGTATTGGAGTATTGGCTAAAGGAACAAGTGGAACAGTTAATGGAACTATTGGAGTAGGAAATGGAGAAACATCAATAGGACTTGTAGCTGACAGTGGTTCAAATATAACAATTGGAACTTCTGCAAATATTTCAGCAGGAGATAAGGGAATAGGAGTATATGTAAATGGAGCTGCTTCTTCTGTTATAATAAATGATATATCAAAGATCAGTGTAGGAACAGGTGGAGTATTTGTATATTCAAAAGGAGGAAACCTTACATTCTCTGGAAATCTTGTAGCTGATAATAAAATTGGAATAGTAGCTGAAGGAGGAAGTGTAAATACTCTAGGTTTTTCTATTACAGCAAAAAATGGTGGAATAGGTGCTTATGTAAAAAGTTCAGCTCCATCATTTGGAACTACTGCTATAACTGTACAAGATGGAACATCAGAGAAACATTCAATAGGAATTTATTATGACAGTGTTACTTCAGTTGGAACTATTCCAACAATAAATCAAACTGGAAATAATACTATTGGATTGATATTAAATGACTCTTCTGGAACATTAGCAGGAACTACTATTGGAACAACAGGAAGCGATCAGGTAGGGATAATGGTAAAAGGAGCTGCTTCTAATGTAGGAGTAACTGGAAATATTGATGTATCAGGGGATAAAAATATTGGATTGTATAATGAAGGTGGAGCATTAAATATAGGAGGGGCTGTGCTTGTTGGAGCTTCTTCATCAGGAACAAAGGCTTCAATAGGAGTATATCTTCAAGGTGGAACATACATAGGAACAGGAGCTGTATCAGTAGGGGCTGGCAGCATTGGTGTCTATGGAGTGAATGTAGGAAATATTTCACAGACAGGAGCATCTATTTCAGTTGGAGCAGGGGCTGTAGGTATCTATGGAGCAGGAAAAGGAACAGAAACTATGACTGTAACAGCACCAAATATTACAGTTGGAACTAATAAAGCTGTAGGTATTTATGGAAAAGATATAAATATGCTGGTATCAGGAAATATGTCTGTAGGAGCTGGAAAAAGTGTTGGAATAGTAAGTTCTGGAAATGGAAATATTTCATATACTGGAGATATAACAGTAGATAATAAAGGAACATCTGAAGCATCTATTGGAATATATAAATCTCTGGGAACAGGAGTTATAACTACTTCATCTGGAAACTGGAATGTAGGAGATGGAGGTTATGGAATCTATGTCCAACAAGTAATAAAGGAAGAAGGAAAAGCAGATATTATTACTTCAAATACTGCAATTATCAATAATAGTGCAGATATGGTACTTGGAGAAGCTGCTGTAGGAATTTATGCTTCTGGTAATAATGAAATAACAAATAGTGGAAATATAACAGTGGGAGCTACAACTGTACCAGGAGGAAATCATACAAATGTAGCAGAACATAAAAATTCAGTTGGAATCTATCTGGCATCTGGAAGTAAGGCTGTAAATACAGCAGGAACTACAATAACTGTAAACCATGATCATTCATTAGGAGTATTTGGGACAGGAGCAGGAACTAAATTTACAAATGATGGAATTATGAATATAGACAATGGTGGTATTGGTGTTCTAGTAAGAGATGGAGCAATAGCAGTAAATAATGGAACTATTAATTTAGGAGGAACATTAGCTGCTTGTGGAGCTTCTACTGTAGGTATGGCAGCATATGCTGGAGGAACAATAATTAATAATGCAGTTATAAATGTAACTGAAGGTGTAGGAATGCTTTTAAGTGTAGGTTCTGAACTTGTAAATGATGGAACTATCAATGTAGTTAATGGAACAGGAATAGAAGGTAGTGGAAAAGTAGTAAATAGAGGAAACATATATGTTACTGGAACAGGAAAAGTTGAAGATACTTCAGGTACAACTTCTACTGCCAATATAGGAAGTGTTGTTGTAGATTCAAAAGGAAATATAACAATAAATGATAAATATGTAGCTATTGGAGGAACACTTTCAACAGCAGGAAATGTAATAGTTAATGGAGCATTTGTAGATGTAACGACTGGAACTCCACTGTTTAATGCTCATAGTGTAAGTGGAGAAGTAAGACTTCTTTCAAACTTTGCTTCAACTGGAAATGGTAGAACATATTTAATAGAAAATTTTGTTAATACAGCAGCAGGAACTATTACTGGAAATAAACTTACTCCTGTAACTTCTCCTCTGTTTATAGCTAAAGTTACCAGCGATGGACATTTAGTTATTGTTAAAAGACCATATGCTGATCTTACTATAGGAAAGCAATTTGATGCTCTTGATAAAGGACTGGATAATATACTTGAAAATAGTAATGGTATGGGTAGAGATGCTGAGATATTGAAAGGATTAAATGAATACTTAGATGGGCTTGATACAGGCAGCTTTGAAAAAGAAGCTACTAGAACTCTTGCAGAACTGAGAGGAGATATTTATGCAACTATTCAGGGAAGAATGCAGGATATCAATAGATCTTTTGATAACTCTTTCTATGAATTAGAATCATCATATAATTTAACAAAAGACAGCAGTAAATACAGTATTATTTATACTGATGGAAACTATAAGGATTCAACTCTTGGAATAGATGACTATGATTATAAAGTAATGGGTGTACTTTATATGAAGGAAAAAGAGGGAGCTGAATATGGAAGTAAATATGGATATACATTAGGATTTGCAGGGTCTAAATTTAAGTTTGATGATGGTGGTTCAAAAGAAGATGTTTATTCATTGAGAGCTGGAGTGCATAATGTAAAAAATCTTAGTGATGAGCATAAAGTTTCGTTGCTATCTAGAGTAGAATTAGGGTATAATAGACATATTGCTAAAAGAAAAATTGAACTTAACAAAACTTATGAGAATAAGGCAGACTACAATACTTATTCAGTAAGCATTGATAATAAACTTAGCAAAACTATATATACAGATCTTTCAAGCCAATTGGATATATATACTGACTTAGAACTTGAATATGGAAAAATAGGAAAGTTTAAAGAAAGAGCTGGAAGCAATGGTGGACTGGAAGTTCAAATTAAAGATAATGATTACTTTAGTGCACAGCTTGGAGCAGGAGTAAAGGCACATCATAAAATTTATGCTGGGTCAGATATTTCAGTAAAAGTGACTGGAGATGTAAAATATGCATATGAACTTGGAGAGAATTATGATGGAAATAAAGCTAGATTGAAAAATGGCGGAGAAGGATATTATAGTTTGATAACTCCTGAGAAACAAGAAGGAAAAATTATAGGAAAAGTAGGATTGACACTAGAGAAAGCTAACCATATGGGAGTTACTTTTGAAGTAGAAGCAGCAGATGAAGGACACAAAAAAGATTCATCAATCAAATATGGAGTAAGATTTAATTACAAATTCTAAAAATACTGAAGTGAGCAGCTTATGAGAAAAATATAATTTAAATCTTTTCAGCTGTTCACTTATCTAAAAAAATCTGGAGGGGAAAATGGTTCATTTAGTTTATTGCGATGATAAAGAAAAAGTGTTGGAGAAAATCAAAGATGGAACAAAAACAATGATAGTTCGTGGTGCAGCTGGAAGAAAAATACCTCACAGCAGGTTTTTTCAAGGGGAAGTACTGTATTTTATGAAAAAAGGAACAGCTAAAATAACTGAAAAAGCAATAGTAAAAACTGTTCAAAATTATGTGAAATTATCTGATGAAGAAATAACAAAAACACTTGAGGAAAATCAAAAAAAATTAAATTTGACAGATAAGCAAAAAGAGCGTTGGCATAAAAAATGTCTCTGTCTTATTGAGTTTGAAAAATTAGAAACTATAGAACCTCTTGATTTTGACAGACAGGGAAATATGGATGACTGGCTTATTATTGACAAGATAGAGGATGTCCTTGTAGGAACAAGCATTCCCTATAACTATGAAAATTCAAAATTTAAATAAAATATAAAATAAAATATAAAAAATGGATGACTAAGTGAGCCATCCATTTTTAGTTTAAATTTTTTATTGTTTCAGAAACAGTATTTTTTATATTTTCTATGAATAAATCCATGCCATTATCTAATTTTGTATTAGAAAGCTTTATCCAGCCAAGTCTTATTTCATCTTTATATTGAATGATAGGTTTACTTATTATTTCTGGTCCAGCATATCCTGTTGGCAGAATTCCTGTTCCAATAGAAAATGCTCTGGTATTAGTAAGAATATTTATCATGGTTCCTCTATCCTCAACAAATATCTTTTTTTCTATGAGATTGAAATCATAGAGAAGAAATTCTTCAGCAAAATCCATAGATGAAGAAGCATCCTCTTCAAAAGAAGCAAAAGGAAAATCATAGAGATCATTTATGCTTATTTCATCTTTTTGTGCTAATGGATGATTTTTATGAAAGAATACACAAGGTGTTAATTTTACAATTTCATAAAATTCTATATCTTTAGAAGCTAAGACTTTCTTTAAAAATTTTTCAGTTAATTCAGAAATAAAGATTATTCCTATAGTACTTCTTTTTGAATAAACATCATTTATTACTTTATACATTCCAACTTCTCTTATATGAATTTCAAATTTATCTGTAATTTTTTCTTTAAAAAATTCTATAAAAGCCTTTATAACAAAAGGGTATCTTTGAGTAGAAACAGCAGCATACATAGTAGGATTTGTTTTATGCTGAGAATACATTTCTATGATTTTTTTCTTTTGCTCTAAGAGAGGCCTCACATGATTTATAAATTCTTTTCCTTCATCAGTAAGATCCACACCTTTTATATTTCTGTTAAAAATGGTTATGCCCATCTCCTCTTCTAATTCTTTTAGAAGCTTACTTAGATAAGGCTGAGCTACATATAAATTTTTAGAAGCTTTACTAATTGAACCGCATCTGGAAATTTCTATTATATATTGAATTTGTTGAAATGTCATCTATATCACTCCTTTTTATTAGAAGCATCTAATATAATTATACTAAAAAATGAAGAAAAGTCTATATTTTAAATTCGTATATAATTTTATCTGACTAAGAGAGGATATTTAAGGGGGTATAATTATTTGTTATAACTAGAGATATTTTTTAGGTATTTTACAGTTATAAAATTATCATGCTATACTTTTGTTATAAAAACGAAATAAAAGATAAATTTACAAAAGTGTAGGCTTAATTTAGAACAAGATTGCGCGATCTTAGGTAGAGATTAACTGTGAAATTAAAAGGAGGAAGACATGGATAATTTGCAGTCTAAAAAAAATTATGGAATAAAAGCATTTTTCCCATTGATAGTTTTTTTAATCATTTATCTTGGTTCAGGAATATTTTTTACTTTAATGGGAATAGAAAAACCATTTAATCAGGTTCCTAGAGAAGCGGCTTTGTTGGGAGGATTAGTAGCAGCCATCATCATGGGAAAAGATAAAGTAGATTTTAAAATTGATATTATATCAAAACATGGTGGAGATTCAGGAGTTATCTTAATGTGTATTATATTTCTTTTGGCAGGTGCCTTTGCAGGAGCAGCCAGAGGAATGGGTGGAGTAGATGCTACTGTTAATCTGGGATTATCAATAATACCAAGAAAATTTATATTTTCAGGAATATTTATTATAGCAGCTTTGATTGCAACAGCTATGGGAACTTCAATGGGAACAATATCAGCAATTGGACCTATAGCAATAGGTCTTGCTGAAAAAGCACATATCTCACCTACAATTGCTATAGCAGCAGTTTTAGGAGGAGCAATGTTTGGAGATAATCTTTCAATAATATCAGATACTACAATTGCAGCAACACGTGGTGCTGGCTGTGAAATGAATGAAAAGTTTAAAATGAATTTGTTGATTGCACTTCCAGCAGCTATTGTAGCAATAATTTGTTATAGTTTTGTTGGAACAGGAGAGGAACTTACTGGAGAATATACCTATAATATAGTGAGAATAGTTCCTTATATTATAGTTTTGATAACAGCATTACTGGGAATGAATGTTATAGTTGTTTTACTCCTTGGAACAGGAATGTGTGGCGTGATAGGATTTATAACAGGAAGTCTTACTTTCTCTACATATGCTCAGGCTATAGCCAAAGGAATTAATGGAATGTCAGGGCTTATCATAATAGCAATAGTTCTTCGTGGGCTCACAGGAATAGCTAAAGAATATGGTGGTATTGACTGGCTTGTAAATTCACTGGAGAAAAGGATTCATTCAAGAAGAGGAGCCGAATATGGAATATCTGCACTGGTAGCTCTTGTTGATTGTTCAATGGCAAACAATACAGTGGCAATACTTGTAAGCGCACCTTTAGCTAAAACATTTGCTAAAATTTATAATATAGCACCAAAACGTTTAGCAAGTCTTCTTGATATTTTCAGCTGTGCAGTACAGGGAATAATACCACATGGTGGACAAATGCTTCTTGCAAGTACATTGACAGGGCTTTCACCATTTGCAATAGTTAGCGATTCTTATTATCCATTTTTACTGGCAATCGCAGCTATAATCACTATTCAGTTTGGACTTTTAAGAACAAAAGAGGAAAAAATGGGAGTTGAATTATACAAGGAATCTGAAGCAGAAATATAAAAATAAAAAATAGGAATTATTTCCATAGAAGGAGGAGAAATATGAAAATAGTAAAAGTTGATGTTATGCAGTTAGGAACAGATGTGAGACCAGACTGGCGTCCGATAGTTTGCCGTATTTATACTGATGAGGGAATATACGGAGATGGAGAAGCTGCAATGGCTTATGATGTAGGAGCATTAGGAGCTTTTGGAATGCTTCAGGAATTAGCTAAAATGGTAATAGGAATGGATCCATTAGACAATGAGGTTATATGGGATAAATTGTATCGTTCTACTTTCTGGGGACAAAATGGAGGACCAGTAACATTTTCTGCAATATCAGCTATAGATATAGCTCTTTGGGATATAAAAGGAAAATATTTCAAAGTTCCAGTGTATAAACTTTTAGGTGGAAAGAAAAGAGATAATTTAAGATGCTATGCCAGCCAGCTTCAGTTTGGATGGGGAGAGGTAAGAATACCTGCAAGAACTCCAGAAGATTATGCTAAAAATGCTAAAAAAGCTGTTGAAGAAGGTTATGATGCTGTGAAATTTGACTTCTTCCTATATAATGAAGAAGATGGATTCTTTAATGATAATGACAGGCTTGGACTTCTGAGTAAAAAATATCTAAATATAGTTGAAAAAAGAATAGCAGCTGTAAGAGAAGCAGTAGGTCCAGATGTTGATATTATAATGGAAAATCATTCTTATACAGATGCACAGTCAGCATTACAATTAGGAAGAATGGCAGAAAAATATGATATATTCTGTTTTGAAGAGCCAACTACACCATATCCTAAAATTACTAAATATATGTCAGACAAATTGAACATACCAATTGCAACAGGGGAACGTATTTATTCAAGATGGCAGTATGCTCAATATTTTGAAAATTGTTCTGTCCAAATGATACAGCCAGACTTTGGAAACTGTGGAGGAATCACTGAAGGTAAAAAAATCTGTGACATGGCATATGCATATGATGTAGGAGTACAGGGACATGCCTGTGGAAGTCCATTATCTAATGTTGTAGCTCTGCATTTAGAATGTGTAATACCAAATTTTGTAATTCATGAGCATCATGCTGTAAATTTGACTCCATATAATAAATCTTATTGTATTTATGATTATCAGCCGGTAAATGGAAAATATAAGGTGCCGGAACTTCCGGGGTTAGGGAATGAACTATCAGAAAGTGCTATGAATAATTCTATAAAAGTAACTATTGAATAAAAGTTAAAAATATATTTTAGATAAAATAAAATAATTTATACTAAGTGGATGACTAAAAAGTTAGATTAAGTTTTCAGTAATTAAACAGTTGAGATTTTAACAGCTGTAATTACTGAGATGCACCAGTAAAGCTGCTGTAATCTTTCGTTCTATAAGTCATCCATTTTAATTTGAATTTTTTATTGTTTCAGAGCCTGTATTTTCTATTTGAAAAAAGATGGAAACCAGTATATAATTATAGAAATCAAAAAAAGAGGTGAGAACATGGAAAAATTGGTAAACAATGGCAAAATATTAGAAATAAGAACAGGAAGCCACCTCTACGGTTTAGCTACTCCAACTTCAGATAGGGACTATACAGGAATATTTCTTGCTCCATGGGAATATCATATTGGACTTCAGAAACTGGAGCAGGTAGATTTAGGAGTAGAATCCAAGCTTGAAAATGGTAAAAATAGTTCAGAAGCAGTAGACAGAACTTTTTATGAACTGAAAAGATTTGTTACACTGGCAGCTGGAAATAATCCTAATATAATAGAACTTCTCTTTGTAGATGAAGATAACATCATATATATAAATGAATATGGAAGAAAATTGCTGGAGAACAGGCATCTTTTTCTCTCACAAAAACTGATAGAGAAATTTTCAGGTTTTGCAAACTCACAAAAACATAAACTTTATGTAAAAAAAGAAAACCTTGAAAAGCTGTATTCAGCTAGAGATTTTATAAAAGAGATGATAGAAAAATATGGATCGGATAAAATTTTTCTGCCAAAAATGAGGGAGGAGAAAAATTTTGAAAAAAACTTTATTCAAAGAGATGCAAAAGGAGATGTTTACAGAATAGGAGAATATAATATTAATTCTAATCTTAATCTTAAAAATGCCTGTGAACTCATAGAAAGAATAATAAAAGAGAGCAGCAACAGACAGGAGCTTATAAAATTATCAGGATATGACACTAAATATGCTTCACATCTTGTAAGACTTTTACTGGAAGCAATAGAGATAATAACTACTGGAAATCTGGTATATCCTTTACAGGAAAAAGATTTAATAATGAAGATAAAAAAGGGAGAAATGAAATTTGAGGAAGTAGTTGAACTGGTAGAAGTACTGGAGAAAAGGCTTAAAAATTTTGAGAATACTCCTGAATTGATTGTAATACCTGAAAAGGCTGATATAGAAGCTATAGAAAAGTTTGTAATAGAAATATACAAGAATTTTCTGCTCAAAGGAGAATGATATATGGAAAAATTAAAAAAAATAGAACTTGGAGAGAACGAAAAATATATTCTTGATATCATTCAAAAGCATGGAGAAGGTTATGTAGTTGGAGGGTATGTGAGAGACTCTCTTCTGGGACTGAAACCAAAAGATTGTGATTTTGTAACAAACCTGTCATATGAAAAACTTCTGGAGATATTTAAGGAGTTCCATCCAAAAGAGATTGGAAAGGCTTTTGGAATAATTCAGGTAAAGTATAAAGGAATACATTATGAAATAGCTAAATACAGAAAAGATATAGGGACGCCAGAGGATAGAAGAGAGCAAGAAATAGAGTTTACAGATGATATAATGGAGGATTTGAAAAGAAGAGACTTCACTATTAATGCCATAGCTTTTGACAGTGAAAATTATAGATGTGCTGAGCATGCTGTAGAAGATATAGTCAATAGAAATCTTCGTTTTGTAGGAGAAGCTTCAGAACGTATAAAAGAAGATCCTTTGAGAATCATGAGATTTATAAGATTTCTTGTAACAAAGGATTTGAATAATAAAAATGATATAGAACAGCTTAAGCCATATATTCCCCTTGTAAAAAAACTCTCTATGGAAAGAATGAGAGAGGAATTCAGTAAAATAATAACAGCTGATGATGCTAATGTAGCAATAGAACTTCTTGAAGAGACAGGAATCCTTGAATATCTCATACCTGAATGGACAAAGACAAGGAAATTCAATCAAAGAAATCCACATCACAATCTAACTTTAGACGAACATATTAAAAAGGCAACAGCTTCAATTGAGGGAGATATAGAGCTAAGACTGGCAGCTCTGCTCCATGATATAGGGAAACCTGAAACCTATACTGTAAAGAATGGAATAGGGCATTTTTATGGGCATGAACAGGAAAGTGCTTTTATGGCTGAAAAAATACTTACAAGGATGAAATATACCAATAAAATTATAAAAAATGTAACTCTATTGATTGCCAATCATTTAAATAATTCAAAGAACAGCAATAAAAGATACTGCAAGAAATTGATTGATAAAATAGGACATGAAAATATGCCTAAACTTTTTAAATTAATGGAAGCAGACAGAGTAGCTCATAAACCTCCATTTGATTTTACTGCTCTGGATAAATTAAAGATTGCATATCATGAAATCTGTAATAATAATGAACCTGTATCTATGAAAGATCTAGCAGTAAATGGAAATGATATGATAGGAATAGGAATAACAGAGGGAAAAGATATTGGGGAAACTTTAAAATACCTTTTAGGAAAAGTATTGGAAGACCCTGCAAATAACAATAAAGAGGTTCTCATGAATTTTGCAGAACAGTATAAAATACTTTTAAAAGTTTAATTTTCATTGCATTTTTTTATGAATTTTGATATTCTAATCTTTGAGAGGTGAATGCAGATGGAAAAATTTGACAGAATAAATGAACTTGTAAAAAAATTCAGAGATGACAGAGATTGGAGCCAGTTTCATAATCCTAAAGATTTGGCAATATCTCTTTCTATTGAGGCAGCTGAATTGTTGGAGTGTTTTCAATGGAAGAGCAGTTCTGAAGCTGAGAAAAATAACTATCAGGACATAAAATATGAAATGGCCGATGTAGCAGTTTATCTTCTTTTAATGAGTGATAAAATGGGAATAGACTTGCTGGATGCAGTGGAAGAAAAAATGAAACTTAATGAAGAGAAATATCCAGTAGAGAAAGCTAAGGGATGTTCAAAAAAATATAATCAATTATAAAGTAAAGAGGATAACAAAAAGATAGTATAAGTTTTAGAAGTTGGAAGTTCTAAAACTATATTTTTCTTTTAAGTTATCCTCTCTTTTTTACCATTCTTTTTTCAATTCAGTATTCCATTTTAAATTATATGGAGAGTTTTTCATATTTTTTACTTTTTCATATACTTGAGCTCTTTTATAGCTGGCAGATTCATTATCATTTATATCATCATCATTCCAATATTGATAACCATAAAGATAACTTTTGCACATATCTTCCCATGAAGGGTAAGTAGCTTGTATCTCTTTAGCTATTTCCAAAGATTTATCAAGAGACTCTTCATAAGTATAATATCCTGCAATATAGTAAAAACCTAAAAGTTGTACAGCACGGCAGAGATCCCAAGCAGCTATTGCATTTTCTCCATACTTCTCATAGGAATCAAAAAGAAGAATGAAATATACTTTATCATTTTTAGGAAGTCCGCTAATAACTTTCTCAAAAGCAGTACGATCAAAAGTTTCCAGCTTATATTCATGATAAGTAGCTAAAAACTCATTTCTATGTCCTTCTTGTAAAAGCCAGTTCAGAGTCTTATCAGCATCTTTACGATTATTTATTCCCCACCAATCCACTAAAAGTTTTTGAATTGCCTTAGTATTATCAGGAGTTTTGTCATAACCTCCAACTTTTTCTATGTCTCCACGATTTACTGTTGTAAGCATAGCATAAGTTCCATTGATCCAACGAATTGTATCACTTGATTGCTTTTCCTTCCCACATCCTGTAATTCCAATTAATAGAATAAGGATTGTAAAAATCTTTTTCATTTCTTTACCTCCAAAGGTTAGAATATCTGTCTATACACTGGATTATAACAAAATAAATAACTCTAGTAAATAAGAATATTATTTTTCTTCGTCTGTGATTGAATTTGAAAGAAAAATTAAAAAATGAAGGAAAATGAATGTAAAATTAGAATAAACATATAAAGAGAGTTAAAAAATGAAAGAGAATAAATGTTTTAAAATAAAACTTTATGATTTTTTCATATACTATAAAAGCGGTAATTATGATTTTGAAGTAATTTGAAAGAAGATGTAAAAATATCATGAAGTATTTTAAAAGATTTTGAAAGAAAATGATTGATTTTTTATAAAAAGAGTGATACTATAAAATCAAGAAGAAGAAAGGGGGAATAAAATGCTTAATATTGAAAGATATAATCTGATTTTAGAACTAATTAAGAATAAAAAGAATATAAAACTGAATGAATTGGTAGAAGAAATGGATGTATCAGAAGCAACAGTTCGTAGAGACCTTAACTTTCTTGAAGAAAAAGGGAAGATCAGAAGAGTACATGGAGGAGCTGTCTTAATAGAAAATAAAGAAGAGGATATCATATATAAGAAAATGGTATTTTCTGAAGAGAAAAATAAGATAGGAAAAGAAGCAGCCTCTCATGTAAAAAATGGAGATATAATATTTTTAGATGCAGGAAGTACAGCAGAGTGTATGATTAAGTATCTGGAAGATAAAAAAGATATAAAAGTAGTTACAAATGGATTTACACATATGGAGGAACTTGCAAAATTTGGAATAGAAACATACCTCATAGGTGGAAAAGTAAAAATAAAAACAGGTGCAACTGTAGGGGCTACAGCAGTGATGGCACTTAAAAGCTATAACTTTGATATTTCCTTTATAGGAGCTAATGGAATAACATTAGATGGATATTCTACACCAGATCCAGAGGAAGTAATAGTAAAAAGTGAAGCTATAAAAAGAGGAAAAGAAGTATATTTCATCTGTGATGAATCGAAATTTAAAGCTAACAGCTTTATAAATTTTGCTTCTTTAGATGAAGGAGTACTGATAACAAATGGAAAAATTCCAACAGAGCTTGAGAAAAGCATGAGGAAAAAGGAGGATTAAAATGATCTACACAGTAACTTTAAATCCTGCTATAGATTACTATATTGTGATGGACAGATTTATAGAAGGAGAACTAAATTCACTTAAAGATGGCTATACTTTAGCTGGAGGAAAAGGGATAAATGTATCTAAAGTTTTGAAAAACTTCGGAAGAGAAAATATAGCACTTGGATTTGTAGGCGGATTCACTGGAGACTATATAAAAAACAGCCTGAAAAACTATGGTGTAAAAGGAAATTTTGTAGAGCTTGCAGAGAATACAAGAATAAATATAAAAATGAAAACTGAAGAAAAAGAAAGTGAAATATCAGGGAAATCTCCTGTGATTACAGAAGAAAACAAGAAAGAACTGCTAGAAAGCATAAAGGCCATAAAAGCTGGAGATGTATTAGTCCTTTCAGGAAGTGTACCTAAGACTATGGGAAATGAAATATACAGAGATATGATTTCAAAAGTACCAGAGGGAGTAAAAGTAATACTTGATACAAGAGATGAGCCTTTTAAATATTCTCTTGAGGCTGGAGTGTATCTCACAAAGCCAAATAAGAATGAACTTTCAGAATTTTTTGGAAAAGAGCTTGAAACAATAGAAGAAATAGTAGAAGCTGGAGAAAAATTAAGAGGTATGGGAAGTGAAAATGTCATTGTCTCTATGGGTAAAGACGGATCTATGCTGATTAGTGAAAAGGGAGTATATTTAGGAAATGCACCTACAGGAAAACTTGTAAGTTCAGTGGGAGCAGGGGATTCAATGGTAGCGGGAATTATCTATGGTATAACAGGTGGAAATTCAATAGAGGATTCATATAAATATGGGATAGCATCAGGAAGTGCCACTGCATTTTCTGAAGGGTTGACAACATTGGAAACTATGGAAAACCTATTAAAAGATATTAAAATTGAAAAAATTAAATAAGGGGGACAAACTATGATAAACAATATGCTTTCAGAAAATTGTATAAACCTTAACTTAAAAGGGACGACTAAAAGTGAAATTATTGATGAACTGGTAGAAATCTTATATGCAGCAGGAAAACTTAATGATAAAGAAGAATATAAAAAAGAGATACTGAAAAGAGAAGCACAGAGTTCAACTGGACTGGAAGAAGGAATAGCAATTCCTCATGCCAAAACAAGTGCAGTAAAAATTCCAAGTATTGCTTTTGGATTATCTAAAGCAGGAGTGGATTATGAATCTTTAGATGGAGAGCCTTCAAAATTATTCTTTATGATAGCAGCTCCAGCAAATGCTTCTGATACTCACATAGAAGTACTTTCAAAACTTACAACTACATTATTAGATGATGATGTAAGAGAAAATCTTTTAAAAGCAGCTTCGCCTAAAGAGGTAATAGAAATATTATCAGCAGATATGGAAAAAGAAGAAGAAAAACATGATACAAGAGATACTGGAATGCCAGATGTACTTGCTGTAACAGCTTGCCCTACAGGAATAGCTCATACATATATGGCAGCTGATGCTCTTATCAAAAAAGCTCTTGCTATGGGAGTGAATATAAAAGTTGAAACAAATGGTTCTACTGGAGTTAAAAATGAACTTACAGATGAAGAGATAAAAAATGCAAAAGGAATAATAGTAGCAGCAGATAAAAATGTTGAAATGGACAGATTTGCAGGAAAACACGTTGAGATTGTTCCTGTAAAAGAAGGGATAAAAAATCCTGAAAAACTGATAAAAAATGCAGTAGCTCAAAATGCTCCTATCTATTCAGCAGAGGGAGAGAAAACTTCATCTTCTACAAGAAAAGAAAAAAGTGGATTCTATAAACATATAATGTCAGGAGTTTCAAATATGCTTCCATTCGTTGTAGGTGGAGGAATATTGATTGCACTTTCATTCATGTTTGGTATACATGCTGGAGATCCAAATGATCCATCATTTAATCCATTGGCAAAAATGTTAAGTGATATAGGTGGAGGAAATGCATTCTTCTTAATGGTACCAGTAATGGCTGGATTTATAGGAATGAGTATAGCTGACAGACCAGGATTTGCCCCAGCGATGGTAGGAGGACTTATCTCTCTAAATAATGGTGGAGGATTCTTAGGTGGACTTATAGGTGGATTCCTTGGTGGTTACACTGTTGTGTTATTGAAAAAAGTATTTAATAAACTTCCTAACAGCCTTGAAGGTATTAAGCCAGTACTTCTTTATCCGTTGTTTGGTATATTTATCACTGGTGCTTTGATGTATGGAGTAATTATTGATCCAATTGCAGCATTAAATACAGGAGTTACTAATTTCCTAGAAACTCTAGGAACAGGAAACCTTATTTTGTTAGGAGCTGTATTAGCTGGAATGATGGCAGTGGATATGGGAGGTCCAGTAAACAAAGCAGCCTTCACATTTGGTATAGCAACTATTGCTGCTGGAAATTATGCACCTCATGCTGCTGTAATGGCAGGAGGTATGGTACCACCTTTAGGAATAGCTTTGGCAACTACATTCTTTAGAAATAAATTTACTAAAGATGAAAGAGAAGCTGGAAAAGTTTGTTACATTATGGGATTATCATTTATTACAGAAGGAGCAATTCCATTTGCAGCATCTGACCCAGTAAAAGTGATACCAGCTTCAATAATTGGAGCAGCAATTGCTGGAGGACTGTCAATGTTCTTTGGAGTATTATTACCAGCACCACATGGTGGAATATTTGTTTTCCCAGTAGTTACTAACCCAGTAATGTACCTTGTATCAGTAATTATTGGATCGCTGGTTACAGCCTTTATATTAGGAGCTTGGAAAAAACCAGTAAATGAACTTTAATTTATTATAGAAGAAAAGACTCAAAAAATAAAATGTAAAAATTAAGTTTTTAAGAAAAAAATTTATTAATGAAAAAAATTTTT
>ERZ838225.444-NODE-444-length-57780-cov-4.788913_pt1 | contig 57780 bp, 52 predicted proteins | sample MGYA00519684_ERZ838225 | MGnify/ENA primary metagenome ERZ838225 (study PRJEB31850, sample SAMEA3708829) | human gut metagenome | biome: human gut; feature: human-associated habitat; material: faeces | place: China | collected 2014 ... | reverse complement strand
GCTCTTTAGCAATCTCCCCATCTCCTTCTATTTGTTTTTTATACTTACGAAGTCCGTATAACCTACAGGAGAATACATGAAGGTTTCTTGTAGATACTCTGGTATAAATAACCATCTGACGATTATCATTTTCTGTATGAATGCCTTTAAACGGAAGGTATTGGTCATAAGTGTTATCCCAACGCTGCAACGTTTTAACAGAGACACCTTTAAGCACTAATGTGAATCATTTTAATTACTTAATATTTCCTCCTCTGTGATAAATTGTCGATTGGTAACTGTTCAGGACGGATATCTGACACGAATTTTTCTGCCAGTTCTCCCGCCGTCCTGAATCGTAACGTCTATTGGTATTATACAACAAAAACAGAAAAAAGGCGAATACATCCCTGCCTATGGACTGTATGTGACCGGACTTATGGGGGGATTGTCCTGATATAAAAACGCACATAAAAACAAGAATCCTGGGTACACTAAGAAGGAAAAGCGAAGGTTTTCGAAGAAGATCTTTGAAAGATCCTATGTCAAATCAGAAAAGCAGGAGATGAAAATAATATGGGAGATCAATGCAGGCAGAAAGAAAACAGGATGGAAGAATACGACAAAACCTTAGACAGTAACTCCAGGAGAGAAGAACAGGAAATCGAAGAAAAGGAGAATCAAAAGCTGGAGGACTACGGACAGATGACGCTGGAGGGAAACCAGAGAAAGCGGAAAATCCACCTGCTGTCGATTATCGGTGAAGTGGAGGGGCATGAAAATCTTTCCGGGAATTCCAAGGCAACCAAGTATGATCATGTGCTTCCTCAACTGGCTCAGCTGGAGGATGATGATTCGGTAGAGGGGCTTTTAGTACTGTTAAATACCTCTGGCGGAGATGTGGATGCAGGTCTTGCCATTGCGGAAATGATAGCCTCCATGAGTATGCCGACGGTATCTCTGGTGCTGGGAGGCAGTCATTCTATCGGCGTTCCTCTTGCGGTTTCTACGGATTATTCCTTTATTGTTCCCACAGGCACCATGATGGTGCATCCTGTGCGGATGAATGGAACCGTAATCGGCGCCTCTCAGACCTATGAGTATTTCGATATGATTCAGGACCGGATTTTAAGCTTTATCAGTTCTCATTCCCGGATTGCCTATGATCAGGTAAAACGGCTGATGCTGAATACAGAGATGCTGACCCGGGATCTGGGAACGGTGCTGGTAGGAGAAGAAGCGGTTAAGCAGGGGCTGATTGACCAGGTAGGAGGGATTCGGGATGCCCTTGTAAGGCTGTATGAGATGATTGACGGTCAGGCTGTCTGAGAAGATGACGGGCTTGCAATTCCCTGATTTTTTTTGTATACTATCCTCAATGGGAAAGAGGAGGCATACATTTGTGGCATCATCGAAGAATAAAACAACCAATTCGGTAAAAGGAAAGACAGCAGCAGGAAAGACATCGGGAAGAAAGCCCGGAAGACCGAGGAAAAATCCAGTGCCCGTACAGGAGGAGCCGGCAGGCTTTCTTCGGGCGGAGGTTATGATTCTTCTGTCTTTTGCGGCCGCAGTGCTGCTTTTTTTAAGCAATTTTCACCTGTGCGGCGTGGCAGGTGACTTTTTGCGTGGAGTACAGCTTGGATTATTTGGAATGGCGGGATATATTGCTCCGCTTATTTTGTTTGTGGGAACCTGCTTTGCCATGTCGAACAGGGGAAACCGTGCGGCTGCCAGAAAGCTGGCGGCTGCAGTAACCGCTTTTTTTCTTCTCTGCGGCTTCGCTCAGCTTTTTTTCGGACAGGATCCGGAAGAGGGCAAATCCATACTGGCTTATTACACCATGTCTGCCCGCAGCGGCTTTGGCGGCGGTCTGGCAGGCGGTCTGCTTTGCGCAGTTCTGAAGGGAATTTTAGGAACCATCGGCGCGTTTCTTGTTATGGCTGTCTTGATAATTATCTGCGCTGTGATTATTACAGAGCGTTCTTTTGTAAAGGCGGTCAAAAAGCACAGCGATGCAGCTTATCAGTACGCAAAGGAAGATATGGATCGGAGGCGGGAGCTTCATGCGGAGCGCCAGGAGGAGAGGCGCAGACGCAGGGAGGAGCAGGTTTCAGGCGTAAATTTAAGCTCAACGGATCTGTCTGCTTATGCCAGCGGGGATGAGGACTTTGAGGATGAGCTTCTGAGCCGGCCGGAGCCGGATTTCTGGGAGGATTCCACAGCTGGTGCTGATGACAGCATCCGCAGAGATCCTGCTCTGGCAGAAGGCCCGGATGAACAGTCGGATTTTGGTGCTTTCCATAGAGAAAAGCCGGAAGTGGTTCCCTCGGGAGCAGACGTATTTACAGGCAGCATTTCTCTTCCGCCGGAATATCAGGATGAGGATGATACGGTTCCCTTTGATGTGGATGGGGAAATGCCGGAGCTTTCGGCACAGAGTCTTGCAGCAGACGGCATTCGTCGGTTTGAGGAGGCAGGGAATGTATTTTCTGACAGCTCAACAGGACAGGCAAAGGGGCTGGATCTGTTCCAGCCGGAAGAGATTTATATGCCGGAGACAAGAGAAACATCTTCGGAATCAGCTACATATGATCCGAAAGCACCTCTGGAGGAACAGGATCCGGGACAGGTGGTGAAAACCCTGTCCGGCAGTGAATTTGTAATTCCTGAGGAGGAAAAAAGGGTTGTAACTGCCGGCGGCAAGGTGATTGAGACAGAGACAGAGGCTCTGCAGAAAAAACTGGAGTCCAGACGTCAGGAGGCAAAGGCAGCTGTCGAGGCCGGAGAGGCTTCGGTTCAGCAGCAGATCCAGGCGAAGGAGGAAAAGCCCAAAAAGGAATATGTATTTCCGCCGGTCAGCCTGCTGAAGCGGGCGGCCCGCCCGACTGGAGGCCATTCCCAGCAGGAGTACAGAGAAACGGCGGTTAAGCTTCAGCAGACTCTGAGAGATTTTGGAGTAGGCGTGACTGTGACAAATATCAGCTGTGGTCCCTCTGTGACCCGGTATGAGCTGCACCCGGAGCAAGGGGTTAAGGTCAGCAAGATCGTAGGTCTGGCAGATGACATTAAGCTGAGTCTGGCAGCAGCGGATATCCGGATTGAGGCCCCGATTCCCGGAAAGTCGGCGGTAGGAATTGAAGTGCCCAACAAGGAGAATAATACTGTTTATTTAAGAGAACTGCTGGAATCGGACAATTTTAAAAATCATGGTTCCCGTCTGGCGTTTGCTGTAGGAAAGGATATCGGCGGCCAGGTGGTGGTAACGGATATTGCGAAAATGCCCCACCTGCTGATTGCAGGCGCGACGGGATCTGGTAAATCCGTATGCATCAACACACTGATTATGAGTATCATATACAAGTCCAGTCCAGAGGATGTAAAGCTGATTATGGTGGATCCTAAGGTGGTGGAGCTGAGTGTGTATAATGGTATCCCACATCTGCTGATTCCCGTAGTGACCGATCCGAAAAAGGCCTCTGGTGCATTAAACTGGGCAGTGGCAGAGATGACGGATCGATACAAAAAATTTGCTGAGTACAATGTCCGGGATTTGAAGGGCTATAATGCAAAGGTAGAGGGAATTCAGGATATTGAGGATGAGAAAAAGCCGAAAAAGCTGCCTCAGATTGTGATTATTGTAGACGAGCTGGCAGATTTGATGATGGTGGCTCCCGGTGAGGTAGAGGAAGCCATCTGCCGTCTAGCACAGCTTGCCCGTGCAGCAGGCATCCATCTGGTTATTGCGACTCAGCGTCCGTCGGTGAATGTTATTACTGGTCTGATTAAGGCCAATGTGCCTTCCCGTATTGCCTTTTCCGTATCCTCCGGTGTGGATTCCCGGACAATTATTGATATGAACGGAGCAGAAAAGCTGCTTGGTAAGGGCGATATGCTGTTTTATCCAGCAGGCTTCCCCAAGCCGCAGCGAGTGCAGGGTGCCTTTGTTTCGGATCAGGAGGTTCAGAAGGTGGTTGATTTCCTGACAGAGCAGGGAATGACCGCGGATTATAATCCTGAGGTAGAGCAGCAGATGAATGCAGCGCCTGCGGCAGCGGCAGCAGGTGGAACAAATGGCAGGGACGAATATTTTGAGCAGGCAGGAGCCTTTATTATTGAAAAGGAAAAAGCGTCAATCGGTATGCTGCAGCGTATGTTTAAGATAGGTTTTAACCGGGCAGCCAGAATTATGGATCAGCTTGCAGAGGCAGGCGTGGTAGGCGAGGAGGAAGGAACCAAGCCGAGAAAGGTTCTGATGACGATGGAAGAGTTCCGGCAGATGACGGGACAGAGAGAGTAATATCACAGAGAAGCCATCAGAGCAGAAAGACCGGGAAAAAGGCGCCGGTGGAAATCGCCGGAATACAATCAGGTTAGCAACAGGAAACACCCATAAATACGAAAGCACAGGAGGATGGAGAAATGAAAACAGACATTGAAATTGCTCAGGAGGCAGAGATGCTCCACATTCGCGAGGTTGCACAGCGGTATGGAATTGCAGAAGACGAGTTGGAGATGTACGGAAAGTATAAGGCCAAGCTGACAGATGAACTGTGGGAGCAGGTTAAGGACCGCAAGGATGGAAAGCTGGTTTTAGTAACTGCGATTAACCCGACTCCGGCCGGAGAGGGAAAGACAACCATCAGCATTGGTCTGGCAGATGCTTTAAACCGCAAGGGAACAAAAACCATGCTGGCTCTGCGGGAGCCGTCTTTAGGACCGTGCTTTGGCATTAAGGGAGGAGCTGCAGGAGGCGGTTATGCCCAGGTAGTGCCTATGGAGGATTTGAACCTGCATTTTACAGGAGATTTTCATGCAATTACTTCTGCAAATAACCTACTGGCGGCTCTGCTTGACAACCACATTCAGCAGGGAAATGCACTTCAGATCGATCCCCGGCAGATTCTGTGGAAGCGCTGTATGGATATGAATGATCGTGTCCTGAGAAATATCGTAGTAGGTCTTGGCGCAAAGGCAGACGGAGTAGTGAGAGAGGATCATTTTGTTATTACAGTAGCATCTGAGATTATGGCGATTCTCTGTCTGGCATCCGATATGGAGGATTTAAAGACCCGTCTGGGAAGAATCATTGTTGCATATAATTATGCAGGCGAGCCGGTTACTGCAGAGCAGCTTCATGCAGTAGGCGCTATGGCAGCACTGTTAAAGGATGCGATTAAGCCGAACCTGATTCAGACTCTGGAACATAACGGAGCCCTGGTTCATGGAGGACCCTTTGCAAACATTGCTCATGGCTGTAACAGTGTGCGTGCTACAAAGACAGCCTTAAAGCTGGCTGATGTAGTAGTGACAGAGGCTGGTTTCGGAGCAGATCTGGGCGCGGAAAAGTTTCTTGATATCAAGTGCCGGATGGCAGGCTTAAAGCCGGATGCAGTCGTTCTGGTGGCAACCGTGCGTGCGCTGAAATATAACGGCGGTGTTCCTAAGACAGAGCTGTCTCAGGAAAATCTGGAGGCATTAAAGAAAGGGATTGTGAATCTGGAGAAGCATATTGAGAATATCCAGAAATACGGAGTTCCGGTAGTGGTTACTCTGAATTCCTTTATTACAGATACAGAAGCAGAATATGCGCTGATCCGCGATTTCTGCGAGTCCAGAGGCTGTGAGTTTGCACTGTCCGAGGTATGGGCCAAGGGCGGCGAGGGCGGTGAGGCTCTGGCAGAAAAGGTTCTGGAAACTCTGAGTCATAAGGAAAGCCATTATCATCCTCTGTACCCGGATGAGATGAGCCTGAAGGATAAGGTATTTACCATCGCATCAGAGATTTATGGGGCAGACGGCGTTTCCTATACTCCGGCAGCAGAGCGGGCTCTGGCCAGAATTGAGCAGATGGGCTTTGGTTCTATGCCGGTATGTATGGCAAAAACCCAGTACTCCCTGTCTGATGACCAGAATAAGCTGGGACGACCCACCGGTTTTACGATCAATGTCCGGGATGTCTACGTTTCTGCAGGCGCAGGCTTTGTGGTTGTGCTGACCGGCGCGATTATGACAATGCCGGGTCTTCCCAAAAAACCGGCAGCAGACGGAATTGATGTAAATGAGGACGGAAAAATCACAGGATTATTCTAAAGATGATTCCAAAGAAAGCAGAAGCAATGCCATGGGCAGAAAGGAGCAGGCAGCTTGAAAGAAGCTGTCGGAAAATCAGATGAAAATTCGGGAATGGCTTGGAGAGATTTCCTATACGCTGCAGCAGGGAAGCCTGGATGCAGAGGTGTCTGAGGTAGTATATGATTCAAGAAAGGCCGGACCGGGAGCAGTGTTTATCTGCATGAAGGGAACCAGAAGGGATTCCCATGACTTTATTCCCCAGGTGACAGAGGCTGGAGTCCGGGTGCTTGTAACAGAGCACCCGGTAGAGGTATCTTCCCAGGTGACAGTGATTGTGGTGGGAAATGGAAGGGAAGCCCTGGCCAGACTGTCGGCAGCGCGGTTTGGAAACCCTTCTCGGAAGCTTTTGATGATTGGGGTTACAGGAACCAAGGGAAAGACCACAACCACCCATATGGTAAAAACCATTTTGGAGGCGGCGGGGAAGAAAACGGGGATGATTGGAACCAATGGCGTGATGATTGGAACGGATCATTATCCCACAGTAAACACAACGCCGGAGTCTTATGATCTCCACCGGTATTTTGCACAGATGACAGAGGCCGGATGTGAGTGCTGCGTCATGGAGGTATCCTCCCAGGCAATGAAGATGCACCGGGTGACGGGGATTGTGTTTGACTGTGCAGTCTTTACCAATATTTCTCCAGATCATATCGGACCAGATGAGCACGCAGATTTTGCGGAGTATCTTTTCTATAAAAAGCAGCTGTTTACCCAGAGCCGGAGAGCATTTGTCAATCTGGATGACGAACACTTCCAGGAGATTATAAAGGACATTCCCTGCCCATGGACTGGTTTTGGTCTTATGGAAAATCAGAAGGATTGTCCGCGTGCAGAGGATAGCTCAGAGAAAAACCATACAGGCAGTGATTATCTGGCTGAGCACATTGAGTATGTATCAGAGCCGGATTTTGTAGGAACTGGATTTGACATCCGGGGAGAGCATGAGATCCCGGTACGGGTCAGCATCCCTGGAAAATTCAATGTCTACAATGCGCTGGCAGCTGCAGCAGTTACCCTTTGGTGCGGAGTGCCAAAAGAGCGTCTTCAGCATGCCATGGAGCATTTGAAAATCAATGGACGCATGGAGATTGTACATACTTCCCAGCGGTGCTGCGTGATTGTGGATTATGCACACAATGCAGTCAGCATGGAAAGCCTTCTGTCCACTTTGCGGGACTATCATCCCAGACGTCTGGTGGTTGTGTTTGGCTGCGGCGGAAACCGTTCCAAGGATCGCCGGTATTCTATGGGAGAGATTGGCGGAAGAATGGCAGATCTTTCTATTATTACAGCAGATAATTCCCGGTTTGAGAAGGTAGAGGATATTATTGCAGATATCCGGGGAAGCATTGAGAAAACCGGAGGAAAATTTGTAGAAATTCCGGATCGGAGAGAGGCCATTGCCTACAGCATTACCCATGCAGAGCCAGGGGATATGATTGCTGTGATCGGCAAGGGACATGAGGATTATCAGGAAATTGAAGGTGTCCGTTATCCATTTTTGGATCGGGCTGTGGTTGAGGAGGTTATTGCCGGACTTGAGCAGAAGGATGCCGGACAGGAGAATAAATAAAAAAGAAAAGAGATACCAGATATGGAATGTATGACGGTAAATGATATTGTAAAGGCAACCGGCGGGAGATTGCTATGTGGGGACGGGGAAATGGAATTAAAGCATATCAGCATTGATTCCCGAACCATGAAGGGGCAGGATCTGTTTGTTCCGATTATTGGAGAAAAGGTAGATGCCCACCGGTTTATTTCCCAGGCGTTTGAGGCAGGGGCGGCAGCTGTTTTGACCAGCGAGCACAACGAGATGGAGGATACGCATCCGTGGATTCGCGTAGAGGACACAAAGAAGGCGCTCCAGGCAGTGGGAAAGTATTACAGAAGCAGACTGAGCCTTCCCCTTGTGGGAATTACCGGAAGCGTAGGAAAAACTACAACCAGGGAAATGGTGGCCGCGGCTCTTTCCGGAAAATACCGGGTATATAAAACGCCGGGAAATTCCAACAGCCAGGTTGGCCTGCCAATTACTCTGTCAGAGATTGCTTCTGCAGATGAAATCGGCGTGATAGAACTGGGAATGAGTATGCCGGGAGAACTGACAGTCATTGCCCGGATTGCACAGGTAGATATGGCGGTGATTACCAATGTGGGAATTACGCATATTGAGCAGCTGGGAAGTCAGGAAAACATTTACCGGGAGAAGCTGACAATTCAGGATGGTCTGAAGGAGGGCGGCGTTCTGTTCCTGAACGGGGATGATCCGTTGCTGAGGGAAACCAGGGCAAAGGAGGGCTGCCGGACGGTATATTACGGAACCGGAGAAAACAGCAGCTACCGGGCAGAAAATATCCGGATTGTCAATGGATATCCGGTATTTACTGCTGTGTGCAAAGACAGACAGGTGACAGTGGCGCTGAAGGTGATGGGACGCCATAATGTGCTGAACGCTATGGTGGCGCTGGCTGTGGCGGATGAAAATGGTGTGCCTCTGGACGCGGCTGTCCGGGCTCTGGAGCAGTTTACCGGATTCCAGAACCGCCAGCAGATCTACGAAAAGGACGGGATTACGGTGATTGATGATACTTACAATGCCAGCCCTGTTTCCATGATCGCCGGGCTGGAGGTTCTTCATTCCATGGAAAAAGCAGGACGTCGGATTGCAGTTCTGGCAGATATGAAGGAGCTGGGGCCGGAGGCGCCGAAGTTCCATCGTCAGATTGGTGAGTGGCTGGCAGAGCATCCGGTGGATCTTTTATTTACGCTGGGAGACCTGGCGGCAGAGGTTGCTGAAGGTGCGCAGGAAAACGGCGGCAGAGGCAGCAGAGAGTTTTATCATTTTTCCGGAGAAGACAGAGACGGTCTTTATCAGGCTCTTTCTGCTCATCTGAAACCGGGAGACTGTGTTTTGCTGAAGGGATCTAACAGCATGAAGCTGGGGCAGGTTGCTGCAAGGCTTTTGGAAAAACAGGAAAAGTAACAGACAGGTGCAGGTGAGTGTATGGCAGAACAGTATGCCAGTATTATTATAGATATTTCCCATGAAAACGTAGACCGCGTGTTCCAATACCGGATTCCCCCTCAGCTTCTGGGGGAAATTCAGGTGGGAATGCAGGTCTGCGTTCCTTTTGGTTCTGGGAACAGAACCAGAACGGGGTATGTGGTAGATATTTCAGAAAAAGCGGAATATGATGTGACAAAGATGAAGTCCATAGCCGGGATTGTTGCCGGGAGTGTAACCGCAGATTCCAGAATCATCAGTCTGGCCTGGTGGATGAAGGAGCGGTATGGCTCTACTATGAACCAGGCCTTAAAAACAGTGCTTCCTGTAAAGCGAAAGGTAAAAGCCAGAAACCGGCAGGTAGTCCGCTCCATGGTTGATGTACAAATCAAGGAGGCCGAAATTCTTCTTAATGAAGAGCAGCGGCAGATTGCAGAGGATTTCTGCAGCCGCTATGACAGAGGGGACAGAGCTCCTTCCCTGATTTATGGCATTACTGGAAGCGGGAAAACAGAGGTTTACATGGAAATGATTTCCCATGTGCTGAAGCAGGGACGGCAGGTCATTGTTCTGATTCCGGAAATTTCTCTGACCTATCAGACGGTTATGCGGTTTTATCGGCGTTTTGGATCCTGTATCAGTGTCATGCATTCCCGCCTTTCCGCAGGCGAACGGTGGGATCAGTATGAGCGGGCCAGACAGGGGGAAACTCAGGTTATGATAGGAGCCCGATCGGCCTTGTTTACGGATTTTCCTGATCTGGGCCTGATTATTATGGACGAGGAGCATGAAGGGGCTTATAAAAGCGAGTCCACTCCCCGCTACCATGCAAGAGAGGTGGCAGAGAAGCTGGCCGGGATGCGGGATGCCGCCTTTGTTATGGGTTCTGCCACGCCTTCTCTGGAGGCCTATACCCGGGCGAGAGAGGGGATTTATCGGTTGTATACCTTAAAGAACCGGGCAGGAGAGGGAAGTGTGCTGGCAGCTGCAGAGGTAGTGGATTTGAGAAAAGAAATGGAGGCAGGGAACAAATCCATTTTCAGCCGCCGCCTTCAGGAGCTGATAAGAGATCGCCTGGAAAAGAAAGAACAGGTGATGCTGTTTATGAACCGAAGAGGATATTCCTCCTTTGTTTCCTGCCGTTCCTGCGGGGAGGCTGTCAAATGTCCTCACTGTGACGTAACCCTGACTTTGCACAACAAAACCCGTCTTGTCTGTCATTACTGCGGATATACGGTTCCTCTGCCGAAAAAGTGTCCTTCCTGCGGTTCCCCTTATCTGGCAGGCTTTGGAACAGGAACCCAGAAAATTGAGGAGCTGACGAAAGCCATGTTTCCTCAGGCAAGAGTTCTCAGGATGGATCTGGATACCACATCGAAAAAGGGCGGTCATCAGGAAATCCTGTCCGCTTTTGCAAAGGGAGAGGCAGATATTCTCATTGGAACCCAGATGATTGTAAAGGGTCATGATTTTCCGGGAGTGACACTGGTGGGGATTCTGGCGGCAGACGCCTCTCTTTATGCGCCGGATTACAGGAGCGGAGAGCGGACATTCCAGCTTCTGGTTCAGGCGGCTGGCCGGGCGGGGAGGGGAAAAAAGCCTGGAACAGCAGTGATTCAGACCTACACGCCGGAGCATTATGTGGTAAAGGCATCTGCTGTTCAGGATTATCTGGAGTTTTACCGTCAGGAAATGGGATATCGGAAATTGATGAAATATCCGCCTGCCGCTCATATGCTGAGCATTCAGATCGGCGGAAAAGAGGAGGAGCTGACAGCCCATATGACGGAAGCTGTGGCAGAAGCAGTTGGGCGGAGATTCGGGCAGCAGGCGGAGCTTATCGGGCCTGTTTTTGCCCCAGTATATAAAGTTAATGATATTTACAGAAAAATTTTATATATCAAACAGGAAAATTATGATATACTAATAAGAATTCAGAAGTATGTCCAAAATCGGTGGGATGAAACGGAGATCTGCCGCAAGCTGACGATTCAGTACGATTTTTCGTAAGGAGGAAAGGCAGGGAGCTGGCGTTTTGGCCCGGGACAGGAAAGAAAGGAATTGGGAGAAGCAGATGGGAATCAGACAGATCAGAACTATTGGAGATGAAATTTTAACAAAGCAGTGTAAGCCGGTAAAGGAGATGACTCCGCGGATTCAGCAGCTGATTGATGACATGTTTGAGACAATGTATGAGTCAAACGGCGTAGGCCTGGCAGCGCCTCAGGTTGGCGTATTAAAGCAGATTGTGGTAATGGATGTAGATGATGAGAATCAGTATGTTCTGATCAATCCGGAGATTATAGAAACCAGCGGAAGCCAGACCGGTCCTGAAGGATGCTTAAGTGTTCCGGGAAAGAGCGGTATGGTGACACGGCCGGATCATGTGGTGGTGCGCGCTCTTGATGCCAATATGCAGCCGATTGAACTTGTAGGAGATGAGCTGCTTGCCAGATGTATCTGCCATGAGTGCGCTCATCTGAAGGGACAGCTGTATGTGGAGCTGGTAGAGGGAGAACTGATGGATGTAGCTGCGGAGGACGAGGAATAATATGAACATTGTATTTATGGGAACCCCGGATTTTTCTGTGCCGACTCTGGAGAGTCTGATTGCATCCCGCCATGAGGTTGCAGCTGTAGTGACACAGCCGGATAAGCCGAAGGGAAGGGGCAAGGCGATTCACATGACGCCGGTAAAGGAAACGGCCCTGCGTCATGGAATTCCGGTCTATCAGCCAGCGCGGGCCAGAGAGGCTTCCTTTGTGGAGGAGATGCGGGCGCTGGAGCCAGATGTTATGGTAGTGATTGCTTTTGGGCAGATTCTTTCCAGAGAGCTTCTGGATGTCCCCAGATATGGCTGTGTGAATATTCATGCATCCCTGCTTCCTAAGTATCGGGGCGCAGCGCCGATTCAGTGGGCAGTGATCAACGGAGACCGGGAAACGGGAATTACCACGATGATGATGGATACCGAGATGGATACGGGCGATATGCTGGAGAAGAAGGTGATTGCCCTGGATGAGAGAGAAACAGGCGGAAGTCTGTTTGACCGGCTAAGCCTCTTGGGCGGCGAGCTTATTTTGTCAACTCTGGACAAGCTGGAGGCAGGAACTCTGGTTCCGGAAAAGCAGGATCATGAAAAAGCGACCTATGTAAAGAAGATTTCCAAATCCATGGGCGATATTGACTGGACTATGGACGCAGCGGCGATTGAGCGCCTGATTCGGGGACTGAATCCCTGGCCCAGCGCCTATACCCGCTTAAACGGCCGGATGTTGAAGATCTGGCAGGCTCAGGTGCTTGAGGGCTGCCAGGAAGGGGCAGCTCCGGGACAGATTCTTGAGGCTGCCGGCAGCACTTTGACAGTACAGACCGGAAATGGGATTTTGAAAATTGAGGAGCTTCAGCTGGAAGGCAAAAAGCGGATGGATACAGCAGCCTTTTTGAGAGGATTTCCGGTAGAGGCCGGTGCAAGAATGGAAAGGAGCGAGTAAAACATGCCATTTTACGGCTATGGTTATGGATACCGAATGATGTGGGATCCAACTTATATTTTAATTATCGTTGGAGCCCTGTTGTCCATGTGGGCGTCGGCGCGAGTCAACAGCACTTTCCGCCGTTATGCCCAGGTGCGGAGCATGACTGGAATGACGGGGGCAGAGGCAGCTATGCGTCTGCTTCACTCTCAGGGGATTTATGATGTGACTGTGCGTCAGGTACGGGGGCATCTGACGGATCACTATGATCCGCGGACAAAGACTGTAAACCTGTCTCAGGCAGTGTATTCCCAGACCTCTGTAGCGGCTCTGGGAGTTGCAGCCCACGAGTGCGGCCATGCGATCCAGGATAATGTCGGATATGCGCCTCTTCGTCTTCGGTCCGCATTTGTTCCGGTGGCCAATCTGGGAAGCACCTTATCCTGGCCTTTGATTGTTATTGGCCTGCTGATTGGTATGACCCCCTTTATCCGTCTGGGTATCTGGATGTTTACTCTGGCCCTCTTGTTTCAGGTGATTACCCTTCCTGTGGAGTTTAACGCTTCCTCACGGGCAGTAACGCTTCTTGACCAGCTGGGAATACTCTCCGGTCAGGAGGTTGACGGCACCAGAAAGGTACTGGGAGCGGCGGCCCTGACTTATGTTGCGGCAGTGGCAGTATCTCTGCTCCAGCTGCTGCGCCTTGTTTTGCTGTTTGGAGGACGCAGAGACGATGACTAAGCCTACACAGAGCAGAGAATTGATTCTCGATATTTTAATGGAGATTTTGGAAAAGGGCGGCTACAGCCATGTGGTGCTGCGGCAGGCGCTGGAGAAATATCAGTATCTGGAAAAGCAGGATCGGGCTCTGATTACGAGAATTACAGAAGGAACTATTGAATACAGGATGACCATTGACCAGGTACTGAATCAATGCTCCAAGGTTCCTGTAGAGAAAATGAAACCGGTAATCCGGACGATTTTGAGAATGTCTGTCTATCAGATTTTCTGGATGGATCGGATTCCGGAACGGGCGGTATGCAGTGAAGCTGTGAATCTGGCTGTGCGCCGCCGGTTTTCGGGGCTGAAGGGCTTTGTAAACGGCGTATTAAGAACCATTATCCGGGAAAAGGACAGCTTTGATTTTTCAGATTTGTCTTTGCGTTATTCTATGCCTTCCTGGCTGATTGACATGTGGCAGAGGGAGTACGATTCAGAGACAGTAGAGTCCATGCTTCGGGCATTTCTGGAGGATCGCCCTACATCTGTCCGGTGCAATCTGGATCGGGCTTCTATGGAGGAAATTTGCAGCTCGCTGAAGGAAGAAGGGGTATTGGCAGAGAAAAGTCCTCTGGCAGATCACGGTCTTCTGATTTCCGGATACGATTATCTGGAGGCGCTGTCAGCATTTCAGAAGGGCTGGATCCAGGTTCAGGATGCCAGTTCTGCTCTGGTAGGACAGGCTGCTTCTCCCTGTGCCGGAGATCGGATTCTGGATGTGTGCGGAGCGCCAGGAGGGAAAAGCCTGGATCTGGCAGATCGTCTGAAGGGAACAGGACTGGTGACAGTTCGTGATCTGACGGAGCAGAAGGTGGCTCTGATTGAGGATAATATTGAACGGAGCGGATTTACCAATATCTGTGCCCAGGTATGGGATGCAAGAGAGTTCGATTCCCGATGGGAAAAGCAGGCAGATATCGTCATTGCGGATCTGCCCTGCTCCGGTCTTGGAATCATCGGAAAAAAACCAGATATTAAATATCAGGCTTCACCGGAGCAGATAAAAAGTCTGGCTGCTCTGCAAAGAGAGATTCTCTCTGCGGTCATTCGGTATATAAAACCTGGCGGAAAGCTGATTTACAGTACCTGTACTGTCAGCAGAAAAGAAAATCAGGGGCAGAGGGACTGGATTTTACAGGAATTTCCGGAATTGGAGCCTTTGAGCCTGGAAAAAGAACTGGGCAGCTCTGTGCAGGAGCCTTCACTCAAGGAAGGATATCTTCAGCTGCTTCCGGGAAAGCATCCCTGTGACGGCTTTTTCATTGCAGCTTTCCGAAAAAAGGAAGAGTGACAGGAGCTTGAAAAGAGAGTTTGGGAAAGAGAAGACATTTATGGAAAAAAAGGACATCAAATCGCTGTATTTAGAGGAACTGGAGGAAGAGCTTGGACAGCTGGGAGAAAAATCTTTCCGGGCCAAGCAGATTTATCAGTGGGTTCATCAGAAGCTGGCAGCGGATTTTGAAGATATGAGCAACTTATCGAAGGCGCTCCGGGAAAAGCTGCGTCAGCAGTATACTCTGACAGCATTAAATCCAGTGGAGGTAAAGATTTCCAAGATTGACGGAACAAGAAAATATCTGTTTCGTCTGTCTGACGGAAATGTAATTGAAAGTGTCTGGATGCAGTATCATCACGGCAACTCCGTATGCATTTCATCTCAGGTGGGATGCAGAATGGGCTGCCGTTTCTGCGCGTCAACGTTGGATGGCCTGGAAAGAAATCTTACAGCAGGAGAGATGCTGGATCAGATTTACCGCATTCAGGCTGATACCGGGGAGCGGGTTTCCAATATTGTAATTATGGGATCCGGTGAGCCGATGGATAATTATGATAACGTAGTACGTTTTATCCGTCTGATATCCCATGACCAGGGGCTGAATATCAGTCAGAGAAACATTACCGTATCCACCTGCGGCATTGTGCCGGGAATCCGCAGACTGGCGAAGGAGGGGCTTTCTGTTACGCTGGCCCTGTCTTTGCATGCGCCCAATGATGAAGTAAGAAAAACACTGATGCCCATTGCAAACAAATACAGGATTCAGGAGATTCTGGATGCCTGTCAGGAGTATTTTGAGGAAACCGGAAGAAGGCTTACCTTTGAGTACAGCCTAGTAAGCGGTGTCAACGACAATTTAGAAGAGGCCCGGGCATTGGCTTCTTTGCTAAAGGGTATGCACGGTCATGTCAATCTGATTCCTGTCAACCCCATTCAGGAGAGGGATTACGTTCAGTCTGACCGCCGTGCCATTGAGGCTTTTCAGCACTATCTGGAAAGCCAGAAAATCGCAGTTACGGTGCGCCGGGAAATGGGAAGAGATATTAACGGCGCCTGCGGTCAGCTGCGGAAAAGCTTTATGGATGAAGAAAAAGGAGGCTGAGGACCGATGGATGCTTACGCGCTTACAGATGTGGGACAGGTACGCAGTATGAACCAGGACTCGATATTTTCCTCAACTGAACCCATTGGCTCTCTGCAGAATCTGTTTCTTGTGGCAGACGGCATGGGAGGGCATAAGGCAGGGGATTTTGCTTCCCGCTTTGTGATAGAGAAACTGGTAGAATTTTTCAGCCATGAATACCCGGAGCGGGATGTTCATGGAATTCTGAAAGAGGGAATTCGCACAGTTAACCGGGCGCTGTTTGAAGCGGCCAGTGAAAATCCGGATCTGCTTGGAACCGGAAGCACCCTGGTGGCAGCTACCATCAAGGGAAATGTTCTTTATGTGGCAAATATTGGTGACAGCCGCCTGTATCTTCTGCGGGAGCAGTTAGAGCAGGTGACCAGGGATCACTCTTATGTAGAAGAGCTGGTTGCTCTTGGAAAAATGAAGAGAGGCAGTCACGATTACATAGAAAAGAAAAATATCATCACCCGTGCAGTGGGAACAGGGCGGGAGGTGGATATCGACCTGTTTGCACTGAAATTAAAAAGCAGAGACTATGTACTGATGTGCTCGGATGGGCTGAGCAACATGGTGGATGAATTTGAGATTGAATATATTATCCGCTCTGAGGAGGGGATTCGGCAGAAGGTGGAAAGCCTGGTGGCAGCAGCGAACCGAAACGGCGGCAGAGACAATATTTCCGTTGTTTTGATAGAGCCGCAGATAAGTGAGGTGAGCTTATGATGCTGAGACCCGGAACATTTTTACAGGATCGCTATGAAATACAGGAACAGATTGGTTCTGGAGGAATGTCGGTTGTTTACAGGGCGAAATGCCATAAGCTGAACCGGTTGGTAGCGATTAAAGTTTTAAAAGAAGAATTCTGCAACGACATGAATTTTGTCAGCAAATTCAAAATGGAGGCTCAGGCGGCTGCAGGACTTTCTCACCCCAATATTGTCAGTGTATATGATGTTATTGATGAGGGAAAGCTTCACTATATTGTGATGGAGCTGATTGAAGGCATTACCCTGAAAAGTTACATTGCAAAGAAGGGACAGCTGGAAATCAAAGAAAGCATCGGTATTGCCATTCAGGTTGCCCAGGGTATGGCCGCAGCTCACGAGCAGCATATTATTCACCGGGATATTAAGCCCCAGAATATGATTATCTCCAGAGATGGAAAGGTGAAGGTGGCAGATTTTGGTATTGCAAGAGCTGTGTCTGCACAGACACTGAACTCAGCAGCTATGGGCTCTGTCCATTATATTTCTCCAGAGCAGGCCAGAGGTGGCTTCAGCGATGAGAGAAGCGATATCTATTCTCTGGGAATTACCATGTATGAAATGGTGACCGGGCGGCTTCCCTATGAGGGGGAAAATACTGTAGCTATTGCCCTTGCCCATTTAGAGGACGCTATGGTTCCCCCCAGCGTTTACAATCCCCAGATCCCGCAGGGACTGGAGCGGATTATTCTGAAGTGTACGGAGAAAAAGCCGGAGCGCAGATATGCAAGTGCTAATGAGGTGATTGCAGACCTGCGCCGGGTGCTGGTTCAGAGTGACAATTCCCATTCCGGAGAGCGGGAAGGCAGGCGCGTATCTGCTGTTTACGGAACGGATCTGACTGTGGAAGGAAATACGGTAGAGATCCGCGGAGAGGATCTGAATCGGATTAAAGAATGGAATCGTTCAAAACTGGAACTGGAGCTGACCAGAAATTTGTCAGCAGATTTGAAGGACGAGGCTGCTGCGCGGCGGATTTCTTCCGAACCCAGAAAGTCGGAAGGGTACCGCAGGAAGGACGGATACAGCCAGAATGAGGACGAACCGGTACGGGAACAGCGGCGTCCAAGGAAGAAGGACAGGCATCAAGAGGAAGATGAGCTGAATCCTGGCATTGAGCGGCTTCTGACAGGAGCGGGTATTCTTGTTGCCATTATTATTGTGGCAGTGCTGCTTGTGGTATTTACGAAGCTGGGAGGTGTGTTTCAGTCGGGAACCGGCATTTTTTCCGGAGGGAACCGGACAGAAGCCTCTGTGGAGGCGGGAACGCAGGAAAATGATGCGGCGAGCGGAACCCAGATTCCTATGCCGGATCTGAGAGGAATGGATGAGGATGCAGCAGAGGCCACTTTGGAGCAGAATTTCATCAACATGAAGCGTACTTATGAGAATTTTGATGATGTAGATAAGGGAAAGATTGCCAGACAGACCCCTCTGCCCGGTGAAATGGTTTTAAAGGGAGGAACTGTGCAGGTAGTAGTCAGCAGCGGCTCTTCCAAGCTGAACCTTACCGATCTGGGAATTGGAAAGCTGGATAGCACTACAGCAGAGAAATTTCTTCTCAGTAAAAATATAAAAGTAAAAATTGTAGAAGAGGAAAACGAAACGATTCCGGCTGGAGATATTCTTCGTTATGAGCCAGAACTGGCAGAAGAGGGAGAAACGGTGACGCTTTATGTGAGCAGCGGTCCTCATGTAAATATGGTTCCGGTTCCCTATCTGGTAGGAAAACAGGAGACAGAGGTAATTGCCTTGATTGCAGAAGCAGGACTTCAGCCAGGAGATACCAGCCAGGAAAGCAGTGACACAGTACCCAAGGGGGCGGTTATCAGCCAGGATGTGGAAGCAGGAACTCAGGTAGAGCCTGGCAGTAAGGTGGGGTATGTGGTCAGCAGCGGACCGGAGATTCGAAAGCAGCGCTATGTGGCATCCATCAGTGAGGTATATGATCTGAGCAATCTGATTGGACCGGGCGCAGGAAGCTCCAGCGTTACAGTTATGATCCGCCTTCGCCAGGGAACAGATGAGGATCCCCTTTATAAAATTCTCACCCAGTCCATGAGTGTCAAGGGAGATGTTCTTCTGCCAATCAACTATACGAGTATTGAGAGTATGGACGGCACAGATCAGGGACAGTTAGAGATTGTGGATGTGAATTCCGGACAGGTGATCAAAACCTATAAGCTTACGTTTTTCCCAATGGATTAAGCAGGATGTAAAAGAATGACAGGAAAGATAATTAAAGGAATTGCAGGATTTTATTATGTCCATGACAGGCAGAGCAGGGTCTATGCCTGTAAGGCAAAAGGAATTTTCCGGAACCGGGGAATCAAGCCGGTTGTGGGAGATGATGTGGAATTTACGGTACTGGATGAAGAGAATGGGGAGGGCAGTATTGAGGGAATACTGCCCAGGAAGAATGTTCTTATTCGCCCCGCATCGGCTAACGTAGATCAGGCGCTGGTGGTATTTGCAGTGACTCAGCCGGAGCCGAATTTCAATCTTCTGGATCGATTTCTGATTATGATGGAAGCGCAGGAGATTCCCGTTACGATCTGTTTTAACAAAATAGATCTGGATGAGGACGGGAAACAGGAGGAATTTCGAAGAATCTATGAAAGGGCCGGATATCAGGTGCTTTTGGCCAGCACCTGCAGTCAGACGGGGATGGATGAGATCCGCCGGTTTCTTCAGGGAAAGACAACGATTCTGGCAGGGCCCTCCGGCGTAGGAAAGTCTTCTCTGACCAACCTTCTCCAGCCTAAGGCAGCGATGGAGACAGGAAGCATCAGTCAGAAAATCCAGCGAGGAAAGCACACGACCCGCCATGCAGAGCTGTTTTGCGTGGAGGGAGATACGTATCTGATGGACACTCCAGGGTTTAGTTCTATGTATCTGGAGGAGATTGAACCGGAAAAGCTGAAATATTATTTTCCGGAATTCGAGGCATTGGAACCGGAATGCCGATTCCAGGCAGACTGTGTTCATGTAGGAGAGCCGGTCTGTGGAGTAAAGGCTGCTCTGGAGCGGGGCGAGATTGCCCGGAGCCGGTATGATAATTATGTTTTGCTTTATCAGGAATTGAAAAACCGAAAAAAATATGAAAAACACAAAAAGGAGTAGGAAGATGGAATATATTTTGGCGCCGTCCATTCTGGCGGCTGATTTTGGAAATCTGAGACAGGATGTGGAGACAGTGGCAGAGGCAGGCGCTCAGTACATTCACATTGATGTGATGGACGGGATGTTTGTTCCCAGTATCTCCTTTGGAATGCCGGTAATCAAGAGCATCCGCTCCTGTACAGACAAGGTATTTGACGTTCACATGATGGTGGAAGAGCCGGGACGCTATGCAGAGGATATGAAAAAGGCAGGCGCTGATCTTTTGTGTGTTCATCAGGAGGCCTGCAGACATCTGGACAGAACCATTCATCAGATTCACGATCTGGGTATGAAGGCTGGTGTGGCTCTGAATCCGGCGACTCCTGTGGAAACACTGGAATGGATCCTGGAGGAAGTAGATATGGTTTTAATCATGTCTGTAAATCCGGGCTTTGGCGGGCAGAAATTTATTCCCTATGCTCTGGAAAAGGTGAAACGCCTTCGCGCTATGCTGGATGAGAAGGGACTGAAAACAGACATTCAGGTAGATGGAGGCATCGGGCTTGGCAATGTACGTCAGGTTCTGGAGGCAGGTGCCAATATTATCGTTGCCGGTTCTGCTGTTTATCAGGGAGATGCGGCAGCCAATACAGCGGCCTTCTGCGAGATTTTTAAGGAGATGAAAAAGTGAAATCATGTCTGATTCTGACGGGCGGGAAGCTGAATCTGGCTTTCGCCCGTTCTTTTTTGGAAAAAGAGCATTTTGACAAAGTGATTGCCGTAGACGGAGGGCTTGAATCAGCAGAGGCTCTAGGAATTACACCGGATTATATTGTGGGAGATTTTGATACCGTTTCCGGAGAGGTGGTGGAGCGGTTTAGAAACCTGCCGTTTATTGTGTGGGAACAGCATAAGCCGGAAAAGAATGAGACAGATACAGAGCTGGCCCGCAGCCGGGCTCTGACTCTGGGCTGTGAAAAGCTGGTGTTTTTAGGCGCCACAGGCGGACGGCTTGACCATATGCTGGGGAATCTTCATGCTCTGTATGCCTGCCTGGAGAAGGGGATTGATGCCAGTCTGGTGGATACACAAAACAGGATTTATCTTCTGGATCAGGGCAAGACCTTTTATCGGAAAACTCTGTGGGGAAAGTATGTCTCCTTTCTGCCGTATACGGAGGAAGTAACAGGGATTACCCTGACTGGATTTCGTTATCCTCTTCAGGATAAAACCATCCGGAGGGGGCAGGAGGTAGGACTTTGCATCAGCAATGAGCTGGCAGAGGACAGGGCCGTTCTGGAATTTCGGGAGGGAATTTTGATCTGCGTGGAGTCATCCGACTGAGATTTCAGGGTGGGAAAACAAACTGGACTGGTTAAAAAGTGAAAAACTGGATATTTGCGTCATTCCACATATGTGCTATCATAGGCCCATCGACAGGAAAACAAAAGGAGTGACGGAGTATGAAGAATATGACAGACAATAAGGTATACAGGATCGTATTGACAGCTTTGATGGCAGCCCTCTGCTATGTGGCATTTACGTTTCTGAAAATTCCGATTCCAACCTTTGGAGGCGACTATGTGGCGCTTCATATTGGCAACGCTTTCTGTGTTCTGGCAGCCCTGCTTCTGGGCGGCGTGTACGGCGGTCTGGCTGGTTCCCTGGGCATGACCATCGCAGACCTGCTGGATCCGGTTTATATTACCAGTGCGCCGAAAACCTTTCTTCTGAAGCTTTGCATTGGCCTGATTGCCGGATGGATTGCTCACAGGATTGCTCATATTACAGAAGAGCATGATGGACGTTACATTTTCAAATGGTCTCTGATTGCCTCGATTGTGTCCCTGGGCTTTAATGTGATTATGGATCCGATTGTAGGATATTTTTACAAAAATTATATTTTAGGAATTCAGTCTGACGCAGCGAAAATTATGGCGACCTGGGCTGCCGGTGTCACCCTTATCAATGCAGTTGCAGGAACCATTGTGGTGGTGGTTGCCTACATGGCAGTTCGCCCGGTTCTGAAAAAAGCAGGGCTGTTTCTGAAAATAGAATAGAAAGCGTTGTTGGAAAAGTCTTCTGGTCTGATTTTGCCGCATTTTTCTGTCTGAAATTTCGTATGGCAGAACTGGTGGCTGAAATTAGGCAAGGGGGCTTTTTTTTCTTGGAAAAGTGTAGTATGATAAGAAGGAATATATGGAAACCACAGGAAAAGCTCGGTTTTCATAAGTGAATACAGGAGGAAACCATGTTAGATTTAAAGTTTGTCCGTGAGAATCCGGACGTTGTGAAGAAGAATATTGAGAATAAATTTCAGTTCGATAAGCTGCCCCTGGTAGATGAGGTGATTGAGCTGGATGCGAAAAACCGCACGGCAAAGGCAGAAGGCGATGAGATTCGCGCACAGAGAAACAAGCTGTCTAAGCAGATTGGACAGCTGATGGGACAGGGCAAAAAAGAAGAGGCAGAGGCAGTAAAGGCGCAGGTTGCTGCCAATGCAAGCCGCCTGGCTGAACTGGAAGCTCTGGAAAGCCAGTATAATGAGCGGATCTTAAAGATTATGATGACCATTCCCAATATCATCGATCCCAGTGTACCCATTGGAAAAGATGACAGCGAGAACGTAGAGATCGAAAAGTTCGGCGAGCCGCTGGTTCCTGATTTTGAGATTCCTTATCACACCGATATTATGAAAACCTTTGACGGCATTGATCTGGATGCTGCAGGAAAGGTAGCCGGAAATGGCTTCTATTATCTCATGGGCGATATTGCAAGACTGCATTCCTCCGTAATCTCCTATGCCCGTGACTTTATGATTAACCGGGGCTTTACCTACTGTGTTCCGCCTTTTATGATTCGCAGCAATGTGGTAACCGGTGTTATGTCCTTTGCAGAGATGGATGCGATGATGTACAAAATCGAGGGAGAGGATCTGTATCTGATCGGAACCAGTGAGCACTCCATGATTGGTAAGTTTATTGATACCATTACTCCGGAGGAGCAGCTTCCCAAAACTCTGACCAGCTATTCTCCCTGCTTCCGTAAGGAAAAGGGCGCTCACGGTATTGAGGAGCGAGGCGTTTACCGAATCCATCAGTTTGAGAAGCAGGAAATGATCGTGGTATGCCGTCCGGAGGAATCTCCCATGTGGTATGATAAGCTGTGGCAGAATACAGTTGATCTGTTCCGTTCTCTGGATATTCCGGTTCGTACTCTGGAATGCTGCTCCGGCGATCTGGCAGATCTGAAGGTGAAATCCTGTGACGTTGAGGCATGGTCTCCTCGTCAGAAAAAGTACTTTGAGGTTGGTTCCTGCTCCAATCTGGGAGATGCACAGGCCCGCCGCTTAAAGATTCGTGTAGAGGATAAGGACAAAAACAAATATTTTGCTCATACTCTGAATAACACCGTTGTGGCTCCGCCTCGTATGCTGATTGCCTTCCTGGAGAATAACCTTCAGGCAGACGGCTCCGTAAAGATTCCGAAGGTGCTGCAGCCATATATGGGCGGCATGGAGGTTATGGTGCCAAAGCATAAATAAAATTAAAAGCTTCTAAAAAGGAGTACTGCTCAATCGTTCATGGATTGAGCGGTACTCCTTTACCAATTCGTAACAGTCCAGTCAGGAATTTACTTCCGGAAGCTCTAACTTCGGGGCTGCCATCAGAGAATAGTTGGTGTGGTAAATGACAAATCCAGGAGCGCCTCCCGCCGCCTTTTTCACATGTTTTCGCTGGATATAATCAATTTCTACTTTTTCATTGGAGCGTCCCTTAGAATACCAGGCAGCCAGGGAACCGGCTTCTTCAAATACCCGGTCCGGAAGCTCCTTTCCTTCCGTGCGGACAACAACATGGGAGCCGGGAATTCCTTTGGCGTGGAACCACCAGTCATTGCCGTTGGCAATTTTAAATGTGACTTCCTCATTTTGGTAGTTGTTTTTTCCAACATAGATATCAAATCCGTCAGTAGAGCGGTAGTGATAGGGGCGGCTGGTGATTTTCGGTTTTTTGGAACCAAAAGGACGTTTTTTTATAAATCCGAATTCCATCAATTCTTCTTTGATCTGAACCAGATCTTCTTCACGAACAGCAATATCCAGAGCGGCGCTGATGGATTCCAGATGATCGATTTCCTGTTTTGTTTCTGCAGTCAGAGTTTCCAGAGCTTCGCAGGTACGCTTCAGCTTGTTATACCGGGCGTAATATTTCTGGGAATTTTCCTGGGCGGACAGCTGAGGATCCAGAGGAATTTTTACTTCTTTCCCGCTGTAGTAGTCCAGACACAAAAGCTCCTTTTCTCCGCCGGAAAGCTCGTAGCCGTAGGCATTTAACAGTTCTCCATATACCCGGTACCGATCCCGCTTTTCTGTGTCCTTCAGCTGCTTTAGCTGCAGATCGTACTTTTTATAATTTCGTTCCAGGGCTGTCTGAACAATCCGGCGCAGATCCACAGATTTTTGGCGAATTCTTGTAATAACGCTTTTTTCTGCATAGTAGGTTTCCAGAAGACTGCTGATAGAGGAAGAGGGCCTTGATTCATATCCAGCTCCCTCGAAGCAGGTTAAGGGTACAGATGCAAACTCTGCCGGAGCGCCGTTTTCATAAATAATATTCGGAAAAAACCGTCCTTCCTTCACATCCTCCATCATAAGGGAGAACATGCGGTACAGGTGAGTCAGCTCGTTTTCTGACAGCTCACTGGCTGGTTTTTCGCCTTCTAAAGAGGCCAGGTGGCAAAGCTCTGTGCCAATCAGGGGACTGATGCCGGTCAGTTTCTGATAAAGGGCCTTCTGAACCGGCATAGGAGCGGAGCGCAAAAGCGTCTGGAATTCCTCCTCTGTAACGGTCAGAGGATCTGCCTTATCTACCGTGTGGGGGATAAAATACATCCGCCCTGGAAGGACCTCGCGGACAGAGCTGACCTGGGCGGAGATGTGCTTGATACTGTCTAAAATCGTGCCGTCTTCCTTACAGAAAATAATATTGCTGTGCTTGCCCATAAGCTCGACAATCAGCCGCTTTTTCTGCAGATCTCCCAGTTCGTCCAGGTGTTCAATTTCAAATTCCAGAATTCGTTCCAGCCCCGGCTGGCTGACCTTGACAATCCTTCCGGTGCCGATGTGCTTGCGCAGGAGCATACAGAAATTGGGGGCAGTCAGAGGGCTGGGCTTATTGGTATCTGTAAAATAAATGAGGGGCAGACTGGCGCTGGCTGAGATAGACAGACGGTAGGTCTCCCGGTTGTTTTTTATGGTAAATAACAGCTCATCCTTTTCTGGCTGGGCAATTTTATTGATTTTTCCGCCCTCCAGCCGTGATTTTATATCATGAGCCAGGTTTGCGATTACAATTCCATCAAATGCCATATGATAACTCCTTTTTTCCAAGTCTCTCCGATGATACATAACGGTTCAGCCATGCGAAGATTGAGTCAGGAAAACACATTGAGAACCTGTTTTTATAAGCGCTTTCCTGACTGAAGCTTCATCAAGCAGACATCTGGCGCTCCTGTCCGCTGTAAGGGAAAGAAGCTGCATGGCTCAACTGATACGATTATACAGGATTGGAAGCGGATTTTCAAGTTGACTTGTTTTTCTATTTGACTTATAATAATACCAACTATGGCAAAGGAGCGGAATGTCAGATGATAAAGAGTATGACAGGGTTTGGTCGATGCGAGATCGTCACCACCGAATATAAAATTACTGTGGAGATGAAAGCCGTAAACCACCGGTATCTTGATTTAAGTATCAGAATGCCTAAAAAATTCAACTATTTTGAGGCGGCCATCCGAAACCTGCTGAAAACCTATATTCAGAGGGGCAAGGTAGATGTCTTTATCAATTATGAGGATTATACAGAGGAGAAGCTTTGCCTGAAATATAACGGAGCCCTTGCGGCGGAATATGTCAGGTACTGCCGGCAGTTGAGCGAGCAGTTTGGAATACCGGATGATTTGACAGCCACCAGGCTGGCAAGGATGCCGGAGGTTCTGACTATGGAGGAGGAGCCGGAGGACGAGGATCAGATGTGGAAGATTCTGTCCCAGGCTATGGAAGAAGCAGCAAAGCAGTTTGTGGAATCGAGAAAGCAGGAGGGAGAAAGACTGAAGGAGGATCTGCTGGGCAAGCTGGATTATATGGCTGAGCTGGTAGATTTTATCGTAGAGCGGGCGCCCTCGATTGTAGCAGAGTACCGTCAGCGTCTGGAGGATCGGGTTCAGGAATTTTTAAAGAACGCCTCTATTGACGAAAACAGAATTGCGGCAGAGGTAACAATATTTGCAGATAAAATCTGTGTAGACGAGGAGATGGTTCGTCTGCGCAGTCATATTGACGCCACCAGGAAAGAGCTGGAGCAGGGAGGCAGCGTGGGAAGAAAGCTGGATTTCATTGCTCAGGAGATGAACCGTGAGGCCAATACAACTCTTTCCAAGTCCACTAACCTGGAGATTTCTGACCGGGCGATTGCGCTGAAGACGGAGATTGAAAAGGTAAGAGAACAGATTCAGAATATTGAATAAGGCAGTGGTACTGCCGGACAGGAGTGGAGATACCATGAGTAAAAAAGGAATTTTGGCAGTGGTTTCCGGCTTTTCCGGAGCGGGAAAGGGTACGCTGATGAAGGCTCTTCTAAAGCAGTATCAGGAACAGTACGCTCTTTCTATTTCAGCCACTACAAGGAATCCCCGGGAAGGGGAGGAGCACGGCAGAGAGTACTTTTTTCTGACTGTGGAGGAATTTCAGAACATGATTGCAGAGGATTCTCTGATTGAGCATGCCTGTTATGTAGGCAATTATTACGGCACCCCCAGATCTTATGTGGAGGAGCAGATGGCTGCAGGCCGTGATGTGATTCTGGAAATCGAGATCCAGGGAGCGCTGGAGGTGAAAAAGAAATTCCCGGACACACTGCTTTTATTTGTAACACCGCCTTCAGCAACAGTTCTGGAGGAACGTCTGCGGGGCCGGGGAACGGAAACTGAAGAGGTGATTCAGGATCGTTTGAAGCGAGCTTCAGAGGAGGCCATGTATATGGAACAGTATGATTATATTCTGGTCAATGACACCCTGGAAACCTGTGTGAAGCAGATGCATCAGCTGATTCAGTCTCAGCATGAGAAGGTCAGCGAGAACCTGGAATTTATTGAAAAGATGAAAACAGAGCTGAAACAGCTTTGAGAATAAAATTAACCCTGAAAGGAGATTCATATGTTACGTCCATCCTATACGGATTTAATTAATGTAGTAAACAGCGAGGTAGAACCGGGAGAGCAGCCGGTAGTACAGAGCCGGTATTCTATCGTTCTGGCAACTGCTAAGAGAGCAAGACAGATTATTGCCGGTGAGGATCCCATGGTTCCGGCAGGCCCGGGCAAAAAGCCGCTTTCTGTTGCAGTTCAGGAGCTTTATATGGGCAAGGTGAAAATTGTAGGCGATGACGGCGAAGAGGATGAGGAGGAAAACAAAAACGCTGCTGAGGCGGCAGAGCTTTCTTCTGAAACCGCAGAAGCAGAGGAAAACGCATAGGAGCATATATTATAGCAAGAAGAGAACAGAGCCGGCAGTGAACGGCTCTTTTCCATAACAGCGGGAGATTTCTATGAAAATATTGTGTGTGTCACTGGGATGTGACAAGAATCTGGTAGATACAGAGATGATGCTGGGGCTTTTGAACCGGGATGGATATAACTTTACAGATGATGAGCAGGAAGCAGATATTATTGTGATCAATACCTGCTGCTTTATTAATGATGCAAAGGAAGAGAGTGTCAATACCATTCTGGAGATGGCGGAGCTGAAAAAGACAGGAACCTGTAAGGCTTTGATTGTGACCGGCTGTATGGCTCAGCGGTATCAGCAGGAGATTCTGGAGGAGATTCCGGAGGTAGATGGGATTTTAGGAACCTCCACCTATGATGAGATCTCCAATGTTTTAAAGCGGGTGCTGGGAGGAGAGGAAAGAGTTTCCTGCTTCCATGATCTGAATTGTCTTCCTCAGACAGAGACAGGGCGAATGATTACGACAGGAGGCCATTTTGCATTCCTGAAGATTGCGGAGGGCTGTGATAAGCATTGTACCTACTGTATTATTCCCAGTCTGCGGGGCAGTTACCGGAGTGTACCCATGGAAAGACTGGTAAAGGAAGCAGAGCAGCTGGCAGAGCAGGGGGTTCGGGAGCTGATTTTAGTTGCCCAGGAAACAACCCTTTACGGAGTGGATCTTTACGGGAAAAAGATGCTTCCGGAGCTGCTGCACCGTCTGGCCCAGATCCCGGGCATTTACTGGATCCGGATTCAGTACTGCTATCCGGAGGAGATTACGGACGAGCTGATTGAGGCAATCCGGTCAGAAGAAAAGGTTTGCCATTATCTGGATATTCCGATTCAGCATGCCAGTGATCGGATTTTAAAGCGGATGGGGCGCAGAACCAGCCAGGCACAGCTTCGCGAGATGATTGGACGGCTACGCAGGGAAATTCCAGACATTGCGCTGCGTACAACCATGATTGCCGGTTTCCCGGGCGAGACCGAGGAGGATCACCAGGAGGTGCTGGCTTTTGTGGATGAGATGGAATTTGAACGGCTGGGCGTATTTGCCTACTCGGCAGAGGAAGACACTCCGGCAGCCGGATTTGCGGATCAGATTCCGGAGGAGATAAAGGAAGACCGCCGTGATGAGATTATGGAGCTGCAGCAGGAGATTGCCTTTGAAAAATCAGAGTCCATGGTGGGACGTGTTCTGGATGTGATGATTGAAGGCAAGGTAGCTGATGAGGCAGCCTATGTGGGACGTACTTATATGGATGCGCCCAATGTGGACGGATATATTTTTGTAAACAGCGGCGAACTCTTTATGTCAGGAGATTTTGTCCGGGTAAAAGTAACCGGTGCTTCTGAATACGACCTGATTGGGGAGGTGTACGATGAATTTACCAAATAAGCTGACGGTTCTCCGTGTAATTCTGATTCCGTTTTTTGTAGTAAGCATGATGATAGAAAACGGAGCAAACCAGACCTTTCGCTATGTGGCTGCAGCGATTTTTATTATTGCCAGCCTGACAGACATGCTGGACGGCAAGATTGCCCGCAAATATAATCTGGTAACAAACTTTGGAAAATTTATGGATCCTCTGGCAGACAAGCTTTTAGTCTGTTCTGCACTGATCTGCCTGATTCAGCTGGGACAGCTTCCGGCCTGGATGGTGATTATCATTGTAAGCCGCGAGTTTATTATCAGTGGTTTCCGTCTGGTAGCGGCAGAGCAGGGAATTGTGATTGCAGCCAGTTACTGGGGCAAATTTAAAACCACTTTCCAGATGATTGCGGTTGTTTTAATGATTCTGAATTTCGAGGCCTTGTCTGCGGTTACTCTGATTTGTACCTGGGCAGCCCTCATTCTCACCATTATTTCACTGGTGGATTATATTGCAAAAAATCACAAAGTTCTTACAGAAGGGAAGATGTAACATGATCGTAGAGCTGGTATCCGTAGGCACAGAGCTGCTTCTGGGAAACATTGTCAATACCAATACACAATATCTGGCGGAGCAGTGCGCCCTTCTGGGGCTTTCCCTGTACCATCAGTCTGTAGTGGGAGATAACCATGACCGTCTGGCTGAGGTTGTAAAGACAGCTCTTGGCAGATCCGATGTGGTGATTCTGACCGGGGGACTGGGACCCACAGAGGATGATCTGACAAAGGAAGTCTGCGCAGAGGTTATGGGATATAAACTGGTGGAGGATCCTCATACAAGAGAGCATCTGGAGCAGTTTTTCAAGAACAATATCTATAAAGAAATTCCGGACAACAACTGGAAGCAGGCCATGGTGCCGGAGGGAGCTTTGATTCTGGATAATCACAATGGCATGGCGCCGGGATTGATTCTGGAAAAAGACGGGAAGACAGCTATCCTCCTTCCGGGACCGCCGGCAGAGCTGTATCCTATGTTTAAGGAGCAGGTATATCCCTATCTGCAGAAACAGCAGCCGGAGATGATTCGTTCCGCAGTGGTTAAGATTTGCGGTATGGGTGAGAGTCAGGTGGAGGATAAGCTTCTGGATCTCATCAGCAGTCAGACCAATCCCACCATTGCTACCTATGCGAAAACAGGCGAGGTTTCTGTGCGTGTGACTGCTCGTGCAAAGACAGAAGAAGAGGCAAAGACACTGGTAAAGCCTGTGGTGAAGGAAATCAAGAACCGGCTGGGAGACTGTGTTTATTCTGTAAAGGAAAGAGAAACTCTGGAGGAGGCAGTGGTAAAGCTTCTGCATAAATATGAGCTGACTGTCACAACTGCAGAGTCCTGCACCGGCGGACTTCTTGCGGGACGTCTGGTGAATGTGCCGGGAGCCTCAGAGGTATTCCGGGAGGGATTTATTACCTACTCAAACAAGTCAAAACGAAAATATCTGGAGGTCAGCAAAAGTACTTTGAAAAAGTATGGGGCTGTAAGTCTCCAGACAGCCAGGGAAATGGCAACCGGCGGCGTATTTGCCACAGACAGCGATGCCTGCGTGGCAGTGACGGGAATTGCCGGACCGGATGGAGGCACAGAGGATAAGCCGGTAGGCCTTGTCTATATTGCTGCCTATATGAAGGATAAGGTGAAGGTAGAAGAATACCGGTTTAAAGGAAACCGGGCGAAAATCAGAGAGCAGGCAGTGGTGAAGGCGCTGGATCTTCTCCGCCGCTCGATTCTGGAGAATTACCGATAAAACGGGAGGAACAGGGTATTATGGCATATACATGGAAAAAACAGGCATCTTCGGCCTATGGTCTTTCTCTGACACAGCTGGTGCTGAATTCAGTTATGTTTGCAGAGGAGCTTCCGGAGCAGTATGAGGACTGGATGGATTATCAGAAGCAGACGGACAGGCGGGTGATTCTGCTCATAAAAGAGTTTCTGGACGGACAGGATATTTTGGACGAGGTAAAGGCTCTGCGCCGTCAGGCGGAAAAGGAAATGAATACAGTAATCTCCTATGCAGATACTTTTCTGGTGTATGAATATGCATTAAACCGGTTGGAACGCCGCTTTTGCCCGGATATGCCGGATGTCACCGTAAAAGAGCAGGAGTTGATTTCGCAGCTGACTGCCTATATTTTTGGCGGAGAGGACAGCAATGCTGTCAATATGCGGATTCAGGAGGTGGTATCACAGCTTCCTGTGCGTTTCACACGGCAGAAATATTACAGCATGGTCAAGGATTCCCTTCAGGCTTACGCAGGCGCGTACAGGGATACCCTGGATCATATGATGTATATGCTTTCCACTGGCAGTATGACGGAAAGGGATTGTGAGGACGACAGTTTTCAGTTCCTGAATCAGCTGCTGAAGGATTTGCAGGAGATTTCTTTTAAAACCATGGATGCCGACACCTATCACATGGCGTGTGACAAAACACAGGAAGCAGGCGTCATGCTGCGCGCTTTGGCAGATTACTGTCAGAGTGAAGCGGAAATTTTGAACAGCCTTTACGTGCTTTGCCTGACCCGAGAGGATGCCATGCGCAACGTAGGAGAGGAGAAGCAGGCGTTCCGGATCCTGGCAGAATTCTGCAGAATCTGTGAAGGCCGGGAACAGAGGGAACCTGAGGAATGGGAGGATCAGCTTTCCGGTCTGGAGGAAATGCTGGAGTCGGTAGAAGGACTTCAGGAAGAATATTATGACCGCTATCTCCGGCTGGAGCAGCCGCCTTTTTCTGAGACAGATGAAAGCGATGAGGCAAAACGAAGCAGATGGGTCGATATGCTTTTGGCTGGAAGCACTTTTGTTATGCCGGAGAAGCAGGCAGATCAGAGTATTGTAAAGGAAGAGGATATCGAGGAGGCCATGAAGGCATACATAGCTGTTATGGATCCGGTTTTGACCTCTGTTCAGAAGCCGGTAGCCCGGGCGATTATGGCAACCAGCCTTTCCATCCTTCCTGTATTTTTCAACTCTGCAGAGGAAATTCACAAGTATATTGAAAACAGCCTCGGCAGCTGTACGGATCCTTTTGAAAAGGCAACCTGTATGGAACTGCTTCAGCAAATTATGGAGAATTAATCTATGCGCTGGTATAGCCATCTGTATGTTGGTGAGAAAGCCGGAAAAAGGCGGTTTTCCATTATCCAGGGAATCCGGGAGGGAAAACTGCAGCCGGAGGTTTATGTGATTACACCGCCGCAGAACGGGAATAATATTCTTGATATTTATCCTGCTCCCATGCTTCTTCTCCCGCCCTACCGGGACGAGGATATGGAGATTCTGGGAATTGCAGTTACTTACTGGGAAGCCCTGGAGGTAGTGCGGCAGCTGGTTGAGGACATGTACCGCTGCTGTGGGGAAAGGCTGAATCTGCAGGAATTCCTGCATTGCAGTGCGGACGGAGACGAAAATAGAAACAGTTGGGAATGATTGCATGTTAGGGATTTTTTTAGGAATCTTAAAATGGCTGGGGATTTTGCTCCTGGTGCTCCTGGGACTGGTTCTGACTGTCCTTCTGGCAGTTCTCTTCGTTCCTGTCCGCTACGAAGCAGAGGGAAGCTTCAGAGGAGAGCTGCTGGCAAAGGGACAGATCAGCTGGCTGTGGCGTTTATTTTCTATCCAGGCAGTTTATGATGGAGATACAGAGGTGTCTCTGCGGATTTTCGGAGTAAAGCCGGGCAGAAAAAAAGAGACAGCAGAGAGAACGGAAAAAACGGAGACTCCAGATCCTGTGGTGACAGGAAGCGGGAAGCGCCCGGAGGAAGAAGTTCCGGTATACGAAAGTCGCCCCAAGGCAGAGGCACCGGCGAGTGAGAAACACCAAGGGACAGAGGAAGGGATAAAGGAGAAAGTACCGGCGGCAGGAACAAAAAATGCGAAGAACGGACAGAAGAAAAAACGCGTCCGTCAGAGTCTGTTTCAAAAAATAAAAGTTACATTTCAGAGGATCTGTGGTAAACTGAAGACAGCAGAAGAGAGATGGCAGAAGCTTATGGAGTTTCTGGAAAAAGAAGAAAATAAGAATACCTTCCGTCTTCTGAAAAGACAGGTGATCCGCTTTTTTAAGCACGTTCTTCCAGGAAAGGTTTCCGGAACCGTTCGGTTTGGATTTGAGGATCCCTATACTACAGGAAGAATTCTGACTTATATCAGTCCATTTTACGGATGGTACGGGAGAACGATTCAGGTGATTCCTGTATTTGACGAACAGGTTCTGAACGGAGAGCTTTCTCTGAAAGGCCGTATTCGGATTGCCACCCTGCTTTTCATTGGATTTCAGGTGTGGCGGGACAAAAATTTCAGAACACTGCTGAAGCGATGGCAGGCAGCATATTAAGGAGGCAGTACTATGGCAGACAATCATTTTGTGTCAACGGTAGAATCCCTGTTTCGGGGAATGGATCAGTTTGTTACAACGAAAACCGTAGTGGGAGAGGCGGTAAAGATTGATGATGCAATTATTCTTCCGCTGGTAGATGTAACCTGCGGTATGGCAGCGGGTTCTTTTGCAGACAATGCCAAGCAGAACGGCGGCGGCGGTATGAGCGCCAAAATGAGCCCCAGCGCTGTGCTTGTGATTCAGAACGGCGTTACCAGACTGGTTAATATTAAGCAGCAGGACGCAGTGACAAAGGTACTGGACATGGTTCCTGATCTTGTGAATAAGTTTACGGGAAAGAAAAGAGAAGAGATTTCTCCGGAAGTAATGGAAGCGGCAGAGGAAATGGCAGCCGGCGACGGAGAAAAATAATCCTTTCCCAAAAGGAAGATTTTTGGAAAGGTGCAGAAGAGCACATACAGAGAAGAAGCGCATCTATCTGGGACAGCGGCATAGAATGAAATATAGCTGGTTTTGAGGAGTGAGCCTGTGAAACGAGTATTCGGACTTATGCTGTTTTGTTTCGGAATGGGGATGACGCTTCTTTTATTTATTCCTGAGACCCTGACTACTCTGATTTTTATTATCGGATGCCTGGCTCTGGGATATCATCTGTTTTGCTGTTAGCATAAAAAACCCATAAACGCAAAGAAACGCGTCGAAAAGACGCGTTTTCTGCAATGTTCATTATTATGCTCTCTCAACTAAGCCGGAACGTAAGCAAGAAGTACATACATACATCTTTTTAGCGCCGCCGTTAACCTTAACCTTAACAGATTTAACGTTTGCTTTCCAGATCGCATTGGATCTTCTATGAGAGTGGCTCACATTATTACCGAAGTGAGCAGCCTTTTCACAGATTGCACATTTAGCCATGATTGCACCTCCTTAACCGGTACTTGATTTCCCAGCGGGAAACCACAACAAATGTATGATACCAGATACTTATGGATTTTGCAAGCAGAATTTGTGAATTTCTTAAAAATAAACCTATTGAGATGGAAAAAGGTAGGAAGGAGCCGTGCTGATGGAAAGTCAGAATAGACACAGGTGCAGTCATGTGATATACTAAAGACGGTTCGCAGAAAATTTATTATTATTTTCCTATGGATTTTGGAAATGTTTTCATGAATAAAAATGGAGGGGTTCATATGAAAGGACGCATCAACAATAAGCTTGGTGAAATCCAGATCAGTTCTGATGTGATTGCCATGTATGCAGGTATGACGGCAGTAGAATGCTTTGGTATCGTAGGTATGGCGGCAGTCAGCATGAAGGATGGTCTGGTGAAGCTGCTGAAAAGAGAGAGTCTCGCCCATGGAATCAATGTAGAGGTAGAGGATAACCGGCTTACGATAGATTTTCATGTTATTGTGGCCTATGGCGTCAGTATCTGTGCTGTTTCAGACAACCTGATGGCTACTGTAAAATACAAAGTTGAAGAATTCACCGGCATGAGCGTTGAGAAGATCAATGTTTTTGTAGAAGGTGTACGAGTGATTGATTAAGGAGGACCTACCGGTGAGTTTACAGGTGATTGATGCCGGATTGATGCAGCGGGCATTTCTGGCAGGAGCCAAGGGATTAGAGGCAAAAAAAGAGTGGATTAATGAACTGAACGTATTTCCTGTTCCGGACGGAGATACAGGAACCAATATGACAATGACCATTATGGCGGCAGCCAAGGAGGTTGCTTCCATGGAGGAACCGACCATTGACGGTCTGGCAAAGGCGATTTCTTCCGGTTCTCTGCGTGGAGCGAGAGGAAACTCAGGTGTAATTCTTTCCCAGCTTTTCCGCGGATTTGCCAAGGAGATCAAGGGTCATGAGACCATTGATGTGGATGTTTTGGCTGCTTCATTTAACCGGGCTGCAGAGACAGCTTACAAGGCAGTGATGAAGCCTAAGGAGGGCACAATTCTGACAGTTGCCAGAGGAATGGCGGACAAGGCCCTTGAGGTGGCAGAGCAGACCGAGGATATTCTGGTATTTGCAGAAAAGGTGATTGAGCACGGAGATTATGTGCTCAGCCAGACCCCGGAGATGCTTCCTGTGCTGAAGCAGGCAGGCGTGGTTGATTCCGGCGGCCAGGGCCTGATGCAGGTCTTAAAGGGCGTTTTAGACGGCTTAAAGGGCAAAGAAGTGGATATGACAGTTCCGGGGGCAGGAGCTGCAGTTTCCGCCGGAGCAGCAGCTGGCGTTTCCGAGATTGACACAGCTGACATTAAGTTCGGATACTGCACCGAGTTTATTATCAATGTGGAAAAGAAATACGATGAGGCGGAGGAACAGCATTTCAAGGCCTATCTGGAGTCCATCGGCGATTCTATTGTAGTAGTGTCTGATGATGATGTGGTGAAGGTTCACGTTCACACCAATGATCCCGGTCTTGCCATTCAGAAGGCTCTGACCTATGGTTCTCTTTCCCGGATGAAGATTGACAATATGCGGGAGGAGCATCAGGAGCGTCTGATTCAGAATGCAGAGCAGGAGGCTCTCCGACAGAAGGAAAAAGAGCAGGAGGAGCAGGAAAAGCAGGAGCCGCGTAAGGCCAACGGCTTTATTGCTGTGTCTGTAGGTGAGGGACTTGGCGAGATTTTCCGCGGAATTGGTGTAGACTATCTGATTGAAGGCGGTCAGACCATGAACCCCAGCACAGAGGATATGCTGAATGCCATTGATCATGTGAATGCAGATACGGTTTATATTCTGCCGAACAACAAGAACATTATTCTTGCAGCAGAGCAGGCCAAATATCTGGTGGAGGACAAGGAGATTGTGGTTGTTCCGTCCAAAACTGTTCCCCAGGGAATTGCAGCCATGATTAATTTTATCCCGGATCACTCCAAAGAGGAAAATCTGGAATCCATGACTGAGGAGATGAGCCGGATTAAAACAGGGCAGGTGACTTATGCAGTCCGCAATACAGTGATTGACGATAAGGAGATTCACGAGGGTGATATTATGGGTATCGGCGATCACGGTATTCTTGCAGTGAGCCAGAGTATTGAGAAAACAGTAATCGAGACTCTTGCAGCCATGATTGACGAGGACTGTGAGCTGGTAAGCATCTATTACGGAAGCGATGTGGAAGAAGCGGACGCCGAGGCTGTTCTGGAAAAGGCTCAGGAAACATGGCCCCAGCTGGAGTTTGAGCTGCAAAGCGGCGGACAGCCGATCTACTACTATCTGCTGTCTGCAGAGTAAGCGCCTATGAACCAGGAACCAGTTACAAGCTTAAAGGGAATCGGAGAAAAGACGGCGGGACTCTTTGCGCGCCTGGGAGTTCATACTGTGGAGGATCTGCTCCACGATTATCCCAGGGCCTATGATGCCTACGAGGAGCCGGTGCCTGTGGGAAGGCTTCAGGAAAATACCACGGCGGCGGTTGCGGGGCAGCTGTTAAAGACAGCCTCTGTGCGCCGGTTCAAAAACGTACAGGTAATTGTTGTTACAATAAAAGATATGACGGGCAGCCTGCAGCTGACCTGGTATAACATGCCCTATCTGCGGAATACTCTGCAGATGGGGCAGTTTCTGGTATTCCGGGGAAGAGTTGTAAAAAAGGGCGGCCGTCTGACTATGGAGCAGCCGGAGATATTTACGCCGGAGGCCTATGAGGCAGTCAGGGATTCCATGCAGCCTATTTACGGACAGACAAAGGGACTGGGAAACAAGGCCATTGTCCGGGCTGTGGCCCAGGCCCTGGAGCAAAGGCAGATGGAAAGAGAATACCTGCCTTCTTCTCTCCGGGAAAAATATGAGCTGGCGGAATATAATTATGCAATAGAGCATATCCACTTTCCTTCCAGCCGTCAGGAGCTCCTTTTTGCAAGAAAACGTCTTGTATTTGACGAATTTTTCTTTTTTCTTCTGGCAGTGCGGAGGCTGAAGGAAAAACGCCAGGACTGCAGGAGTTCTTTTGTTATGAGCCATGCTTCCCAGGTGGATCAGCTGATAGAAGCTCTGCCCTACAGCCTGACAGAAGCCCAGAATAAAGTTTTGAAGGAGGTCAGCCGGGATCTGGAAAGCGGTCTGGTGATGAACCGTCTGATTCAGGGAGATGTGGGCTCCGGAAAAACCATTATCGCAGTGCTGGCCCTGCTCCAGACGGCCTGTAATGGCTTTCAGGGGGCTTTGATGGCTCCTACGGAGGTTTTGGCAAGACAGCATTTTGAATCCATTACCGGGCTTTTTAAGACCTATAACATTGAAAAAACAGCAGTCCTTGTGACTGGCTCCATGACAGCAAAGGAAAAACGGACTGCCTATGAAAAAATTGCTTCTCACGAGGCAGATATTATTGTGGGAACCCATGCGCTGATTCAGGAAAAGGTTCATTATCACCGACTGGGGCTGGTGATTACAGATGAGCAGCACCGTTTCGGAGTCGGACAGAGGGAGGCTTTGGGCAGCAAGGGCCAGGAAAATGGCTCGCTTCCCCATGTGCTGGTTATGAGCGCCACACCGATTCCGCGGACTCTGGCAATTATCCTTTATGGAGATCTGGATATTTCTGTAATTGATCAGATGCCGGCCAACCGTCTGCCCATTAAAAACTGCGTGGTGAATACCGGATATCGGGAGAGGGCCTATCAGTTTATTGCAAGAGAGGTGGCGGCAGGACGGCAGGCGTATGTGATCTGTCCCATGGTGGAGGCAAGCGAAATGATTGAGGCGGAGAATGTGCTGGATTACACTAAGCTTTTACGCCAGAAGCTGCCGGAAACCATTACCGTGGAATATCTTCACGGAAAGATGAAGGGAAAAGAAAAAAATCAGATTATGGAGCGTTTTGCTGCCGGGGAAATCCAGGTGCTGGTTTCTACAACGGTAGTGGAGGTCGGCGTCAATGTGCCCAATGCCACGGTAATGATGATTGAAAATGCTGAACGATTCGGTCTGGCCCAGCTTCATCAGCTGCGTGGCCGGGTTGGCCGGGGAAGCCACCAGTCCTACTGCATTATGGTCAACTGCTCGGATCAGGAGGGAACTCAGGAGCGGCTGGATATATTAAACCGATCCAACGACGGCTTTTATATTGCGTCTGAGGATTTGAAGCTGCGGGGACCGGGAGACTTTTTCGGTATTCGCCAGAGCGGAGATATGGAATTCAAGCTGGCAGATATTTACACAGATGCCGGTCTGTTAAAGACTGTTTCAGAAGAAGTGAACCGGCTTCTGGATGAGAATCCTACCATGGAGGGAGAGGAGTATGCTGCCTTGAAGGAGCGGTTGGAAGCCGGTCTTTCAAAGAACTATGAGAGACTGAATCTGTAGCCGGGAAGAGTTGACCGGAAGCGGGATGACAGAAGCGGAAATGTCAGATAAAATTTTTTCAAAAAAACAGTTGACAAACAGCAGACAGCGGCGTATGATAAGACCAATACAAAAAACCGATGAGAAAGAGGAGTAGGCTTAATACCGAAAATCACAGAGAGCTGCAGGCGGTGGGATTGCAGTATGGACGGATTTGCTGAATGGACTTTCGAGGGCAGCTTTGAAGCCGGAACCGGGACGGGATTTCCAGATAGAATTTACAGTCAGTATGGAAGCCTTTTCGTGAACGGACAGTAGGAGCTGACGGAAACCACAACCGTTATCTGGTGGCGTATATGTTTGTATACGGAGTAAGTGGGCAAAGGCCAATTTGAGTGGTACCGCGGATTTGTTAATTCGTCTCAGATACAGGAAACTGTATCTGGGACTTTTTTTATTTCATAGGAACTTACGTCCTGTGAAATAAAAACGCTCCGGGGAGATCGATTCTTTGTTCCATCCCTATACCTGCATGAATCTGTTTCATTTCCCTTCGCTGACGGCAAAGCCGCAGCGGAGACAAAACAAGAAGAGTTCAGGAGGAAAAAATGATGAGAAAACATGTTATGGCAGTAATGATGGCAGCAGCAGCGGCAATGGTAATGGCAGGATGTTCCGGAAATAGCTCAGAAGCATCAAAAGGCGCTGAGACAGCAAAAACAGAGGCAGCAAAAACAGAGGCAGCCGATACACAAGAGGCTGGAACAGTCCCGGAGGCAGAGTCTTATACCATTGGCATTGGACAGTTTGCAGAGCACGGCTCTTTAGACAACTGCCGCACCGGTTTTTTACAGGGACTGGAAAAAGAGGGCTTTAAAGAAGGGGAAAATCTGACGGTGCTTTATGAAAATGCCCAGACAGACGGAGGAACCTCCAGCCAGATTATGGATAATTTCCTGGCCAAGAAGGTGGATCTCATTTGCGCCATCGCAACTCCGATTGCCCAGAGTGCATACAGCGCGGCAAAGGATACCGGCGTGCCGGTTATTTATACAGCAGTTACGGATCCGGTTCTTGCAGAGCTGGCAGCAGAAGATGGAACTCCGGTGGGAAATATTACCGGTACCAGCGATAAGCTTCCTGTAGAGAATCAGCTGGAAATGATTCGCACCATGCTTCCTGATGCAAAAACCATTGGAATCATGTACAGCACCAGTGAGGTAAACTCAATTTCCGCGATTGAAGAATACAAGGAGGCAGCTTCGGAATATGGATTTGAGATTGTGGAAAGCGGCGTATCCTCTCCGGCAGATATTCCGCTGGCAGCAGATTCTCTTCTGGAAAAGGTAGACTGCATGACGAACCTGACAGATAATACGGTGGTAAGTTCTCTGCCGCTGATTCTTGATAAGGCAGGAAAGAAGGGAATTCCTGTATTTGGAAGTGAGGTAGAACAGGTAAAAATCGGATGTCTGGCAGCTATGGGACTGGATTACATCAGCCTGGGTGAGCAGACGGGACGGATGGCAGCTCAGGTGCTTCGGGGAGAGAAAAAGGCGGAGGAAATGAAGTTTGAGGTAATCGAACAGGCAGCCTTCTATGGAAACAGCGCCGTTGCAGAAAACCTGGGAATTACGATTCCAGAAGAGTTATCCGGCTCTGCAGCAGAGATGTTTGATCAGATTGCAGCAGAATAACTGGAGACGGTCTGGTTATCAAAAAGCAGCGGTGGAAAATAAAATGTTAGGGAGAAATGCTTCATGTCTATTGTAATCGGCGTTATTGAGGAAGGTCTGATTTATGCCATTATGGCTCTGGGCCTGTATATTACCTACAAAATTCTTGATTTTCCGGATCTGTCCGTAGACGGAACCTTTCCCATGGGAGCGGCAGTGACGGCCATGGTGATTCTAAAGGGAGTGCATCCGGCAGCTGCGCTGTTTATAAGCTTTTTTGCGGGAATGGCGGCAGGGTGCATTACCGGTCTGATTCATGTAAAGCTGAAGGTGCGGGATCTGCTGTCTGGAATTATTGTAATGACGGCTCTCTACTCAGTCAATCTGAGGATTGCAGGCAAATCCAATCTGCCGATTTTCAGCAAGGAGACGATTTTTGACAACAGCTTTTTGAACACGGCGGTACCGGAAGCCGTAAAGCCCTGGACTGTAAGTATCCTTCTTCTGGTGATTGTGGGAATCTGAAAGGTGCTTTTGGATCTGTTTTTAAAGACCAGATCCGGATATCTTCTGCGGGCTGCAGGAGATAATGGGGTTTTGGTAACCTCTCTGGCAAAAAACAAGGGAACAGTTAAAATTATTGGTCTGGCTCTGGCCAATGGCTTTGTGGCTTTGTCCGGCAGTGTTTACTGTCAGCAGAAGGGATTTTTTGAAATCAGCACTGGAACGGGAACCATGGTCATCGGTCTTGCCAGCGTTATTATCGGAACGAAGCTTCTGAAACGGTTTGGCGCAGTGAAGACCACCACCGCTGTTGTTTTCGGTTCCATCGTTTATAAGGGCTGCGTATCTGCGGCTATTGCTCTGGGCATGGCTGCTTCGGATTTAAAACTGATTACAGCAGTACTGTTTCTGGTTATCCTGGTTGCCAGCAATCAGAAGGAGAGGAGAAAAACCCATGCTTGAGTTAAATCATATTCAAAAATATTATAATACCGGTACAGTCAATGAAATGTGTCTGTTTGATGATTTTTCCCTGACAATCGGTGACGGAGAATTTGTGTCTGTAGTAGGCTCCAATGGTTCTGGTAAAACCTCTCTCCTGAATCTGATTTGCGGAAGCATTCCTCTGGACGCCGGCTCTATCCGTATTGGAGAAAAGGATATTACCCATATGCCGGAATATAAGCGGCAGAGGCGGATTGGCCGGGTTTATCAGAATCCGGCTATGGGAACCTGTCCGTCCATGACCATTCTGGAGAATATGGCACTGGCAGACAACAAGGGAAAGCCCTTTAATCTGCTGCCAGGAACCAACCGGCAGAGGATTGATTTCTATCGCGAACAGCTAAAAAGCCTGGGACTGGGCCTGGAGGATAAGCTTCATGTGAAGGTCGGTGTGCTCTCCGGCGGACAGCGGCAGGCCATGGCGCTTCTGATGTCCACCATGACGCCGATTGAGTTTTTGATTCTGGATGAGCACACGGCAGCACTGGATCCGAAGACGGCTGAAATTATTATGGAATTGACGGATCAGGTGGTAAAAGAAAAGCATTTGACAACCATCATGGTAACTCATAACCTCCGCTATGCGGTAGAATACGGCAGCCGTCTCATTATGATGCATCAGGGAGAAGCAATTATGGATAAGGGCGGAGAAGAGAAAAAAGTTCTGCGGATTGAAGAGATCCTGGATAAATTCAATGAAATCAGCGTAGAATGCGGCAATTAGCGAAAATTTAGAATAGTTTTATACTCTTTATGCACTTCTTATGGTATACTTATTAAGTGAGGCAGTTTTCTCACTGAGGAGTCTGCCTGAAAGGGGTGCATTTTTTATGAAATTAAAAACACGCCTCGCCATTGCATTTCTCACCTTCAGCCTGCTCCCCATTGTGTTTGTAGGCATGGTGATTTCCATGGGACAGCTGTTTGTGCTTCACCAGTTTAACCGGTTTGGTCCGGAGGTCCGGGCCGTGATGATACAGATGTTGGTAACTGGTGTGATGATTCTGATTTTTGTATGCGCAGCGCTGACGCTCTGGGTGTACCGTTCTGTTTTGCGGCCCTTAAGCAAGCTGCAGGAGGCTACGAGAAAGATTCGGGACGGCAATCTGGACTTTACCCTGGAAGTGGAGGAGGATGACGAGATTGGAGAGCTTTGTCAGGATTTTGAGGAGATGCGTATTCGCCTGAAGGAGAATGCGGAGGAAAAAATTCAGTATGATATCGAAAATAAGGAACTGATCAGCAACATCTCCCACGATTTAAAAACGCCGATTACAGCAATCAAGGGGTATGTGGAGGGCATCATGGATGGCGTGGCCTCTTCCCCGGAAAAGTTGGACAAGTATATCCGAACGATCTACAACAAGGCCAATGACATGGATCGGCTGATTGATGAGCTGACCTTTTACTCCAAGATTGATACCAACAAGATTCCCTATGAGTTCAATAAGATCAATGTAAACAGCTATTTCGGAGACTGTGTGGAGGAAGTAGGACTGGACATGGACTCCAGGAACATTGAGCTGGGGTATTTTAACTATGTCAGTGATGATGTAGTTGTGATTGCCGATGCGGAACAGATGAAGCGGGTGATCAACAATATTATCAGCAATTCTGTAAAATATATGGACAAGCCCAAGGGGATTATCAATATTCGGATCAAGGATGTAGGAGATTTTATCCAGATCGAGATTGAGGATAACGGGCGAGGCATTGCAGCTAAGGATCTGCCGTGTATTTTTGACCGGTTTTACCGCACAGATTCTTCCCGGAATTCGTCACAGGGAGGAAGCGGAATCGGACTTTCCATTGTCCGCAAAATTGTGGAGGATCATGGAGGCCGGATATGGGCCACCAGCAAGGAAGGCATGGGCACAGAGATGCACATTGTGCTGAGAAAATATCAGGAGGTATTACAAAGTGAGTAGGATCTTGATCATTGAGGATGAGAGCAGCATTGCAGAGCTGGAAAAAGATTATCTGGAGCTGAGCGGTTTTGAGGTGGCTTTGGAGGAGGAAGGAAACCAGGGGCTGAAGCGGGCTCTGGAAGAGGATTTCGATCTTCTGATTCTGGATCTGATGCTTCCGGGATTGGATGGATTTGAGATCTGTCGGAGATTCCGGGAGGTAAAGAATACCCCTATTATTATGATTTCTGCCAAAAAAGAAGACATTGACAAAATCCGCGGCCTGGGTCTGGGCGCAGATGATTATATGACAAAGCCCTTTAGTCCCAGTGAGATGGTGGCCCGTGTAAAGGCTCATCTGGCCCGGTATGAGAGATTGATTGGCAGTGGAAGCCCGGAAAATGAGATTATTGAAATCCGTGGCCTGAAGATTGACAAGACGGCCAGAAGGGTGTGGATCAACGGGGAAGAGAAGAATTTTACCACCAAGGAGTTTGACCTTTTAACCTTCCTGGCCCAGAATCCTAACCATGTTTTTACCAAGGAGGAGCTGTTTTCCAAAATCTGGGATATGGAATCCATTGGTGATATTGCAACCGTGACGGTGCATATTAAGAAAATTCGGGAAAAGATCGAGTTCAACACAGCAAAGCCCCAGTATATTGAAACCATCTGGGGAGTGGGGTATCGGTTTAAGGTATAAAAGCGCCGGAGCTTTCCATTTCAAACAGAATAAAGAATACAAAAGCCGCATCACCAGAGGAATAGCTGATGATGCGGCTTTTTGACTGCCTGCAGGCAGAACTTTGCGAATTGGGGATTATCTTAAAATTACGCAGTAATCCTCGTCAGCGGTTCCATCCAGCACATAATAGGCAGCCGCTTCCTCCATATTCACATAAATCTGGATTTCTCTGGCTGTATAGCCCTTCTGTTCCATATCTTTTTTAACAGCATCCTCCACATCCTTTGGACTTAGCTGAAGACCATTGCACTGAAAGCACAGAGACAGAGCCGCCGGCTTTTTTTGAGTTTCCATCGCCTTCTCTGCCTTTTCTTCCTGTTTTAATCCTTCTCTTGCCAGAGCCTCTGCTGTCTTTACAGAAGCCTTGTTTCCTGTATATTTTCTTACCATGATGTCTGTTTCTCCTTTTTGTCAGTATTTAAACGCGCAGGTATAAATATATCTCATTACAGAGAAAAGATCAACCGGCTTCTGGCGGTTTTGTTTAATTCTGGAAGTTTATCATCTGTTCTTTTGTAAGAGGATAGGAATACAGTGTATTTCCATCCAGATCACAGCGGTGCATATCCACGGCGCTGATGCACTGATTTTCATAGGTTGTATAATAATAAATTCCCCGGTCGGTGTTGATACAGGAGGTATAACCAGTGATTTCGTAGGAGTCGTCATCTAGGCGGACACAGCCCCTCTGCTGCTCTACAGAGCCAAGAATATGGAAAAACTGGCTGATGCTTTCTAATTCACTGTCTCCGGATACGGAATTAAGCTTTACATAGGCGGCCCGGACAAATCTGGAGGCAGAGGATAAATCGCCGGGAAGTCCGATGGCCCCCATGCCTTTGCAGTAAGGGCGCAGTTCTACCTGGCCAAATCGGTTTTCCGGAGAATAACAGGTCAGATTGATAAATTCTGTCAAGTGAATCATGTGGTAGTCAAAGCAGGGGTTATTGGTAAGAACTCCTACCGGGTTTTCGTAGATTTTTAACCCGCTTTTTACACACTCTACTGTAATAGAAGCGTCTTTGTCAGAAATCATCCAGTGCAGAGGAGAGAGAGGAAGCTGGTCTGCAAAGTTTTCCTTCCATAGATTTATCTCCGACAGGCAGCGGCGAACCTCAGACAGAGTCTTGCACTGACCAAGAAGCCAGGGAATCAGTTCAAAGGGAGCAATGTTGATTTTTTTCGGATCTGCCGGGAAGTAATGTGCATTTCCCGGGAAATTTAATCCGGCTACAGCCAGCCCCCATTCATTGGCTGCTTCGTAATACAGAGGGTAACCATCCATAACAGTAGCCATTCCGATGATTGCTCCGTGGCTGGACAGAGTTTTCCCGTTTCGGAAGTGGAAGGGGAAATTCCTTGGGGTAACGGTAACGGTTTCCTGATAGGAGTATTCTAAATCCAGTGTTCTTCCAAAATAATGATCTTTTGTTTGATAAGTGACTGCTGTACACATAAGCATTTCCTCCATTCATCCTTGTTAGAATAGAACATGATAGAATTATATCATAAATGGCTTATAAAAAAACAGAAAAATCCATACAGTCTGTTTGACATTCCCATTTATTTATGATAGTATTATTCTTCGTATACTATGAGAGGATTCAGGGGATTCACTTGAACCCTCTCAATTTAGTTTTGAGATTGGAAACCTCTGCCTGGGGCAGAGATCGTTAAAGGAGAAAATATAGAATGGAATCAGTGAAATTTGAAGATTTACAGTTAGACGACCGGATTTTGCGGGCAGTTGCAGATATGGGCTTTGAAGAGGCATCCCCGATTCAGGCAAAGTCTATTCCTGTACAGCTGGAGGGCGTGGATATGATTGGTCAGGCGCAGACTGGTACAGGAAAAACAGCAGCCTTTGGAATTCCCCTTCTGCAGAAAATTGATCCGAAAAACAAAAAGCTGCAGGCGGTAGCTCTGTGTCCCACCAGAGAGCTGGCCATCCAGGTGGCAGAGGAGATCCGCAGTCTGGCAAAGTATATGCATGGCATCAAGGTCCTTCCGATTTACGGAGGACAGGATATTGTACGTCAGATTAAGGGTTTGAAGGACGGCACCCAGATTATTATCGGAACTCCGGGCCGGGTGATGGATCATATGCGCCGGAAAACGGTAAAGTTTGATCAGGTACATACAGTGATTATGGATGAGGCAGATGAGATGCTGAACATGGGCTTTCTGGAAGACATGGAAACTATTTTAAGTCAGCTGCCGACAGAGCGTCAGACGATTATGTTTTCTGCAACCATGCCGCCGGAAATCCAGAAAATTGCAGAAAGCTTCCAGAAGGATCCTCAGGTGATCCGGGTGGTAAAAAAAGAGCTGACGGTACCGAAGGTAACGCAGTATTATTATGAAGTAAAGCCCAGAACCAAGGTGGAGGTTATGTGCCGTCTGCTGGATCTGTATGCGCCCAAGCTGTCTGTGGCATTCTGCAACACAAAAAAGCAGGTAGATGAGCTGGTAGACGAGCTTCAGGGACGGGGCTATTTTGCAGAAGGACTCCACGGAGATCTGAAGCAGATCCAGAGAGACCGGGTTATGAACAGCTTCCGGAACGGACGCACGGAGATTCTGGTGGCTACGGATGTGGCCGCCCGTGGAATTGATGTAGATGATGTTGAGGCAGTGTTTAACTACGATATTCCTCAGGATGATGAGTATTATGTACACCGGATTGGACGAACCGGCCGGGCCGGACGAACCGGAATTGCGTTCAGCTTTGTTGTAGGGCGGGAGGTCTATAAGCTGCGGGACATTCAGCGGTACTGCAAGACAAAGATTATTCCTCAGGCAGTGCCGTCTCTGGATGATATTACAGAGATTAAGGCAGAGAAAATTCTGGAACAGGCAGGCTGTGTGATGAATGAGATGGATTTAAGCCCGATTGTTCACATTCTGGAAAAGAAGCTGCTGGAGGAGGATTATACCTCGTTAGAGCTGGCGGCAGCGCTTTTACGGATGCATATGGGCGAAAGTAATGAGGATATTATCATTGACAGCCGGCCGGCACGCTCCCTGGATGATCTGGATTCCTGGGGCGGAAAAGATCAAAGAGGACGCCGGGACGGACGTTATGGCCGTGGACGGGACGCAAGAGGCCAGCGGAGCGGCCGTGGCGGACGGGGACGGAGCCAGGACAATGGAATGGCAAGGCTTTTCCTGAATGTAGGACGGGATCAGAACATTAAGCCGGGAGATGTGCTGGGAGCCATTGCCGGAGAATCCGGTATTTCCGGACGGATGATTGGAAGCATTGATATGTACGATAAATACACCTTTGTAGAGGTTCCGGAGGACTGTGCCGGAGAAGTGCTGGAGTGTATGAAGCGAGTGAAAATCCGCGGAAAAAATGTGCGGATGGAGCTGGCAAACGAGAAATAAAATACCTGTTGTGGATTTTTTTATGAACCTGCGTTATAATAACGGCAGGTTCATTTTTTATGCCATAGGAAAGTGTGTCCTATGACATAAAAACGCTCCGCGAGGATCGCCATGCGGTGGAAGAGAATTTTGTTGCAGAAGCGACCCGCCGCAGGCGGAGAAGCTCGCGAGCTTCTTTTTAATATAAACGCAGGAGGTATTTCTATGATTATTCAAAGCACCAGAGTCTGGATCTGCGGGCAGTTTATGCCTGCGCAGCTGGAGGTACAGGGGGAAAAAATTGCGGGAGTTCATGCTTATCAGTCACATCCGGCGGATGTAGATTATGGCAGTAAACGGATTCTGCCGGGATTTATTGATGTTCATACACATGGGGCTTATGGATTTGATACGAATGATGCTGAGCCGGAGGGACTTCGGGACTGGATGGCTCGGATTCCAGAGGAGGGAGTTACCTCTATTCTTCCTACGACAGTAACTCAGATGCCGGAGGTTCTGACAAAGGCAGTTGCCAATGTAGCAAAGGTTGCAGAAGAGGGCTATGAGGGGGCCGAGATCCTTGGCATCCATTTTGAGGGACCATATCTTGACATGGATTACAAGGGCGCTCAGCCGCCGGAAGCAATTGCTGTTCCTACGGTAGAGCAGTTTTCCATGTATCAGGAAGCAGCGAAGGGTATGATTCGGTATATTACCATGGCTCCAGAGCATGATCCGGACTTTGCTCTGACCAAATACTGTCATGATACAGGAGTTGTTGTCAGCATGGGCCATTCTTCTGCAACCTATGAGGAGGCTTTGCTGGGGATCGCCAACGGCGCTACTTCCATGACTCATGTATACAACGGAATGACACCCTATCATCACAGAAAGCCGGGACTTGTGGGAACGGCTATGCGGGTGCGTGACATTTACGGTGAGATTATCGGAGACGGACAGCACAGCCATCTGGCTGCTTTGAATAATTACATGACAGCTAAGGGACGCGATTACGGAATTCTCGTTACAGACTCTCTTCGGGCAAAACACTGTCCTCCGGGAGGCGATTACGAGCTGGGCGGCCATTCCATAGAGATTCGTGAGAACGGACTGGCTTATCTGAAAGGAACAGAAACCATTGCCGGAAGCACCCTTTACATGAACCGCGGACTGCGGATTATGATTGAGGACGCTCTGATTCCTGTAGATGCGGCAATCAATGCCTGCACCATTAACCCGGCCAGATGCCTGGGCGTAGATGACAGAAAGGGCAAGCTGGTAGCCGGTTACGATGCGGATATTGTGGTTCTGGAGGATGATTATCAGGTGCTTCAGACATACTGCCGCGGAAAGGCAATGCTGTAAGGCAGGGGGAAAAGAGAATGGCAGACAGAATGTATCAATTTGGTTTCATCGGTATGGGCAATATGGGCTATGCCATTTTAAAGGGACTTTTGGGGGTATACAGTCCAGAGAAGATCACCTTTTCTGCAAGAAATCAGGAAAAGATTCAGGATATTGCAGCCAGGACAGATGTAAAGCCTTCTGAGAATAACCGGACCTGTGCTTCCTCCTGTAAATATCTGGTGCTGGCAGTGAAGCCGCAGCAGCTGGATGCAGTGATGGAAGAAATTCGTGATGCGGTGGATGAAAGTCAGATTGTGATTTCCATTGCGCCTGGGATTACGATGGAAAATCTCCGCAAGAGATTTGGAAAGCCTTGCCGGATTGTTCGGGCTATGCCCAATACTCCTGCGCTGGTAGGTGAGGGAATGACCGGGGTTTCTTATGATTCCGAAGAGCTTTCTCAGGAGGAAATTCAGGTAATTCATCAATTTTTCCAGTCCTTCGGCCGGATAACTGTGGTGGAGGAAAAACTGATGGATGCTGTGGTCTGTGCCAGCGGAAGCTCTCCTGCTTATGTATACATGTTTATGGAAGCGCTGGCAGACAGTGTGGTAAAATACGGAATTCCCAGAGCTGCAGCCTATGAGCTGGTTGCTCAGACCGTGCTTGGCAGTGCCAAAATGGTGCTGGAGACAGGAGAACATCCAGGACTTTTGAAGGATAAGGTCTGCTCACCGGGAGGAACTACCATTGCCGGGGTGGCTGCTTTAGAAGAGAACGGACTGCGGGGAGCGGTATTCCATGCTACAGATGCCTGCTACGAGAAGTGTACGAAGATCAAATAAACAAAAGCAGAGTAGATGTTTCAGAAAAGAGGATGGGATGATGGAAGAAAAAAACAAAGAAGGGCAAAACCAGATTCCGGCGGTGATTCGTCTGGATCGTCAGTTAAAATATACAGGAACGATTTTAAAGATTTATGAAGATACGGTAATGGCCAATGGCCACGAGGCTCACTGGGATTTTATACATCATGACGGAGCAGCAGCTGTAGTTGCTGTGGATGATGAGGGATACCTTCTGATGGTTCGCCAGTACCGCAATGCTCTGGATCGGGAGACTCTGGAGATTCCGGCAGGAAAGCTGGATGCGCCTGGAGAACCGAAAATTGAGTGTGCTTACCGGGAACTGGAGGAGGAGACTGGTTATCGCTGCGAGCATCTGGAATACCTGATGAGCATGAATACAACTGTGGCCTTCTGTGACGAATTTATTGATATTTTTGTTGCAAGAAATTTGATTCCTTCCAAACAGAATCTGGACGAGGACGAGGTGATTCACGTAGAGCGCTGGAAACTGGAGGATTTGCTGGAACTGATTTATTCAGGAAAAATGACAGATGCAAAAACAACGGCGGCGATTCTCGCTTATGCCAGAAAATACGGAAAATAAGTCTTCCTCTGTCATAGACCGGCGTTTTTCTGCGTACATATAGAAAAAAACGGCGGTGAGAGAGACGAAACGCAGATATGCTCTGTTTTTCTGGCTGGCAGCCGGCTGGCTCCTGGGAGCAGTGGGAGTCAACCGGCTGTTTGCTTCTGGGCTGATTAACGGTCAGGCTCTTTATGGTTTTGTGACAGACGGATGGATTGGAGCCATAGAAGGACAGAAGGCGGCAGTCTATCGGATTGCGGCAGTCCGAGTGGCGCAGACAGTGGCAGCTGCAGGAATCTGCAGGAGCAGAATGCAGAAGTTTGGAATACCATTTCTTCTTGTCTTAACAGGCTTTGCAGGCAGTACTGCGCTGGTAGTTTTTACCTGGTGCAGAGGACTGGAGGGAATGTGGTGCTTTCTGGTATCCGGCTTTCCCCATCAGCTGTTTTATCTGGCAGCCTGGGGACTGTTGGCTTATCGATACGGGTATGGTCTTTCCGCGCGCAGAGGGAGGTTCTGGAGTGCGGTAATCAGTCTTACTGCCGGGGGCATACTGGCAGAAATCCGCCTGAATCCTCTGTTTTTGAAACTGCTGTAATAATCCAAATACTCCTATGAAAAAACTTTTTTTGTTTTTTTACAACATATTGAAGCCGGAAACAACGGCGCTCCATATGTTGTATTTTTTTATGTTAAGCATCAAAAAAGCAGAGGAAAAGTGGGAAAAATGTGTTTGATTTTATGATAAAATGCGGATATAATGGTACACACATGAGAAAAATACGGTAATTTTGGACGAAAGAGAGTTTGAGGAAGATTGGAATGACAGAAGAAATAGATGCTTTTATTGACTATTTGCAGCAGGTGAAAAAATCATCGGTCAATACGACCATGTCTTATCGAAGGGATTTGACTCAGTTATGGGAGTATCTGAAGCAGCAGGGGATTGACGAACCTTCCCGGGTGACAAAGACCAGTCTGAATTCTTATATTTTATATCTGGAGGGGCAGGGGAAAGCTTCTACAACGATTTCCCGTGTCGTTGCATCGATGAAATCTTTTTTTCATTATGAGTTGATTCAGGGAAACATCAGAAAGGATCCGGCCGAGTTTTTAAAAACCCCGAAGATCGAAAAGAAAGCGCCGGTTTTTTTGACCGTAGAGGAGGTAGACTGCTTTTTACAGCAGCCCAGCGGAGATTCTCCCAAGGAGGTTCGGGACAAAGCTATGCTGGAGCTTTTATATGCTACCGGTATTCGGGTTTCTGAGCTGATTGGGCTGACTATGGAGGATGTGAATCTGGGAGTAGGCTTTATTATCTGCCGGGACGGACAGAGAGAGCGGATGATTCCCTTTGGCAAAGCGGCAGGAGAATCCTTGAAGCATTACCTGGATACAGCTCGGGTACGGCTGCTGAAGGGAAAGGAATCTCCCTGGCTGTTTACCAACTGCAGCGGCAGTCCCATGTCACGTCAGGGCTTTTGGAAGATTGTAAAGTACTACGGCGAGAAGGCCGGGATTGAGACAGATATTACTCCCCACACTCTGCGCCATTCCTTTGCAGCCCATCTAATCAGCGGAGGCGCGGATCTCCAGGCAGTGCAGACTATGCTGGGCCATGCGGATCTTGCTACCACCCAGGCTTATATTACTTATTTGCAAAAAGATCCTCTGAGAAAAGCCTACACAGGCGCTCATCCGAGAAAATAGCAGTTTTGGTGAATATAATATACGGAAACAGAAAATGCCTGCAGAAGGAAGGAATGAAACGATAATGGGAGAAGAACGGGAAAACAGAAAACGAAGCAGAAGACAGCGAAAGAATAAAAACCGCCGGATGACGCTCAGACAGAAGACCTTTGCGCTTCTGACCCTGGATACCATCCTTTTGGTTGCCGTTTTGATTACCGGAGGTATGCTGATGGCCCGCTGGTATCGGGAAAAAAATCGCCCCCGCCTGTCAGAGCTGACTGCACCGGAGTGGTATACCCAGGACTTTCTCCAAATCAATCCCTATTCCAGACCGGGAACCAAGCGCAGGGAGATCAATCACATTGTGGTTCATTACGTTGCCAATCCGGGAACTACGGCGGCGCAGAACCGTTCTTATTTCTACAATCTGGCCAATCAGACCGGAGAAAAGGCAACCTCAGCCAGCAGCCATTATATTATCGGAATTGACGGAGAGATCCTTCAGTGCATTCCTTTAGATGAGGTGGCCTATGCCAATTATCCCCGGAATGAGGATACGGTTTCCATTGAGTGCTGCCATCCAGATGCATCGGGAGAATTTTCTTCTGAAACAATAGAAGCCTTAAAAAAGCTGACGGGATGGCTCTGCGCGGAGCTGAATCTGACAGAGAGAGATATTATCCGCCATTATGATGTGGTGGGAAAAAACTGTCCCAAGTATTATGTAGAGCATGAGGATGCCTGGAAGTCCCTGAAAAAAGAAATGGGAGAAGCAGTGAAGCAGGCAAAGCAGGAGAAACGGGACAGAGAATAGAAAGGAATCCTGAATTTATGGGAAAAGCATTATACATAGCCGAGAAGCCCAGCGTGGCTCAGGAGTTTGCCAATGCGCTGAAAATTTCGGCACGGAGATCGGACGGTTATCTGGAGTCAGATACGGCTGTTGTAACCTGGTGTGTGGGACATCTTGTCACAATGAGCTATCCGGAAGCCTATGATCCCAAATATAAACGGTGGAGTCTGCAGACCCTGCCGTTTTTGCCTAAGGAATTTAAGTATCAGGTGATTGACGGAGTGTCAAAGCAATTTCAGATTGTCAGCCGCCTGTTAAACCGAAGCGATATTGATACGATTTACATCTGCACAGACTCCGGGCGGGAGGGAGAGTACATTTACCGCCTGGTTGACCAGATGGCAGGAGTTCATGGAAAAGAGCGAAGACGGGTCTGGATTGATTCCCAGACAGAGGAGGAGATTCTTAGAGGAATCAGAGAGGCCAGAGACTGGAAAGAATATGACAATCTGGCGGCATCTGCGTACCTGCGGGCAAAAGAGGATTATCTGATGGGAATTAATTTTTCCCGTCTTCTTACATTAAAATACGGCCCTGCGATTTCTTCCTATATGAAGACAGACCGGACAGTTCTCTCGGTTGGAAGGGTGATGACCTGTGTTCTTGGCATGGTGGTTCGGAGAGAGCGGGAGATTCGTGATTTTGTAAAGACGCCCTTTTACCGGGTGATCGGAAACTTTGATATGCAGGGCATGAGCTTTGACGGAGAGTGGCGAAGTGTGGAGGGATCCCGTTATTTCCAGTCTCCCCTGCTTTATAAGGAAAACGGATTTCAAAAGCGGGAGGACGCAGAGGCGCTGATTTGTGCTCTGCAGCAGGAGACGCAGCTTCTTGCCCGCCTGATTAAGGCGGAAAAGAAGAAGGAAACAAAGAATCCGCCCCTGCTGTATAACCTGGCAGAGCTGCAGAATGACTGTTCAAAGATGTTTAAGATCAGTCCCGATGAAACGCTGAAGGTGGTGCAGGAGCTGTACGAGAAAAAGCTGGTCACTTACCCTCGTACAGATGCCAGAGTGCTTTCTACGGCTGTTGCGAAGGAGATTCACAGGAATATTGAGGGCCTTCAGCGGTTTGAGCCGGTAGGCGGCTTTGCCAGTGAGGTTCTGGCAGGGAAGGCTTTCCAGGGCATTGAAAAAACAAGGTATGTTAATGACAAACAGATCACGGATCACTATGCCATTGTTCCTACGGGACAGGGCTTTGGGGCTCTGCGCAGCTTAAATTCTCTGGGAATGAAGGTATATGAGGTGATTGCCAGAAGGTTTTTAAGTATTTTCTATCCGGCAGCAGTGTATCAGAAATATTCCCTGGAGCTGGAGGCGGATCGGGAGCATTTCTTTGCCAGCTTTAAGGTACTGACAGAACCAGGATATCTGAAGGTTGCCGCTGTTCCCAAAAGCGGAAGAAAAACGGAAGAAAATGGAAAAAAAGGCAGCAGGAACGGAGAAAATGGAAAAGAAGGCCTGGAGAGAGAGGATAAGGAGGATTCAGAGATCAATCAGAAGGATCTGGAGAATCCGGAGTTTATAGACCGCCTGGCAGGACTGAAAAAGGGAATGGAATTTCCAGTAAACAGTCTTTCTGTTAAGGAGGGAGAAACCTCTCCGCCGAAGCGTTATTCTTCCGGTTCCATGATTCTTGCTATGGAAAATGCCGGACAGCTGATTGAGGACGAGGATCTTCGGGCTCAGATTAAGGGAAGCGGAATCGGAACCAGTGCGACCAGGGCGGAGATTCTGAAAAAGCTGGTAAATATCAAATATCTGGCCCTGAATGGAAAGACGCAGATAATTACGCCAACCCTTCTGGGGGAACTGATTTTTGATGTGGTAAACGCATCCATCCGCCAGCTTCTGAATCCGGAGCTTACTGCAAGCTGGGAAAAGGGACTGACCTATGTGGCTGAGGGAACCATTACGCCGGAGGAATATATGGAAAAGCTGGAGCGGTTTGTGGCGGGCCGGACCTATAATGTGCTGAAGCTGAACAACCAGTATCAGCTGCGGGAATTTTTTGAGGCAGCAGGGAAAAACTATCCCTAAATGCGCTCTGGAAAAAGCCGGAGCGCAGATAGTAAATGAATATAAAATATCAGGAGGAGTAGAATCACATGAAGAAATCAGAAATGAAAATCAAGGATCTTTACAGTCTGGATCACACCATGGCCAAATCTTTGTTGGAGCAGTTTGAGTATCCCTGGGAGGCTCTGGCCCATATTGGGGAGTATGTGGAAAAGCTGGGAGAATCCCTGCCGAAAAATGAGTATATGAATCCGGCAAAGGGAATCTGGATTCACAAAAGCGCCAAGGTTGCCCCGACAGCAGGAATTATCGGACCGGTAATCATCGGACCGGAGGCGGAAGTTCGCCACTGCGCATTTATTCGCGGAAAGGTAATCATTGGAGCCAATGCAGTAGTAGGCAATTCTTCTGAGCTGAAGAACGTGATTCTTTTTGATAATGTTCAGGTTCCTCATTACAATTATGTGGGAGATTCCATTCTTGGTTACAAGGCGCACATGGGAGCTGGTTCCATTACTTCTAATGTAAAGTCTGACAAGGCGTTGGTAAAGGTACATGCAGAAGACGGAGATATTGAAACAGGCTTAAAGAAATTCGGCGCTATGATTGGCGACGAGGTAGAGGTGGGCTGCGGTTCTGTGCTGAATCCTGGAACTGTCATTGGAAAGAACAGCAATATTTACCCGCTGTCCAGTGTGAGAACTTGTGTGGATGCAGGATCTATTTACAAAAAGCAGGGTGAGGTTGCAAAAAAACAGTAATAAAAAGCAATAAAAAGTAATAAAAAACAGCCAGCGAGAACATTCTCACTGGCTATTTGCGTTTTCTTATTTGGTACCGAAAATACGGTCGCCTGCATCGCCCAGTCCGGGGCAGATATAAGCTTCGTCATTGAGACAGCGATCCAGGTGTCCTACATAAATCTGGATATCGGGATGAGCCTTTCTCAGGCGCTCCAGGCCTTCCGGAGCGGCAATAATAGCCATAAACTTGATATGCTTGCCGCCATGCTGCTTAATAAAATCAACAGCTTCTACAGCGGAACCGCCAGTAGCAAGCATGGGATCCGTCACTACGATAGTGCGCTGGTCAATGGGGGTAGGAAGCTTGCAGTAATATTCATGAGGTTCATGAGTTACCTCATCCCGGTAGAGACCAATATGTCCAACCTTAGCGCTGGGAACCAGGGCAAGGATTCCGTTTACCATGCCAAGACCGGCGCGGAGAATCGGAACAATCGCCAGTTTCTTTCCGGCAATCATGGGAGTCATACAGGTTTCAAGCGGGGTTTCTACCTCCTGATCCTCCAGAGGAAGATCCCGGAGCGCTTCATAGCCCATTAACATGGCAATCTCTTCTACCAGAGAGCGGAACTCATTGGTTCCGGTCCGCTTGTCACGAAGAATCGAAATTTTGTGCTGAATTAAAGGATGATTAAAAATTACTACATTTTCCATAAATAAAATGTCCTTTCCGTTTTGTAGGTAAGCCCTGTTTATCATTTTACCAGATGAAATAACAAATAGCAAATTATTTATTCTCCGGAGTGAAAATGGCAATCACATAGTCTCCCGCTGCGTGAGAAACGGGAATGGAAACGTAAATATCTCCCTCATACTCATAGCTGAAGGACTCAGGAAAGCTGCCGTCATAGGGGAAGTCCGCTTTGCTGAAGAGATCCGTATAGTAAGCCTTGCTCCGACCGGCATTGATCTGGGCCATGGCAGATTTCAGCTCGGGAGAAGTGTTCTGGTAAATGCAGTCTGCAGAAAGCACATAGTCTGCCAGAACCGCCGGATCTGTCAAATAGGGAAGATCCAGACTGGATGCACTGCGGACATCAATGGTATTGGTGTAAAACAGATTCGAGGGATGGGCGCCCCCGGATACGGTAAGGGAACCAGTATAGGTCAGGGTAATGCGGCTTCTGTCTGCAGATATCACCTTACACTGGATATTCAGAGTGTCCTTTGCCTCATCAATATCATAGGCATCTACAATGGATAGGGCATTCTTTTTGATCAGGGCATTGATATCAGAAGCATTGTCCAGATTCTCTACAACCGGATATTGAATGGAAACCTTGCCGGAGGTGTAGGTGGTCAGGCTTGTTTTTACCTGGTTTTTCGTAACAGCAGATCCAGAGCCGTTTCCGGAAGCGGAGGTTCCAGAATTGGAGTTTACCGCATTGTCAATGCCTGGTTCCAAGGTGATTCCGGCAGAAGACTCCGTTTCCTTTGGAGAGGAAGAGGGAGCCATGGTTTCTGCGGCAGTTGTATGGGTGCTGGATAAATCAATCTTTTCGTTTTTCTTGCCGCAGCCGGAAATCAGGCAGACAGCAGTCAGAGCCATCAGGCAGGCGGCAGCAAGGCGGAGCAGTCTGCGGCGGCTGCGGTTACTTTTACGGGACTCCGGGTTCTTTCGCTTTATCATAAAAGGTCCTCCTTTGTGATACGTGACACAATCGTATTTGTACTTATTATAACGGATATTTCCAGAAAAATCAGCAGAAAAAGTCTTACGGTAGTTTTAATTTTTTACAAATACAAGCGAAAGAGAGCGGCCCCGTCGTGTCGGATACTAGGAAATATCCGCGGGAGAAACCTTCATAAAAGAGCCTGAAAAATTCGAGTTGTCAAAATTTTTTAAATTGCTTGCAAAAATCTTTTATTTGTGATACAATGACTTTGTTGCAAAAGTGTGCCGGCGTGGCGGAATGGCAGACGCATCAGACTCAAAATCTGACGGGGGCGACCTCGTGCCGGTTCGAGTCCGGCTGCCGGCATTCCTTGGCAGGGGCAAAACCCAAAACACCGTCAAGTTTTCTAGTAACTAGAAGGCTTGACGGTGTTTTTTTTATTTCATAGGATTTTGCATTTTCGAAGAGAAAAGGTGATTTCTGCACAAAATCATGAAGTCAGTATGATAAAATCTATTCTACAGGGCAGAAACTATCATTAATATCGAGAATATCTGGAATTCTGATGTTCCGGAAGTATATAATGTAGATACAGAAAAAAGAACAATAATAGAAAAAGGATCTTGCAGAAATGCGGATCCTTTTTTTGCTTCTGATAATGTTAATTATAGGCAGTTCAAATCCTGTCTGATGAACCTCGCGATAATTGTATTATTTTGCGTGGAAAATGTCAATACCCATGTCCGTGAAAATTTATTGCAAAGAATGTATTAAATCAGATACATTTTTCTTTTTTATACAAACCCTTCTTTCTTTTTGTCTACTTTTATACAAATGAAAGTCTTGTGTGGCAGTGTTCATGCCGATATCAATAATTATTTAATTCTTTTAATTCCTATAATTAACATTATAAGAAGAATTTAGGAATGAAAGGAATATTTTTTTGAAATATTAAAAATGAACAAGGAAATCATTGATATTCACACTCATATTCTTCCGGAAACAGACGATGGGGCCAGAGGAATACAGGAATCCATACAGC
>ERZ838225.439-NODE-439-length-58179-cov-23.114806_pt1 | contig 58179 bp, 95 predicted proteins | sample MGYA00519684_ERZ838225 | MGnify/ENA primary metagenome ERZ838225 (study PRJEB31850, sample SAMEA3708829) | human gut metagenome | biome: human gut; feature: human-associated habitat; material: faeces | place: China | collected 2014 ... | reverse complement strand
CTCTTAATAGATTAGCTCCTGCTGCTTTGGCTGCTTTAGCGATTTCAATCACTTGCTCCTTGCTTTCTACTGAACATGGTCCTGCAATAACAGCTAAATGTCCTCCACCAATTTTAACGCCACCGACATCAATAACTGAATCTTCTGGATGGAAAGCTCTATTCGCTAATTTATATGGTTCTGATACATGCATTACTTTTTCTACAGCTGGATCTACTTCAATTGATTCAGGATCTACTTTTGTTGTATCTCCAATAATTCCAATAACAGATTGTGTTGCCCCATTTACAACATTTACTCTTAACCCTAATTTTTCTACTGATCCTGATACTTTTTCTACATCTTCTTTAGATGCTGTTGATTTCATTACAATAATCATATTACTTGTCCCCTTTTCTTCATTTCCCTTGATATAAATAAAAAGCTCTCATCCTCTAAGGACGAGAGCTATCGCTTCGTGATACCACCTTTGTTTATTAGTATATTACTATACTAACCTCATCGAGTACAATCATACTCTTCCACTTTAACGGGTGTAACCGGAGATGCCTACTTAAAACTGTTCAACACTCTACTCCAAGATGAATTCAACAAAAATCTCTACTTTCCTTTTCACCTACCAGGAAATCTCTACGCTAAAGATCAACGTCTACTCTTTCTTTTCACAGTATTTATATCAAATGTGATTACATTGTATACAAATTGTTATCATCTGTCAACCATTTGTTTTAAATATAATAAAAACTCTATTTTGTTGGTTATTTGCTTATAGGAAGTTTTATTATATCTTTAACACCTACAAAATATCAAATATATACTCGATTAGTTGTATCTTTGATTCTTTTCTTTTCAATGATTAGAATATCTAGAAAAGAGTTTGACAATATTATTGAACAGATCAATGAGGTATTGGATACTGGAGCATTTATTACAGCGGTAGTAACATTTATGATCTTTGCAATAAATATTGCTTTAACATTTTCATCTTATACCTTATTTAAACAAACTACTGTTAATAACAATATTATAAGTATGCTCTATTCAAAGCATCCTTATATTATAGGATTGATTGTTATATTGCTTCTTCCTTTTGTAGAAGAAATTCTATTTAAAGCTCAAATATTTAAAAATACAAAGTTTTTAGATAATCATAAAGTAATTAAAACAATTATTATCGCCCTACTCTTTGCATGTTCTCATTGTATAACTGAAATAGTAACATTAAATTATAAAGTTATTATTTCAATGATAAATTATATATTATTTTATTCAATAACAAATACGATCTACATACGTAGCAATTACAATATTATGAAACCAATTGCTATACATATGTTACTTAATGCTTTATCACTAATAATTTCATTATAAACGTGTAAATAATCAATTTTATAATGTTAAAAAAGGACTGTACAAAATCATATTCAATACCGTAACAGTCCTTTTACTGTAAAATCATTTATTCATTTTTTATACTACTATTTATATTTATGCACTTATTTGGTTAATATTTTTATCAGCTAATCGATATTTATGATGAGCAATTGACTCAACTGCTTGATCATGAGTAACAATAATAATTGTTTTCCCATTTTCATTTAATTGTTTCAATAAATCTAAAATAATCATTTTATTTTTAGAATCAAGATTACCTGTCGGTTCATCACATAAGATGATTTCACTAGGTTTTACAAATGCTCTTGCAAAGGCTACCCTTTGTTGCTCTCCTCCAGATAGTGAGCTTACTTTTTCATTTTTTAGTTCTTCTAAATGAAGTTGTTTTAAAATAGATTCAATCTTTTTATGATGATTTCCTTTTGTATATTTTAATCCCAGTTCTATATTTTGATAAACTGTTTCATCATCAATTAAGGCATAATTTTGAAAAATATAACTGATCTCATTTCTTAAAATCAACATAGCTTGTCTAGTATTTGGATTTACATTTTGATAATCAAGAATATTGATTGCTCCTGCTGTTGGTTTTAAAAGTAAGCCAATAATATTTAAAAGGGTTGATTTTCCTGAACCACTTTCTCCCATAATCGTGTTGATCGTTCCTTTTTCAATAGCTAGATCAAGATTTTCAAATAATACTTTTTGATTAAACTGCATTTTGATATCTTCTAGTTTTAAAGCATTCATTCTACGAACCTCCCTTTAGATAATAGACCGTTTTTACATTATAAATATAATATGTCACATATATATGTAATAATCCATCAAACAATAAGAATAATCCTGGAACCAGCAAATATTCTCTACATAAAACTAAAACTGGTAGATAACATACTAGCAATTCTAAATATAAATTTTTAAAGATATCCCATCTGTTTAACCCCATGATCTTTTTGACCATTACCTTTTTCATATTTAATTTTATATAAAAACAATAATTTTCATAAAGAATCATGATTATCAACAAAACTGTCAATAAAGTAATGATTGTATTTTTAAAAATATAATATGGTGAGCGTAATTCAGTTTGTTTTATATAGTCATCTAAAGAATACCATTTCAATGTTCCTTCAAAACGACTTCCTTTAACAATTTTATCAACTTGATGAATTGTCTTTTTTATATAGATATTAATATAAGGATTTCTTTCTTTTCTTTGATAGTATTTTCCATAAACAAATAGAATTGCCTTGTCATTTGTTTCTTCACAACTACTTGCATCTAAATTTCTTAAATGAGGTTGTTCATTATTTATAACAACTTTTTCTAGTTTCATATTTCTTTCTTGTAAAAATTGTTGGATATCAATATCTTTTAACGATTCAGGAACAAGAACAAAACATTGGTCTGTCTCTAAATTAATATTGAGTTTTTTTCCGCTTATATCAATCATTGGAAATTGTTTTAAATATTGATAATTTACAATATATTCATCAACATTTTCCCTAAACGGTTGCCACATAAAAGAAATAGCACCATTTTTTTCTAGCAAGTCATAATAATACTGATATTCTTGAATACTTGAATTTATTTTTCCATCAAAAACATCATTTAAACTATAATTAAAATCCTGATAATGATAATCCATCGTATAGATATTTATATAATCTTCTATTCCTTGATAATTAGACTTAACATACTGTAAATTTTGAAAATCATTGATAAGTATTTGATTATATTGAACTATCAAAGGCATCAGAAGCAACATAAATATAAGTTTTGCTATATAATTTATATTTAAGAAAATCTTTAGGCTTTTATTTCCATATAAACCATCCAGCTTAAAATGTATTGACAAATAAATTGTCATAATAATCAATATTACAATAAGGCTTACGATTTCTAGTAAACTGATTACAAATAAACTGAAAATCATTTTATTTGTAAAAACATTGATTTTTCCTACAAAGCAAACAAATAAAACAACAGGAACTAAAACTGAGAATACCATTCCTAATAAAAATGTCTTCAAATATAAATCTTTAACAATCTCTATTACGCTTACACCATTTAAAAAATAAATCATATGTGTTTTTTTATTTTTTGTTATCCATCCTATGATAATCAATAAAAATACAATAGCGCAAATAACAAACATAGTCATATTAATACTTACATGATTATTATCACTTTCATGTTCATCTATTTCCATCTTTTCATTTCTTTTTATTGGATATTTTATATCTAATTCTTTTAAAAATGATGAAATTATTTTATTATTTCCACTAAAATAATAATCCCCTACTACATCATGATTATTATACAAATATGATATTGGTTTTATATTTAAAAATATATTTTTACCCATTGAAAACAATGAAATTGCATTTTTATTTTTGTCTAAATTAGAATAATATTTTTTTTGCTTTAAATCACCGAAATCAATATCTTTATCTACGATAATATCACATAGATCATGAATATTTTCATGGGAATAAATATAATAGTTATATATTTCTCTTTTTTCATCAAAATCAGATTTTACGACAGTAACTTTATATTTATCAGCCAATGTAGATAAGTCATTTATAAAGTCTTTATTATTTTCATAATTAGTCTGTTCAAAAGTAACTATATTATTAAATTTATTATTTATCGAATCGATTCCATATAAATTATCCTCATGCGTTGTTTGATACTTATTATAAATATCATAAAACAAGAAAGATGAAACGATAATAATAATCCCTGTAAATATTTTTTTCATAAAAATCTATGATTCTACTCTTATTTTATGAGTATGTGCTTTTTTTGATCTAACAGTTACTTTTGATTTGACATAAGAACTAGTAAGACTTTGTGGACCAACAAATTCCCCACCATTTACAACGCTTACATAAGCACAAAAATATTGATTTCCATTTCGTACAGTTCTTTTTGTCCAATGATTTCCTGATTTATCAGTCGAATTAGTTTGAGTCCATCCTCCTGAATAAGCTGAAAAAGAATCAGCTTGATAAAAACCTGGATAGTCCTTACCATCTGCATGATTTTTTACACCTGCATCACGAAATGCAAAAACAGAACCTGAAGCTAACATAACCATACTTAATACTAGTGAAGCAATACTTTTTTTCAACATGATTATTTCCTCCTTTATTTATTTTTAGGTAAGCGCTTTCTTTGATTACAGTCTAGCATAAATAAATCATATGTCAACAAATACTTATCTTATATAGGTATTGAATTAAATATGTTATATGTTTATAATTAAATTAGGTGATAATGATATGGCTAAAAATACAAAAGGCTTTTTCAAAATGGAAATGTTATTATTAAAAATAATAAGCGAAGGTGATTGTTATGGATATCAAATAGTACAAACTTTAGATAAAATCTCTAATGGAACAATACATATTGCTGAGGGAACAATGTACCCTATTTTATATAGATTATTAGATGAAGGTTTAATCAGTGATGAAAAAAGACTTGTTGGTAAAAGACAAACAAGAATTTATTATCATATTGAAGAAAAAGGTATTGTACATATGCAGAAACTATATGAAGAATATTTAACAATGATTAATAGTATTGAAAGAATTATGGAGAATAAATATGAAAGTGAATAGAAATGTAAATAAATATATCAAAGATTGTAAACATTTTTTCCCATTTTTATCAAAAAACGAAAAAATCTTTTTAAAAAGATTAAAAACAAATATTATTGAAAATATCGATTCTGATAATATAACTTATGATGATTTATGTAATGAATTTGGTTATCCTTCTGATATTATTATTTCCTATTTTGAAGATCAAAATGCTAATTATTTAATTAAACAATCTCATATAAAAAATATTTTGAAAAAAGCAATCATTTTTTGCACTATAGCTGTTCTAATATGTTGTTTATGGCGTGGAATACTTATTTATAAAAGCTATCGTGATTCTGAAAATTCAAAAATCAAAAATATAGAGTATACAATTGAAGAGAAGAATTAATTATGAAAAAAATTATTACAATACTAACAATCTTAAGCAGTATTTTATTCTTATCATTTCCTGTGTCTGCATTAGAACAAAAAAAAGAAATTATTCAATTAGATAATGGATACTATCTTGAAACAATTATAGAAGAAACTCCTACAACAAGAGCATCTAATCAAAAAACAGCTAAAAAAACAGGAAATTACAAAAATGCTCAAGGAACAACAATGTTTAGTGTAACTGTAACTGCCACTTTCACATACACAGGTTCTTCATCAACATGTACAAAGTCTATTGCCAGTGCTACATCTAAAAATGCAAATTGGAAAATTTCTTCAAAAAGTGCTTCCAAATCAGGAAATAAAGCTACTGCAAAAGCAACAGCAAAAAGATATGTAGATGGAACAGCAGTAGAAACACAAAATTGTACTGTTACATTAACTTGTAGTTTAAACGGTTCTTTATCTTAAAAACATTATTTTAGGATAAAACATAATTTTCATCAATTTAACTTTTTACTTCTTATTCAATCATATTATCTATTTTGCTATACATAAATAATAAAAGCTTCTTGATATAAAATATTATGAGCCAAGTTGGCTCATATTTTTTTATTTTTCTTCACACGTTTACGTATTTTAAATCTAATAGAGTTATTTAATATTTTTTATTTATTAGTATAAAAATACGTCCAAGACTTCTCAAAATATTACACTATTAGTATAATTTATATGTAATGTTAATAACAAAAAAAGGTAATATAACATGATAATATTTTTTTACATTGTAATATTTATAATTGCAATTATTTATTTTGCACATGAGTTTTTAAAAAAACTAAAATAAAACATTTAATTTCTAATAAATTTAAAGATAGTAGAGATAAAGTATTAGATCTTACTGAAATTCAAAACTTTACTATCACTTTTGAAAAATATGCTTTTCCATTACCGATTATTGTTAATTATTATAATTCATTATTAAAAAAGGATGATAAAAATAAATTACAAGAAGTTCTCCCTTCTATTTATTGTATAATATATGATAATAAATTATATTTGATTAATAAAAATATTAGAAATAAATCTTATATTTATATGGAAAATAAGCAAGTTGATAAAAAAACACATAAAACATATAATAAAAACATCTCATTAGAGATGTTATCATCACTTGGAGCGGGTGATGGGGATAGTTCCAAATACAGAATTTACTGTTAGTTTCTCAAAATATCCCAGTATCAAAGCTAAAAAAACAATAAATTATACCAAAATCACTTCTTTAATAGAGGTGATTTTTTGCTTTATCAAAAACTAAATATTACATCCCAGCGCATGGCTTCCGCAGGTGATGTAAGTAAAAAAACATTAAAGCAAAGCTTTAATGTCTATTTAGAGGACAAGGAGGAGTTAGCCGTGATCACATCATCTGAATACGTTGCCTACGATACATTCACCGATAGAAAATCTATCTTTGAGTGGCTGAAATCAAATGAAACAATCTATAGCAATCAAGATGATTATGTAACTGTAATCAATCATCTATGCGATTACAAAGAGAAACATAGTTATTCCTATGGTCAAAAGGAAGATAAAAAATGCTATTCAAACATTTATGGCCATTTCTTGGAAATCATGATTCCTGATCTCAAAAATGAAGAAAAACATACATTCATTAAGAATTATATGTCTTCTTTACATCCGTGTTATAAACTTAAAAGTTTTCTCTATTGTTATAAATTTACCAAACAAGGTAAAGGCAACTATATTCAAGTTCTTTGTTTTACTAGAAAATACTTCAAACGTAAGCAGGAAAAGAAATTGAAATACAACAGAGATTTCTATTGGAATCCCAACACAAAAAAGATTTCTAAAAAAGATGATATAGATGCGGTGCTACTTCATAAAAAAGGTGATGTAAAAAAAGACATTGATGGAAACACATTGAAAGAAACATTCTATGTTTCCCCTGTTGAGGAAAAAGTATTCAAATATCGTACAATTAAAAATTTAAGAAATCGACTAGTTAAGATAATTGAATACGTAAAGCTTTTAAAAGATCGTGATTATTGGAAGCATCAAATTAAATATTTTTCTAGAATCACCATAAAAAAATCAAGTTTTAAAAATAAAGAGAAATTAACTGCTAAAAATCAAATGATTGCAAGAATAAATGCAAGTGTCATAAACATGCAAGAAGCTTTGTATAAATCAAAATACTGGTATGACGTGGAAAGATCCTTTCACAAACTCATACATCACATTGATAAAACTCTCTACCAAACAAACTGGCATGATCCTATTTCTGGTAATTCAGTTTATTTAGGAACTAATCAATCTGTAGCAAGTATTAAAGACAATCTCACTTTATTTGAAAACTTTATCAATCAACTTCTAAATTCATGGTGGAATGATGAAATCTATTTAGGATTTGAAAGAAATTACTAATAAAAATTTGATGGAAGGAGAATAAAAAATGTTAGATGTCATATTAAGCAACGATACATTCAAGTTAATGGATAAAACATTAAACTATGTAGCTGATTCTATATCCTATCGCTTTCCACATCATTTAGAAGAGACTTCAGATGATGTAAGAATTGAGTTAGATAATGTTCCAACACTTCCAATTTCTATCAAGACCACATCAATTTTAAAGGCTGAAAACTCAATAATTGGTAAAAATGGAGAATCATCCTATCTCAATAAAAAATTAGATCAGCAAAAAAGTGAAATCACTTATATTTCTATAATTTTGAATGAAGTCAATGACTTGAAATACATGCACAAGTACATCATTATCTACTACTATTTTGAAGCAAAAACAATAAATTCAATTATTACTAAATTAAACATATCAAAATCATTGTTCTACAAATACAAAAAAGAAGCATTGATGATTTTAGCACTATGTTTACCTGAAATATGTGTATTTAAAGGAGGTGAAAAAAATGAACTATGAAGAAGAACAAGGTTATTACAACGTCATGATCTGTAACAAAAAAACAAAAGTTAACTTTACTATTCATTGTGTTGATGAATATGACCGTGAAAGAACAATCAAACAAGTTGAACTTTATAAGTGCTTCGGTCGTGACTGGTATGTCTTTACTGATGAAGAAGAGGAAAGAATAATCAAAAAATTAAAAAAAGAGAAAAAAGAAATGAAAGCAAATGGAAAACTCGAAAAATGGGAGGAAGGAAGAACATGGAAATATTAATCAAAGAACCACTTAAATCTATTACAAAAGTATCTGTTGAAAATCTTGAACTTAGTACCCTGCTTCATTTAATTGACTGCGATACTATCGAAGTAATTAATACACCAGTATTTAAAGAAGAAAATATCATTCTTCTTGTAGATGAAGACGGGAAATTAAAAGATAAAAAATTTAATTTTGAAATTTATCACGGTGGCATAGCAAAGACAACTTTTGTAGGAAATGTTATTTTTGCTGGAATAGATAAAAGTGGAAAATGGGTCGGATTAAACGAAAAACAAATTGATTTTATTTATGAAAAATTTTCTAAAGAATATTAAGAAAAGACTAAAAATTAAAGAAAGATAGAGGAAAAGAAAAATGTTTAAATTAATTGCTGTAACAAACTTAAAAGGTGGAGTTGGAAAAACAACAACTTCTACATCAATCGCTAAAGGTCTAGCTGATAAAGGACATAGAGTATTGATTATTGATGCTGATCAACAAGCTAACGCTACTGATTTAGTAGTAAATATCGGAAATAATATTGAAGAGGAATTTCTAGATAAAATGCTTGTTGACTACGAAGAACTATTTAAAGACAAATCAAGTGATGAAAAGATGCTTACATTCATGCAATCACTATATTCTTCTTTATATAAAGACTATGGTATCAAAAATACTTTAGCTGATGTCTATAAAGATGGAGATAAAAACATTGAAAACTATATCATGAAAACCGATGTCAAAAACCTTGACATCATCCCCTCTTCTCTTGACTTAGGAAGAACAAAAATTGAATTAATTATTGAATCATTTACAGGTGGAACAATAAGTAAATTAAAACAAGCTCTTGAACCAGTTCGTGAAAAATATGACTACGTCATTGTTGATTGTCCACCTGACCAAAATATGATTATTTCAAGTGTCATCTATGCCAGTGATCTTGTATTGATCCCTTTAAAAAGTGACAAAGGATCATTAAAAGGTTTCTTACATACTTACAACTATATGATGGATATTCAAAAGAAAAATAATTTAAATCTTAATTTTAAATTTATGTTTTCAATTTTTGATAATAACAAGGTCAATAAAAAACTATATAAAGTATTCAAGGCATTTGCTGGTGATTACTTATTAAACGGATATGTTCGTTATAGAGGTAAACCAGCAAGTGAAGCCTCAATGAATAACCAATATTTAATAGATAGTAAATTAAATATTGGCTACGATTCTAAAAAAGTCGTGGATGAAATCGAACAAATTATTTAGAAATTAGAAAGGAGTTAAAATCATGGATTTGATAGACAATGAAGCAACATTAAATAGAGTAGAAAATCTATTAAATTGCATACAGGTAGCATTTACAAGTTCAGAACTTTATCAAATTAAAAAGATAAATGCTTTTGAAATCGATGAAGAAACTGATCTTGCCCTTCTCGTTTCTATTTCACGAAAAGGAAAAAATAAAAATATAAATGAATTTGATACTCTCGTCTATCAATTCCTAGATTTTGCTTCAAAAAGATTCAGTGCAGTTGAAAAACAGTTTATCTATCTACACTATTTTCTAGGTGTAGGAGTTAATGAACTAAAGGAAGGATTTTATGATTTCACTTACAACTGTACCTATTGTATGAAAAACGCATTCGTAATAGATAAGAAAATAAAAAACAAATTGATGTATGTTTTCACTAACGTTGTTGAATACAAGCATCTTTAAAAAAGGAGAAATATAAAATGTTAGATTTTACTGGAAATTTAAATAGTTTTGAATCCAGCAATATCGATTTTGCTGACGATCTAAAAAATAAACATAAAGTAGAAATGATAGATATAAATAAATTGAAGCTAAACCCTTTAAATCCACAATTTGATACTGAAGAAGAAATCCAAGAACTCGCTGATAAGATTTACCACAATCCAAAAGGAATTATTGATACCTTAGCTTGTTATCATGATGATGATGGAGATTATATTCTCTTATCAGGTCATAAGAGATTAAAAGCTTTAAGATACAACGTTGAAAATGCTGATCAATTAGATGGTACTGGACATATTCAAAAAAATGTCAACTGTATCGTTGTTCCAAAACCAGTAGATGAAATCGAAGAACAACAACTCATTATGGATTATAACGGTTATCGTAAGTTTGAAACTGAATACCAAAAGAAAGCATTGTTTCTACAAGGTTATCAACTGTTTGCACTAAAAAAACTTAAAGGCGATTTCAACGGTCGAGTTAGAGAAGAAATTGCTAAAACAACGGGTCTTGGGAAAATGAAAGTCGGAGATTTAAAAAAAGAATTAGAAGATGAAATATTCAAATATGCCTGTGAAGTTCTTAATCTAACAAATCAAGAAAAAAAAGTCAACAAATACGAATATATTTCATCTAAAACCCACCTTCCAAAAGAAACTATTCAAGTTGCTTTTGATTCTCTCAAAAAACAACTAAAGGATGGAGAAAGAAAAGAATACGCAAAAGATAAGAAAAAACCTCTTCTTACTGAAGAACAAATTACATTTAAAAAAGAACTTGATAAAAGAAAAAAATTTGCTAGTAGAAAATTAGGATGCCCTGTTGATACAACCTATAAAGACAATAGATTTACAATCAAAATCACTTCTACTGCTGAAAATTACGAAAGGATCATAGAAGCACTAGGATTAAATGGAGAAACAAATGAATAAAATAAAAAACTTTTTAGAGAGAAATAAAAATAAGTTTATTGGTTTCATCATCTTTATTTTAGGGGTTGGATTAATCGTTTATGAAATCATCCATAGTGGAATAATACAAAACTGGTGGAACTCACTATCTGTTGAGGTTCAGGCAACAATTATTATTGTTGCCATCCTCACAATAGTACTGCTTGTTGTAGGTATTGCATCATTCTTATATATTAAGTTCTTAAGACATTTGGGAAGACTTGCAGGAGAAAAAGTAAACAAAAAAATAAATAACAAATCTTATTCAAATACAGGAGACATAAGAAAATGAATAATTCTGATGCTTATACCTATATATTAAATAACATTCTAGAATACAAACAAATGATCATAGCTAATTCATTATGGATTTATAGTTTTGCAAAATTTGAAAAAATAGATGAATTTAAAGGAATGGTCGAACTCGCACATCATTTTGAATTAATCTCTGACAAAGAAAAAGGAGAACTAACAAACTTGATACTTAATGATGCACTACTAGTTGATAAGTATTTCAAAAAAAATTAAAACCATATGTAAAGGAGCAATCATAAAAATGAAAAACATATATTTCTTTTCAAAAAAAGCTGATAGAAACTCTAAAGAAAAAAGCTGTAAAAAGAACGGTCTGCACTATCAATTATCTACAAATAAAAAGCATCCCATAACACAGTTTGATCAATACGGAAATGAGTATGAATGTCCGTATGAAATAACTGTATTTCTAGACTGATTAAACGGAGAAAGTTTATATGAAGATCAAAGAAAAATCTTTAGAAAACTTAAATGAAGCATTGGATTTGCTAAAAAAAGAATTAAATGATGAAACTAACGGTATTACAAAAAGAGAAAGAAGAAGATTAGATACCGTTACATCAAAGTTAATTATCTTAATTGAAACAATCTATTACAAGCGAGGAAAATGACATGCCATCAATACACAGCGTTGCACAAATACAACATAGAAAACAAGAAAAAATTGAAATTATTGAACGAAAGTTCAAAGAAATACTTGAAAAGGATTATGGAAATCAATCATCTTATAAGAATACCGAAGCACGTAATCATGAACTTGCAACTCTTATGTCACAAATGGAAAATTGGTTTGATATTCCTTTTCTACTAGAAGATGCGAAAAAAGAAACTAGTCCTACAGTGCTTAATCTTTATCAAGAAATTTCTAATGCTCGTGACTTTAGTATCTATTAGTAAAGGAGACTACTGTTTATGAGTAATTCTATTATCCTTGGCATTGATCTTGGAGGTATCATCATATGTTGCATTTTTCTCAATGATGCTTTAAGAGAAAATCGTCCATTGAAAACTATAGTAATTTATACCCTTTTTACTTTTTTTAATTCTATTATGTTCGCAAACAGTGTTTGTAAGTTTATACAAAGTTTAATTTAAAGAAAGGAATGAAAATATGAGTGAAAAAGAAATAATCGAGCTTGTTGCTTCTATTGAAGCAGTGAAGGATTTTACAAAAGATGTTGATGTCATCTTTAATTTTATCAATGAGGATGATTCAAAAGATAAAAAAATTGATGCACTTGAAAATGTAATTAATTCAGCAATGAATTATGTTAAACAGTTTGTTTCGCTAGATGAAGATGAAATAGTGGAATACACCCCTATTTTTGATATTGTGCAAAATTGTTGGATCTTACCTATTAATAAACTTAATGGCGAGTTCTATGCCTATATTTTTAGAAGCGATAACGGGGCAACTTATGTAGATAGAGTTCCATTTGAAGATGGAAGATTTTATTCAAAAGAATTGAGCCAAGTTGGCTCTTTTGAAAAGGAAGTGAACTAAATGGACGAATTCATTTTTACACAATTTTCCTGTGCGAAATATGGTGTTTTAGATCTACTAATTGAATACACAAAAAAAATAGATGTTCGTATTAATAGTGGATATATTTATAACATCACCATAGTAAACAGTGCAAATGGAAACAAGGCACATATGGTAATTGTACAAAAAATAATATTACCTTATGAATATAGGAGCTTATCAAATAATAAAATTAAAGAAATTGTTAAATTACAATTACAACATTCAAAAGAACTATGTGACGAATTAGCAATAGCAAAAACAAGTTCTTTTGAAAAAGAAGATAAACATACAGGAAAAGAGGAAAATAAAATTATGGAAAAAAATTCAATAGATAAATGTGTTAATATTGCAAGAAATTTAAACAATATGAATGATGAAGAGATTCTTCTTGTATATGATATGCTTCTTGATCAACAAAGAACCGCTTTAGAAACAAGTCTTTTCTATCAAATATATGAAAACAAACATAAAGAATTAAAAAAATTAGAAGCAAGAAAAATCATAGACAGTTATATTAGCGATTATTATGATCAGCATCATCATGAATCAATCTATAAATATCTTATGACAAGAATTAATGAAGAAAATATGGAGTAATATCATGAAAGAAATATCAGATACTTTACTAGCCTGTTTAGGAATATCGAATACGATTATTTTGCTTTGTATATTAATAATTATTGCCAAAAATATTAAACAAATTATGATTGATTCCTCATACCCTATTGTTTTAGTCCTTTTATCAAATGTGGCATCAAGTATTTGTAAAAGTTCAATAGCATCGATTTATGGTTTAGTAAGTACTATTATTGTTTATCTTATTGAATTAGTAATACTTATCTACTCTATAATACAACTAAATAAATATTTAAAAATTGCTAAAAAATTAAAAGAAAGAAAACTAATTGAGGAACATAACAATGATCAGGGACACAGTAATTAAAGAATTGAGGTGATACTATGGAATTGAATGACGTTGTTAGAAAAATAAAAAAATTGTTAGCTGTTGCTGAAGATCCATCAGCTTCTGATCAAGAAATCCAGTTAGCAGCGTATCGTGCTGAAAAGCTAATGTTTAAATATAAGCTTGATAGAAAAGATATTATTGAAAAAGATAATTCTTCTAAAAATGTCGAAAAATATTTTTTTGAAAAGAAATATACAGCTTATTTAGTTTGGACGTTAAATCATATAGCAAAATATTGTCAAACTCAAGCTTCTTATATAGGAAAATTAAATTCAAAAGCTAATTTAGGAATTATAGGCTTTAAGGATGATATTATCCTGTGCAAAGAAATTGCATTACCAATACTTGATTATATGGAAGATACTTTATTAGATTTAAAAGAATGTTATATAGGTGAAGTGGATTTTAGAATATTTAAACGAAATTGGTGTAAAGGTTTTGCTTCAGGAATTAAAACACAATTAGATAAAGGATTCATAGAATTAAAAGAAGAGGAAAAGTTTGAGGTTTCAATTATTGATCTACACCCTGTTGTTAAAGAATATGTAGAAAAAAACGTTATAACTAATACATCTCATTTTAAAAGAAATAGTAACGAGGGCTATGAATTAGGTATCGCAATGGGTAGCAAATACAACTTTATGAATAAGAAAGGAATTGAATAATATGTCAAGTTGCCATAGCAAGATCAAGATTGTAAAACTTGCAATTCTATTTTATATAGTAAGACCTTATGTTTATATAAAAAAATCCTATGCTAATGAAAAAGATTTAGAAAGAGCAAAGAATCTTCTAAAGAAAATTGAAAATGAAGTAAGTAACTTCGAAAAATCAAACAATATTAAATAAAGGAGAAACGTTATGAAAAACAAAAAACTTAAATTATTAATTTTATTAATTTTATCAATTATTCTTTTTTATGTAATAAATTCATACGGTATGAATTATAACAGTGGTTCTTATGTTAATGATTTATTAATACATACTTTATCACGTTATATGATCCCTGTTCCAATACTATTTATTGGTTGTTTATTATATATGATTTTAGAACCGTTGATAAAAGAACCATTAAAGAAATATTTACCTCTTATTTTTATGTTTCTAACTTCAATAAGTATTTTCTATTTAGTAATAAGATTTTTATAAAGAATGAAATAAAAGAAATACAGAAACTTATAGCAAAGAGAAACGAGTTGATTTTAATGAATAGATCAATTAGAAAATATGGTTTTGTACCATACTCTTTGTTAATAGATTTAAATAAGGAAAATAAATGATGAACGATTTAATATTAAAATTAGTTAATTATGTTTTACCAAATTTTTACCATAATCTATGTCGATTGATTGCTATTACATTATTGCTATTCTTTATAATATTTGTATTATCAAGATCCAATATGATCCATATTTTTTTTAAAAGGATATTATCTAATAATTTCTTTAAGATATGTATTGCTATTATATTGCTTTTAGGAACAATTGCTGGATGTGTAATATCAATAGTTGAAGCATTTTGTTTGGTGTTTTTACCTGTTCTTTTCTTGGATAGCATTTTTTTAAATATCATACGATTTACTATTTATCATCTAATTCTAATATACTTGCTCAATAGATTATTCAAAATTGTTTATCAAACTGATTTATTAACTGATTCTATTTCGTCATTCTTTTTTGTGTTCATTACTTGTTTCGCAGTTCGATTTGCTATTTGAAAACACAGTTAAAAACAATAAATATATGTATTTACAAATTAAGTCAATTAACTGGTCTTGATGATGGAACAAGTTCCGTCTTTAAAAAAGGAGAAAATATGGAAAATGTAGTAATTGCCAATGGGCGAAGAGAATATGAAAGAATTGATAAAAGACGAGCAAGATACTTTTTCAACAAAGGTGTACCTATTGTGATGTGTCCTTGTAATTTAGAGGTAGGAGAACCATTTCATTATGAAGTGAAAGTTGAAAGAAATGAATTAAATGAAAATTTTGATGAAATTGTAAATAAATTTGAAAAGTCCGAATGTAATAATAATTCGGGAAACTATGCTTCGTTTTATATGATTTTTTAGAACGTATAAAACAAGAAAATAGTATAGAAAAATAATGCATCTGAAAAGGATTTAACACAATGTCAAAGTCAAATAAGAAAAAAGAGGAATTAATAATGAGCAATTTAAAAAATAAAATAAAGAACTTTATACCTCAGAAATATAATCGGAGCTATGTAAGAATGCTAAGATTACCAAAAAAATCAACTTTATTTTTAACGTATAATATTGATTTAATTAAACTTATCTTAGAATTAAAAGAAATTGATTTAAATGATCCCAAAAATTATTGTATCAATATTTTCGGTCATTCAATAGATGTTAAAACTGATCCTGAAAGCTATTACTTGTTTGATAAAAGTGAAAATCTAATATTTAAGAAAAATTTATATTTAATTAAAAATTACGATGATTTCGATAAATTAATAAATAAAGGAGTTTTAATGATAAAGGATTGTTATGATGAACAATATTGTTGTGTGAACATTCAAAACTATCCTCATGAATATTTTTGTATGTATTTAATAAATACAATCAGTGAATGCAGTAAAACTACATTAATAGAAATTAAAGGGATTCTTGAAAAATTATCAGATGCCCAAAATATTGAATCTTTTAAAAATATATCTGATGAATTAAAAATAAAATTAGATATTTTAAGAAGCAAATTGTCTTTACCATTAAGCTTAGTTTCATCTGTTAATTTAAAAACAGAAGGTGGACATGAATCATATTTTCAATATGTTGCTAGGATAAATGAATTTGCTGTCATAGTGCTAAAAGAAGAAAAACTTGAAATGAGTTTTGGTGAAAGAGAACGTTATTCTTATCAGATAACTTGTTTAGCACAATTAATATCTAATTTGTTTTATCTTGAAAGACAAATGTCTGATATATGTTTGTTTGATAAAGATATACCAAAAGTAAAAGAAATGTTTTATTTTTGCATAAATACTTTATTTATAAATAACTTGTTTTCAAAAATAGAAGGTATAGATAAGTAAGTAAGATGGAGCTTATAGCGGATGAAAAAGTAAGGGATGGAACAAGTTCCATCTTCAGAAAGGAAATTATGGATAAACAAATTTTAAAAAATATAATGAAAAAAAAGCATATATCAATGTATAAGTTAAGTAAACTATCTGGTATAGAAAACAAAAGCATTTGGAATATCGTTAATAACAAACGAAAAGATCCCCAAATCTCAACTGTTGTAAAGATAGCAAAAGCACTTGATCTAGATGAACATGAATTTGCTGAATTATGCGGATATAGAAAGGATGATGAAAATGAATTTTAAAAATAAAAAAACAAAAGATAATTTAATTATAGGATCAACCAATAGTGGTAGACAAAGAAAACTTATTATTGAAATGCCATATACATATTTAAAAGCTGAAATAGAAAATAAAAATATTCCTGAACGTTTTATTAATTCGGTATTTAAACAAAATTTTCCTATAATGGATACTTTAACAATTTTGCATTTCATAGAGAAAGATGGCTATGATGTGTCATCATTTGAAATATTTGATTCAATCTATACCGTAAAAGAGGATCCGTACACAGAAGTGTATATAGTATTTAAAGATATAAAAAAAGGAACTGAATTCTTATTATTGTACCATGATGATGTAAAAAAAAGTCAATTTGGTTATTGTACAAAAAAAGGAGAAGTATTTTCTCCTGAAATAACTATAAAAGAATGTATAGATCATTTCGATAGTAATTATTGCTTTGTTAATCTTTAGTAGCTGTAATTTGTTTAGATGTTGTTATTGTTGTGCAAATATAGTTGTTATCATTTGACCAATCAGAAAATATTAAAACATCACCTTCATATCCATAAAATTTATTTCTAATGTTGGTATACATTTTTTCATCATTAAAACATGCTTTAATTTTAATTTGTCCTAATTTTGATTGATAATTAAAATAGAGACATTTATTTTGGTTATCATATCTATGAAATTTACACACTATTAATTTTAAACCTTTAATATATTTTATATATATGTGAGAGGTTTTATTAAAGCAAACTAAATCAGATATTTTATAACCATTTATTTCTTCTTCTATAGGGTAATTAATGGCTAAATAATACAGTGATTTGATAGAATGAATATATTTGTTTGTTTTTTTCTCATTTATTTCATTAGGCTGAGTTTTATTAGTAGATGTGGTCTTATTTTTATTATTAATGGGCTTCTTAATGTAATTTAATAAATATGAAGGTGAAAAATCTTTGGTATTATAATCATCAATGCGACAATTAATATTATTTTTATAAAAGGAGCAATCTTCACTATGATTATATCCTTTAAAATAAACATTTACTTTATTGGAATTAAATGCACATAAGCGAACTGTTCCATCACAATTCGGATCGGGGCAATAAAAATCTTTACCAACATCTTTTGCAATACAATTCTTTGCGTAGATTAATTTATGTTTTTGTTTATCTAAATATGCATAATTAGACATTGTCTCAACCTCATTTCATTAATTATAACTAAATTATACTGTATAAAATAACAGTATTCAATATTAATAATTTCATTAAAAGGAGTAGAAAATGAACACATTATTTCTAATAGAATATTTAAAGCACAAAAGAATAACTGTCTATCAATTAAGCAAAATGACAGGTCTTAATGAATCAAATTTAGGCAAAATACTTAACAAAAAAACAAAGAACCCCCGCATTGATTATTTATTAACTATAGCAAAAGCACTTGATCTAACAAATGATGAATTTGCTGAATTATGCGGATATAGAAAGGATGAAGAAAATGATAAAACAAGATAAACAGGATTTTATATATAATGTTGAAACACTGGCTACAAGTAATGATAAAGAAAAGCTATATGATGAAATATTAAAATTAAAAAATGAAAATGGATTTACACTACTTGAAATATTATCTGCATTAAAAGAGTATAACAATCCGAAATTTGAAGAACAAAGAAATGAAATATTGACAATAAATTGTAATAAAAAAATATTAAAAGTTGAATTACTTGTGTATGATTTTGGTGATATCCATAATGAATTAGATAATTATTATTCAAAAGATAAAATTAGTGATGGCTTGAAAAAAATGGAATCTGATAGATTTAAAGTTAAAGATGTCTTAAATATAATTAATTATTCTGATTCTTTGAAAAATTTAAAATAATAATACTTTATCCATGTATATACCACCTTTCATAAAACATGAAATCATTATACTCGTAAATATACGATTATTCAATAACTACCAATTTCTAAAGGAGGAAAGATAATGAATATAACATTATTAAAGAAAATCATTGAAAGAAAACATTGGACAGTATATCGTCTTGCAAAAGAGATGAACGTTGAACAAAATCGAATAGAAAAAGTAATAAATAAAAAAGTAAAAGATCCTCGTAATTCAACTATTGTAAAAATAGCAAAGGCACTTGATCTAACAAATGATGAATTTGCTGAACTATGCGGATATAGAAAGGATGATAAAGATGAAGAGGAAAATTAAGAATTATATTCAAGGAATTAAATGAATAGAGAAAAGAGGAAGACATAATGCACGAACTATTTTTTACAATCTATAAAGCTTATCTATTTATTTCATTTATTGCTATAATTCCAACTTTTGTTTTAAGCATATATTTGATATACAAAGCAATAACAATAAAAACTGATGTGACAATTACATATTCTACGTTAGTTAAAATTAATAGAGCACTAATAATTAATATTTTTATAATGTTCATTCTGTCATCATTAGTGCCTGCTTTCCTAGTTCACTTAAACTAATTTAATTAAATAGTAAAGAACAATTGGCGAAAGATAAACAGGAAAATAACTAAAAAACTGATAAATTTTTTCAGGTATGTATGTACTTGATTTTAAATCTAGAAATGCTTTTTTTAACGAATAATCAAACCACGTGAATTGAAAGAGCACCAATATTAAAAAAGCTATAAGATATATCAAGTATGGCAAAGTATCACTAGTATTAATTACTGTTAAATCATTAATAATCACTAAAGAAGATATATCAGATATACATTTGATTACATAATATTTCATTGCAATAATATTATTAATTACAGTTGTCTTTCTATTATAGAAAACCAAAAAAGTAAATAAGGAATAAACAAACATTGAAAAACTTATGTAAAAAAGACATATTTTTGTAATATTCAAGATTTGACCAATTGTCATTCTATTTAAACTTGAGACAAATGACATTAAATTAGTGTAATCATATACTGATAAATACATATATATGAAACTTATACATATTGCAGCTAAATAAATAAAATAAACCATATTTATGATCCAACGTTTATTTCTATATGTATTATCTTCATTAGAAATACATTTTGTTTTGGAATATTGCGCATCTTGGTAGTTATAAAAGTATTCAGGATTGATTTGTAATATTTTAATATCTACTATACTCTTATCATCTTTGTTAGGATGCATAGATTTATAAGTTAATATAGCTATAAATACATTTATAAAAAAACCAGCTACAGGAATAAACTTATTAATAAAAAAATCCATGGATATACCACCTTTCATAAAAATATGAAACTATTATAACTGTAAATTAGCAGTTATTCAATAAAAAGGAGATTATATGAATATAAATTATTTGAAAATACAGTTAAAAACTAGAAATATAAGTATTTACAAATTAAGTAAATTAACTGGTCTTGATGATGGAATGCTTAATCGTATTATTAATGGTAAAACAACAAAACCACAAATAACAACTATTGTAAAAATAGCAAAAGCACTTGATCTGGATGATCATGAATTTGCTGAATTATGCGGATATAGAAAGGATGATAAAAATGGAATATAAAAGTTTACATTTTTCTAAAAGTCAAACAAGTATTCTTAAACACTTATACACTATATTGACTGATGATAATGAAATATTATTAATATTATTTAATCAAATATACTGCGGTAAAAACAATATAAAGAATGTTGAGTTGTCCTATGATCAAAAGCATCTAACATTGTTAATTGGTGATATAGATGAAACAAGTAAAAATATCATTGAAAAGAAATATACACTTTATGAAGAAGACTTTAATATAAAAAAAAGAAAAATAAAAAATTATGTAAATATTAAAGAAGATTTAACTATGATTTATTATTATAAATATATAGAGAGAGAAGATAATGATAATATTTTGATTATCAATTCTATTTCTAACTCTCAATATAATGCATGTTTAGAATTAGAAAAACTTATTAAAAATACCAACATTAAAAAAGAAGAAAAATTAGCTATTTTATAATAGCTAATTGTTTAATATTAAATATTTCTCCAAATATATACTTATTTTTTGAATTACAGTCGATCATTAATACCATTGAATTGTTTCAATATCAAAAGGTAGAAAGTACTGATTTTTATCAATATAAAATTTAATATGAATTCGTGTATCTAAACCATGTAAAGAGCTATAAAATAGAGACACTTTGTGATTGTTGTAGTTAAAATTGTAGCGAACAACCTCGTAATTGCTTTCTTTGTATATGTTTATTATATTGTTAATTCCGTTTGTAATATTCATATAAATCACCTCTTATAGAGTTTATTATAGCTCATTATAGTGAGTTACGAAAAAAGTTAAGAAAGGAACAACATAATGAATAAAAATTTTTTTGAAGAACTACTTAATAAAAAAAAGATTACAAGATACAAGCTTTGCAAAATTACAGGGATTAGTAGTGGTGGATTAACTGATTTGTTAAATAAAAAAGTAAAAAATCCAAGAATTGACACATTGTTAAAAATAGCAAAAGCGCTTGATCTTAATGAACAGGAATTTGCTGAATTATGTGGTTACAAGATTGATGAACAATTATGTATTCCACTCGACATTAAAGATGAAAATGATACTCATTACGGTGGGAATTCCCTTTATGGAAAATGGATTACAGGTACTTGTCCTAAATGTAAACAAGATGTGCAATTAGGGATGAATTATTGTCACAACTGTGGTCAAAAGCTTTTATGGGAGAATTTAGAAAATGAGAAATCATGGATTTGAAGATGGAACAAGTTCCATCTTTTCTATTTGGCTAATTACCTACGTAAGAAAGGATTTAAAATAAATATACGGAAAATATTTAAAGTGAAGATGAGATAAGATGTAGTTGAGGTGGTGGATAATGAAAAAAATATTTATTTGTATAGATTTGAAATCATTTTTTGCAAGTTGCGAATGTTCAAAAAGAAATCTTGATCCATTTACTACTAACTTAGTAGTTGCTGATAAAACAAGAGGCGAAAACGCTTTGTGTCTTGCGATAACACCAGCAATGAAGAAACTAGGTATTAAAAATAGATGCAGAACAAAAGATATACCAGGTGATATTTCTTATATCATTGTAAAACCTAGAATGAAAATGTACATGGAATATTCTGCTAAAATCTATGGTATATATTTAAGATATGTATCAAGTAAAGATGTGCATGTATATTCGATTGATGAGTGTTTTATTGATATAACATCTTATTTGAAATATTACAAAAAGAAACCTAAAGAATTTGCTGAAATGTTGATATCTGCTGTTTTTGAAGAAACTGGAATAACAGCGACAGTTGGCATTGGAACAAATCTATATCTTGCTAAAATTGCTATGGATATAATTGCTAAACATGTTGATGATAATATTGGAATGCTAACGGAAAATACGTATAGAAAATATTTATGGCATTACACACCTTTGACGGATTTTTGGCATATTGGACAAGGCATTTCTAATCATTTAAATAGGTTAGGAATATATGATATGTACGATTTAGCACATTATGATCAGAAAGAACTCTACAAGGAATTTGGGATTAATGCAGAATACATGATAGATCATGCGCTAGGTAAAGAACCAACAACTATTGCTGATATAAAGGCTTATGTTCCTAAAACAAATTCTTTAAGTAATTCACAAATTTTAACTAAAGATTATAATTATGAGGATGCTTTTCTGGTAATGAAGGAAATGGTAGATACTAATGTAACAAGACTTGTAAAAGAGCATAAGGTAACTGACTGTGTAAGTATATGTGTTGCTTACTCAAAGAGAAATGGTGGAGGTTCTTCTGGTGGTCAAAGAAAAATGACAGTACGAACAAATTCCTTAAAGACAATAAGAGATGAATTTATAATCTTATATAAGGAAAAGGTAACAGCAAATAAGCCAATAAGGCAAATTGGTATTTCCTTTCATAATGTTATGAATGAAAGATTTGAAAGCTATGATCTTTTTACTGATATAGAGAAACTAGAAAAAGAAAAGAATGTACAAAAGGCGATAATATTAATACAAACTAAATATGGAAAAAATTCCATAATGAAAGGCATGAATAAACTTGAAAATGCAACTGGTTTAATGAGGAATCAATTAATTGGAGGACATAATGCAATCTAAAAGAAAATTAAATAGGGCGAAGCTTTTTATTGCGTATGATGCATTGAAAGGCTTTAAAGAAATGATACATGAAAAAGATAAAACAATAGTTAGAATTGAGAAGAGAATATTATCAGAAGATCAATTATTTGAGCTTAATTGGAAAATACAAAGTATAGAAGAAGGTAGTATTATTTCTCTTATTTACTATGTTCAAAATGAATATATTTTAAAAACAGGGTACGTAGCAAAGAATGATATAGAAAAAAGAACTATTCAGGTTGTTGATCAGATAATAAAATATGAAAATATTTATGAAATTTTATAAAAAAATTTTGTTCGAACCGTCCAAGACTGTTAGAAAATAAAACAATAATATATAATGGAGTAAGAACTGAATATAAAGGAGGCAGTATATGAATAGAAAATATACGAAAAATGAAATTGAAAATCAAAATGTAAATAATATGTTTGCAGATTTAGAAAAATTACCGGATAGAGAAAAATTAGGGAAGGATAATCTTAAACGATTTAAAATATTTTTTTGGGTTGTACTAATACCATCAGCTATTTTTTATATTAATTGTCTATTTATATGTAAAGATCATTCTATTGCTGTTGGAGGAATATTATTTGGAGTGACAATAACTATTATATTGATTAATGTCTATAGAAAATCTTTCACAGAATATAATAATACATTAAAGATAATACGAAACAAAAAAGTCAATATTCAATCAGATTTATTCAAATCAGCTAGTTATCTATATTTAAGTGGACAATTAGAAAATACAGAAAAGTTTGAAAAATATTTTTATAATAGGGGCAAATATAAGGAAATATCACAAAAAAATTTGACAAATGCATATGCAAATTTATTATTTACGCTTTTAAATAATAATAAAATTCAAATGAAAAAACTAAAGGGAGAAAATAGAAAATTATTTATAAAACTGATTTTCTTTTCTTGTATAGCTATTTTACTATTGATTGGATTATTAAATTTCAGCAAAAGTAATTCTGACTTGTTTAAAGGAATACTTACTTGTTCGGGAAGCTTACTTACCATGATAATTGGAAACTCTTTAGACACATGGTATCAAAGATTTTCTGAAGGAAATGATATTGAATCTATTAATAGTGAAATTTCAAAAAAAATTGTAGAAGAATTAAAATATGATTATACGAATGATCAATTAAATACAGAAAATGAAAGAAGTTTTGAGAATTTATTATTTGATAAGAAAAATCAACAAAGCAAGATAAAACTAAAAGATTTAATAATTTTCATTAAATCATTTTTCAAAAGAATATGGAATAGAAAGAAGTGATTTTTTTACGAACAAATTTAAAGAGAATCTTTGACTTATGTAAAGTCTACGAACATTCACTAATGATTATCCAAGAACAAGGTAGTACGTTTCGTCTCCACCTTGTTCTTTTCTATTCATTAGTGCTTTTAGAAAGTGAACCAGGAATAAGGAGGAACAAATTATGGATAATAAAAGAATAGATATGTATGAAAGGAGATTTAAAGATCATGTTGCAACAGTTAAGCAGTTAGATGAAGAAACACAGGTTTTAACATTCAAAAGACCTGATTCAATTATATGGTCTACTGAGTTTATATTTAGAAAAAATTTTATTTTTGTCAGTGGAGATACTGGCTGTGCAGTATTTTCTACAACATGGGAACCGACATGGAATTATGATTGGGAAAACACAAGTCCAGAATATTTTGCAGAAAAGTGCCAGGCTTTCTTTCAAGAAAAATATGTATTAGATCAGGAAAAAGCAGAAAAGGATATAACAGATCATATAATCAACACTTTAAATTATTATGATTATGATGAATATGAAGCAGATAAACTAGCGAAAGAGGTAATTAGTTTAGCTAAACAATATAGTGATTGGATAAGTGTAGAAGACAAAGATGTTTTCACAAAAAAAGATAATGAATCAGTTTTGAAACAATCATTTTTAATTTTAAGTGCTATTTATACTTCCAATACAATTAATGATTGGGTCTTAAAGATTCAACAAAATAATGATTTTTCCGATTGTATGAATGACTTCTATGATAATGAATTATACAACATAGGAAGAATGCTACATTCACAATTTGAGATGTGGATATTTGAACTTAGAAAAGCAAAAGAACAATTACAAAATAAAAATACATTATAAGTGGTAGGATGGAACTTGTTCCATCTTTTCATTTTCTATAGTTTTACGAACATTCACTATTATTTGATTGGCCACAAGGTAGTACAAGTCTCCACCTTGTATCCCATCAAATAACAGTGCCTTTAGAAAGTGGAAGGAGGAAAAGGCTAGAGTCAGTAAATGATAATATTATATTGATGATATAGACATAGGATGATATAATTTGACTATAACAAAGATAGGAGGGTTTTTATATGTCAAATTTACGTGAAACAATAAGACCATCAGCAGATTTAAGAAATCATTATAATGAAATTTCTAAACAATGCAGGGAAGACAAAGAAGCGGTTATAATCACAGTTCACGGAAAAGGAGATACTGTGTCTCTTTCATTTGAGGAATATCAAACTATGAAGGCAAGAATTGAGTTGTTAGAAACGCTTGCTGAAGCAGAGGATGATGTGAAAAATGGGCGTGTTGCTCCTATAAGTGAAACATTTGATGACTTAAGAATGCTTTTAAAAGGTAAGTAATATGAAATATAGTATTATTCGTACTGATAAGGCAGATGAAGGAATCAGACATACTGTTTTATATTTGGCAAATCAATTTGGTAATGAATTTGCAATAAAAAAACTCGATTATATTGAAAATACTATTAAACTTTTAGAAGATAATCCATATATTGGAACAGCACCTAGATATTCTGTTTTAAAAAGACAAGGGTATAGAGTTCTTATATTAGAAAAAAATTTAGCTTTTTATAAAGTTAATGAAAACAAAAAAGAAGTCACTATTTATGCATTTACTGACCAAAGGCAAGATTATGTGAATATAATTAGAGGGTTATAAGTTATCGTTAGAAGATGGAACAAGTTCCATCTTTTATTTTAATGGAAGGTCTACGAACATTCACCAGCTCGCTGATCCAAAAAGCAAGGTCGTACAAGTCTCCACCTTGCTTTTTTTACTCCCTGGTGCTTTTAGAAACTGAGGCAAGAAAGAAAGCTTCAAGAAACTAAAAACTTTGGAGGTAATGAAAATGGAAGAAAAATTTATGAAAAGAAAGATAGAAAGCTTTGACGAATTTCTAATTGACCAACATGTACAATTGTTTACTTTAGAAGAATCAAAAATTCATTTATTTAAATCAAATAAAAATGCAATACATGAAGATATAATAGTAAAAGCATTAATAAGAAATAATGTATATTTATTATATCGTTCAAAATATTTATCCTTAGACAATTTAGAAGCAATAGGTCTGTTTGATGCTAAAAATAAGAGATTATACCCATACTACGATATTTACAATTTAACCATGTCTTTGTCAAAATACTATAGAAAGTCATATTCTTCAGTAGTAGATGAGTTAGAACAAGATGCCATGAATTTGTTTAATGATTATATAAAAAATAAAAAGGAATATTTAAAGAAAATAGCAAAACCATTATTTGATAAGAATTTAGAAAGTAAAAAGTTTAAAGATTCCTTAATTAAAATGGCTGCAATCGAATATGTTTTTAACGGAGATTGTCCAATGATTTTAAAATTTAATAATCTTGATGATGAAAAAGAGGACTATTCAAGGCATTTAAAAACATGTGAAATAAATAGATTAGCGTTGCTATATTTATTAGATGAAGTAGGTAAAACCGACATTTCAAATAATCTCTTGAAATTATATTTAGAAAAAACTAATTATAGTAATGAAACATATGAAGAAACTATAGGTTTCCGTTTATTAGAAATCGAATATAAAAATAAAATATTAAGAGATATGTATAAAAAAGATGATAATGAAGAATTTAATATTTATAGAAAGACAAGAAATGTTGTTCAAGCAATTAAAGATATACAAGCAAAATTTTTAACTATTACATTAAGCTGTGACAATGAAGAAGTTACTTTCAAATACCCTAAGGGAGAAATATTAATTCCTGATACTTCTTATACTAAAAATGAAAATCCGTTACGTCGTCTTAGTCGTTATGACATTTCAAATAAAGACAGAGAATTAGTTGATAAAGTTTTAAAGAAAAAAAGTGAAAATTATGATATCTATATTAATTTAATCACTGAAATTAAATGGGGCAAAAGGATTTTGTATAGAGAAAAGTAAAAAGTAATATAAAGATAATAAGAAGAATATTTTTATTGTTAATAGGATGGAACAAGTTCCATTCTATTTTTTTAAAAAGAAAGGTCTACGAACATTCACCAGTTCGCTGATCCAAAAAAGCAAGGTAGTACAAGTCTCCACCTTGCTTTTTTCGCTCCTGGTGCTTTTAGAAGGTGAGGCGAGGGAAAAGTCTCAAGAAACTAAAAACTTTGGAGGAAATGAAAATGGATGAAGTATTGGTTTATTTTGCGGTAAAATATAAAGGAAACTTTCAAAAAATATTAACCGCACTACAAAATAAGGAAAGAGTTTCAAATGAAGAAAGGAAGAAAGTAATAGAAAGTATCAATTGTAATTTCACAACTATTATATCGGATGATTATCCTAATTTTTTAAAAGAAATCAGTTGCCCACCGTTTGTTTTATTCTATAAGGGAGATTTAGAAACTTTAAATTCATATAATACTATTAATATTGTAGGTACTGAAAATAATGATATTAATGGTGAAGAAATGACAAAAAAAGTGGTAAATCATTTAATAAAAAATGATAAGACAGTGATTGTTGGAAATAATGAAGGTATTGAAAAAATAGCGATTGACACAACATTGGAAGGAAAAGGAAATTTAGTTGTAATTTTAAATAAGGGTATTAATGATTATTTAATTGATAGTAATAATCAAAATGTTTTGATTATCAGTGAATATTTAAATAGAAAAGAAAGTACAAAGGAAACCTATTTATTTAGCAAACGAATTGCAGTAGGATTAAGTGAAAAGGTTGTTGTTATTGAAATTGAAGAAATGGATAAAGCCATAGTATCAGTTAAACATGCACTTGACTATAGTAAAAATATTTTAGTAAACCCAATGGATTTAGACAGTAACTATAAAGGAAATAACAAACTAATCAAAGAAGGAGCGGATGTTTTAGTAAGTATTAATGATTTAGTAGATAATTAACCCTATCTACTAAATTTTGATATGTCTACGAACATTCACTAGTATCTGATCAATAAGCAAGGTAGTACGTTCCGCCTCCACCTTGCTATTTCTCATCTACTAGTGCTTTTAGAAAATGAGGCAGGGAAGAAAGCTTCATGAAACTAAAAATTTTGGAGGAAATGAAAATGAATGACAATAATGGGCTAATATTATTAGAAGTAAAATGTAAATCAAAAGGAAATAATATTATAACGATTGATAATATCTATTGTATAATTAGTGTATCATATCGTATAGAAAAGAATGATTTGTTTTTATTCTTTCAGGCAACTTGCAAAGAAGGAGAAACTGATATTTTTGATTTAGAATGTCACTATAAAAAAATTATTGATGAAGATTATGATGATGAAAAAATATTTGTAATGAATATTGTAGGCGAGGCTTCTTTAAAAATTGAGGAAATGGTTGGTTTTTTTGCATCGCAAATAATAATTGCTTCTTAAAAGATGGAACTTGTTCCATCTTTATTTTTTAAAGGAATGTCTACGAACATTCACCAGTTCGCTGTTAAAAAGCAAGGTCGTACAAGTCTCCACCTTGCTTTTTTTGCTCCCTGGTGCTTTTAGAAAGTGTAAAATTTATTTAAAGAGGGTGAAAGAGCAAAAGCAAGAGTTATGTATAATTATTAGGATATTGTTTATAATTATAGTATAAACTGTAACATATAATATTGATATATTTATCGATAAATATATTGATAAATTGGTTGATATTTATGCCGCTGCATACTATACTATAAATTGAGGAGATGATTTGTATGGAAATGCGAAATATTGCTGATTTTCTTAGAAGTACAGTTTCTATTTCATCTTTTAACAAAGGACAAGCAGGGAAAATTTTTGATGATGTAAAGAAACATGGTTCAAAAATTGTTATTAAAAATAATGTTCCTGAATGTATTCTAATTTCCCCTGAAGATTATCTTTCTTTAATGGAAAAGGTAGAAAATATTGAGTTGGCTCAAATGGCTAATCAAAGAAAGTTAGAAGATAATGGAATAAGATATTCTAATCAACAAGTTATGGATGAATTGGGATTGAGTGAAGAAGATTTATTAGGCTTTGAAGATGTAGAAATAGAATAATATGGAATGGACAGTAGAATGGACTGATAAATCCAAAAAGGATTTAAAAGATTTAGATGGTTCTTCACGAAAACAGGTTTTACAGGCTATCAAAAAAGTTCAACAAAACCCTTTATCTCAACAAGAAGGTGGTTATGGGAAACCACTTGGTAATAAAAATAACATGGATTTAACAGGACTGTTTAAAATAGTTCTAAAAAGAATAGGAATTAGAATAGTGTACGAATTAGTTATAGAGGATGGTAAAATGGTCATTGTTATCATTGGTGCTAGAAAAGAAAGTACAGTATATAAAGAAGCTTATAAACGAATATCAAAATAATTAAAAAAAGAATGGTTAATTCCATTCTTTTTTTATGTCTACGAACATTCACCAGTTCACTGATCAAAAAGCAAGGTTGTACAAGTCTCCACCTTGCTTTTTTCGTTCCTGGTGCTTTTAGAAGGTGAGGCGAGGGGAAAGCCTCAATAATATAAAAAAAAGGAGAAAATACGATGGATAGAGTTGTAGATATGACTATTAAAATAGTTAATGAACGTACAGTTGTAGAAGTATTTTCGTACAATAAGATGAAAAATATCTTTAAAGGATACGTGGATTCATTACCAGAAGAAATTTTAAATATGGATATAAAAACATTTAGCATCAAAAATAATACTTTAATTTTAAATGTAGAAGAATAAGAATTTATATTTAATAAGAAATAGGTAACCCCTAAAGGAGAAAAAATAATGAGTTGGTTAAATGGAGAATTAATTTTAAATGGAATGTCAAAAAAGGATTTAGCATATGCGCATGATTATATTAGAAGTACAGTAAGAAATAATGGGGATACAAGAGAATTTTCAAATTTAGGAGATGAACAGCGACCAATTAAAAAAATGAGCGAAAGAATTTTCAATTGTTATGAAGATGCTGACAGTTATTTGGACACATTCAATTGGGAACGAAAGTATAACCCTATTGTGGCATTTAGAGATGTAGATTTAAGAAGTATTAAGAAAACAAAGAAAATTGAAAATTTAGAAGCAAGAAAAGAAAAAGAAAATGAAAAGCTTCTTGAATATTATCGTAAAACTGATGTAAAAAACTTCAAAGCAAAATTAGTAACATGCCCAACGTGTGAATCAAAAATCAATAAGGAATATATCAACAATTGTATTTGTCCGTTATGTAGAACAGATTTGAGAAGTGAAACAACAAAGAAAACAATTGAAAGGTATGAAAGCAATATAGAAAAATTAGAAGAAGAAATAAAAAAAGAAAATAAAAAATTAATAAAAAAAGTAAAGGACAAAGCACCAATTAAATATTTACTATTATTTGAAGAATATTGCGGATAATGAAATGGATAGAAAGGAATATAATTTTATTCCTTTCTTGAATCATGGAACAAGTTCCATCCTAATTCAAAAAGGAATGTCTACGAACATTCACTAGTATCTGATCAATAAGCAAGGTAGTACGTTCCGCCTCCACCTTGTTATTTCTCATCTACTAGTGCTTTTAGAAAGTGTAAGGTGTAATTAAAAAGAAAGAAGGAAATTTATATGAGTTTATTTGAATCAATGGGTAGAGATTTAGGATTAGTAAAGAGGGTAGACATTCAAGAAGTAAGAATGAATAAATTGAATTTCTATGAGTATCAAGATGATGTAATCAATAGTTTAAAGAGTTCAATTTTAGAAAATGGGCAAATGGAAAATGCTATTGCTTACATAGATGAATTTGATGAAAACGGAGAAATTGACGGATGTAAATATACTTTAATTGGTGGGCATACTCGTTATTTAGCTATTTCAAAACTATTAGAAGAGGGGCAAGGAGACGGATATATAAATCTATCGATTGTTGAAAAACCTCAAAATGAATATGAAGAAAAAGCATTGATAATGTCTAATAATGTTCAAAGAAAAAAGAGTATGGAAGTGAGATATCATGAAATTAAATTATGGGAAGAAATTTATAGTAATCTTGAAGAAAGACCTAGTGGAACTAAAAGAGATTGGATTGGTAGCAAGATTGGAATGAGTGGTAGAGGTGTTGCTAAAGTCATTGAAAAAATGGAAAACAACACAAGTGCAACATCACAAAACACACCTCATACAATGACGAGAAATGATGTTTTTAAAAGATTGAAGACCAATCTAAAAGCATTGAATAGGACTAAAGAAATATCCTTACAATGTAATTGTGAGGATATCAATGAGCTATTAGATAGCTTAATAAATGATTTGGAAGTGATTATAAATTATGAAAACTAGGAATAAGGTTTTATTCCTTTTTTATTTGAATTATGGAACAAGTTCCATCTTAAAATTTGAAAAGAATGTCTACGAACATTCACCAGTTCGCTGATTTAAAAAGCAAGGTCGTACAAGTCTCCACCTTGCTTTTTACGCTCCTGGTGCTTTTAGAAAGTGTAAGGTTCAATACAAAAAGAAAGAAGGAAATTTATATGAGTTTATTAAGATATCACGGATTCAATCAATGGGAAAATCACTTTGTTGAGGGAGAAAATGAAAGAGATAATATTTTATTTGGTTTTGAACTAGAAGCACGACAAGACACTTCCAACGTTATAGAAAACCAACTTACTCCCGAACAAGTTGCTACAAAACTTGAGAGAGAATTTGGTTCATTGTTTGTCTATGAAAGAGACGGTTCTATAGGAACTGGAGTAGAAATAATTTCACAACCTATGACAATGGGGTATTATATGGAAAACATTGAAAAGTTCAAAAAGCTTTTGGAAATGTTGGATAATATGAATTATGTTTCTACTAAAGGAAATAAGTGTGGGCTACATATTCATTTCAATAGAAAAGCTTTAGGTTTCAATTCAAATGAATTTGAATTGTTAAAAAATAAAGTTAGTTCACTTAATAGAACTGTTCTATTAGACCACAAAAGAGCAAATGCAACAATCGAAAATATTGTTTCTATCATGGAAGTTTTTAAAGAGGAATTGATAAAAATCAGTGGAAGAAATGAATCAAGTGTTAATCGCTGGTGTAAATTTGAAACATCAAATGGAGCTGAAATAAAGGAAATTAAGAAGTGTGCAAAAGAAAAATCAAAACGTGGTGGAGACAGGTATAGAGTTGTAAATACAACGAATGAAAAGACAGTTGAAATAAGATTGTGTAGAGGAACTTTGATGTGGGAAAGTTTCAATACAAGAATACATTTAATGTATAACATTGTTAATATTTCAAGAAATCTACAGGGACTTGTTAATCTAAAAAAAATAATCATGTATAAAAATGATGTAGAAACAATCGAAATGATGAAGAACTATATTGAAAATTTGAACACGGAACAAAGAAGAATTAATATCGAAGAAGTTAAAAAGACAATTCTTATTTCTTCAAAAGATTTTTTAAGACCGTCAAGTATGTGTTTTGGAAAAAATTAATAATCACCCACAAACAAACCTCTAACAGCCCCCAAAAATTTTGGAAAAACAAAATTTTTGGGGTGGTTTTATTTTGCTTTTTCAAAAGCAAATGTCTGCGAATATACACCAATTTCAATTCAAAAATCAAAGTAGTATGCTTTGCATCTCCACTTTGATTTCTTCTTTCATTGGTGCTTTTTAGAAAGTGTAAAGTTTAATTTAAAAGAAAGAAGGAATAAAATTATGTGTGTGATTTTAGTGAAAGAAATTGGCTATGATTTACCAATGAAAGAAATTTTATTTGATTGCTGGAACAAAAATCCTCATGGTGCAGGATTTATGTTTAACGATAATGAAAAGGTTATTATAAAAAAAGGATACATGAATTTTGATGATTTTTATGATGAATTAATTTGTACTGATACAAAAATACATTTAAAAAATAGAGGACTTGTCGTTCATTTTAGAATTGCAACGAGTGGGTTGATTGATAAAGGTAACTGTCATCCATATCCGTTGTCTTCGGTAAATGACGATTTAAGAAATACATATACCAAAACAAATTTAGGAGTTGCTCATAATGGGGTTATTGCTTTTTATAATAGAAAAGATGACACATTAAATGATACACAATTATTTATTAAGAATGATTTATTTGAGTTATATTCTTTGGATAAAAAATTTTATTTGAATTCAATTTTTCTATCAATGATTGAAAGATTAATTAATGGAAGTCGATTCGTTTTTTTGGATGAAAAAGGTCAAATTTTTAAAATTGGAAAGTGGTATAGAAAAGATAACTATTATTTTTCTAATTTAAACCATGAAAAAAAAGAATTAGAAATTGACTATTTACATCAAAGAAAATCAAAAATTTTTGATAATGATTTGAAGTATTTTGATGAAGAAAACAACAATTTTGTAATCAATGATGAAGTGGTTGATAAAGACTATTTTGATTTATTTATTGACACTTTGGATAGATTGGAGAATGGTGACAGTGTTTATAGTGAAGATTATTTTCAAGAGTATAATAGTTTTAATGGAAAATATTATTTGAATAAAGAAGAAAAAATGATTTATGAATTGATAGGAAATAATGAATTAATGTTTGTAGATTATTACAAATCAAAAGAAGAATATTACAAATTAAAGCTCTAAAAATAATTTAAAAAATTGCACAAAAAAGTCAATTGTTTTATTAAATAGACGTGATAAAATGATAGTATAGAATTTTAAAAAGAAAGGCAAACGGAGAGTATTCGGTTGTCTTTTTTTATTGATATGAAGGGAGGCAATAGAGCAAAATTTATATATGATCATAAAGTCTACGGACAGGTCTTCGGACATGTCTACGAACCTTCAAAAAAATTGACAATGTTTGCACTTTTTGCTTGCACCAAAAATGTCATTTTTTTGAAAGCAGGATAAGGAGAAACCACAAGTGTTTCACACTTTTTAGGTGAAAACAATTTCACCGTGGTTTCTCGTGAACAACGTAGCAACGCTACGTTTTATTTTTTTAATAGGTGAAAACAATTTCACCCTTGCGGTATGCTTTCACCCATGTTTTCACCTATTAAAGCCCATAGAAAGGAGGTGGTTTGATGGCATCATCAAAGAAGGCATTTACCTTTAGAACATCTTTAGATACTGAAATAAAGTTAGCAAGAATTGAAACATATCTTAAAACAAATAAACAGTTTGAAAGTAAGAATCTTATGTTTGATTTTATTATTGATGTGGCATACAAAACATTGATAGATGGAACTAGTTCCATCCAACCAAATGAAAACAGTGGGAATCTTGAATCTAAGGTTACTGAAAAAATTGATGAAGGAATGCAAATGATATCAGATGCTATTGCTGCTGAGAAAAAAGCAAGTCCAATAGATTTTGAACAACTTCTACTAGAAATGTATGAAGATATTGAATTGATTTTAAAACTTCTTCCATATTCAAAAGATTATAGAAATCCTGACAAGAGTGAAAAGACTTCAGAAATTTTAAGACTGGTAGAAGCCAAATCAATGTTTAGAAAATATACAGAAAAGAAAGCTGAAACAATTTTAAAACAAAAACGAAAAGGAGAAAATTAAAATGGAAAGCAATTATAAAAAATTAACTGCAAAAATTACAAAGCTGGAAAAAAGTAAAAAGAAGAAAGAAGAAAAAATTAAAGAATTACAAAATTCATTAAAAGAAGAAAATAAAGAATTAAAACAGCTATACGGTTTTAAAGAAGCATTTGAAAAAACATCAAATGAATTAGATCAGTATTTTATTAACATGGAAGAATAAAAATATTTAAATAAAATTATTTGTTGTATAATTATTTAAAAAAAAGTAGGTTCATAATAGAGAAAGAGGGTGATTAAAATAAAATATCTTACAGGAATACATGCTTTAAATTTAACTTGCAAATTAGATACATGTGGAGACTGGCATTCAAAATCTATAAACTGGAATCATCCAGATATTAGAGAATCAAACGATTCAGTTTTAAAAGATTATGGTATTGAAGAAGATAGAAAAGTAAAATATTTAGATTGTTCTAAAAAATATCATGTTGCTAATCATATTCGTGCTCTGCTTGATATGTTATTGATTGGAAATTACGGATATGCACAAGGTATGAAAGAAGATTATATTTGTAATGAACAATACACAGATGAAATATTTAATCAGGTTTTAAAATTAAAAAATGAAAATAATTGGCATGAAATAAATAATTTTATTAAAAAAGAATACAAAACAAAATGGATTGATTATTTAAATAATTTACTTTTATAAATTTTTTTTAATGAAAAAGTTGTATTTAATTTAGAAACTTGTATTTTTTCTAAGATGTGGTAATATACTTATAAGAGGATATTCCTCATCAAGAGGTTCTCACTACCTGTAAAAAAGTGAACAATAAAGAGGTTCTCACCACCTGTGTAAAAGTGAACAATAAAGAGGTTCTCACTACCTGTGCAAAAGTGATATTAAAAGATGAGGGTTATCCCTCTTATTTTTTTGGAGAAGAAAATGAAATGGTATGCGGTAAAAAAAGAATATATTGATTATTTAAAGAAATGGGATAAAAAAGTACCTAACGTTGATTATGGAAATCGTATGAAATGTTTTATAGGTGTTATATTTATTAAAAATGATATAGAATATTTTGCACCTCTGACTTCATTCAAAGAAAAATTTATATCTATGAAAAATGATATTGATTTTTATAAAATCACTAATTATGAAACAGGAAAAATATATGGTGCTATTGATATTAATAATATGATTCCTATTCCAAAAGAAATGTATACAGAAATCACATTTGAAAACTTAGAAAGTTTTAGAGAGTTCAAAAATAAAAGAGATAAAAAACAATATTGGAAATTGTTATCAAAAGAAATAGATCTGATTGATGAGTATGAATTATTATCAAGTGCTGAAAAGCTTTATAGAATTGTAACGAACAATCCTGAAAGCTATTTGGCAAAGAGATGTTGTAATTTTAGATTACTTGAAGAAAAATATTTAAGTTATAAAAAGTAAATAATTGATTCTAAAGAGCCTTCTGTCTCTTTTTGATTTAGTGTTCTATAACAGAGGAAAAATATATTATGGTATAATCTCTTCGAAAGCTAAGGTGATTCATATGGAAATCTATGAAGGATATTATTCTGATAAAAGATATCAATTTATTTATAGTACAGATGAGATAAAAGAAAAAGTAAAACCAATATTTGAATATTATGAAATTGAAAAAGTAATTTTATTTGGCTCTTATGCAAGACATGAAGCAACTTTAGTAAGTGATGTTGATTTCTGTATTGTTTCTCCTAAAATGAAAGGAATCAAATTTTTTTCATTGAAAGGAGATTTAGAAGAAACTTTATGCAAGAACGTTGATATATTCCAATTGCATTGCATTGAGGTAAATTCACCAATTTATAAAAATATTTTTAAAGAGGGATTAACGATCTATTCTAAAGAAAATTAATATTAAGATACTAAATAAAGAAAAACATATTGATAGGATGGAACTTGTTCCATCTTTTTTATATTGTAGGAAAGGAACAAAAAATGAAAAAAGAATTGAAGAGAAATAGAACATTTATGTTTTATCCAGCAACTGATTTAAAATTAGACGCCATTGTAAATTTAAAAAAAGAGGAATCAGATGAGGAAGGTAAACGATATTCAAAAAATTCTGTAGTTGAAGAAGCAATTGATTATTATTACAATGCAGTCGTTAATAAAAATCCAAGCTTCTTTGTAAGGATTGCTGATAGCATTGTTTCTTATTCTTTACAGAAAAACTTTAGGAAAATTGCTAAACAGCTCAATCAGATACAAATGGATCAGACAAGACAAATGTTACTGAATGAAAAAATTGCACAGGCATTGAATATAGATGTTGATGAAGTCTATGAGGAAGCGGATAAAATTATAACAGTTGAAATTGAAGGTGATGATCGTGTCGGATAACTTTGCATTGAACAAAGTTCGTTTTTTTGAATATGGGAAACAGGCACCCTCTCATTCCCGTTTTAAAGGGACAATGAATCAGGCAGCACTAGTTGGCTATTATGAATATACTTCTGATGAAAATAAAAATGAAAAATCAAGTGAACTTGATAATCTAAAAGAAGGTGGCTATCTGGGGTATGTAGATAAGGATGAATATACATTTATTAGTGAGTTTGATGGATGGCTCAATGAAGATAACAGAAAAGAATTTGAACACGTGTTAAGTGATTCGTTTTCAAAAAATGGCGATTTATGGTGGGAGACTGTTATATCTTTAAAAAGTGAAGAGATTGCAAATGGCTATGGATTAGAAACACCTGAAGACTACAAAACTCTTGTAGACAGATGTATACCTAAATTTTGTAAGATGATGAAATTGGATCAAGAGAATGTTATTTGGTGGGCAAACAGACATGTTGATACACAACACCCTCATATACATCTTAACTGGTTAGAAAAGGGTCAGAATAAAACAAGAACCAGAGGAAAGATTACGGATAAAGAATTAAAGCGACTTAAGAATATTGTTGCTACTGAACTGAATCATATGAAAGAAATCAAATTTGAAATTGACGATACATGGAAAAAGAATGTATTCAAAAAGAAAGATGAAGCTTTTCATGAGCTGATAAATGCCATTGGTAAAAATGCGTTTGATAAAAATATTGTGACTTTATCTCAACTTTATAGCATATTACCAAAGCAAGGAAGACTGGGATACAACTCATACGTGATGAAGCCATATAAACCTTTAATTGATTCAATTACTAAAAAAATAATAAATGACAGAGAATTTAAAGGATTGTTCAATAACTATGTAGAAATGCTGGAGAAACTTGCCAACTATCAAAACCAATCTTTAAGTCCTGAAGGAAACATTGATATAGCAACGATAAAAGATACTGAAATAGATAAATTATATTCTCGTATTGGAAATATGATTATTCAAGATTTTAAAAAGAAAAGGATTCAAAAGAGTTTGGTTAATACTGGAGAGTCCGATGGAGGTATGGAACTTGTTCCATCTCTAGAGGAAATGTATCATTTAAATAGTCAAAAAAGATTTACTATCAATATTGATCTTATAGAGGATTTTGATGAGCAGGGTCTGTTTGTAAGAATACCAAGAACTGGCGGTCAAAAGTATATGTATCTATCTGATGAAAATTGTAAACAGATTGGTGAAGAAACATGGCAATTTGATTTTGATTCTAAAAGATCATTTGATATTTATGACCAGAACAAAGGCTATATTGAAAGAATGGAAGGAAGTCAATTACTGAAATTTTGGGATGAAAAGATAAAAGACACAAAGGTTAGGCTTGAAAAGCCAAAAATGGAACAAGTTCCATCCTATTATGATCAACAAATATCAAGTGATAATCCAGCAGATTCTTATTTGGCTTTTACAATAAACAAGTCATTAATTAAAGAATTTGATAAAGGAAGGATTTTCTGCAGGATACCAAGAACAAAAGCAACCAAATTTATGTACCTGGAACAGGATCAGTGGCAACAGGCAAATCAATATACACTTCGTTACTTTTTTGATCCCAATAAAAAAGTAAAAGTTTATACTGAAGGCAAGAGTTTTATGGAGGAAATAAGTGGGAGAGATTTGTTAAAATATTGGGATAAAAAAAATATATCTGAGCTTACTGAAAAAGAAAAAGGTAAACTAAATAAACAAGGGAAAAGAAGACGAACTAAGAATAATGATAATCAGGTAATTGAAATGTCTAGTAAACCGCAATTTGATGAAAGTCTCTATAGAAAGAAAAAAACGATAAGTTATTATATAAAACGAGCCAGAAGATGGCAAAAAGGGAGAAACTTTGGAATATCTGATTCAGAAATCTATCGAGAAATGATGGAATGGGAACGTCAAAATGATATTGGTCAAAAATTATAAATTGAAAATGGAACTAGTTCCATCATGAAAGGAATGATACTATGAAGTTTTTATCAGGAAATTCAAATATCAAAAGAAAAAAGACGGTAATAAGGATATATTCAATAGTTTTAGCTTTGTTGATGCTAATGTGTGGAATTTTAACTTTTATAGAAGGTTCTGTAAATGGATTTATTTTTATATTATTGATGATTTTGTTTCTATGGATTGCTGTTAAAGGGGCAAATCTAATATTCAAGTAAAATTAATTTAGAAAATTGCACAAAAAAGTCAATAGATTTTAAAAATCATGGTGATAAAATGATAGTATAGAATTTTAAGAAATTTTAGAAGCTTGTTTGAAATCTTCATCTATGGTAGAATTGTTTCGATAAGTTGATAGAAAGACTTTAGCTAGAGCAATATCAACTTTATCACATCAGATTGTTAATTCAGAATGTAAAAATGAGCAGTAAGCTCATTTTTGCTTTATAAAGGAGACATATATGAAAGACATTATCAATAAGATCAATAATTTAAAAATTCAAAGAAACGATTTGATCAAACAGTTTGAAAAGGCAATGAATGATAAAGATATATCTGTTGCAATAGCAATTAAAATCAAACAGGATTCTATAAGTAATGAAATCATGAAGTGTTATGATCAGATGATTGAATTACAAAAACATTAATTATGGAACTTGTTCCATCCTACAGAGGCAATTGAAAGATTGTCTTTTTTTATTTTACAAAGAAAGGAATATGATAATGAAGAAAATATACAGTATTATTATTGGTCTGCTACTAACAATGGCGTTGGTTTACACATCTGCAATCAATCTTATACAGATTTTGCTTCTGCATAAGATGTCGTGGACATTGGATTACAGTTTATTATTTATCAATAATCAGAAGGTCGTGTTCATGTTCTGTACGCTTTGTGTATTGGCTGTTTGGGGAGAAGTTATTTTTAACAGGACTTTTGCAAAAGGGTCAAAGAGAAGACTTACTAAAGATGAAAAACAAAGATCTTCTCATGTTGCCAAACTGAAGGAATTTAAACCAGCATTGATCAAGGTCTCTTTTGATGAAGAAAAAATTATAACTACCACAAAAGACAGATTAGATATAAGAATGAATGATTTCTATAAGAAAACAAAGAATATGGAAAATGGCATTCAAGATGGTTATAAAAAGATAGCTCATTCTGATAGGGTAATCAAAGTGCCTTTGCTGAGTTCATATAATTTCAATCACCCTGTTAGAAAGCAATATTCAATTGGAGGAGAGATGAAATGGAAAAGATCAGGGCTGGTTTTTTCTGCTGGCAAGAATCATGCATATGTTGATCCAGGAGACAATCATAATCTCGTTATTGGTACATCTTCGTCTGGTAAGTCATTTACAGAGGTACTTGAAATGCTGGAACTTTCAAGACTTGCAGGAGAGAGTGTTATCGTAAATGACCCTAAAGGAGAACTTGCAAAATATACCAAAAAGAAATTTGAAAAATCAGGATATAAAACATATATTTTGAACTTTGTTGATCCACAATATTCCAATTGCTGGAATCCGCTTGAACTAGCCTGGATAGAGTGGAAAGAAGCAGAAGAAAGAGTAAAGCCTTTGGTTGAAGAGTGGGAAAAGCGTTATGAAAGCAAAAAACGGAAAGCAAAGATGTTAGGACTTCCAATACCACCAGCGGATGACAAGCCAAAACCTGATTATTCAAGAGCGGTTGAAATGATACTTGATGTAGCAAATACTTTATGTTTAGAAGAAAATACAAAAGACAGCCCAGTATGGACAGAAACGGCTTCAGATATGGTAGCAGGTTCAGCAAACTTTATTCTTGAAATGGATGAAAATGAATATCCTGAAAAACATGATTATTTGAATTTTCCTAATATTTTTAAGATGATAACTGATGGAGACAGAAAGATTAAAAATGATGAAGATCCATTACACGAAATGACATCACAAAAGAAGCTTTTTGAAATCTATTTAGAAAGATACAGAAGTAAAGTTGCACGTTCAACAAAAAATTTGAAGGGATATCTGGAAAGTGAAGATAATACACAAAGTTCATTTTTTAGCTCTTTTAAAAACAAGATGAGAGATGTAATGTCCAATGAAGCAATAGAAAGAATATTATCAAGCAATGATATAGATTTAAAGAAGATTGGAGAAGAAAAAACAGCAATATTTTTAATTGTTCATGATGAAAAGAAAACATATTATAAACTTTCAACAATGTTTGTAAAACAGGTTTATGAAGCTTTGATCAAATCAGCACGTAATCAAGCCAATTTGAGACTTAAAGTTCCAATCAATATGATTCTAGATGAATTTGGGAATATGCCACCAGTTAAAGATATTGATGCCATGCTGACAGCAGCACGTTCAAGAGGTATCAGAATTACACTTATTGTTCAGGACTTTGGACAAATAGATAAGCAGTACGGTAAGGATATGGCAAAGACAATTAAAGGAAATGTTATGAATACTGTTTATATTCTTTCTGGTTCTGCGGATACATTAAAGGAAATATCCGAAAGTGCTGGAAGCAAAAGAGAGTGGAACAAGGATAAGAAGATGTATGAAGATGTCAAACTTTTTCCAGTTGATCGCTTGAGACATTTCCAGTTAGGAGAAGTGTTGATACTTGCACAAAGGCACAATCCTTATTTTGTTAAGCTTCCAGGATATGATAAATATGCCTTTTATGCAAATAATCTAGAAGATTCATTTGATTATATTGAAAAGCCAGAAGTTAAATACTTTGATTTGTACGAAGATTTTATGAGGAAAGGAGCAGAAAGCTTATACAACAGCTATCAGCCTGAGGATTCAGAGGATGAAGGATTGATGTTGAGCTAGGATGGAACTTGTTCCATGTCTGTGTTTAGTATGGGATACAATATTGAAATAAGGAATGGTAAAAAGGCAACCTATTATTATAGGGAAGACCTTAAAAAAATGGGTTTTAAATTTAAAAAGACTTCTGAATATTGCTCTTGCTGGTACGCTCATACAATTTTGGAAGAACAAGTAGAAGCGGTAAAAAAGTATTGCAAGGATCACAAATTGAATTTTTTTATGTATGAGGATAAATATGAACGTTCTAATAATTATCGAAAAATCTATTTTGAAAATAACAAACCAGTATTTAAAGATTATTACATTTGTGTCTACTGTGGAACGCCTATTCATGAAAAGAATGTAACAGTAGATCATATTGTTCCAGTAAAAAAAGCTAAGAAGAAAAAGGTGTATCAAAAGATACTTCAGGTTTTGAAAATAGAAGATGTGAATGATCCCAAAAATTTGGTGTGTGCGTGTTATTCATGTAATGCAAGAAAATCGTCTAAAGGTGGATTTTGGGTACTAAGAGGATTTTTAGGAAAATTTAAAATATATTGGGTATTGAACATGGCTTTTTGGATTGTATCTATTAGCTGGTTTATTTATTTTTTATATACATCAATGATGGAACTTGTTCCATGATGCAGAAAGGAAGGATGATGAAAATTGATAGATAATCAAACAAAAGAAGAATTAATCAATAGGATTTTAAAGGAAAAAGACATAAAGAAATCACAAACTTATAAAATGACCTCAATAGAACCAGTAAAATCTAAAACAAATGATGAAATGAATGGCTATATTCATCAAACGGATGTACTTGAATTTGATGGACAGCTTATTGAAGGTGCAAGATTAACAAAAAACAAGACTTCTATAAAAGCTCAAAACTGTAAATTCAAGAATCTTCAGTTTAGAGAATGCGTATGTAAAGATGCAGTATTCATTAATTGTGATTTTGAAGATTTTGAGATTATAACAAGTGATTTGGAAAATATTATTTTTATTGCGTGTGATTTTAAACGTTTTAATGTAAAAGGTTCAGTAACTTCTAAAGTTAATCTTAAGGGGATGAAACTTGTTAGATGTACTTTTGACAGTTCATGTGATATTAAAAACACTAACTTGAACGATAGTCAATGGCTTGATACGGATATCAATAGTATTGATATTGACACAAATCCACGCTCGGCAAACTGTTGTACGATCAATGGAATGATTGGTGATGATTTACGTGACAAGAGTAAGATTAATGATGATATCAGTACAGAAATAAAAAATATTGATATTAAATCACTTGAAAAAGAAGTGATTTCAGATAAAGAGTACAGGGATGAAACTATTGATATTTCGCTTTTTGTCAATACAGATTTTTGCAACTGTAAATTTATGAACTGTACATTTATAGATGAGATATTTGAAAATAATGATCTTTATAACTATGAAATGAGAAGTGCATTTGTAAACAGCATTTTTGAAGGTTGTGTGTTTTCTTGCATGATGAAAGGCATAAGATTTGATAACTGTTCTTTTATCATATCTGAATTGAATGGCAATTTTATATCGTGTCTTTTTATAAGCACTAAATTTACTAAATGTAGTTTGACACCTCAAACAATGATGAACTACTCAATGTTTGTGAACTGTCACTTTGAAGAAACTGACCTTGATATTTTGAAAGTTCATGAATTAAGAGAATCAAGAGGTGATGTAGGTGTTGTAATTTGTGAACAGGTTGAGCGAGTACAAAACATAGTTGATTTAGAAAATCACATACATGATCTTCAGGAAGAAAAGGAAGCCGCTATAACTGAAAGCAACAATCATATAGAAGAGTTAAATAAAGTTAGAAAAGCATTAAATGAATTAGGTGATGAGCTTTTTCAAAAAAACGGAGTCATTGAAAGTAATGAAGCAGAAAAAGATAAATTAGAATTACAAATTGAAGAATATGAAAAGGGGAAATTAGAAATGGATAAAGAAATGGAAATGAAAGATGAAGAAATCAAAGAATTAAGGGATAATTTAGAAGTGGTGAGCAAAGAAAAAAATGATTATGAAGAAAGAATTACTGAATTGCAAAATACAATTGAAATATTACAGGTAAAAGCAAAAGATGGAGATAGTTCACAAGAACAAGTAGAAACACTTACGCAAGAAAAGAAAAAATTAGAAGAAAATATTATTGAATTACAAAATACTATCGAGTTATTACAAGAGCAATTAAGAAATACTGATGGAACTAGTTCCATCAACAATGAAGAATTGGTAATGGATATTGTAGAACTTATTAAAGAAAAAACAGGTATTGATTTAGTAAAAGAAAAGCCTGTAGATGAAGATGCAACAGTTCAGTTTTTAGCTGCATTATCAGAAGACGAAAGATTGAATATTTTTTCAAAGGCAGCAGCATTAAGAATGCAAAATGCCATGATGGGTAATAAATAATGAAACATGACTATGAGTATTATAGTCGAATTGCTTTTGATCCAAGACAGCTTCAAATTATCAAGGATGGTTTGGATCTAGGACTGGATGTTGATTGGTATGCGAATACAGCATTTGATTATTTACAAATGGAACAGATATTCCTTGCGTTGAAAGCAGGAGTATCTGATCCAGATGCCCTAAATATGTTTTGTGATCCTGAGATTCCCTATAAGTCAATGGAACAGTTAAGGATTCAGACATGCAAACAGTTAGGTATTTATGAAAAGGCTGCGGAAGAAATAAAAAAGAAAAGAATCATAAGGATTGGAATAACTTTTGTGGTTTTGGTAGTTATTGTAACTGTATCGTCTGTAGCTTTTATCAATAGAAAAACGATAGGTTATTATTTTGAAAATATTCATTTGGAACTTAAAGAAGAAAAAATAAAATTAGGCATGTCTAAACCGTTTGTTGCAAGCGAATATATTAAAAAATATGATAAAGAATATAAGCTGACACTTCCGAAACAAAAGATGTTTGATAAACCAGGAACATATACCGTTACCTACAAATTATCGAATAAGGTTAAATCAGTATCAAAACATCTTATGATAGATGTGTATGATGATGTGTCACCAGTGATTGTTTTAAAAGAAAGTGCTGTTACAGTAGATAATGGTTCAAAATTAAATCTGAAAGATTATATAGAAAGTGCAACAGATAAAGTGGATGGTGACCTAAAAGAAAAAGTCAAATATAACTCAATAGATACAAATAAAGCAGGAAATTATACAGTCAATTATGAGGTGGATGATAGTGCTGGTAATCATGGAACTTGTTCCATGTCTGTATCTGTTAAAGAAAAGCTAGTAGAACAACCTACACCTTCAACATCTTCATCAAATAACGCATCAAATAATAATGGTTCATCTTCTAATAATGCAAGTAGTAGCTCAGGTTCGAATAGTTCTTATTCATCTAAACCAAAAGGAAATGCAAGTGCTTATAACAAATTTTTTGAAGGATATAGTATAGATTCTTATAATGCGGCATGTGATTATGCAGATGGTTTAAAAAATTCAGGTAAGATATCAGGATATTCAGTAATACCAACGGGAGAAGGAGTACAAGTTACATGTTATTAGATTAAAAATATGGTATTATAATTTTACCCATGATGTTATTCATTTTTAAAAGAGGTGATTATCATGAATAACTTTCTTAATAATGTATTCAAATATATTTCATATGACGAAAGAAGAAAAAAGAACTTAGAAGACGTAACAAAAAAATCAAAACAATATATGGAAATGACTAAATATGAATTTATAATGGAATATACGAATATCGTTGCAAAATTTGAACACAAGAGAACTATGTTTTCCTTAGTAATTGTAACTATTTTCTTAACTATGGTTACAGGGTGTTGGAAATATTTTTTTGATATTTTTAATGCTTTAATAGTAACAAATAGTGCGTTATTTTCAGGTTATAGGGAACAGGCAATAATATTTGTGATATTGGTTTTTATTTTAATTTTAATTGTTTTAATTTTTTCATTAATGAAAATGGCTTTTAATTTAAATAGATTAAATAAGGAAAAAATATTAATTGAACAAGTTGAAAAAATAAGAATTAAAGGAAATATAAAATGAATTTAAGAGATTTATTAGAATCTATTAAATTAGAATTATGTCATCTTGTTTTTGGAATAATATATTTTGTTAGGTTAAAATCTTTTAATAATTATTTGTTATCTAATTATCAAGAAGATGATTATTTTAAAATGATTCTTGAAAATACAAACGAAGTATTAATTTTTTTACTCTTCGCTGTAATAATGATAATTATAGGAATTTCAGTGATTGGAAAAAATTTGCATGAAATAAGAAATTATTCTTTAGAAATTGAAGATATTCTATTTAAAATGGTAGGAATTGTCATTGAAGCTATACTGATAATTTTAACGATAGTATTTATATATAATCCTATATTAAGAGGCATTCTTTTGCTTATAAGTCTGCTAAAAGTATTGACAACAGCTTAAACGGTTTACATTAATCCTCATAAAAAATGTTTAAATTACAAATTAGAATTATAGGAGGAGTGATAGACATGTTAACAATCAGTTATAAAACCTTAAGGAAATCAATGAAAAAGTATTTGGATCTTATTGCTGATTCTCTTGAAATAATAGTGGTTACAAGAAAGGTTGAAAACAGCATAGTTATGATGAGTGAAAAAACATATGACAATTTAATAGAAAATATTTATCTTACGCAAAACAAAAGAAATTTTGATTGGTTAATGGAATCTAAAAGACAACTTGAAGTAGGAAAGACCATTGATAAAAATATTAAATAGGGTGTCATAATTAAATATTAAAATTATTACCATATATTTTAGGTTTTTAATATCAAAAAATAAATATGATTTTTTACACGAAAAAGTCAATGGAATTAAAAATATAAGGTGATAAAATGATAGTATAGAATTGTAGTTGAGAGGTGGAACTTGTTCCATCTTTTTTTATTTTTATGAAAAGATTCTATGATGGGCTAAAAAAAAACGGGCGAGAAACCAATAAGGAAGGTTGAGGGTTTCTCGCCTTTATGTGATGGAACAAGTTCCATCACGGGATGTCTACGAACATTCACCAGCTCGTTCTTACAAAAAGCAAGGTAGTACGGTGCCCGTCTCCACCTTGCTTTTTTCACTCCCTGGTGCTTTTAGAAAGTGAGCGAGGGAGGTGATAGATAAAAAGAAAGGAGATGATCAGTATGAGAAAAGTATTATATGCACTAGTAACATTTTTTGGAGGGCTATTTTTGATTGGATTTGTAAACAATGTGTTTTTAGCAGCACATGGAAGTCGTACGGATAATACGTTAACAATGCTCATTCTATTCTTTGTTCTAGGCGCAATTGCAAATGCTTTAAAGAAATAAAACAATTGAATATTTAAGGATGGAACTAGTTCCATCAAAACTAAAAACTTTTGGAGGAAATTAAAAATGAAAACAATTGGAATTATTAACGAAAAAGGTGGCGTAAGTAAAACAACTACTACAATCAATTTGGCATATGGTTTTGCCCAAAAAGGGTTGAATGTTCTTATTTGTGATTTAGATCCACAAGGGAACACAACTAATAATGTATTGAGATTGAATGATCAAATTGATCAAAAAGAACTTGTAAAAATTAATGAGGATTTTAATGAATCTGATAAGACAGTCATGGATGCAACAAGAATACTGAATCACTATACTAGTGTAACAGCTTTTTCAAAAGATATCAGCGATGTTCTGTTGGATCATAAGATAGTAAGAGATGCAATCATTAATGTTGCTGAATATACAAATTATGATGGAGATGATAAAGCATTTTCAAGAATAAATATTCTACCCTCATCATTAAAGCTTGCTGAAGTTGATTTGAAACTAAAACAGTCAGGGCATTTTGTTGAACAAAAATTAAAGTTGGCTTTAGATCATATTAGAAATGAGTTTGATGTATGTATCATTGATAATTCACCTTACACAAATTCGCTCACTTATAACACAATGAACGCTTGTTGCAAAGAAGGAGATATTATTCTTATTCCTACTAAAATTGATAACTACAGTATTGTTGGATTGTCAAAAACAGTTCATATGATGATGGAATGGCTACAAGCAATGCCATTAGGCTTTGATTTTAAAATCCTACTAACAATGGTGAATCGAAATAAAACTGAAAAGTGCATGGTTGAAACAATTCAAAATCTTTTTAGAGAAAGATGTTTAAAACAAACCATCAGACATCAATCTAAACCAGTAACAGAAGCCAACTTAAACAAAGAAGTCTTATTAGCAACATCAAATTCTCCAGTAGCAGAGGATTATCGAAATGTTGTAGATGAATTATACAGAGAGGAGTTTATGTAGGATGGAACTTGTTCCATCCTGTTAGAAATATATATGGAAAACGAAAAATTAAACAATGCATTATCAAGATTTAAACAATGTAATCAGAAAGAAACATCTTATGCAGCATTTATCAGTTCACTTACAAAAATGATTGATGCAAATGTATTTTATTTAAAAGCTATTTGCAACAATGATCCTGATGTCTATTATGATCGTTATTTTAGAACTTCAAAACCAGTTAAAGCTCATACAGTAGTTTATATTGATTTCAGTGTTGGATTTCCAAAGGAATTGAGATACGGTCATTGGGCATATGTCTATAAAGTAATGAATGGGAAAGCGTTGGTTATTCCACTTGTTTCTATTAAGAATTTCAGAAGAAATTTGAGGGAACAAGAACTTGAAATTGTTGTTGTAAATCGAGGAATGTTGACACCTTCTATGATGAGACTGGATGAAATGAGATGGATTGATATTCAACGCATTGATTTAGAAAAAGAAGTACCAGAAAGAATACAGACACCACTTGAAGTTATAAAAGAAAAGGTAAAAGAATTTTTGAAGCTGTAAAAAGGAGTATGAAAAATGGATAAATTAACTGTTAGTTATAAAGAAAATAATCTTTTTAGCAATCATAAATATTTTGTAACAGTAGAAAATGTCGAAAATGGTAATAGTATTGAACTGGAATTCAAAACTAAAAAAATTGTTTTATTTGAAAAAAGAAAAATAAGAAAACCGGCATTTAATGAAATAAATAATTCTGTTGAATTACAAAAGGAATTGTTTAATGAAAATAAAAATCAAAATAATTTTTTGAACAAACTTCTTATTTCAACGTTTAAAGCAGGAAAAATATATGGACAAAGATAATGTGAGAAAATTACTTAATATCTGTTCTAAAGAAGAACTTATTGAACTGATATTTGAAATACAAAAGTATTCACGTTCTGAATTTGCACTTAATGAATTTATCTCCTTAAAAACAGGTGAAGTTTCAGATGAAATCCATGACTTAACTAAAAAAGCTGAAAATCTGAGAGAAGAAATATATTTGATAAATCCATTTCAAATTGAAAACGCAATAAAAATTAGCAAATTGGAGAAACAGTTAAAAAAAACAGAAAGAAAGTTAATGAAATTATATGAAACATTAAATGATATATATGACATATCAGTTTAAAAAAAGGAGCTTGAATATGGAAAAGAAAAAAATAGAACAATGTGTAAAAGTTGCAAAAGAAATTAATGAAGAAAAGAAAATGGGTGAAGAACAATATGTTCTCCTTTGGAATATGTTAAGTGATGAAACTAAAGCATCATTTGAAAAATGTTTCTATTGTCAAATGTATGTAGATAAGGTTCATGCAACTATAATTACTCCACCCATAGAAGAAACTATTGGTGGATGGATTGGTGAGTATTATGACAGTGATGAAACTGAAAATATTTCTCTATTTGAATTTATGTATTCAAAAATAAAACAGGTGGTGTTGATTGATGGCTAGAGGAAACAGGTATGATGTCGTAAAAGATAAAGTCAGCATTGGTGATAAATCACATGGTTGGAAATGCGTAGCTCTTTATACAAGTTTTAATCTCTGGACTAAAGAAGCAAGAACCAAAGGATATATGATCAGGGAATGTTTTCCTAAAAATAGTATTCCTAATGCCAATGCTAATTATGAAGTGATACTAAAATAATAAGATGGAACTTGTTCCATTTTGGAAAGGAGAAAATATGTTAAATAAAGAAGAATGTCAAAAAGCTTGTCTATATTTATTGAAACATTGCTATGAAACAGATGCACCTGCATTAGAAAACGGTGAAGAAGGTAAAACTTATACTTTCACACCTTCGGGTTTTAAAGAAAGTGAGATTTTCAAACAATTAATAGAAGAACATTTTTATCCGCAGCCTTTAAAATTCGAGAATTTAAAAAAAGATATGTGGATATGGGATGATAAATACAAGGAATGTAGAAAAATTTACAAAATTTACAATACATTTGATTATCAAATTCTTTTATTTAGATGTGACAAAAATGATGAGGGAGCTTTTTTTGAAGATGGGAGATTTTATCCAATAAATATACAACGATTCGAAGGAGAAGGTAAATGTTAGGAATGATTATAGTGCATACTTGTGCAGTAATTTTAGGAGTGTTTGCAAATAAACTTATAGGTGGTTCAGTGATAGGAATATTAAATTTTCTATTTGGTACGGAAATGTTTTTATACGCTACGTTTGAAATATTTGCAAGAAATTTTGATGATAAAAAAAGGGATGGATTTTTCTATTCAGGACTTGCAATGGTTTCATTAATTGCCATGAATGTCATTAATGCTTTTTATAGATAGAAAGGAAATAATAATGAAAATATTAATCAAACATCCTGAAACAAAACCAGAGGAATTAGAAATATTAAAGTTAGACTTACAAAATTTAAGCGCTTTATTAGAATGTTGGGATATTGAAGTAATTAAAAGACCACCGTTTGATGAACTAGATATTATCATACTTGCTGATGGAGATGGGAAACTAAGAGATAAACAATATAATTTTGAAATGTGGCATGGTGGAATTGATAAAACGGTTCTTGTTGGAACGGTCTTATTCGTAGGAATCAATAAGCAAGATCAATGGATTGGTTTATCGAATGAGCAAATTAATTTTGTGAAAGAAAGTTTTAAATAGTCAGGATGGAACTTGTTCCATGATTAGAAAGGAAATAGGAATTAATTATGTATGCAATAAAAAATGAAAATAGTGATTTTTATACTGGAAACGATTATATTTTTCAAAGCGAGAAATATGCAATTTTTACAGGATTTCGTGATGAAAATTACAAAAAATACAAATCTTTAAATGTTGCCGAAAAGGTAAAAAAGAGATTGGAATTGAGTTGCAATGGGTTTGATTATCTAGAAATAGTTGAAGTGGAGGGATAAATAATGAACAGTATTAGAATATGGCTATCAGATATGAATTTGGATTTGGCGAAAGATTTAAAAAATAAACTTGCTGAAAAGTATTTAAAAGATAATGTCAATGTGTATTTAAAAGAGCAAAAAAGAGAAAGCATGAGTGGACATTGGTCTAGTGAATATTCTTTGATTTTTACTAAACCTGATGAAGAAGATATTTTAATGAGTGGATTGCATGAATTTATAAAAGAAATGATGTCTGATGTTGCTGAAAATTATGAAGATGGGGATTTTAGATTTGATTTGTTAAGATGGAGCAAAGATCAGCCATATTGGTGTGTCTTTGCATGTGAACATAAAGAAAATACTGCTGTAACTTCAATTATTGAAGGCACTATTGGTATTGTTGGTCATTATTGTATTGGTACAGATGAAAGGTTACATGATGTTTTATCAATTCTTGCTGATAGTGGTTGGAAAGTAGAAATACACCCATATTATTATGATAAATGACAAGGATGGAATTTGTTCCATCATGGAAAGGAAATGAAAATGTTTTTACAGGAAAAAGAACTAAAAGAAATGTTTTGGAAGTCATATAATCGCTCAAAAAGAGCAATTCGTTATCAGTTTGAATGTGCTATCAGAGATGGAAATGCTGATCTTGTAACCATAGAACAGTTTCAAGGAAAGTATCAAATCAATTCATTTGAATTTAAGCTACAGGATATAAAAAAAGCGTTATTACAGGCTGAAGGTAATTTGCCATATGTAAATAAAAGTTGGATAGTCATACCTATAGAAAAGAAAAATCTTATTTTAGATAAATATAAAAATTATCTTGATGAAAAGAAATATATAGGTGTCATTGGTGTTGAACCCGAAGGACGTTATTCTATTATCTATCAGCCTAGATTTCAATTAAAAGTATTATCACATCAAGAAATAATAAAAGTATGTGTTATTGGTCTTTGATGAATCAAAAAGGATTGGAAAGGAAAGCAGTATGGAGAAAAAATGGATAGGGGAAATTCTAAAAAATGCAAGAAAAAATAAAGGATTAACTCAAAAACAGGTAATGGAGATAACTAATATTAACTGTAAATCACTATCTGGATATGAAAATAATGTTGCAGAACCTGATCTAGATACTTTTTCAAAACTGATTGAACTATATGATTTATCTGCTGATGAAATTTTTGAAATATCAAATGGCAAGCAAAAAGTCAGTTATTGGAAAAAGATATTTAAAAAGGTTGATGATGAAATTGAGGTAACAAAAGTTTTAGAAAGTGAAAATCATAAAAGATGTATGGTTTATTACTTAATGCCTTATTCTAATGCTGAAAATGAATTTGTTTTTAATATGGATGTAGACCCTCAGAAAGTTATTGATGGTTTTTGCTTAGACGTAAGAGAAAGAGCAAATGAAATGATTCTACATATAAAAGAATGTAGCAATAGCGTAGAAGATTATTTTAGTGAATAAATAGGTGAGAAAAGATGTTAGATATTATATTCTATATAATTGAATTGTGTATAGTTTTTTGTATGGTTTTCTTTATCATATACATTATTGATGAAGATACAGTAATTGCTGAAACAACAACCGAAAAAGAAATAATAAAATTAAAACACCTACTTCCGTCAACAAAAAAGCTGTACATGATTGATTATTCTAATAACATAATTACTTTTGTTGATAATAAAGGTGAAGTTATAGAGCTACCTTTTGAAAAAATGTTTATAGAAATAACTCAAGACAAAGATAAAGCAAATATTTTAAAACTAGAATGTAGAGTTAAGAAATCTCCCGATGGAGAAATTGTAAAAAAAGAATGTGAAAAAGCAACGATATTTCAATGCGATAAGGAAATTGATGACTGATATTTGATTAAATAGTATAAAAATTAATTTAGGAGCTAAAAAGGAATGGCTGATAAAAATTTTGAAAAAGAAAGTAATATGAAGTTTATAGCAAAAGAAGGATGCGAACCTGAACCAGAATTATTAGAGTGGATTGAAGATAACTTTGATGAGATTTTTCATATAAATGAATGTGCAAATTTTGTTGAGGATTATTTTAACATGGAGGAATAAATCAAATGAGAAAAAATTTTAAGGGTATTAAAAAGAAAACATCAGTATTAGAAATGTATGGACACTATTTTGCAGTTTTGTTATTAAGTGGAGGCATAGCATGGGTAGTGTATGATATAATGACAAACCCACTTCATAGTGAATTTTATAATAGAGCTGCTTTTGGTGGTTCAATGATACTTTTAGGAATAATAGCAATAGCAGTAGTTGTTGGTTTAGTATATGTGCTTTTTAACCTTTTACTAGATTTTCATCATCAAACAAAGCTACCTTTAAAAAAGGAAGAAATGGAAAAGCTGAATATTACTAATCCTGATGAATATTTAGAGTTTGTGAAAAATTATTTGCCTATTATTATACCTAGCACGAACATTCAAAACAGAATAATCTTTACATCTTATCTTTATCTATATGATGAAGATACAGATGAAGAAAAAGAGAAAATTTTACAAAATGCATTCAAATTCAGTAAAGCTCCTGTCTGCATTGATAATTATGAATACATCTATGATTTCAGCAATAAAGTTACCGTATGTCATGACAGGTATTTTAATGAACTTACAGCAAAGCTTTTTAGTAATGAAGTTTACAGTAGTGTGTTTTATGAAGATATTGAGACTACAGGAGAAAAAGAATGTTAGATTATATTGCATTTGGTGTAATGTTAGGATGTTGTGTTATACAGGCGATAGATATAGGTGTCTATTCTGCCCAAAAGAATTATAAAGGATGGCGTTTGTGTGTGATTGCCTTGGTTTGTACTGCTGGGGCAACAGGTGCATTGTTTTATAACATTATTCATTGATCTAGAGGATGGAACTTGTTCCATCTTCTAGCAATCGTTCAAGGAGCAAAAAGATGAACAGAAAAGATATTTTGAAAATAGTTATTGTTGTTGCATTGATAATCTGTTGTCTTATATTTTTGACAGGTTGCAATTTGAAATCAGCATAAAATAGTAAAGGAAGGTCTGAATGAGTACAGAATGTAAAAAAGATAAGGATAGAAATTTGTATGATCTTATATGCAAACTGATAGAAACAGGGCATTATATTGAAACTATAAGCTTATATGATGGTGCAGATGATCTAGTTTTTGCAGCTAAAGATCTTAAACAATTCATAGAAGTATTTGGTGCTGATTTTTTAAATACTGTTGCTATTAGAAAAATCGAATATGACGAAGATATCTGTCATGTAAATTTTTATGCTGATGAGATCATAGGACAAGATGCATTAACAGATAATCTTATTATTAATTAAAGAAAAGGGAGAAAAGAAAAAATGGATGTAATTGAATTTGGGTGTATAAGTATTGCTTTGTTACTTATTGGTTGGAATATAGAAAGTATAAATCAAACCATGAGAAGTATTGCAAATAGGGTGTTAGGCATAGAAAGGGAAGATGATGATGTAGAAATTAAAGATTTATCTGAAAAACCATATAAATCTATCTATACTGAACCTACGAAAGAAATCATTGTTGATAGGGATACAAGAGTTTGCTATCTGGTTAATAGAGTTGGCGGAATTGTTATGATGACAAATTCTGATGGTACACCTAAGTTATATGAAGGTGATCTGGATGATGTCAAAAAACAAGATGAAGTAAAAGAAATTGAAACTAAGGAGGAAAATTAGAATGGAAATGTTGTTTCCAGTTTGGAATGTATGTTTTATTATTCTACTTGGATGTTTAAGATATAATAAGTTTCCATATTTTGGGATGATACATACATTTGCATTAATATTATATACATTGTTCTTTATGCTTATATTTGCATTGGGAGTAAGAGTTTCTATGGATGGAACAGACAAACCAGTTGGTATACTTGTAAGATGGCTTATTATGACGATTGTTACAATTGCTGTAATTCTACTTATACCGTTTATTTTATAAAAAGTAATGGATGGAACTAGTTCCATCCTGGAAAGGAAATAGAAATGAAGTTAATTATTGCGGAAAAACCTTCTGTTGGAAAAGAAATAGCTCACATAGTAGGAGCAAATCAAAGTCATGAAGGCTATTTAGAAGGTAATGGATATATATGTTCCTGGTGCTATGGTCATCTTTTAGGGTTGTATGATGGAAAAGATTACAACCCTGAATGGAAAAGCTGGAAAGTTTTGCCAATTATACCTGATGAGTTCAAATTAAAAGTAGGAAAAGATAAAGGCGTAAAAGCACAGTTTCAAATACTCAAAAAGCTCATGAGCAGGGATGATGTAGATGTTGTTGTTTGTGCAACCGATGCTGGACGTGAAGGCGAACTTATCTTCAGACATGTCTACAATCATGCAAAATGCAAAAAGCCTGTTCAAAGATTATGGAACAATTCAATGGCAGATATCAAAAGAGATCTGCAACATTTACAGGATGGTAATGATGAAAGATTCATTCGATTATATCATAGTGCTTTTGCTAGAGAAAAGGCTGACTGGCTGGTGGGTGCAAACCTTACAAGACACTTTACAAATTTATACTGTAATTATGGAGATGATTATTTATCAATTGGACGAGTTCAGACACCAACATTAAGAATGATCGTTGACAGAGAAAATGAAATTAAAAGTTTCAAAAAAAATTACTATTATAAGGTACAGATCAAATACAAAGATATCCTTGCCGAAATCAAAGATAAATATGAAGATGAAAATGAGGCTGATAGAATATCAAAAGAAGTAGATGGAACTTGTTCCATGATTACTGATCTAAAAAAAGAAATCAAGAAGAAAAAAGCACCATTGCTTCATGATATTGGATCACTACAAAAAGAATGCAATGAAAAGCTTTCTATCAGCGCAAAGGAAACTCTTGATACTGCTCAAAAATTATATGAAGGAAAGTTTATTACATATCCAAGAACTGACAGTAAGTATCTCAATGAATCAATGAAAACTGATTTTTTAAATCTGTTAGAATTGTTGAAACAAAAGAAACAGTATGATGTTTCTTTTGAAGTAGACAAGGTACTTGATGATAGCAAGGTTACGGATCACCATGCTATTATTCCAACAAAGAATATTTCAGATGTTTCAAATCTTAATGATAAGGAATGTAGCGTTCTTAATATTATTATTGAAAGAACTTTAAAAGCAGTGATGAAGGATATGACTTATGAACACTTAACGTGTAAATTAAATGCTAAAGATTATGATTTTATTGGAACAGCAAATAAAACAGTTGAAAAGGGCTGGACGGAATTTGAAAAAGAGGATGGAACTAGTTCCATGGAAGAAGTTAAAAATAATTCTTTATTCAACTGTCAAAAAGGGGATGTATTTGAACCTGTGACATGTGAAGTTTTAAAGAAAGAAACAAAACCTAAAACACGTTTTAATGATAAGACAATCATATCTGCAATGGAAAATGCTGGATCGAAAGATTTTAAAGAAATCGAAGGTGTTGAACGTACTGGACTTGGAACGGGAGCAACCCGTGCGGATATTATTGAAAAGCTGATTTCTAGAGGATATGTTGAAAGAAAGAAAAAACAATTGATTCCTACAGAAAGGGGAATGCAACTTATTAAGGTAGTTCCAGAAAACATAACGGATGTACAGATGACTGTTGCATGGGAAGAAAAGATTGCTGATATAAAGAATGGTAAGCTTGATGAAGATACATTTATTAATGATATAGAAAATTATATTATTGAAGTATTAAAAGATACTAATAGAAGTATTCAATGGACTATTCAAAATGAAAACAAATTAGATGAGAAATGTCCAGAATGTGGATCTGATCTAGTGATTAAAAAAGGAAAGTATGGTAAATTCATAGCTTGTTCCAATTATCCTGAATGCAAGTATATTAAAAAGGATGAAAAAAAGCAGCCTAAGAAGACTGATAAAAAATGCCCAAAATGTGGAAAAACTCTTTTACTAAGAAAAGGCAAATTTGGAGAATATTATTCCTGCTCTGACTATCCTAATTGTAAATATACAGAATCAGTAAAATCTAAAGAAGTTGTTCAGACAAAAATGAAATGTCCGCAATGTGGAAAACCATTGGTGGAAAGAAACGGAAAATATGGTAAATTCATAGCTTGTTCCAATTATCCTGAATGCAAGTATATTAAAAAATAATTTCAAAAAATTACACAAAAAAGTCAATAGATTTTAAAAATAGACGTGATAAAATGATAGTATAGAATTGTAGTTGAGAGGTGGAACTTG
>ERZ838225.429-NODE-429-length-58631-cov-82.505122_pt1 | contig 58631 bp, 46 predicted proteins | sample MGYA00519684_ERZ838225 | MGnify/ENA primary metagenome ERZ838225 (study PRJEB31850, sample SAMEA3708829) | human gut metagenome | biome: human gut; feature: human-associated habitat; material: faeces | place: China | collected 2014 ... | reverse complement strand
GGGGGGGGGGGGGGGGGGGGGGTATGGTATAATAAAATCACCGAGACACACCCCACGATTGGAGGTAGAGACGATGAAAACTGCAAAACGACTCCTTGCCCTTGCCCTCGCAGGCGTGATGGCGCTGGCCCTGCTCACCGGATGCTCGGACAGCCGCTCCCAAGCCAAGCAGGTAGAAGAGTATTTCCGGTACAGGAATGGACGATATACGAACTATCAGAAGGACGAGACGCTGGACAAAAAGCTCGAGGCCATCTCACAGAAGTTCCAGCCGAGCTGGCTGGCTGGTGGAGGGAATGGGCTGACCGGGGATGCACAGGACATCATTAAAAAGGAATTGGGAGACTATCTGGCGACAGGCAGTGTTACGCCTTGGGTCGGAGAAGTGAAGCCGGGTCAGAGTGCGCTGGCGCAGGCGGAGAGTATGAAGAGCTACATGAGAATACAGTTTGGCAGGTATGATCCGTCAGGCACCGCTCTGCACGCCATGGCCTTTACAATGACGGACAAAAAGAGTGACGGCCGCCGCTATTACCTCGCACTGGAAACATACGCCACCGTCAATACCCCGCAGACTTGACACAGGAGGAAACGACCATGAAATTGAAAAAGCTGATTGCCCTTGCCCTTGCGGGCGTGATGGCGCTGGCCCTGCTCACCGGCTGCGGCGGAAAGTCGGACGACACCCTCCGGGCCGAGGCTCTGGCAGACATCATAAATGTGCGGTATGGTAAGAACATCACCTGCAAGGCCGACCCGCAGCTGAGTGAGGCGGCGGAGAGGTACACACACGTGAGCTCTGAGGATGGAAGCACTCTTCTCATTAACAAATTGAAGAGTGGCAATTACCACTCTTGCGGTCCTGAGCCTCGCAAAGCTCTCTTGGAGACCATCGGCATCGCCTCCGGCACCGCCAACAAACAGGTCATCTTCTACTTTGGAGAGGACAGAGGCTCGGACGACCCCGTCAAGCAGGCCATCGACCTCTGTAACAACTACAGACTGGTACTGCCGGAACCGAATGAGAAGAATTGGGCCACTATCAGCTTCCTCGCATCCAGCTACCGGGTCGGCTTCGGAAAGTGGAAGGATGAGAATGGCAAACCCAGGCTCTTCGTCATCATGGTAGGCGACATCCCGGGGAGAAGCTGACGCTCCTGCGGCGGGAAGATAAGAAAAACGGACAGCATCCCCCTCGGAGAGACTCCCCGAGGGGGATTTTTGCGCCTTGCGGAGCGCCCTGTCCTTCATACAACCTCTCCGTCATTGCTTCGCAATGCCACCTCCCCTACCGAGGGGAGGCCTTGGCATACCGTAAAGCCTTGCCTCTTCGCCAGAGGCTCCCCTACTAGGGGAGCTGGCGCGAAGCGCCTGAGAGGTTGTACGAAGGACAGCCTGCCCGTGAGCCGCAGCCGTGCCGGAAAGGCACGGCTTTGTTCAATTTTCCTATGTCCCTCCCTCGAATACAGGCGGAAACCGTCAAAACGCGAAAAAATCGGTTTTCCTCTTGCAAAACGGGGCAAAACGCGCTATTCTATAGTCACAGTTTAACAATTTAGCATGGTAAAGCGGTAAAACGAAGCGCCGCTTCTGCTGAATCTGAGGGAGGAATTTGTATATGAAACGTCTGGTATCTGCTTTTCTGGCCGGTGCGATGGCACTGAGCCTTGCCGCCTGCGGCGGTTCTGCATCCACTTCCACGGCTGCTTCTTCTGCCGCCGCCTCTGCCGCCCCGGCAAGCTCCGCGGCCGCTGACAGCGACCTGGCTTATATCCAGTCCAACGGCAAGATGGTCATCGGCTACACCGTGTATGAGCCGATGAACTACACCGACGCCGACGGCAGCTTCACCGGTTTCGATACCGAGCTGGCCACCGCCGTCTGCGGGAAGCTGGGTGTCGAGCCGGAGTTCGTGGAGATCAACTGGGACACCAAGGAGACCGAGCTGGCTGCAAAGAGCATCGACTGCATCTGGAACGGCCTGACCCTCACCGATGACCGCGAGGAGAACATGGCCTGCACCAAGCCCTACGTCAAGAACGCCCAGGTCGTGGTGGTGAAGGACGGCACCGACTACACCTCCACCGCCGACCTCATCGGCAAGACCGTGGTGGCCGAGGCCGGCTCTGCCGGTGAGACCACCATCACCGAGAACGCCGACCTGTCTCAGGCTGATTTCATCTCCAAGGCTGTTCAGACCGACTGCCTGATGGAAGTCGCCGCCGGCACTGCTGACGCCGCCGTCCTCGACCTGACTCTGGCTTCTGCCATGATCGGCGAGGGTACCGACTACGCAAACCTCAAGATGGTGGATGAGCTGAACGTCGAGGAGTACGGCGTGGCCTTCCGCAAGGGCAGTGATGTGGCCGAGGCTGTGGACAATGCATTCGACGAGCTGAAGGCTGACGGCACCATGCAGACTCTGGCCGACAAGTACGGCCTGACTCTGGCTGAGTAACTTACATTATAAACGGATAGGTGTAGTGATTCTGTGACTGTGATTTTGGAGCGTCTGACCGGCGCATTCGCGCTCAACTGTGAGCTGTTCTTTCTGACCTTGCTGTTTTCGCTGCCGCTGGGCCTTGTGGTGGCCTTTGGCTCCATGAGCCGGTGCGCACCGCTGCGGGGCGTCGTCAAGACCTTCGTGTGGGTCATCCGCGGTACGCCGCTGATGCTCCAGATCATCGTCATCTACCTCGGCCCCGGCCTGCTGGGCATGACCAACCCCTGGCCCTCCGGCTCATCGGGCCGTCTGGTGGCGGCGGTGGTGGCTTTCGCCATCAACTACGCCTGCTACTTCTCTGAGATCTACCGCGGCGGCATCGAGGATGTGCCGAAAGGCCAGACCGAGGCCGGTCAGGTGCTGGGCATGACCAGGAGCCAGATCTTTTTCAAGGTCACGCTCCTGCAGGTCGTCAAGCGCATCCTGCCCCCGATGGGCAACGAGGTCATCACGCTGGTGAAGGATACCTCGCTGGCGAATGTCATCGCCAACAAGGAGATCATCATGATGGCGAAGGAGTACAGCGCCAAGGGCCTTATCTGGCCGCTGTTCTCCACCGCGATCTTCTTCCTCGTCTTTGTCGGCGCACTCACCCTGCTGCTGGACTGGGCCGAGAAAAAGATGGACTATTTCCGCTGCTAAGGAGGATACTGAATTATGGCATTACTCGAAGCCTCTGGCATCGGGAAGAATTTCGGCGAGACGAAAGTTCTCAAGGACATCTCGCTCACACTGGAACAGGGCGAGGCGCTGGCGATCATCGGCTCGTCCGGCTCGGGCAAGACGACGCTGCTGCGCTGCCTGAACTTCCTTGAGCGTCCCGACACCGGCGTCATCCGGGTGAACGGCGAGACCATGTGGGACGCCGCCGACCCCGCCACCCAGCGGGAGAGCGAGGTGCGGAAAAAGCGCCTCCACTTCGGCCTCGTGTTCCAGAACTTCAACCTCTTCCCCCAGTACACCGCGCTGGAAAACGTGATGCTGGCGGGGGAGCTTCTGGCAAAGGAGCAGCCCGACTACAAAGCAAACAAAAAGGCCATCCACGCCCAGCTGGAAGCACAGGCCCGTGACCTGCTGGCCCAGATGGGCCTGTCGGAGCGGGCGGGCCACTACCCCCACCAGCTCTCCGGCGGTCAGCAGCAGCGGGTGGCCATCGCCCGCGCACTGGCGCTCCACCCGGACATCCTCTGCTTCGATGAGCCCACCAGCGCCCTTGACCCGGAGCTGACCGGTGAAGTCCTCCGTGTCCTGCGGGACCTCGCCGACCGCAAGACCACCATGATCATCGTTACCCATGAGATGCACTTCGCCCGCGACGTGGCCGACCGCATCCTGTTCATGGACGGCGGCGTCGTGGTGGAAGAAGGCCCGGCCCGCCAGCTCATCGACCACCCCCAGGAGGAGCGCACCAAGCAGTTTTTGGCGCACTACTCTGAATAAGACAGGCTATGGCCCTCCCCACTCGGGAGGGCTTTTTTGCGCCTGCGGCGCACGGTCAGGCTTCTCTTCGTACAACCTCTCAGGCGCTTCGCGCCAGCTCCCCTAGTAGGGGAGCCTCTGGCGAAGAGGACAGGTCTCCGGGTAAAGGCGAAACTTTCCGGTATGCCAAGGCCTCTCCTACAAGGAGAGGTGGCATTGCGAAGCAATGACGGAGAGGTTGGACAAAGGCGAGGCTGCCCATGAGCGAAAGACGCAAAAAGTGGGCTGTGGCATCGCGTCAGCGCCTGAGAGGGCTATTCACGCCGAAAACACCACGATTCGCGCAGATTTTATTTACATTCTCTGAATTTTTTGGTAAGCTTGTGTCGAGAAAGGATGATTCTTCAAAAGACGAACAGACCAAAGGAGGACAGACTATGAGACTGAAAAGCGCACTCCGGCGGGGCGTGGCCGCCGCCGTCATCGCAGGCATCGTGGTGAGCTCCGGCATCCCGGCCTATGCGATCCGGTGGGACATCGCCGACGGCGACATCACCGTGAAAGCGGGCGACGAAGGCACAAACAGGGTCACACAGGGGAAGAAGGAGAATGTGGAGGACACCGACACCGTCATCACCGGCAAGTCGAAGGAGCACACCGTCACCATCGACACCTCCAAGGGCAAAGTGGACGTCACCTTCGACGACCTGAAAATTGACGTCAGCGGCAAGGCCGAGGGGGACGTCAGCGGCAAGACCGAGGTGGATGGCAGCGATGACAGCCCAGTCGATGCGGGCAAAGCCGCCGTCACCGTGCAGGGCGACCACGATGCCACCATCGAGCTGGACGGTGACAACAAGCTGAAGAGCGGCAGCGGCAATGCAGGCCTCGAGAAGAACAAACATGAGTCGAAAGGCACGTTGACCATCAAGGACGACAAGGGCAAGGACGGCTCCCTCACCGCTGAGGGCGGCGAAGGCGGCGCAGGCATCGGCGGAGGAGCGGAGAGAACCGGCAGCAACATCACCATCCGGGGCGGCACCATCGAGGCTGTGGGCGGCGCAGGAGCGGCCGGCATCGGCGACGGTGTAGGTGCGCAGCAGCCTGAGATAGACCAGGATACACCGCCCAGCAACCCCAATAACATCATCATCTGCGGCGACGCCGAGGTGACGGCCAAGGCGGGGAGGAGCCAAATGTTGGACGCCAAGGCCCCGGCCATCGGCGGAAAGTACGGCGAAGTACCCACGGAGAACCTTTCTGACGATGAACATAAGGTGACGGGAGGACGGCTGACCCGTCTGAACGCGGACGGCACCGTGATGGAGGGGATGGGCTACGACTACACCTCCACCCCCAAGCCCCAGCCGGAGGAGGACGAGGACGACGATGATGACGTCCCGCCCCCGGCACAGGAGAATGCCCCCGAACCCCTGCCCGGCGGCATGGTGGTCAAGGGCTTCTTTTCCAGCCGGGTCACCATCCAGCAGCTGGACCTTTCGGGGGTCACGGAAAGCGGCATCGGCCCCATGGTCGGCAGCGTAAAGGCCTCCGACGCCGGAGAGGATCTCACCTCGAGGGGTGCGGTGCTTATTGAGAGCGCCGCCCCCCGCTCCACCGTCACCACCGACATCCCCAGCCTCCGGGAGGACGGCGTGGAGGACATCTTCTTCCGGTATGAGGACACCATGACCCACTATAGCGTGGACAAGATGGCCGACGCGGCGGGCGAGGACGCTGACGTGGAGCTGAAGCAGAACAAGGAGGACATCAACCTCCGGCTGGACGGCGAAACGCGGGATGACCTGTCGGAGCGCTATCTGGAGTGGGTGCCGGTGCAGACGCCAGAGCCGCAGGAGCGGCTGATATTGACCCACGAAGGGGTAGAGCAAAAAACGAGTGAAGAGCTCAGACGTGAACGCGACGAATTACGGAAACAAGAGCTGGATATGATGGACTTCCAACTCGCGAAAAAAAGGGACGACCTCCCGAGTTTGGATTGGTGGCTCGAGCCTGCGAGAGAGGAAACGGTAAAGCAAAAAACGAGTGAAGAGCTCAGACGTGAACTCGACGAATTACGGAAACAAGAGCTGGAGATGGGCTTCCAATTTGCGAAAAAAAGGGACGACCTCCCGAGTTTGGATTGGTGGCTCGAGCCTGCGAGAACGGAAACGCCGGGAATCGGGCTTGACGAGTCCCTGAAACAGCTGGCTGCCCGATTTGAGGACATCGCTCCCGAGGAGGATAAGAAGCCACTGCTCTTTCTGGTCGAACCCTCCGGCACGGAGCGCAAAAAGTATATCAATCCGTTGGAGAGTGACCTGCGGCGCTATACCGACCTTAGTGACGACTGGGACGACCAGCCGGATACCCAGGGGGAGATAAAGATCTGGATACCGGAGGACTTGGGGCAGCCCAAAGAAATAAGCATCTTAAAGGAGAGCCTGAGCGGCAGCGACGGCATTGCATGATACACAGAACGAAAGGAGACGTACTATGAGACTGAAAAGCGCACTCCGGCGGGGCGTGGCTGCCGCCGTCATCGCGGGCATCGTGGTGAGCTCCGGCATCCCGGCCTATGCGAAAACATGGAACATCGCCGACGGTGACATTACGGTCAAAGGTGTGAGCGATGAAAGCGGAAACTATAACAATGTCAAGCAGGGCGACAAAGATTTCGAGAAGGACACTGACACCGTCATCACCGGCGAGTCGGATAAGAGCACCGTCACCATCGACACCTCCAAGGGCAACGTGGACGTCACCTTCGACGACCTGAAAATTGACGTCAGCGGCAAGGCCGAGGTGGATGGCAGCGGCAAGGCCGAGGGGGACGTCAGCGACAAGACCGAGGTGGATGGCAGCGACAAGGCCGAGGTGGATGGCGGCGGTGACAGCCCTGTCCGGGAGAGCAATGCCGCCGTCACCGTGAAGGGCGACCACGATGCCACCATCGAGCTGGACGGCAAAAACGAGCTGAAGAGCGGCAGCAAAAATGCGGGTCTTGAGAAGAACGAACGCGAGTCGAAAGGCACGTTGACCATCAAGGACGACAACGGCAAAGACGGCTCCCTCACCGCTGAGGGCGGCGACGGCGGCGGCGCAGGCATCGGCGGAAAGCACGAAAGCGGTGCCGGAAACATCGAGATCACCGGCGGCACGATAAAGGCCGTGGGCGGCGAGGGTGCTGCCGGTATCGGCGGCGGTGTGTACGGCACAGGCCGCGACATCGAAATTTCCGGCGGCAAGGTGTCGGCCACGGGCGGCGATGCGAATGAAAATCTGGAACCCTCCCGCACCGGTGCAGCTGGCATCGGCGACGGCGCGGGTACGGAAGGCATTGGCGCGGGCGCGGGCACGGGTACGGGAGGCGAGATAGACCCGAATGCGCCTAGCAACCCCAGCAACCCCAATCACATCATCATCTCTGGCGACGCCGAGGTGGAGGCCAAGGCGGGCGCAAGCACCGGCGGCAAAACTGCGGCCATCGGCGGCGGCATGGTCGGCGAGATCCCCAATGACGCCCTCTCCGACGACGACCACAAGGTGACGGGCGGCAGTCTGACCCGTCTGAACGCGGACGGCACCGAGATGGAGGGGATGGGCTACGACTACACCTCCACCCCCACACCCCAGCCGGAGGAGGACGAGGACGACGATGATGACGACGAGAATGACGCCCCGAACACGCAGGCTGGCGAGGTGCCGGACCGTGTAAAGCAGATGTACGAGACCGTCGGCGTGATCACCCATCCGGATGGCACACAGGAGCTTGGGAATGTGGCCACGGCGGAGTATGACCCGGTCAACAAGGTCCTGAGCTTCGATGCCCACAGCACACTCTTTCGGATGACAGGCGACTCGCTGCGGGAGCTTGCAAAGGAGGTCCATGAGCTTCGCATCCGGTTCCTTGATGGGAACGGGCAGGAAATGGAGGCCGTCATTCCGCTGGCCCGGATCAAAGATCTGGTCGGCGTGAATGGTGCGTTCGAACTCGAGCTGTCCCAGGAAGGGCTCTATCGCTTCTATGTTGTCGGGCAGACGGGATATGATAGAAAAACATTCTCGGATGAGACCGCCCTGCGCCGAAACGGCAAGGAACTGGTCCTCGTGTACCGCGTTGGCGATGAGGAGCAGAAAGCGCAGGAGACTGCCCGGGTGGAAGAGGCGATCGCCCGCCGCAAGCAGGAGAAAGAGCAATGGGGAACGGTCCTCTCCGGTCGAGAAAGCAGCTCCCTGAGCGGACTGCCCGAGCTGACTCAGCCGGGAACGGGTACCGTCGGCGGCGTGACCGGCTTCAGCGCAAAACCGAAGGATCCCACCATCATCGACATGGGCCCCATCACGGTCCGTCCGTCCGAGCAGCCCGAGCTGACTCAGCCGGGAACGGACACCGTCGGCGGCGTGACCGACTCCATCGCAGACCCGAAGGTCATCCACACGGGCTCCATCACGGTCCGTCTGCCCGGGAAGTCCGCCTCCGACTCGTCGGGGTGGAAGACATTTACCGGTAACATCGTGAAGCTCGTGGGCGGGAAGCAGGACAGCAAGAAGGACGACCCGGCCCCCTCCGTCGGTGACCTCAGCGGCCTCACGACTCTCTCGCCGGACAGCCTCACCACGGCCCAGCAGCCGGAAGCAAGCGGCCAGCCGTCGGAAACAAGCGCCCAGCAGCCGGAAACAGGCGGATGGGTAACGGACAGTCAGGGTGACTTGGTGTGGAAGCCGGGCAAGGATGGCGACAAGCCGCCGGATTTGAGAGGAGATTGGGAGACAAGAAAATGGATAAGGGTCAGTCAGTCGCCGGATCTTGCTTGGTGGAATTCCTTTTATGACTCCGTACGGGAGTACGATTATGAAGGCTGAGAGCGTGGGCTGAGAGGGAGTGCAGCAGGAGGGCCTTGCTTACAGGCAGACCTGCCGCTCCACTGCGCACAATCACCAAAAACCACCGATAGAAAATAGCAATGTTGTACGAAGAAATCTGTCCCAAACCCCTTGCAAAATCACGATGAGCTGAGTATAATACCACTCATGAAACGCAAAACGTCCTGCCCCTCGTCCGGCAGGGCGTTTTTGTCGGTAAAGATCCGGCAAAGAAATGTTAAGTGACCGCCCGGGGAGGGGCTTTGTATGACAAAAGACATGACACAGGGCAGCCCGCTCAAGCTCATCCTTGCCTTTGCGGTGCCGCTGATGCTGGGCAGTCTGTTCCAGCAGTTCTACAATCTGGCGGATACCATCATCGTGGGCCGTTTCGTGGGCGTGGATGCGCTGGCGGCGGTGGGCAGCGTGGGCGGCCTGAACTATCTGGTGCTGGGCTTCGTCAACGGCATCGCCTGCGGCTTCTCCATCCCCATCTCGTGGACCTTCGGCGCGAAGGACTACCGCGAGATGCGGCGCTACACCGCCAATACCGTCTGGCTGAGCCTCTTTTTCGCCGTCGTGCTCACGGTGGTGACGGTGGCCCTGACCCGGGCGGTGCTGGTCTGGACCAACACCCCCGACAACATCATCGACATCGCGGACATCTACATCCGCACCATCTTCTGGGGCATCCCCTTCACCCTGCTGTACAACGTCACCAGCGCCCTCATGCGCGCGCTGGGCGACAGCAAGCGGCCTCTCTATTTCCTGCTGGTGGCCAGCGTGCTGAACATCGGCCTCGACCTGCTCTGCATCCTCACCTTCCGGATGGGGGCGTTCGGCGCGGCCTTCGCCACCGTGTTCAGTCAGGCGGTGGCGGGCATCGGCAGTCTCATCTACATCGTCCGCCACTACCCGGAGCTGAAATGGAGCAGGGAAGAGGGCCGTCTGAGCGCCAGCCACTGCCTCAAGCTCTGCAATATGGGCATCCCTATGGGCCTGCAGTGCAGCATCACCGCCATTGGCAGCGTCGTGCTGCAGGGCGCGGTGAACGGGCTGGGCAGCAGCATCGTGGCCGCGCAGACCGCAGGCAGCAAGGCCGCTCAGTTCCTCAGCGTGCCGCTGGAGAGCATCGGCACCGCCATGACCACCTACGCCAGCCAGAACATGGGCGCTCACGACCTCAAGCGTGTGGACCGGGGCGTCAATACCGCGCTGGGAATTGGCTGCGTCTACAGTGTGGCATCCTTCCTCATCCTGCGTGTGCTGGATGTGCCGCTCATCAGCCTCTTCCTCGAGAGCAGCGAGGTGGAGATCATGGCGAATGCCCGCAGCTTCATCTTCTGGAACAGCGTGTTCTACATCCCGCTGGCTGTCCTCATCATCTACCGCTACACCATCCAGGGCCTGGGCTATTCCGGCCTTGCCATGTTCGCGGGCGTGGCCGAGATGGTCGCCCGTGCCATGGTGGGCTTCTGGTTCGTGCCGCTCTGGGGCTACTTTGCGGCCTGCATCGCCAACCCTGTGGCATGGTTCTTCGCCTGTTTCTTCCTCATCCCGGCGTACTTTGCAGTGCGCAAGCGGCTGATGAAGGAGCTTGCCGCAGCGCGGGTGGAGGATTGACCCTCGCCTACAGCTCCCCTTCGGGGGAGCTTTTGTTGTATTTACAAATCCCCCCAAAACCGCTATACTATATATAGTTGTGTCAAAACGAGGAGGCGGGACGATGGAGCAGGAGCTGGAACGGCTGGAAGGCACGGTAGAGGACATCATCTACCTGAACGAGGACAACGGCTACACCGTGTTCGAGGTGTCGGGCGGCGGTGTCGTCACCGTTGTGTGCGGCGTGGTGGGAGAGCTCCACGCGGGCGAAAGCGTCGTCTGCCGGGGCAGGTACGAGAACCACGCTACCTATGGCCGACAGTTCCACGCACAGGAGTGCGAGACGGATATGCCCAAAGACCTCGAGGCCGTCTACGCCTTCCTCGCCAGCCGGTCGCTGCCCTACATCGGCGCACGGACGGCGGATAAGATCATTGACAAATTCGGCGCGGCGGCGCTGGAAGTGATCGCCAACGACCCCGCCCAGCTCACCCTCATCCCGGGCATCTCGGCGGACAAGGCCGACCGCATCCAGCAGGAGTTCAAGCGGATGTTCGGAATGCGGGAGCTCATCGCCTATCTGGCTCAGTTCGAGATCAGCCCCCGCCGGGCGATGGAGGTCTTCCGCACCTTCGGGCCGGGGGCCATGCAGGCCATCCAGCAGAACCCCTACCTGCTCTGCGGGGAACCGCTGCAGCTGGACTTCCGCCACGCCGACAGCATCGCCCAGTATTACCAGATGGCAGGGGACTGCGCCCAGCGGCTGGAAGCCGCCCTCCTGCGCACCCTGCGCCACAACGCAGGCAATGGCCACACCTGTCTGCCCCGGGCGCAGCTGCTGGAAACGGCGTCGAACTTCATCCACCAACCCCCCGAAAAGCTGGCGGCGGCGCTGGACAGCTGCATCCAGACCGGGAAACTGGCGGTGCGGATGTTCGACGGCACACCGTATATTTATCTGCCGGATCTGCTGGCTGCAGAGCAGGACATCGCTGACCGTCTGGCCATGCTGACCAGGCGCGGAAAGCAGACGGCCCGAGACCTCGACAAGAACATCCAGATCCTGGAACTGGCGCAGGGCTTTGCCTATGCGCCGCTCCAGAAGGAAGCCATCCGCAAGGCCATGACCGAGAACTGCCTTGTCCTCACCGGCGGCCCCGGCACCGGCAAGACCACCACGGTCAACGCCATCCTGCAGCTGCTGGAGAACGAGGCCGAACGGGTAGCCCTCTGCGCTCCCACAGGCCGCGCCGCCAAGCGTCTGAGCGAGCTGACGGGCCGGAAAGCCTCCACCATCCACCGCCTGCTGGAAGTGGACTACACCGGCGGTGTGGTCAGCTTCATCCACAATGACAAGAACCTGCTCAAGTGCGACGTCGTTATCCTCGACGAGATGAGCATGGTGGACGTCAAGCTGTTCCAGGCCCTCATTGCGGCACTGCGGTACAGCTGCCGTATTATTATGGTAGGCGACGCCGACCAGCTGCCCAGCGTCGGCCCGGGCAATATCCTCGGCGAGATCATCCGCTCCGGGCTGGTGCCGACGGTCTGCCTCAACGAGATATTCCGGCAGGCCGCTCAGAGCCTCATCGTGGAGAACGCCCACCACATCATCTCGGGCGAACCGCTGAAAAAGGGCGGAAAGACGGACGATTTCTTCTTCCTCGAAGCCGACGGCGACGCAGCCCAGAAGCTGGTCTGCGACCTTGTGACCACCCGTCTGCCCCGCAGCTACCAGTTCGACCCGGTGAAGGATATTCAGGTGCTCTGCCCCACGAAGCTCGGCCCCACCGGCACCCAGGCCCTCAACGCGGAGCTGCAGGCCATGCTCAACCCGCCCAGGAAGGGCAAGCCGGAGCTGCAGAGCGCGGCCCGGGTCTTCCGGGTGGGGGACAAAGTGATGCAGGTGCGCAATAACTACGAGATCACGTGGCAGCGCATCGGCGGGGAACAGGGTGTGGGTGCCTACAACGGCGACATCGGCATCGTGGAGTCCATCGACGTGCGCAGCCGCTCCATGGTGGTGCGGATGGACGACCGGCGGCTGGTCTACCCGGCGGAGAACCTCAACGAGCTGGAAATTGCGTATGCCATCACGGTACACAAAAGCCAGGGCAGCGAGTTCCCGGCGGTCATCCTCCCGGCGGCGCAGGTGCCGCCCCGCCTGTGCTACCGCAACCTCTTCTATACCGGCGTCACCCGCGGGCGGAAGCTCTGCATCGTGGTGGGCCGGCGGGACGTGGTGAACCGGATGATGTCCAATATCCGCCAGAACCTGCGCTACAGCGGCCTGGCCGCCCTGCTGGCCCAGGCTCTGCCCCCGGAGCAGGAGAACCTTTAAGGGTTTCTTTTTGGATACACCTGTGTTATACTATAATGTGTTTTGATGACCCGCGCCCGGAGATGGGCGATGGAAATAGAGAATGGGCAGCAGAGAAAGGAAATATCACGATTATGGCACAGAACGACATCGGTATCGATCTTGGTACGACGACCATCATCATCGCGCAGGAGGGGCAGGGCGTCGTGCTCAACCAGCCCAGCGTGGTGGCGGTGGATACCCGCAAGAACTGCGTGCTTGAGGCCGGCGACAAGGCCCTTGCAATGGTGGGCCGCACGCCCAACTACATCTCCGCCATCTTCCCGCTGAAGGATGGCGTCATCAGCGACCACACCATGACCCGGGAGCTCATCTGCCGCTTCGTCAATCAGGTCTACAGCTCCCACATGGTCAAGCCCCGTGTGGCCGTCTGTGTGCCTGCTGCCATCACCGGCATCGAGAGCGACGCTGTGGTGGAGGCCGTCATGGCTGCCGGTGCGCGTCAGGTCTACCTCATTGATGAGCCTATCGCCGCAGCTCTCGGCTCCGGCATCGACATCACCGTGCCGGATGGCCGGATGATCATCGACATCGGCGGCGGCACCACCGACATCGCCGTGCTGAGCCTCGGCGGCAAGGTCAAGGCCACCAGCGTCCGCGTGGCCGGCAACCACTACGACGAAGAGATCCTGAAGTTCGTGCGCAACAAGTTCAGCATCGCCATCGGCCAGCGCACCGCTGAGAACCTGAAAAAGAACGTGGCCTGCTGCCCCCAGAAGGCAGATTTCAACGAGACCATGGAGATCAAGGGCCGCAGCCTGCTCACCGGCCTGCCCGTGCGTGTCAATGTCTCCACCGCCGACCTCTACGAGCCGGTCATGCGCCTGAGCGAGCAGATCGGCACCGCCGCCCATCAGGTGCTGGAGAAGACTCCTCCGGAGCTGGCCGGCGACATCTACCGCAACGGCGTCGTCCTCACCGGCGGCGGCGCACAGCTCCACGGCCTGCCTGAGTACCTGAGCCAGGAGCTGAAGGTGGAAGTGACCGTCTCGCCTGACCCCGTCAACTGTGTCGCGCTGGGTACGGCCATGAGCCTGCGTCTGGGCGACAAGCTGGAGACCGGCTTCATGGACGCCACCCCCCGCATGGGCCGCCGCTGAGAGGGAAGCGCTGTTCACAGAACCGTGAAAAACAACATGATTTTTGTTCATAGTTGTTGAATCGACCCGGAAAATATTGTATAATATCTTCAAATCGCTTTTTGCCGCCCGCCCCCCGGGCGGCAAAGAAAAAAGTAAATAGGAGGAAGACCATGGATTTAGGTTATGATGTGATCGTTACCATAACCGGTATTGTGCTGGTGTTTCTGATCCTCGTCCTGCTGATGGCTATCATCACGCTGGAGGGCAAGATCTTTGACGCCATGAACGGCAAGAAGGCAGCTGCCAAGGCTGCTTCTGCTGCAAAACCGGCTGCTCCTGTGAAACAGGCCGCTGCGCCCGCTCCTGCAAAGGCTGCTGCCCCGCAGGTCGAGGCCGGCATCCCCGGCGACGTTGTGGCAGCCATCATGGCAGCCATCTACTCTATGGGCAACGGCAAGTATGTGCTGAAGGCAGTCCGCCGCGGCAAGAATGGCTGGGGCAAGGCTGGCGTCAACGACACCACCGCACCCTTTTAACACAGGAGGAAAAACATGACTCAGTTTATTGAGACTCTGGTCGGTATTTTCCAGAGTTCCGGTTTTGCCAAGTTCGGTGAGCCGGGCGGCTGGCTGTACGCAGTGATGATCTGCGTAGGCTGCTTCCTGCTCTACCTCGCCATCGTCAAAGAGTTCGAGCCTCTGATCCTGCTGCCCATGGCTTTCGGCATGATCCTGGCCAACCTCCCCGGCAGCGGCGTCATCCACATGCAGTACTTTGTCGGTGACGGCCTCGAGCACCCGATGTGGGTCGAGATCCTGAACAACGGCGGTCTGGCCGATATGCTCTACATGGGCGTCAAGCTGGGCATCTACCCGCCGCTGATCTTCCTCGGCATCGGCACCATGACCGACTTCGCACCCCTGATCTCCAACCCCAAGAGCCTGCTGCTGGGCGCTGCCGCTCAGTTCGGCATCTTCGGCACTTACATGGGCGCTCGTCTGCTGGCCGCTACCGGTCTGGTGGACTTCACCCAGAAGCAGTCTGCCGCCATCGCCATCATCGGCGGCGCAGACGGCCCCACCGCTATCTTCGTCACCTCCCGTCTGGCTCCTGAGCTGCTGGGCTCCATCGCCGTCGCGGCCTACAGCTACATGGCTCTGGTGCCTGTTATCCAGCCGCCTATCATGAAGGCTCTGACCTCCAAGAAAGAGCGTACCGTCGTGATGAAGCAGCTGCGCACCGTGAGCAAGACCGAGAAGATCATCTTCCCCATCATGGTCACCATCATCGTTTCCCTCATCGTGCCGGATGCCGCCGTTCTGGTCGGTATGCTGATGCTGGGCAACCTGATGAAGGAGTGCGGCGTCGTGGACCGTATCCAGAAGACCGCCGGCAATGAGCTGATGAACATCATCACCATCTTCCTGGCTCTGTCTGTTGGCTGCACCACCTCTGCAAACACCTTCCTGAACAGCCGCACCCTGTTCATCATCGTGCTGGGCCTCATCGCATTCTCCTTCGGCACTGCTGCCGGTGTTCTCTGCGGCAAGGTCATGTATATCCTGACCGGCGGTCAGGTCAACCCCCTGATCGGTTCCGCTGGCGTTTCCGCTGTGCCTATGGCTGCCCGTGTTTCTCAGAAGGTCGGCCAGAGCGAGAACCCCTCCAACTTCCTGCTGATGCACGCAATGGGCCCCAACGTGGCCGGTGTTATCGGCTCCGCCGTCGCTGCTGGTATCCTCATCAACATCTTCGGCTAAGCATTTCCTGAAATTTCCGCTCCATCGTGGTATTGACCGCGGTGGGGCGGTTTTTGTTTGCATTGTTTTTATGTACAACTTTTTTGAAATGTGATATACTATATTTTAAGTGATATATCCAGAAATGATTGAAAAGAACAGGTGAAACAATGGCAACAGATCTCGCACAACAATTCTGCGCTTTGCGTGATACGTATATCGAAAAGCAGTTCGGACGCCTGAACGATATGCAGCGGGAGGCGGTGTTCACCACCAACGGCCCTCTGCTCATCCTCGCGGGTGCAGGCAGCGGAAAGACCACCGTGCTGGTCAACCGCATCGCCAACCTCATCCGCTTCGGCTCGGCCCACGGCTCCAGGTGGACGCCCCGGGAGGTGACGGAGGACGATGTGAAAGCCCTGCGCACTGCCATCATGACCGGCACCGATGCCCCGTCGTGGCTGGACGGGATGCTGCGGAAGGACGCCGTCCGGAGCTGGAACGTCATGGCCATCACCTTTACCAACAAGGCCGCCGGTGAGCTGAAAGAGCGCCTGCGCCGGATGCTGGGCGGGGAAGAGGGCGACGAGGTGTTCGCCTCCACGTTCCACTCGGCCTGCGTCCGCATTCTCCGCCGCTGGGCCGAGGAGATCGGCTACCCCCGCAGCTTTACCATCTACGACAGCGACGACTCCCAGCGTGTCATGAAGGCTGTCTACAAAGAGCTGAGCGTGGACGACAAGTTCTTCCCGGTCAAAAGCGCCATCAACCAGATGAGCCGCTGGAAAGACCAGCTCATCAGCCCGGAAGAGGCCCTGAAGACCCCGGCCCGGGACACGAAGGGCGCTCTTGCGGCCAAGGTCTATGCCGCCTATGAAAAGAAGCTCAAGGAGGCCGGCGCTTTCGACTTCGACGACCTCATCTATCAGACGGTCATCCTGCTGTCGGAGCACGAGGACGTGCGGGAGTTCTACCAGAACAAGTACAAATACCTGCTGGTGGACGAGTATCAGGACACCAGTGTGGCCCAGTTCCGGCTCGTGAGCCTGCTCACCGGCCCGGAGAAAAACATCTGCGTCGTGGGCGACGACGACCAGAGCATCTACCGCTTCCGCGGCGCGACCATTGAGAACATCCTCAACTTCGAGCGCATCTATAAAGGCACGAAGACCATCCGACTTGAGCAGAATTACCGCTCTACGTCGAATATCCTGAATGCCGCCAACTGTGTCATCCAGCACAACACCGAGCGCAAGGGCAAGACCCTCTGGACCAAGAACGGCGAGGGCGACAAGGTGCAGGTCTACACCGCCGAGAACGAGCAGGACGAGGCCAGCCATATCGCGGACGTCATCGGCCAGCACCTCAAAGAGGGCGGACATCTGGCCGACCACGCCATCCTCTACCGGATGAACGCCCAGTCAGCCCCCATCGAAAGCTACTTCACCCGTGCGGGCATCCCGCATAAGATCGTGGGCGGCCAGCGCTTCAACGACCGCAAGGAAGTCAAGGACATCCACTCCTATATGTCCATCGTGGCGAACCCCCGGGACGATGTCCGACTCCGCCGTATCATCAACGAGCCTGCGCGCAAAATCGGTGCAACGACCATCGAGGTCATCGCGGATTTGGCGGCTCAGCAGGGCATCAGTATGCTGGATGTCATCTCCCATGCCGACCAGTACGCCAAGCTCAGCCGCGCCATCGCGCCGCTGTTCAAGTTCTGGGACATCTACCAGAAACTGCAGGAATCGCTGGAAACGAAGACGCTGGATGAGTTCGCTTCCGATGTCATCGAGATCACCGGCTACCGCGCCATGCTGGAAGCCGACGCCGCCAAGGGCCACGAGGATGCCGCCGACCGTCTGCAGAACCTCGGCCAGCTGGTCAACAACGTCAAGAGCTACTGCGACCAGCACGGCGAAGAGGCTTCGCTGGAAGGCTATCTGGAAGACATCGCCCTCATCAGCGACATCGACAGCTACAACGAGAGCGCCGACCAGGTGGTGCTGATGACCATCCACTCGGCCAAGGGCCTTGAGTTCCCCTATGTATTCCTCATTGGCATGGAAGAGGGGGTCTTCCCCAGTGAGATGAGCAAGTATTCCGAGGCTGACCTCGAAGAGGAGCGCCGCCTGGCCTATGTGGGTATCACCCGCGCCAAGAAGGAGCTTTACATCTCCAACAGCGTCACCCGGATGCTCTATGGCCGCACCCAGCGCAACGAACCCAGCCGCTTTCTCCGGGAGATCGAGCCGGAGTACATCGAAGAGACCCGCAGCCCGGTGCTGGAACAGCGCTCCCGTCTGGGCGGCTGGGGCAGCGGTTACGGCAGCGATACCGTGCCGGGCGGTGCGTCGGGTTACTCCGGCCCCTCCGGCTGGGGGCGTGCGGCCTCCGGTTACGGCTCGGGCTATGGCAACCGCAGCGGCTATCTGAATAAAGAATATAACGCACCGATGTCCAATAGCCGAGGCTTTGGCTCCGATCACGCGGGCCGGGGAAGTGCTTCGTCGGGTCATGGCGGCTGCAGCTCCGGTTCGGGAAGCAGCGGCTTCGGCTCTGGCTATGGCCGTCCGGCAGCGCCCAAAGCGCCGGTCAGACCCGCAGGCGGCGGTGTGACCTCTTCGCCCCGTCCGGCAGCGGCATCCACCGGCCCCAAGCACTATGAGCCGGGCGACATCGTGGAGCACAAGGTCTTCGGGCGCGGCAAGGTGCTGAAAGTCAAGCCCGCTGCCGGCGACCAGATCGTGGAGATCAGCTTCGAGAAGGTGGGCGTGAAAAAGACTATGGCCAACTTTGCGCCCCTTGTGAAGATAACGACGGAGGAATGAGAAAAATGATGACTGTCCGATTGATAGCACATACGCCGGAGCCGGAGAAGGTCGTGGCGGCTGCGGCGAAGCTCTGCTACTCCGACGCCCACATCACCGACCTGCTGGACGGGCTGGATGAGGAAAAGACTGCCCGCTTCCTGACCATGCTCAGCGATCTGGGCCACGCCAGCCCCATCGAGCACGCAAGCTTCACCTTCGGCATCGAGGGCGTCAGCCGTACCCTGCTGGCTCAGATCACCCGCCACCGCATCGCGTCCTTCAGCGTCCAGAGTCAGCGGTACGTCCGTCTGGACGATTTCCGCTACGTCATCCCACCCGAGATCGAGGCCATCCCCGAGGCAAAGGCGGCGTTCATCGAGAGCATGAACGAGGACGCCAGGCGCTACCTCGACCTCGTGCAGAAGCTGGAAGACGGCCACACCGCCCGCCTGATGGCCGAGGGTCTGCCCGAAAAGCAGGCCCGGGCCAAGGCTTCCAAGCAGGCCAACGAGGACGCCCGCTTCGTGTTGCCCAACGCCTGCGAGACCAAGATGGTGGTGACCATGAACGCCCGCAGCCTGCAGAACTTCTTCCACCTGCGCTGCTGCAACCGCGCCCAGTGGGAGATACGGCAGCTGGCCGAAGAGATGCTGCGGCTGGTCTACCCGGTGGCACCCCATATCTTCCGCACCGCCGGCCCGGCCTGCGTGTCCGGCCCCTGCCCGGAGGGCAAGATGTGCTGCGGCCGCACCGCCGAAGTCCGCGCCCAGTACGCCGCGCTGAAAGGGGAGAAGGCAGAATGAGCAAGGGCAGGCTTCTTGTCATCGAAGGGCTGGACGGCTCCGGCAAGGCCACCCAGGCAAAGCTGCTGGCCGCCCATCTGGCCGAGAGCGGTCGAAGGGTGATGGAGATCACATTCCCGGACTACGAGAGCGATTCCAGTGCGCTGGTAAAGATGTACCTCTCCGGTCAGTTCGGCGACAAGCCCGACGACGTCAACCCCTATGCGGCGTCCAGCTTCTATGCGGTGGACCGGTATGCCAGTTACAAGACCAAGTGGGGCAGCTTCTACGAGGCGGGCGGCATCGTCATCGCTGACCGCTACACCACGTCGAACGCGGTGCATCAGTGCTCCAAGCTCCCGCCGGAGCAGTGGGACGATTTCCTCCGCTGGGCCTTTGACTACGAATACAGGCTGCTGGGCCTGCCCGCACCGGACGCTGTGGTGTACTTACAGGTAGACCCCGCTGTGAGCCAGAAGCTCATGACTGGCCGCTACCACGGCGACGAGAGCAGGAAGGACGTCCACGAAAAGGACATTGAATATCTGGCCCGCAGCCGCCGTGCCGCCGAGTACTGTGCGGCGCATCTGGGCTGGGCCACCGTCCATTGCACGGAAAATGGAGCCATGCGCACCATCGAGGAGATTCAGGCCGAGGTGCGGGCGCTGGCGGAAAAAGAACTCGGATAACCGCGAAAATGGGAGGGATACTATCGATGTATCGTTTGATGCAGCCGTCGGATGAGGCGGCGGTCGTGGCACTGTGGCAGAAAGAACGCGGCGACAGCGCCGAGTTCATCAAGACTGCTCTGGAAAAGTTCGCCGGGGCGGAAAATATCTACGTCGCTGAGGAAAATGACGAGATCGTTGCTGCGGCGCTGGCGGTCCCCGTCACCCTCAAGGGACGCAGCGGCAGCTACCTCTACGGCCTCTGCGGGCAGGGAAGCCTGATTCTGGCAGGACTCGTGGACTATCTCTGTGCGCAGCAGAAGCTGCGGGGCGCGGGCTTCACCGTGGCCGTTCCGACCGGACAGGAGCAGGCCGCGCTGCTGGAAAACAAGGGTTTCCAGCGGGCTTTTGCCCTCCGCTGCCTGCCCCGGGAGGTGTCCCGCAACCTGTGGAGTCAGGCGGAGTTCGACTCCGTGACGGCCCGCAAGCTCTGTGAGCTGCGGGAGCGCTTCTATCCCGATACCGTCCAGTTCCCGCCGGAGCAGATGGCCGTCGTGCTGACCGACCTCTACGCCCGGGGCGCGACCATCGTGTCCAGCGAGAAGGGCTACGGCATCTACTTCCGCCGGGAGGACACCCTCTATTTTGTGGAGCTGATGGCCGATGATGACCGTTCTGCCGAGGTGCTGATGGAAGCGGCCCGGGAGAAGGAGGTCATCGTGGAGCGCGCCGTCATCACAGTGGGCGCGGCTCAGAACCTTTTCCTCGGCGAAGGCACCCGGCAGGACTACGGTATGATACGGTTCGACGCGGAGCCTTTCGATGTGGAAGAAAGCTATATGCGGCTGATGATGGAAAGCTGAACGGAATGGTAAAGGAGTGTGTACATGGCACACGATGCAAAACATAAAAAAAGCAGAAAAGGCGGCGCAGCGAAAATGATCCTGATGGTGCTGCTGATCCTGGTACTGGCGGCGGGCGGCTGTCTGCTGGCCATCCGAAAAGAGATCAACGGCAGTGCTTTCGCTGGCGAACCGGTGAGTGTGAGCATCCAGCAGGGCAGCGGCGTGGCAGCCATCGCCCAGAAGCTCAAGACGGCGGGCGTCATCAAGTACCCCCACGTCTTCCGCTGGTATGCAGGCAAACAGGGCGCGGCAGGCAAGCTCCAATACGGTGAGTTCGACCTCGCCCCCGGCAGCTCCTACGACGACATCATCGAGGCGCTCTCCGCCTACGCGAAGGCCGACAGCGTCCGGCTGACCTTCCCAGAGGGTACGACGGCCATCGCCATTGCGAAAAAAATGGAGGATGCCGGGCTGTGCAGCGCCGAGGACTTCCTCAAGGAGGCCAACACCGGCGATTTCAGCCAGTACAGGTTCTGGCAGTACGTCCCCGACGACAAGGACGCCCCGGACCGCTTCCTCAAGTGCGAGGGTTATCTTTTCCCGGATACCTACGATTTCCTGAAGGATGACACCGTCCATCATTACGTTGAGACGTTCTATTCTCACTTCGACAAGCAGATCACCGATGAGATGTATGCCGAGATGGAAAAGCAGGGGATGACCCTCTCCGAGGTGGTCACTCTGGCGTCCTTCGTGCAGGAGGAGGCCGGCAACGACCAGGACGATAATGTGGCGCAGGTGTTCCGCAACCGTCTGGCCGAGGGTTCGCCCTACCCCAAACTGCAGAGCAACACCTCCAGCTACGTCCAGAGCGACGCCGACAACAACTACCTCTGGAACTGGGTCGCGCCCTACTACGGCGGCTGGGACAGCATCCCGGAGAACATTCGGGAAGCCTACGACACCTACACCTGCACCGGCCTCTCCGCCGGCCCCATCTCCAACCCCGGCATCGCGGCCATCCGTGCGGCGCTTGCCCCGCAGCCCGACGATGAGGCGAAGGACGCCTATTTCTTTGTCACAGACCTTGCCGGTCACTACTACTACGCCCGCACCTACGCAGACCACCAGAAAAACTGCGATGAGGCGGCGAAAGTTAATAAAAGTATGAAGTAAAAGAGGAATACCATGTTACAGATACCGGAACTTCTGGCCCCGGCAGGCGACCTCGAGCGCCTGCGGTATGCCATCAACTACGGCGCGGACGCCGTTTACTGCGCTCTGCCCGAGTTCGGGATGCGCTCTGCACCCACCAACTTCACCCCGGAGCAGCTGAGCGAGGGCGTCATCTATGCCCACGCCCGGGGCCGCAAGGTCTACCTGACCATGAACACCCTGCCCACCAACGAGGAGGCTGACCGTCTGCCGCAGGCCATCAAGGACGCTGCTGCCGCCGGTGTGGACGCCTTCATCGTGGCCGACCTCGGCGTGTTGGACGCCTGCAAGACCTTCGCGCCCGACATCGACGTCCATATGTCCACCCAGACCGGCATCACCAACTGGGCCGCTGCCCGCGCCGCCTACAATATGGGTGCGAAGCGGGTGGTGTTGGCCCGGGAGATGACCCTGCAGGACATCGCCACCCTCCGCGACAAGACCCCGCCGGAGCTGGAAATCGAGGCTTTCGTCCACGGCGCCATGTGCATGAGCGTCTCGGGCCGCTGCCTGCTCTCCAACTACATGGCAGGCCGCGACGCAAACCGCGGCCAGTGCGCCCAGCCCTGCCGCTGGAAGTACTATCTCAGCGAGGAGACCCGCCCGGGCCAGCTCTATGAGATCGGCGAGAACGAGAACGGCAGCTACATCCTGAACGCCAACGATCTGTGTACCGCGCCCTTCCTCGACCTCATCTGCAAGGCAGGCGTGGACAGCCTCAAGATCGAGGGCCGCGCCAAGACGTTCTACTACGTCGCCAGCGTGACGGCGGCCTACCGCCGCGCCCTCGACCAGTATCTGGCCGACCCGATGAACGAGAACTTCGAGCTGCCGGAAGAGGTTTTGGATGAGCTGACCCGCACCAGCCACCGCCACTATTCGCCCGGCTTCTACTTTGGCCGGGAGCAGGCCCGTCAGGCTACCGACAGCGCGACTTACATCCGCGAGTGGGAGTTTGTCGGTACGGTGGACGGCTGGGAGAACGGCGTCGCCAGCTGCCAGCAGCGGGGCAAGTGGAGCCTCGGCGACACGCTGGAAGTGCTCTGCCCGGATGGCCGCAGCATCCCGCTGAACCCCGAGTGGATAAAGAATGAGGCCGGTGAGCTGGTGGAGTCCACGCCCCACGCGATGGAGCGCTATACCATCCCCACCCCGGAGCTGCCGCCGATGAGCCTGCTGCGCCGGAAAGTCTGAAAAAACTGCGAATCCAGCGGATGTGTTAGAGCGATAGAAAAAGAGGGTCTGCTATGAGCAATGCGGTAAGCAGCAAGATAACCGGAAAAGAATATCCGCTTTCCAAGATATTCAGCTCGGATTTTGAATATCATATTCCGGGCTACCAGCGTCCTTATGCGTGGACAGAAGATGAAACTGGCGATTTATTCAATGATCTGTATGGATTTTTCCAGACGGAGAACACAGAAAATTTCTTTCTGGGCAGTATCGTCCTGATCAAGGACGAGCAGGACCGATACGCCGATGTCATTGATGGACAGCAGCGCCTGACCACATTGTCTATCCTGTTTGCAGTTCTGGCTGATACATTTGACAACGAAGACTATAAGGTGGACTGCAAAAAATATTTGCAGGAGAAAGGCAATGTGTTGGAGGGGATCGAGGCCCAACCGAGGCTATTTCTCAAGGAAAAGGATCAGCCATTTTTCCATAAGTACATCCAGAACATTCAGCTGGACGCATTGGGGCAGTTGGACCCGGCGCTGTTGGACACCGAAGCAAAGCTGCATATCCAGAAAAACTGCGCTGTGCTTCGCAAGAGTTTTGCTGAAATGTTCAGCAATGACGATGACAGGCTGAGATTTACACAGTTTTTGCTGACCCGCTGCTATCTGGTGGTCGTTTCGACGCCGAGTCAGGAATCAGCGTTCCGTATTTTTACGGTCATGAACAGCCGAGGCCTCGACCTACTGCCGACGGACATTATCAAATCCACAGTTATTGGCAGCCTTCCCAAAGAAAAGCAGCAGGAATATACGGAAAAATGGGAAGGACTTGAGGAGTTGACCGGACGTGACGGGTTCAACGAGGTATTTACGCATACCCGGACCATCTTTGTAAAAGAGCGCCAGAAAAAGACCCTTCGGGAGGAATTTGAAGAATATATTTTGAAGACAGTATCTCCGAAACGACTGATCGATGACTATCTTGTACCCTATACGAATGCTTACGTTCAGCTAAAAAATTGCGAGTTCACTGCTACACATCATGCGGACGAGGTAAACGGTCTGCTTTTCTGGCTGAACAAGACAAACAACTCCGACTGGATGCCGCCTGCTATCAAATTTCTCGCAGAGCACCCGAATGATTCGGAATATGTTCTCTGGTTTATCCGAAAGCTGGAAAGGCTGGCATCTTATCTGCTTGTGACAGCGCAGGACGTCAACCATCGTGTGGACCGGTACAAATGGCTTCTGGTGGAGATGGAGGGTCGGCCCGACAGCACATTGACCTCTCCGCTGAGAAACATTGAGCTTACGGATTGGGAAAAAGAACATTTCCGGCAGACACTGGATGGCGAGATTTATACGATGACAGCGCAGCGCCGCAACTACATCATCCAGCGGCTGGACTCTTTCATGAGTGACGGTGGAGCATCGTACAATCAGAAGCTCTTTACCATCGAGCATGTCCTGCCGCAGCATCCTCCCGTCCATGGAAGTTGGCCAGAACTTTGGCCGGATGAGCAGGAGAGGATGTACTGGCTCAACCGTATCGCAAATCTCGTGCCGCTGACCCGGCAGAGAAATTCTGCGGCACAAAATTATGGCTTTACAACCAAAAAGGAAAAATATTTCCAGTCCAAAGGCGGCACGAGCTCCTATGTCCTCACAACGCAGGTTATCAATGAACCAAAGTGGACACCTGATGTTGTGAAAAAGCGACAAGAAACGCTGAATGAAGTCTTTGCAGAAAAATGGGAGCTGAGTCCCTCCCGGCAGAGTGAAACGGACGAAGGCCTGTTTCTGCTGGCTGGTCGCGGGAGCAGCGCTATGGGGTATCCCATCGATAAAGACTGTTTTCTGATATTGAAGGGCAGCCGCATTGCCCCGGATGTGACGAGTGGATTGCCCCAGAACTATGTGGAACAGAGAAAGACTCTGCTGGAGATCGGTATAGTACAGAGTAACGTATTTACCGAGGATCACGTATTCACCAGCGCCTCTGCTGCGGCATCTATTATTCTTGGCCGTTCGTCCAATGGCCGCAGAGAATGGGCGAAGCTCGATGGCCGCACGCTGGCACAATCTGGACACTGAAAACCACATCATAACGCAAAAGCGCCCTCATCAGTGCATTTCTGACGGGGGCGCTTTTGTCTATAAAGATTATTCCGGCTTGACCTGCAGCTCCTGCTCGCAGTAGATGCAGCGATACTTGCCGTTGGAGCTCAGCTCAAAGATCTGGTCGCACTCTTCCTCGATGGAGGAGATGCAGCGGGGGTTCTTGCACCGCACGATGTTGACCAGACGCTTGGGGGGCTGGGGCTTTTCCTTCTTGACGGCCTTGCCGTTCTCGATGATGGTCACGCTGATGTCGGGGTCGAGATAGGCCAGCACGTCGAGGTTGAGCCAGGAGGCGTCGCCCTCCACCTTGATGATGTCCTTCCGGCCCGACTCTGCCTTGTGGCTGCGGGCGTTCTGGATGAGGGCCACGCTGGAGGTGCGGTTGCCCTTGATGCCCAGCAGGTCCATCAGGCCGATGGCCGTGCCTGCCTTGATATGGTCGATGACGATACCGTTCTGAATTTCATCAATGTTCAGCATCTCAGTTGCCCTCCTTTTCAGCCTTGGGGTCCTTGAGGCCCAGCAGTGTCATGATCAGCGCCATGCGGATGTAGACGGCGTTCTGCACCTGCTCAAAGTAGGCGGCCCGGGGGTCGTCGTCCACGTCCAGCGTGATCTCGTTGACGCGGGGCAGGGGATGGAGCACGGCCATGTCAGGCTTGGCAAGGGCCATCTTCTCTTTGGTGAGGATATAGCTGTTCTTCAGACGGACATAGTCTTCCTCGTTGAAGAAACGCTCCTTCTGGACGCGGGTCATGTAGAGGATGTCCAGCTCGGGCATGGACTCCTCGAGGCTGCGGGTCTCCTTGTAGGGGATGTGGTTGGCCTCGAGCACGTCGGTGATGATGTAGTCCGGCACCCGCAGCTCTTCGGGGCTGATGAGGACGAAGCGGATGTTCTCACAGCGCGCCATGGTCTTGATGAGGGAGTGGACGGTGCGGCCAAACTTGAGGTCGCCGCACAGGCCGATGGTCAGGTCGTTCAGACGGCCCTTGCGGCGGCGAATGGTCATCAGGTCGGTCATGGTCTGGGTCGGGTGCTGGTGGCCGCCGTCGCCTGCGTTGATGACAGGGATGCGGGAGTACCGGCTGGCCCGCAGCGGTGCGCCCTCCTTGGGGTGGCGCATGGCCACGATGTCGGCATAGCAGGAGACGACGCGGATGGTGTCGGCCACGCTCTCGCCCTTGGATGCACTGGAGACGGTCTCGCTCGGGAAGCCGAGGACATGTCCGCCGAGGTTCAGCATCGCGGCCTCAAACGAAAGACGGGTGCGGGTGGACGGCTCGTAGAACAGGGTGGCCAGCTTTTTGTGGGCGGCCACGTTCTGATAAGCAGCCGGGTCGGCGCAGATGCGGTCGGCCAGGTCCAGCAGAGAGGTGATCTCCTGCTGACTGAAATCCAACGGATCGATCAGATGACGCATATTTTTTTGTTTCCCTCCGTCAAAGAAGCTTTCGAAGAATCGAGAAGTCGAAGAAGTTCGTGTAGTAGCTCAACGAACGCATGACGGGATGGCAGAGCCGGTTATAGCATATCTCATCCAGCAGAAGCATGGCCTCGCCCGGGGCCAGACGCATGGCGGCCCGGATGGGCTCGTCGCCGCAGCTGGCCTTGAGGTGGGCCACATTGGAGGCCACCTGCTGACGGCACTCCCGCTCCAGAACATCGAAGATGTCACCCGACAGGTCGATGCGGGTGTAGTCCCGGCTCCCAAACAGGGCGCGGGGCAGGTAGTCGATGGAGTAGATGACGGGGGTGGTGTCGGCGAGGATGCGCTTCTTGATGCAGATGACATCGTCGCCGGGCTCGATGGCCAGATCACGGGCCAGCTCTTCGCCTGCGCGGACGGGGTAGATCTGGATGCCGTCGGCGTGGGGGTAGCTGCCAAAGCTGCGGATGAGCGGGTAATACTCCAGCTTCTGGTCCAACCGGCTGCGCAGGTTCAGGACACTTCGGTTGACCACTGTGCCGATGCCGCGCACCCGCTCGATGTAACCCGCACGCTCCATCTCGCTCAGCGCATCGCGGATGACGGTGCGGCTGACGCCGAGTTCGGCGGCAAGGTCTACCTCAGCGGGCAGACGGTCGGTCTGTGCATAGCGGCCTGTGCGCAGTTCCTCCAGCAGAGCGCTGACGATGCGGTCGCTGATGACAGCACCACCCAGGCGGCTGGAAGGGGATAAGCTGGAATCTCTCATGGTTCGTTTCCTCCGGTACACGGGCAGGGCGGCCCTGCCTGGACTTCCGAAAAAGCTGTGCCTGAGCACAAAAACTCTTTCTGCAAATATTATAGCATAAATTGACAATGATTCAAACGGCATTTATACTGGAATCAGCCGGAAAGTATGATTTTATTTTGGAGGGATAGAGCAAGAATGGAAGTTCTTCTGCACAAAGTGTGCGGCCGACCCGCAAGCCGCACCATGACCCTGCGCGCCGCCGGGCCGGAGGATGCCGCCGCCTTTTACGCCTTGCAGAACGAGGTGCGGGCCGCGATGCCCCACCCGGAGCAGTTCGTACCCGACACGCTGGAAAACATCGCCCGTTACCTGAAAGAGGACCTGTGCATCGGAGGGTGGGACGGCGGGCGGCTGGGGGCCTACTTCATCCTGCGGTACTGCGGGCAGGACGCGCACAACTACGCCGCCTTTATGGGCATCCCGCGAGAAGAGTGGGACGGCTGGGCCAACGCCGACAGCGCCATCGTCCACCCCGACTACCGGGGCAACGGTCTGCAGCGGAAGCTGCTGGAAGCGGCGCTTGCCCTGCTCCGCCCGGGCATCGTGGGCATCGGGGCCACCGTCAGCCCGGAGAATCAGTACAGCCTGAACAACGCCCTGGCCAGCGGCTTTGAGATCGTCTGCCGCCGGGAGATGTACGGCGGGTATGACCGGTATCTGCTGGCGAAGAGGCTATAAAATGATACAGCTCCGCGTTTCTCCGGAAAGGCGGGGCTGTTCTTTTTTTGCTATGCCGAAAAAGTCATGCCATTCATGAATGTACGCTGGTATGTCATGAAAAGGACTTGACAAACGAAGGGGGGGGGGGTAGAATAGAACCGCAGAGACCCTGCAATCATTCGGGAGGTAAAAAAGAGTATGCGGTTACGGAAAAATATGAAGCGTGCGGCGGCAGCCGCCCTGGCCCTGAGCGTGGCGCTTTCGGCGGCAGCCCCGGCGGCACTGGCAAAGGATTATTATATCGATGACGGTGATATTACGGTGACCGTTACGGAAGACGGCGACACCTATGTCCGTGTCGGCGAGGCGAAAGACAAAGATGACATCGGCGAGAAAGACGACACGGACGTAGTCATCAAGGGCGGCACGGACCCGAACAAACCAGCGGAGACCAACTCTGACGGGTCGGCGGACGAGGCTGTAAAACAGAAGCCGGTGGTGGATGCCGAGCCGGGAGAGCCTGCGGAGAAGACCGGCACGGAGCTCATCGTCTGGCCCGAGAACGTGAACAGCGGGGAAGCCCAGGAAAAGGACGGCTCAGAGCCTGCGGAAGAAGAGCCGAAGACGCCGGACACGCAGAAGCCCGAAGGGGAGACTGACGCCGCCACCCTCGAGGCATCGACTGAGCAGAAGCCTGTTGAGAAGGCCGCAGAGGACGAAGATGACGACAAGGACGTCATGACCTTTGAGGACAACACTGCCAGCACGGTGACAAAGGCTGTGAACAAAGCGGTGCAGAATATCATTACGATCATGAACAACTGCACCAAAAAAGACACGACGGTCACGATCAAAGATGTGAATATCGATGTGAGCAAAAAGATTCAGCCCGCGATGATTGTAGGAGGCAAAGGTGACACGACCCTGAAGCTGGAGAGAAACAATACCCTGAAGAGCGGAATTGGTTGTGCAGGCTTGGAAAAAGATGATGTGCTCTCGACCGGAAAACTGACCATCACCGCAGAAGATACAAGCGCCTCTTTGAAGGCGTATGGTGGTGATAATAGTGCGGGCATTGGTGGAAAATCTTATCATAGCACCTCGAAGCTGGAAATTGCAAACGGAAAAATCTATGCAGAAAGTGGTTTCAATATGGGTGCAGGCATTGGCGGCGGCATGTACGGAAAAGGTGAAGTGACCATTTCCGGCGGGGATGTGACTGCTCATGGAGGGCATACTGCGGCAGGTATTGGCGGCGGTTTTAGGGGCTCGGGAGACGTTACCATCCTTGGCGGCACGGTAACTGCGATACCTGCTGAGGGCAGTAACTCTAATGTCACAGGCATTGGCGGCGGCTTTGGCTGCGATGAAAAATCGACCGTTCGTATCCTCGGCGGTGTTGTCGATGCCGTGGGCAACGGATGTGGAAGCGGCATTGGTGGAGGCGAAGGTGATGTAGAGGTCGAGATCGGCGGCGGTGCGCAGGTGACCGCAAAAGGCGGCCTGGGCGATAACGAGTTCAATCGCGGTCCAGGCGCCGCCATCGGCACAAACGGCGATGTAGGCGGCAAAGCTGGTAAAGAGCTGGATGTAAATGCCAGCGGTGAGGGTACGGTCACCCGTGTTGACCCCAATTTGCCCGCTGATCATGAGCATAAATGGACACTTGTCTCCTCTACTCCTGCGGCTGTCGGCCAGCTGGGCGAAAAAGAGTATAAATGTTCTTCTTGCGGCTCTACAAGGACTGTATACAAGTATGTACTTCCGGAACCTGCACCTGTGGAGGAGGAGCAGAACGGCAGGATCGTTTTGACAGTTATAGGCGCTCCCTATGAGATGCATCAGGAGTCTACCCGCTACATCGTCACGGCAGATTCTGATACCGCCACCCTCTTCGGCTGTCTGGGCAATCTGGCAGAACTGAAAGCGCAGGGCGTAGATACCCTCGTCTTCCGTACGAAGAGCCGCGAGACGGCGCTGGACATCGACGCCATGCTGTCGCTGGGCACGGAGGACACCCTCTTCACCCTCACCCACAGCGGCAGCTCTGCCACCCTCACCGTGGGCGGCGCAGACCACAGCGAACTGATCCACTAAATAACCAACCCCCAAGGCGGAGAGTTTCCGCATCCCTCCGCTTTGTACGAAAAGCCCCCGGCACGTTCCGCATCGTGCCGGGGGCTTTTTTGGTTATGGGCAGGTTTCCCTTTGTACAACCTCTCCGTCATCGCTGACGCGATGCCACCTCTCCTTGTAGGAGAGGCCTTGGCATTCCGCAGCGCTTCGTCTTCCATAGGAAACTTTTCCGCTCCGCCAGAGGCTCCCCTACTAGGGGAGCTGTCACCGAAGGTGACTGAGAGGTTGTATGAAGGACAGCCTGACCGTGAGCCGCTGCTGGACTCAACCTCTCCGTCAATGCTTCGCATTGCCACCTCCCCTACCGAGGGGAGGCCTTGGCAGTCCCCGCAAAGTGAACGGTTTCGCCAGAGGCTCCCCTACTAGGGGAGCTGTCGAGCGAATGCGAGACTGAGAGGTTGGACGAAGGCACAGCTTACCGCTGTGCAGCAACTTTAAGGTTCTCGTTCATCTTATGCCGTACCACCAGCAGGCAGGCCAGATGCACCAGTGCAGTGAGGATCCAGCTGACGGGGTAGCTGAGGTAAAGCATCGTGGTGGTGTGGAACAGCTGGAAGATGGTGGCGATCCAGACGAGGCGGAGCAGGCAGCTGCCTACGAGGCTGACCACCATCGGCAGGACGGAGTAGCCCCGGCCGCGCAGACAGCTGGCCAGAACATCCATGCAGCCGCAGAGCAGATAGGTGGTGCAGATGATGTGCATACGGGCCAGACCGGCAGTCACCACGACCTCATCGGAGGAGTAGAAGTGGAGCAGCGGTTCGCCCAGCAGGGAAGCACCGCCGCCCAGCACGAGGCCGGTGACGGCGGCGCAGAGCAGGCAGTTGCGCATGACGCGGTCCAGGTTGTCGTACCGGCGGGCGCCCATGTTCTGGCTCGTGAAGGTGACAGCAGCCTGGGCGAAAGCGTTCATGGCGGTATAGACGAAGCCCTCGAGGTTGGAAGCGGCAGAGTTGCCGGCCACGACGATGGAGCCGAAGGAGTTGACCGCCGACTGGATGACGACGTTGGAGAGGCTGAACACGGTGCTCTGCAGACCGGCAGGCAGGCCGATGCGCAAGATCTGGCCCAGAGCCCCCGCATGGAAGCCCAGATGGCCGAGGTCGAGGTGGAGCGGGCCTTTCTCCTTCACCAGCAGGGCCGTGACCATGCAGGCGGAGACGGTCTGGCTGATGATGGTGGCCAGAGCGACGCCCGCCACGCTCATGGCGAAGAGGATGACGAACACGAGGTTCAGCACCACATTGATGAGGCCCGCCACGGCCAGACAGAACAGAGGCCGCCTGGTGTCGCCCACGGCGCGCAGGAGGGCCGAGCTGAAGTTGTACAGCATGGTCATGGGCATACCGATGAAGTATATCTTGAGGTAGAGGGTGGACAGGCCGATGACGTCCTCCGGGCAGCTCATCAGCTCCAGCAGGACGCGGGCGGCAAAAAAGCCCACCACGGCCAGAAAGAAGCCGCTGACGAGGCCCAGCGTCACGGAGGTCTGGACGGTGTTTTGGACGCCCTCATCGTCCTTTGCGCCGAAGCAGCGGGCCGCAACGACGTTCGCGCCCAGCGACAGGCCCACGAACAGGTTGACCAGCAGGTTGATGAGCGCACCGTTGGAGCCGACAGCGGCCAGCGCCGTGCTGCCCGCAAAGCGTCCCACGACGACGACATCGGCTGCGTTGAACAGCAGCTGCAGGATGCTGGATGCAGCCAGCGGCAGGGAAAACAGGATGATCTTTTGCAGCATGGGGCCGCTGGTCAAATCGCCTGTCCGGGTATTCTGTGCCATGAAAATGCTCTGCCTCCTCAAATATCAGATGGTACTCACGAAAAAACGCGCCGCTCAACAGCGAGCGACGCAGATAGTATTATAATACGGTTTCAGGTAAAATACAAGTAAAATCAAAGCTTTTTCCGTACAAAAATGCACCCCCGCACACAGGGTGCAGGGGCGCGGAGGTACGTTTGCGAAACAGAACGCTTACTTCTGGGGCTTCATGTAGATGTGGTGAGGCAGACCGGCGATGTAGAGCGGGGTCAGCTCAGCCTGGATGAGGGGCCGTGCGTAAGCGAGGAAGTCTTCCGTCATCTGGGTGTGATTCTCGTTCATCCAGCTCAGCGGCACCTTCTTCTCGAGATTTGCGACCTCGCTGATGGGGTGCAGCTCCGTGGTACACTGATAGGGGCTGTTGGAGATGCGCTTCAGGGCCACCATCTGGCCGGTGACGCCCTCAAACGCAGCCTTGACAGCAGCACCGCCGACCTGATAGGCCTCGGTGATGTCGGTGCGGCTGGTCAGGTGGCCGGCGCAGCGCTGCAGGGTGGAAAGCTCGATGCAGCGGGTCTTGGTGTCCAGATTGCGGGCCACGACGTTGGCCAGATAGCGGGCGGTGCCGGTCAGGGCCTTGTGGCCGAAAGCGTCCACTGCGTGGACATCGTCGGCCAGCTCACAGACATAGCGGCCATCCTCCAGCTTGACGCCCTCCGACACCGCGATGACGATGCTGGGCTTCTTCTCCTGCATCACACGCACCTTCTCGACGAAGTGCTCCACATTGAAGGGCACTTCGGGCAGGCAGATCATGTCCACGCCCTCGCAGTCGTCGCTCTTGGCCAGTGCGGCGGCGGCGGTCAGCCAGCCGGCGTTGCGGCCCATGATCTCGACGACGGTGACATACTTGGTGCCGTAGACGGTGGCGTCGCGGATGATCTCCTTCATCACCACGCCGATGTACTTGGCCGCAGAGCCGTAGCCGGGGGTGTGGTCGGTGACCATCAGATCGTTGTCGATGGTCTTAGGCACGCCCATGAAGCGGATGTCGCTCTGGATGCACTCGCCGTACTCAGCCAGCTTGCCGATGGTGTCCATCGAGTCGTTGCCGCCGATGTAGAAGAAGTAGCCGATGTCCAGCTTTTCGAGGATGGCGAAGAGCTTCTTGTACACGGCCTCGTCGGTGTGCCAGTCGGGCAGCTTGTAGCGGCAGCTGCCAAGGAAGCTGGAGGGGGTGCGCTTGAGCAGCTCGATGTCGAGGTCATCGGTCAGCAGGGTGGACAGGTCCACGACCCGCTCCTCCAGCAGACCGGCGACGCCGTTGCACATGCCGTAGACGATGTCCGCGCCGCGGCTCTTGCAGCTCTCGAACACACCAGCCAGACTTGCGTTGATGACAGAGGTGGGGCCGCCGGACTGGCCAACGATTGCATTTTTACCCATGATGATTTCTCCTTTTTTGTTTTTCTGTTTCGGCTTTATAAAATCGTGCAGGAGCACGAAAACAGACGCGGGGAAGGGGAGAAGCGAGTTTCCTTACAGGCAGATGTGGCGGGGCGTACCGTTGACGTAGACAGGGGTGACCTCGTCGAGGATGAGCGGGCGGGCGTATTCCTCGAACGCCGCCGTCACCTGCATCCCGTCGGGGGTGATCCAGTCCAGCGGCACCTTCTTTTCGAGGTTTGCCACCTGCTGGACGTCCACCGCTTCGGTGATGCACTGGTAAGGATACTCGGAAACGCGCTTGAGCGCGATCATTTTGCCCGTCTCACCGGCAAAGGCTGCGGCTGCCGCTGCGCCGCCCACGGCGTAGGCCTCGTTGACATCGGTGCGGCTGGCCAGATGGCTGGCGCAGCGCTGCAGCGTCGAGAACTCGATGGCGCGGCTCTTGCAGTTCAGCTTGTCGTGGATGAGGTCGGACAGATAGCGGCTGGTGCCGCTGAGGATGGCTTTGTGGCCGAAAGCGTCCAGCTGGCCTGCCGTGGACACGAGGTCGCACAGATAGGTGCCGTCGGCGGTCTTGACGCCCTCGCTGGCCGCGATGATGACGTTGGACTTCACCCGCTGCAGCTCATCCACTCTGGCGAGGAACTTGTCCTGTTCAAAGGGGACTTCCGGCAGAAGGATGAGGTCGGGGCCGTCGCTGTCGTCGCCGCCTGCGAGGCAGGCCGCACCGGCCAGCCATCCGGCATGACGGCCCATGATCTCGGCCACAGTCACGCTGCGGATGTCGTAGACGGAGGAGTCACGGATGACTTCCTTGAGGATGGTGGCGATGTACTTGGCCGCAGAGCCGTAGCCGGGGGTGTGGTCGGTGAGGCAGAGGTCATTATCGATGGTCTTGGGTACACCGATAAAACGCACCGCACTGCCTACCTGTGCGCCGTAGCGGCTGAGCTTGGCGATGGTGTCCATCGAGTCGTTGCCGCCGATGTAGAACACCGCGCAGATGTCGTACTTGTCAAACAGGGTGAACAGCTTGACGTAGGGCGTGGAGTCCGCCTCCGGCTCGGGGAGCTTGTAGCGGCAGCTGCCCAGATAGCTGGACGGCGTGCGCTTGAGCAGCTCGATGCTGAGCCGGTCGTCCAGCAGGACGTTCAGCTCCACGAGTTCCTCTTTCAGCAGTCCCTCGATGCCGTACTTCATGCCGTAGACCTTGTCTGCGCCCAGACTGCAGGCGGCTTTATAGACGCCTGCGAGACTGGAATTGATGACGGCGGTAGGGCCGCCGCTCTGGCCGATGATGACATTCTTGGCCATGAGAACCTCCTTGTACCATTTACCGATAAATTGGACTTCCTGTGCGCCGCAGCACCGCTCCGCGCTGTCCCCGTTTCGTGGTCCGTACACCCTGCACAGTGTACGGACGGGGGAACAGCCAACAATCGATGACTGCAACTCGCACAAAAATTCTGGCAGGTCGTGCAAGCACTTCGAGAAATGTGTGCAAAAACCTGCTCTTCTTCTATTGTAACCGTTTTGCCTGTTGTATGCAAGTCCTAATTGGTTGCAGAGGCAAAAAAATTATGATAAAATAGGTGCTGCACAGCTCTGCCGGGCCGGAAAGCGGGGATAACCCGCCGACGCCCGGGCAGACTAAGAGCAGAACCAAACGAAAGCGGGAACACCTTTATGGGCATTTCACACGATTATCATAGCACGGGCCGGCGCCGCAGAGGCGGTCCCGGCGGAGTCATCCGGTTTGCGGGGGCCGTGGCCGGCATCCTGCTGGTGAGCTTCGCCATCACGGCCATCCTCGAGCATGGACAGGCACAGCCCGAAGAGCTGCCCACCGTGACGGCCAACGGCACGGCGCAGAATATTCTGGCCCCGCTGCCCATGCAGGGCGCGGCGGACAGCACCACGGACAGCGGCAGCGCAGGCACAGCGGCAGCGGACGGCACGCCCGCCGTGACCCTCGAGCAGTTCGGCCCGGCCCGTCAGACGGCGGGAGCCTACAGCGTCAAAGCCTACGACAGCAGCGTCATCCGCCAGCCTGCCAGCGGCCAGGTCGATTTGAGCTACTTTTCCGATGCCGCCTTCCTTGGCGACAGCCTGACGGTGGGCTTCTCCGACTATAAGATCAACCTCGGCGGTGCGCTCATCTGCGGCTACACCGGCGTTGGCCCGGATGCCATCGTCAACCGCAGCGCCGTCAAGAGCAGCGTGCGGGGCGAGGAAGTCGCGCTGGACGTGCTGGCCGCTGCTCAGCCCAAAAAACTGTATATCCTGCTGGGTACCAACACCCTGACCACCGTGGGCGCGGCAGACCGCTTCCTCGCTTACTACGGCCAGATGCTGGATGTGCTGCGCCAGACGCTGGGGGAGGACTGCGTCATCTATGTTGAGTCCATCCCGCCCGTCCGCCCCGAGGCCGCAGCGGAAAAGCCGGGCCTTGCCTCGGACATCATCCGCTCGGTGAACGAGCAGCTGGCCCTGCTGGCCGCAGATAAGGGCTGTGTCTACCTCGATTTGTGGGAGACGCTGGCCGACGGCGAGGGCAACCTGAAAGAGGTGCTGGCTGCGCCGGACGGCGTCCACTTCTCAGCGGGCAACGGCTACGGTGCCTGGGTGACCTATCTGCGCAACCATGCAAAATATTCTGCTGATAATGCCTGGACGCCCGGCAGTGCCTATGCAGGCTGAAAGACAAAAGAAAGCTTACAAAGAGCCGCGCCCTGAGGGAAATACCCCCTCTGGACGCGGCTTTTCTTCGTTAAAATGTCCTGTTTCACAGTGCAATTTCCGTCGAATCTCCGAAATATCGTCAAATACTTGACAAAATTTAGGGGGGGGGGGTATCATAAAAATCAGCAAGACCCCCGAACGACAAACGAAAAAGTGGGAGGAAATTGACGATGAGATGGATGAAACGATTGGTCGCCGGCGTTCTGGCGGCAGGTATGGCGCTTGCTCTCCTGACTGCTTGCGGCAGCAGCAAGAATGACGGCGTTGCACCGCCGGTGCCGATTACTCCGCCGAAGACAGAGGCTCCCAATGAGACCATTACCGGCCACAATGTGGGAGGCCAGTATCGGTATCTCCAATACCGTGTGGTTGGCACATCCGGTATGGGCGAGCTGAAATATGTGGTAACAAACGGCAGTGATGGCAGCACTTATGTTGGAAACGATGATAAGGGCGTGATTATTTCTCGTTGGAGTAGGGAGACGGATTACAGAGTAGATAATACGGCGAAGAAGATCGAGAGCTCTGACCCCTCTGCGAGAACACTCGACGAGTCAGCACTCCACTTTTTTTCTTATAATAATGGTGATTTTCCGATTTCAACGGAATTCAAGTGCTACAGTGTTAAGTACAACGGAAAAGAATACCTGGCAGAAGAAGGCAGAATTGTGAATGGTTACAAATATATCTTCTACTACGAATCTGCGGCATCTACGGCACCGGCCTATATGATGATGGAGGAACCCGATGGGAGTGAGTCGGGTATGATCAAGATCGAGGGCTGGGTCGTCGGCAACGACATGGATTCCGTGATCCCGGAGCAGTATAGAACGCCGAAGCCTGTTTATAGCAAGTTGCGCTACTCCAGCTACGACGGGTATAGTGCTTAAATTATCGTTGTGTATTCAGAACGCAGGCTGCGATAAATGATCTCTGCGCCCCGGGGCCGGATATGGCTCCGGGGTTATTTGGTGCCTTCGGCGCAAAAACGACCCCGCCCCCTGCGGATGCAGAGAGCGGGGTCGTTGGTTTTTATGGAGAAGGGCAGAGGGACGAATTACTTCATCTTGCTCTTGGCCTTCATGCGCTGCTCGTGGTTGAGGATCTGCTTGCGGATGCGCAGGTTCTCGGGAGTGACCTCCAGCAGCTCGTCCTGAGCCAGGAATTCGAGGCAGCCCTCGAGGCTCAGCTTGCTGATGGGGATGAGGCGCAGAGCATCGTCAGAGCCGGAAGCACGGGTATTGGTCAGGTGCTTGGTCTTGCAGACGTTGACATCGACGTCCTCGCCGGAAGCGGTGTAGCCGATGACCATGCCCTCGTAGACCTTCTCGCCGGCGCCCACCAGCAGAGTGCCGCGCTGCTGCGCGTTGAACAGGCCGTAGGTGACGGCCTCGCCGGTCTCAAAGCTGACCAGAGAACCGGTGGAGCGGTTGGCGATCATGCCAGCCCAGACGTCATAGCCGTCGAAGATCTGGTTGATGATGCCCTCGCCGTGGGTATCGGTCAGGAACTGGTTGCGGTAGCCGAACAGGCCGCGGCTGGGCATACGGAACTCCAGACGCACACGGTCGGAACCCAGAGACTCCATCTGCTGCAGGATGGCCTTGCGCTGGCCCAGACCGGTCATGACAGCACCCTGATACTGATTGGGAACGTCGATGACGACGTGCTCCATAGGCTCGTAGGTCTTGCCGTCGATGACCTTGGTCAGAACGTGCGGGGGAGAGACCTGCAGCTCATAGCCTTCGCGGCGCATGGTCTCGATGAGGATGGACAGATGCATCTCACCACGGCCCATGACACGGAAGGAATCGGTGGTGGCGGAATCCTCCACCTTCAGAGCGACGTCCTTCAGCAGCTCTTTCTGCAGACGGTCACGGATCTGGCGGCTGGTGACATACTTGCCCTCACGGCCGGCCAGCGGGCTGTCATTAACAGAGAAGGTCATCTCGACGGTGGGGTCGTTGATCTTCACGAAGGGCAGCGGCTCGATATTGGAGGGGCTGCACAGGGTGTTGCCGATGGTGACATCGGGCAGACCGGAGAAAGCCACGATGTCGCCTGCGGTGATGTTGTCGCAGGGCTGACGGCCATTGGCCTGGAAGTCATACAGCTTGGTCAGACGGCCGCGCATCTTGAGGTCGGGGTTGTGCCAGTCGCACACGACCACTTCCTCGCCCACCTTGGCGACGCCGTTCTGGATGCGGCCGATGCCGATGCGGCCAACGAACTCGTTGTAGTCCACAGAGGACACCAGCATCTGGAAGGGAGCCTCGGGGTCGCCCTCGGGCGGCTTGATGGTGCTCAGCAGGGTGTCGAACAGGGGGACCAGGTCGGTGCCGGGTACATCGGGGTCAAGGCTTGCAGTGCCGTCACGGCCGCAGCAGAACAGCATGGGGCAGTCCAGCTGCTCGTCGGTAGCGCCCAGGTCCATCAGCAGGTAGAGGACCTCGTCGATGACTTCCTTGATGCGGGCGTCGGGACGGTCGATCTTGTTGATGGCGACCACAAGGCTCAGATTCTGCTGCAGAGCCTTCTGCAGCACGAAACGGGTCTGGGGCATGCAGCCCTCAGCAGCGTCCACCAGCAGCAGAACGCCGTTGACCATCTTCAGCACGCGCTCGACCTCGCCGCCGAAGTCGGCGTGGCCCGGGGTATCGACGATATTGATCTTGACGCCCTTGTAGGTGCAGGAGCAGTTCTTGGCCAGAATGGTGATGCCGCGCTCACGCTCGATGTCACCGCTGTCCATGACACGCTCAGCCACAGCCTGATTGTCGCGGAAAGCGCCGCTCTGGCGCAGCAGGGCGTCCACCAGCGTGGTCTTGCCGTGGTCAACGTGAGCGATGATAGCGACATTGCGCAAATCGTTACGAACCATAAAATACAACCTCTCTATTTTGAATCTCAGTAGAAGTTACGTCATACGATTTAAGTTTATATCATCCGGGGGTGGTTTGTCAAGATTGTATAAAAAATTTTTTGATGGATTCGGCGTTTTGCCTGAGAATCGGCCATCGATTTGGGCGGCATTACAGCGCGAAACGTGATATACTTAATGTACTAAAGTTGGATGATCCCGTTGGAGGTGTGTCTATGAAACTGACGTTTTTGGGTGCCAACCACGAAGTGACCGGCAGCTGTACCCTCTTGGAAGCGGCGGGACAGCGCTACCTCATCGACTGTGGTATGGAACAGGGCAAGGATGTCTATGAGAACCAGCCCATCCCCGTTGCGCCGGGCGAGATCGACGGCGTGCTGGCCACCCATGCCCATATCGACCACACGGGCCTTCTGCCTCTTCTGGTGCGCAACGGCTTCCGGGGCAGGATCTACGCCACCAGGCCCACGGCAGAACTGTGCAGCATCATGCTGCGCGACTCGGCGCACATTCAGGAATTCGAAGCCGAGTGGAAGAACCGCAAGGGCCAGCGCTCCGGTGCAGAGCCTGTGGAACCCATGTACACCATTCAGGACGCCGAGGCAGCCATCGCGCTGTTCCGGGGCTATGATTACAATAAAGAGATCGAGCTTGCGCCCGGCATCGTCATCCGCTTTGTGGATGTGGGCCATCTGCTGGGCTCGTCCAGCATCGAGATATGGGTGACGGAGAACGGTGCGACCACAAAGCTGGTCTTCTCCGGCGACATCGGCAACCTCGACCAGCCTATCATCAAAGATCCCACGTATCTGAAGGACGCGGATTATGTCTTTATGGAGTCCACCTACGGTGACCGCAGCCACGGCCCGCGGCCCGACTATGTGGCAGAGCTGGCGAAGATCCTGCAGCGCACCTTCGACCGCGGCGGCAATGTGGTCATCCCGAGCTTTGCAGTGGGCCGCACCCAGGAACTGCTCTACTTCATCCGCGAGATAAAGGAAAAAAATCTGATCACCGGCCACGGCTGCTTCCCGGTGTACATCGACAGTCCGCTGGCTATCGAGGCCACCCGAATCTTCAAGGACACCGACTCCTCCTGCTTTGATGAAGAGACCAACGCCCTGCTGGCAAAGGGCATCGACCCCATCCAGTTCCCGGGCCTGAAGGTCAGCGTCACCAGCGATGAGTCCCGTGCCATCAACACCGACCCCGTGCCGAAGGTCATCATCTCGGCCAGCGGTATGTGTGAAGCGGGCCGTATCCGCCACCACCTCAAGCACAACCTCTGGAGGAAGGAATGCACCATCCTCTTTGTGGGCTATCAGGCCGTGAACACGCTGGGCCGCTCTCTGCTGGAGGGTGCGGACAACGTGAAGCTCTTCGGCGAATCCATCGAGGTGCAGGCGGAGATCTGCCAGCTCACCGGCCTTTCGGGCCACGCCGACAGGGAGGGCCTGCTGAAGTGGGTCAACTCCTTTGAGCCGAAGCCCAAGCGGGTGTTCATCATCCACGGCGAGGATGAAGTGGAGAACATCTTTGCCCAGACCCTCACGGAGCAGGGCTTCAACGCCTGCGCACCTTATAATGGTGAGCAGTGGGCCATCGGTGCCGAGGGCGCGGTCTGCCTGAAGGAAGGCACCCGTATCCGCATCGAGCACCACATCAGCGAGGGTGCAGCCCGTGCGGCTACCGTCTTCCAGCGCCTGCTCAATGCCGGCAAGCGCCTGCTGCGGGTCATCGAGCACAACGAGGGCGGTGCCAACAAGGACCTCGCCAAGTTCGCTGACCAGATCAACGCTCTCTGCGACAAGTGGGACAGATGAGGCAAACATCCCGGCGGCATAGCAGCTCCGAAAATATCGTTCTGAAATAAAATGATGGAAAACCGACTCGAGTTCGTGTGTCCTCACACGGCTTGGGTCGGTTCTTTTTTGCGTCCAAAAGAGGAAAACACAGTTTTCTGTGCGCTTTTGCAAAAGTTTCCGACTATTTCATGAGAATCGTTGACTTTGAACATTTGAAATGCTACCATATGGCACAAGAAAAGGCGAGGATGACGAAATAAAGTTGTTTCATGGGCGCAGAGGCCGGCATCTGTGCTGGAAACGGCTCGAAGTTTTTGCCTGCGTGCGGATGGTATCGGCAGAAGCCTCCGCACAGGAAATGACTGCATTGCATCATTCGATCAAAAAGTCAACAAAAAGAAAGGTCGTGGTCTCTATCGCAATCAAGGAATATTCCATGTCCCGGGACTCCACCCGGCAGCTCTCACCCAGCTTCAAGGTGCGGGAGTTTGCCTGCAAGGGCAGCGATGTCGTCCTCCTCGACGACGAGCTGGTAGTGCTGCTGCAGTGCATCCGGGAGCACTTCGGCAAGCCGGTACATATCACCAGCGGATACCGCACCGCTGCCCACAACGCTGCCGTGGGCGGCAGCAAGTCGAGCCAGCACCTTCTGGGCCGGGCGGCGGATTTCCACGTCGAGGGTGTGCCGGTGGCTGCCGTCGCCGCCTACGCCGAGACTCTGCTGCCCTCCCGGGGCGGAATTGGACGGTATCCAAAGGACGCCGCCCACCCGAAGCGCAGCACCGGCTGGGTGCATATCGATACCCGGGCGGGCAAGAGCCGGTGGAAGATGTGAAAAGACTCTGAAACTGTTATTGCGATTACAGTATGAAAGCGGCCCTCTCCCGGAAAAGGGAAGAGGGCCGCTTTCCTGCAGCAACGCCCCCGCTGATGGAAACACCGGCGGGGGCGTCAGGTTTATGAATCGGCGCGCAGGAGGTCGGCGGGTCGGATGTGCAGGATGTCGCAGAGTGCAAAGAGATTATCTGTTTTGGGCATCCCGGCGCCTCGCTCATAATAGCCGATCGTGCCGATGGTGACACCAAGCTTCTCCGCAAGCTCCAGCTGCGTCAGCCCGGCGGCCTGCCGTGCCTCGCGGATGATACGGGCAGATTCGGGGTGGCTGCGGGTGGGCATAAAGAATCACCTCTTTTGCTTATTGTGTCTTGATAATACCACATAAAATCTAAAAAGCAAGAAAAAATATCTTGGGAGGATTCGAGAAGATGCTGATATCTAAGCGCCCTAAAAAGACACAAACGACCCGCCGAAGAATGCGGGAGGGAGCAGGAAAGGCTCACACCCGAGCCAGAAGCTCTGCGGGTGTAAATGCCATAACGCTGCTTTTGGTGAAGTCCCGGACATTGCGGGTAATGATGTAGTTGGCATGGATCCGCTCAGCGGTGACGCTCTGAACTGCATCTTCAAAATCAGCCCAATGCAGCGCAGCCGCCTTAGACACGTCAGCAGAAGTGAGGTCTGCAAATTCGAAGATCAAGCCGAGCCGCTGGAGAACATCTTCGATTTTCTCCGGAGTAAGCTGTTTACGCATGATGTAGACCAAATTCGCAAACGTCAGTGCAGAGATATACCCCTTTGCCTGCTCAGTTTCGCAGAGCTTCCAGACAAGAGAGGATTCTTTGACGAACTCGGGACGGTTCAGCAGAACATCCAGAATGATATTTGCGTCAATCAGCAACACCATACTTTTCTGCCAGCCTTTCCGATTTTGCTTCGTCAAGCTCAATATCGCCGTGCAGGATGCCGGTCAAAGAGTCCGTCAGATAAGACACCGCAGCCCCCTTCGGGATGAAACGCCCAACTTCGCGCCCGTTTTTCGTGACGATGATTTCCTGACCGTTCAGAACCAGATTCAGGTAGCGTCCAAAATTATTCTGCATTTCCGTTGCAGTAGCAGTTGCAGCAACCATAAAGGCACCTCCTTGTTTTAGCTATTTTTAGTATACTCCATAATAGCTAAAATATCAAGAGAACGTGCAAAAAAGCAGGGAAGAGAGCGGCGGTTCGAATGAACAAAAAATAGAAGTGCAACCAGAACATAAGAAAACCGCCTGGATCCTGACGGATCTAGGCGGTTTTTGGTGGAGCGGGCAATGGGAATCGAACCCACCTCCTCAGCTTGGAAGGCTGATATACTAGCCGATGTACGATGCCCGCATATTCTGTTTTGCCGGGATGCAAGCAGTATTATAGCATGATTCGCGGCAAATGTCCAGCATTTTTTGCCCAAAGTGCAGAAGGAGAAGAAACCTTTGCCGCTGAGCTGGCGTTTGCCTGTTTACTTTGGAGCAGTTTTATTGTAAAATAGACAGGAGATAAAACCGGCGGCGCACAGCGCGGCCAAATCTGATACAGGTGGTGTATGTTATTATGGCATTGAAATATCAGCGTATCCTTCTGAAGATCAGCGGCGAGGCCCTCGGCGGCGAAAAGGGGACCGGTTTCGACGAGCCGACCATGGACGCGATCTGCGGTGGCGTAAAGAAGGCCCATGAGCTGGGCGTTCAGATCGGCATCGTCGTAGGCGGCGGCAACTTCTGGCGCGGCCGTTCCAGCGGCAGGATGGAGCGTACGCTGGCCGACAAGATCGGTATGCTGGCAACGGTGATGAACGCTCTGGCTGTCTCCGACAAGCTGGAGCAGCTGGGTGTGCCGACCGAGGTGTTCACCTCCATCACCATGCCGCAGGTGGCCCCGGCCTTCACCCGCAAGGACGCTCTCCGCGCAATGGACGAGGGCAAGATCGCCATCTTCGGCGGCGGTACGGGCAACCCCTTCTTCTCCACCGACACGACCACTGCCCTGCGCGCCGTTGAGGTGAGCGCAGACATCATGTTCAAGGCCACGATGGTGGACGGCGTCTATGACAAGGACCCCCACAAGTACCCCGACGCTAAGAAGTACGAGACCCTTACCTTTACCAAGGTGCTGGAAGACCGTCTGGCTGTTATGGACGGCACTGCCGCCACCCTCTGCCGGGACAACAAGCTCCCCATCCTCGTGTTCGATCTGGCCGATCCCGACAACATCGCCCGCGCTGTGCAGGGTGAGAATGTGGGTACACTGGTCTACGAGGGCTGAGCATACCGCCCCGCTTCCGACAATAGAATATCCCAGACGCCTTTTCGCGGCTGGTGAGAATTGATAACAAACAGGAGACAAGGACAATGAGCAGCAACACCAAGGCATTCGAAGACAAGATGAAGAGCGCAGTCGAGCATCTGGAGCGCGAGCTGAAGACCGTGCGCGCAGGCCGCGCCAACCCCGGCGTTCTGGACAAGGTGACCGTGGATTACTACGGTTCTCCCACGCCCATCCAGCAGGTGGCTTCTGTGGCTGTCAGCGAGGCCCGCACCCTGACCATCACCCCGTGGGACCGCACCCTGCTGCGCGCCATCAGCAAGGCGATCCTGGCCAGCGATGTGGGCATCAACCCCATTGATGACGGCCAGACCATCCGTCTGAACTTCCCGGCTCCCACCGAGGAGCGCCGCAAGCAGCTGGCCAAGGAAGTCTCCAAGATGGGCGAGGAGGCAAAGGTCGCCGTCCGCAACGTCCGCCGTGACGCCATGGATAAGGCCAAGGCCATGAAGAAGGCCGGTGAGCTGACCGAGGACACCCAGAAGACCATGGAAGAGGATGTCCAGAAGCTGACCGACAAGTATGTGAAGAACATCGACGCTGCCGTGGAAGAGAAGCAGAAGGAGATCATGTCCGTCTGATTCCGACTGCAGGCAAAGCAGGGAGGTGCCGTGCGCTGAAAGAAGGTGCGCGGCACTTTTTGCCAGACGAGACGTAGAGGAAGAAGAGCATGGAGCATTCAAAGGATTTTGCGAAGGGACTGTCCATCGGCATCATCATGGACGGCAACGGCCGCTGGGCCAAGAGCCGCGGCCTGCCCCGCACCGCCGGCCACAAAAAGGGCGCACAGGTCTTTCAGGACATTGCGGACTACTGCGATGAACTGGGCGTAGAGTCGGTGTATTTTTACGCATTCTCGACCGAAAACTGGAAGCGTCCCGCCGAGGAGGTAGGCGCGATCATGCGGCTGTTCGGCGAATACCTCATCAAGGGCTTCGACTACGAGAACCGGAACGTCCGCATCTGCTTCATGGGCGACCGCACGGTGCTGGAGCCCAAGCTGCAGGAGCTGATGAACAAGCTGGAGCGGGACTCTGCCTGCAAGACCGGCCTGACCATCAACATCGCCATCAACTACGGCGGACGGCCTGAGATCGTCCGGGCGGCCCAGAGCCTCGCGGCCAAGGCGGCTGCGGGCGAGCTGAAGCCCGAGGACATCACGGAAGAGGCTCTTTCGGCCCAGATGTACACCGCCGGCCAGAAAGACCCCGACTTCATCCTCCGCCCCAGCGGAGAGAAGCGGCTCTCCAACTTCATGCTCTGGCAGGCGGCCTACTCCGAACTGGTGGAAATGGACGTTCTGTGGCCTGATTTCACCCGTGATGACCTCGATGCCGCCATCATGGAGTTCAACCGGCGCTCCCGCCGCTTCGGCGGACTCTGAGAGCAGCAACTGATACGCAAGATGCCGCGCAGCGTGCGCGGCCCCCGGAGAGCGCCCGGTATTTCCTCGGGCGCTGACGCTGCAGACCCTGCCAGAGCAGGGGAGCGGCTCCCGGACGAAACAAAGGAGAACATGAAACTATGAAAACACGAATCATCACAGCCGTGGTGGGCCTGATCGTTCTGGCAGGCGTCCTGTTCACCTTCGATACGCTGGTGTTCAATCTGGTCATCGCGGCCATCACCCTCATCGCCCTGCATGAAATTTACTCTGCGCTGGGTTTTGAAAAGCAGGACTGGCCGCTGCTGGCTGTTCTGGTGCCCTACACACTGCTCATCATGCTGTCGAGCTACAGCGTCTGCCGGGCGATGGTGATGCCCGCTTCCTTCCTCGTGGTGCTGTTCTATGCCATCTACCTTGTAGTGCGCAACGGCGTTATCAGCTACCAGAAAGCCAGCGGCCTCGCCATGTTTTCGGGCATTGTGATCTTCTGCTTCTACTCGTTCATCCGGCTCAAGGAGATGCTGCCGGTGGAGGAGTATGGCTACGACGCCATCTTCTTCATCCTGCTCATCCTCTGCTTCGCCTGGGGCGGCGATACCTGCGCCTACTTCGCGGGCCGCGCCTTTGGCAAGCATAAGCTCTGCCCGGTGGTCAGCCCCAAAAAGACGGTGGAGGGTGCTGTTGGCGGCGTGCTGGGTACGATGGTGTTCGGTGTGCTGATCACGGTCATCTACTCCATCGCAGCAGACCGGATGGAAGAGTTCACCCGCTCCAACATTGGCGTATCCATGTATGTTATCATTGCGCTGCTGGCCTGTGTGGCTGCGGTGCTGGGCATCTACGGCGACCTGTTCGCCAGCGTGGTCAAGCGCCAGTGCGGCATCAAGGATTACGGCACCATCTTCCCGGGGCATGGCGGCATCCTTGACCGCTTCGACAGCGTGATGTTCATCGCGCCCTTCGTCACCATGGTGGTCATTGCAGCATTCTACAATTAAAATCAGCAGGAGATAGATTCTTTATGGCTAAGAAAATCACGCTGCTGGGCTCTACCGGCTCCATCGGCACCCAGAGTCTCGATGTCATCCGCGCTCAGGGGTATGAGGTGTTCGGCCTGTCGGCTCACAGCCAGACGGATAAAATTTTGCAGCAGATAGAAGAATTCCACCCGAAATACGTCTGTATGACCAGTGAGGCCGGTGCCGAAAAGCTTTCGGCTGCGCTGGCAGGCCGCGCCGATGCACCCAGGCTCCTGACTGGCCCGGAGGGCCTGAAGGCCCTCGCCGCGATGGACGGCCCGGACGTGGTGCTGAACAGCGTGGTGGGCATCGCGGGCCTCGGAGCAAGCCTTGCCGCCATCGAGAGCGGCCATGACCTGGCCCTCGCCAACAAGGAAAGCCTCGTCACCGGAGGCCATCTTGTCACTCAGGCCGTGGCGAAGCACGGCGTCAAGCTGCTGCCCGTGGACAGTGAGCACTCGGCCATCTTCCAGTGCCTGCAGGATAAGGAGAGCGCCAAGAGCCTGACCAAGATCCTGCTGACGGCCTCCGGCGGCCCTTTCTTCGGCATGAAGACCGAAGAGCTGCGGGGCAAGACCAAGGCCGATGCCCTCAAGCATCCCAACTGGAACATGGGAGCAAAGATCACCATCGACAGCGCCACCCTGATGAATAAGGGCCTCGAGCTCATCGAGGCTGTGTGGCTGTTCGGTCTGCCTCCGGAGAAGATCCAGATCGTCGTCCAGCGCCAGAGCATCGTCCACTCGGCGGTGCAGTACAGCGACAACTCCATCATCGCCCAGCTGGGTGTGCCGGATATGCGCATCCCCATCCAGTATGCGCTGACCTATCCGGCCCGTGTGCCGGGCGTCGTGCCGGAGTTGGACTTCACCACCCTCAAGCTGCTGACCTTCGATGTGGCCGACGAGGAGACGTTCCGCTGCCTCGCCGCCTGCAAGAAGGCCATCCGGAAGGGCGGTCTCGGCCCCTGCGCCGCCAACGGTGCCAACGAGGAGGCCGTCAAGCTCTTCCTCGAGGATAAGATCGGCTTCCTCGACATCGGCCGTCTGGTGGAGGCTGTCGTGGACAGCGACAGCTTCGGCGGCGACTACAGCCTCGCGGATGTGTATGAGTGTGACCGTATGGCCCGTGCATTCGTGAGAGCACATCTGTAATATAGGAGAAATAATGTCAGTTTTCATCACCTTTGCAGCCGCGCTGCTCATCTTCGGCGCAGTCATCGCCATCCACGAGTTCGGCCATTTTGCAGTGGCAAAGCTCTGCGGGGTCCAGGTCAACGAGTTTTCCATTGGCATGGGTCCGACCCTCATCAAGACCTACCGCAAAGGCACGCAGTATACCCTGCGGCTCCTGCCCGTAGGCGGCTTTGTGGCGCTGGAAGGGGAGGAAAGCCCCGAGAGCGAGCAGGCCGAGGGTGGAAGCGGGGACGATGACGGCCCGGACATCCCGCCGGAGGTGCTGGCGCAGCGGACAGGCAAGCCGCTGAACGAGGCGGCTGTCTGGCAGCGGATGCTGGTGATGGCGGCAGGCGCGGTGATGAACTTCGTGCTGGGTTTCGTGGTGCTGCTGCTCCTCATCTCGCTGCGCAGTGAGCCCATCACCAGCAAGGTCATCTATGCCGTGGAGGACAACGCCCTCTGCGGCCAGACCGGCCTGCAGGCCGGCGACGAGATCCTGGCCGTCAACGGGCGGCACTGCTTCGTGGCCAACGATATGCTCTACGAGCTCATGCGCACCGAGAGCTACCGCGCAGACTTCACCGTCCGCCGGGAAGGCAGGCTCGTGGAGCTGCCGGACGTCCGGTTCGACACCTGGCAGGATGAGCAGGGCCAGACCCACATGACACTGGGCTTTACAGTCTACGGCCTCAAAAAAACACCGCTGAACGTCCTGAAAGAGTCGGCCAACAGCGTTATCTACTATGGACGCATCATCTATACCTCGCTGGCCGACCTTCTGCGGGGCCGCGAGAGCATCAACGACCTGTCCGGCCCGGTGGGCATCGTGACCGCCATCGGTCAGGCTGCAAGCTACGGCTGGGAGGATGTGGCTGAGCTGCTGGTGCTCATCACCATCAACCTTGGCGTATTCAATCTGCTGCCGTTCCCGGCGCTGGACGGCGGAAAGATCGTCTTCCTGCTCATCGAGGCAGTCACCGGCCATGCAGTGCCGGAAAAGATCCAGAGCAGTCTGACCGTCGCAGCCTTTGCGCTGCTGTTCGGCCTGATGCTCTTTGCAACGTACAATGACATCGTCCGGCTCGTGACCGGAGCAGTTTGAAAGAGGTAAAACCATGCGGCAGCTGAAACGTGAAGTGAAGATCGGCAATGTGACCATCGGCGGCAAGAATCCCATTGCCGTACAGACCATGCTGAACGTCCCGGTGGAGGACATCGAGGGCAATGTGGCGCAGGCAAAGCGCTGTGAAGCGGCAGGCTGTCAGATCTTGCGCGTGACCTGTCCCAGCGCGGCAGACGCCAAGTGCATCGAGGCTGTCAAGAACGCTGTGAATATCCCCATCGTGGCGGACATCCACTTCGACTACAAGGCTGCCATTGCCTGCGCCGATGTGGGCGTGGATAAGATCCGCATCAACCCGGGCAACATCGGCGACGATGACCGCGTGAAGGCGGTCGTGGATGCCTGCCAGCAGAAAAATATCCCCATCCGCATCGGCGTCAACGGCGGCAGTCTGGAAAAGCACATCCTCGCCAAGTACGGCGCACCTGTGCCGGAAGCGATGGTGGAGAGCGCTCTGTACCATGTCCACCTGCTGGAAAAGTTCGACTTCAACAACATTGTCATCTCCATCAAGAACTCCAACGTCCCCCGCATGATGGAGGCATACCGCCAGCTCAGCGCTGTGACCGACTACCCGCTCCATGTGGGCGTCACTGAGGCCGGCACTTACCAGATGGGCCTGCTCAAGAGCGGCATGGGCATCGGCGGGATGCTGCTGGAAGGCATCGGCGACACCATCCGTGTCTCGCTGGCCGCTGACCCTGAGAAGGAAGTGGAAGCAGGCTACAATATCCTGCGCGCTGTCGGCTTCCCGGTGGCCGGCCCGGAGGTCATCACCTGCCCGACCTGCGGCCGCACCCAGTACCCCTGCACCGAGATCGCAAATGAGGTGGAGCGGCGGCTTCAGGGCTGCAAAAAGTCCATCAAGGTGGCTGTCATGGGCTGTGTCGTCAACGGCCCCGGCGAGGCCCGTGAGGCTGACATCGGCATTGCCGGCGGCAAGGGCGAGGCAGTGCTGTTCGTCCACGGCGAACCCGTCAGGAAGCTGACGGGGGATAATATCCTCGACCAGTTCATGGAGGAGATCAATAAGCTGTGATTTTACAGAATAAGCTTGGTCTGACGAGTGAAGCTGAGCTTGCTCGGGCAGAAGAAAAACTCAGCAAGACCCGGGCGCTTGAGCTCTATGACACCGGCCTGTTGGATACCTTCGAGGTAGGCACCTTCAAAGGGCTTGCGGCCATCCATAAATGCCTGTTCGGTGATGTCTACGAGTTCGCTGGACAGATGCGGACAGTGAACATTGCAAAAGGAAATTTCCGCTTTGCACCGGTGATGTATCTGCGTCCGGCACTGGAAAGCATCGACGCTATGCCGCAGTCTTCTTTCGATGAGATCATCGAGAAGTATGTGGAGATGAATGTGGCGCATCCGTTTCGGGAGGGCAATGGCCGAAGTACCCGAATCTGGCTGGATGCTATTTTGAAAAAAGAACTGCATCAGGTCATCGACTGGAGCAGGGTGGATAAAGAAGATTACCTTCTTGCAATGGAGCGCAGTCCGGTCAAGGATGTGGAGATAAAAGCGCTGCTGCACGCTGCTCTGACCGAAAAAATCAATGACCGCGAAGTCTATATGAAAGGCATCGACGCCAGTTACCACTACGAAGGCTATTATGTCTTTAAGACAGAAGATTTGACTTAAAAACGACCTGCTGCCACGCCCTTTTCCGGGGCGCGGCAGTTTGTGCTGTTATCTGATAGAAAAGGAGTACCACTGTGACACCACTTGTTTCCCAGCTATGGCCGCAGTTTATGGCGGACCCGGACTTTGCGGCCTGTTTTGGCCGCGTGGTCGTCGAGCACGCCCAGATGCTGCGGCAGGAGCGGCAGGTCATCTTTACGCTGCGCAGTTCTGCCCCGCTGGACAAGGGGCTGTGCGCCCGGCTGCTGGCCTCGCTGGCACCGGATTACGAGGGCTTCGAGCTCCGTATCAACAATCTTTTCGGCTATGCGACGCTGGATGAAGCCGGTCTGCGGGAGCTGATGGAGGAGATGAAGCGGGACGGTGTCCCCATCAACGGCTTCCTCGACCGCTGCCGCATCACCATCACCGGTCAGAACATCACCATCGGCGTCTGCCACGGCACGAAGTTTTTGCAGGAGATGCAGTTCGAGCGCCTGCTGGCGGAGCGCATCGCCGCCCACACCGGCGTAAAGCCCAAAGTGACGCTGGAAAGCAGCGTGGGCGAGGCCGAACAGCGCCAGATGGAAGAAAAGCTCGAGCGGAAAATTGCGCCGCCTGTCGTCAAGTTCGAGAAAAAGAACACTGCCCCCTCCATCAAGGTGGAAGGCCTCGACCTCACGGACAAGCCCGTCACCATCTTCCACGGCAAGATGTTCACCCCGAAAAACCTCACCCCCCTCAAGGATCTGGGCGGCGAGGGCGGCAAGTGCATGATCTGGGGCGACGTCTTCTTCACCGAGGTGAAGGGCAGCTTCCGCAAGATATACACCGTCTCCATCACCGATTACACCGGCTCCATCAATCTGAAGATCCGTGCGCAGGAAGGGGAGGACTGCTCCAAGTGGGAGTCCATCCCCAAGGGGACGACGGTCGTGGTGCGCGGCGACTGCTCCTACGATAAGTACGAGCACGACTATATCGTCTGGCCCTACGACGTCCTCTTTGTCGAGCGCAAAAAGCGGGAGGACAACGCCCCCGTCAAGCGGGTGGAGCTGCATCTGCATACCAAGCTGTCCAGCATGGACGCTTTCTGCGATCCCGGCGGCATCGTCAAGCTGGCCCACCGGATGGGCCACCCGGCCATTGCCATCACCGACCACGGCGTCTGTCAGGGCTACCCCGAAGCCATGCTGGCGGCGGACGCCATCCACAAGACAGACCCGGACTTCAAGCTCATCTACGGCTGCGAGGCCTACTTTGTCGATGACATGATACCCTGCGTCTACGGCGTGAAAGACGAGCCGCTGAACGGCGAGTTCTGCGTCTTCGACACTGAGACGACGGGCCTCGACCCCGGCGTGGAATATCTGACAGAGATCGGCGCGGTCATCGTGCGGAACGGGGAGGTGGTGGAAGAATTCGACACCTTCGTAAAACCCGGAAAGCCCATCACCTCCAAGATCACCGAGCTGACCGGCATCACCAACGAGATGGTGGCTGACGCCCCCGGCGAGGCCGAGGCGCTGAGAGCCTTCCTCGACTTTGTGGGTGGCCGCATCCTTGTGGCTCACAACGCCCACTCCTTCGACATCCGGTTCCTCCGCGCCGCCGCCAAGCGGAGCGGCATCGAGTTTGAGCCGACCTATATCGACACCCTGACCATGGCTCAGGCTATGTACCCCGGCCTCCACAACTACAAGCAGGGGACCATCAACAAGCATCTGGAGCTGCCCGCCTACGAGGCCCACCGCGCCTGCGAGGACTCTGCCGCACTGGGCCGCATCTTCTGCGTCATGCTGAAAGATCTGGAGGAAAAGCAGGTCACCGCCGTCAGCGGCATCAACACCGGCCTCGGCGGGAACCGCGAGGTACTGAAAAAGAAGTATTATCACCTCATCATCCTCGTGCGCAGCCAGATGGGCCTGAAAAACCTCTATAAGATCGTCAGCGAGGCCCATGTCAACTACTTCTTCAAGAAGCCCCGCGTCCCCCGCAGCCTTCTGAACAAGTATCGGGACGGCCTTATCCTCACTTCTGCCTGTGAAGCAGGAGAGCTTTACAGGGCGATCGTAGAGGGCCGCTCCTACGAAGAACTGAAGAAAATTGCATCGTACTACGATGTTTTGGAGGTCCAGCCCCTGGGCAACAACGCCTATATGGTGCGGGATGGCAAGGTGGAGAGCGAAGAGGTCATCAAGGACTTCAACCGCACCGTCATCAAGCTGGGCGAAGACCTGCACAAGCCCGTCATCGCCACCGGCGACGTCCATTTCACCGAGCCGGAGGACGCCATCTACCGCTCTGTCCTGCAGGCGGGCAACGGCTTCAAGGACGCGGACAACCAGCCGCCCCTGTTCTACCGCACCACCGAGGATATGCTGAACCAGTTCAGCTACCTGCCCAGGGAAAAGGCCTACGAGATCGTCGTGACCAATCCCCGCAAGATAGCGGCCAGCATCGATGGCAACGTCCGCGCCATCCCGCGCGGCACCTACCCGCCCAGCATCGAGGGCGCAGAACAGCAGCTCCGGGATGCGACCTGGGAACACGCCAAGCGGGACTATGGCGACCCTCTGCCCGAGATCGTGGAGAAGCGCCTGCAAAAAGAGCTGGACTCCATCTGCGGCCACGGCTACGCCGTCCTGTACGTCATCGCGGTCAAACTGGTGGCCTACTCCAACGCAGGCGGCTATCAGGTGGGCAGCCGTGGTTCGGTCGGCTCGTCGGCTGTGGCCCACTTCTCCGGAATCTCGGAGGTCAACAGTCTGCCGCCCCACTACCGCTGCCCCAAGTGCAAGTACAGCGAGTTCATCACCGATGGCAGCGTGGACGACGGCTTCGACCTGCCCGACAAGAACTGCCCCCACTGCGGCACCCGGATGCTGGTGGACGGCCACGACATCCCTTTCGAGACCTTCCTTGGTTTCTACGGAGACAAGGAGCCTGATATTGACCTGAACTTCTCGGGCGAATATCAGTCCAACGTCCACCGCTACACGGAAGAGCTGTTCGGCAAGGCCAACGTCTTCAAGGCCGGCACCGTCTCCGGTATTCAGGACAAGACGGCCTACGGTTACGTCAAAAAGTATCTGGACGATCGGGGGAGAACGGTCAACCATGCCGAGGAGAACCGTCTGACGCTGGGCTGTACCGGCGTCAAGCGTACCACCGGCCAGCATCCCGGCGGCATGGTCGTCGTGCCGGACACCTATGAGATCTACGATTTCTGCCCCATCCAGCACCCGGCGGACGATGTGGCGGGCGGCCTGCTCACCACCCACTTCGAGTTCAAGTACCTCCACGACACCCTGCTCAAGCTGGACGAGCTGGGCCACGATATGCCCACCTTCTACAAGTATTTCGAGGAGTACACCGGCATCCCCGTGGACAGCATCCCCATGAACGACCCCAAGGTCTACAGCCTGCTCACCAGCCCGGAAGAGCTGGGTGTGACGCCGGAGCAGATCGACAGCCAGACAGGCACTTTCGGCATCCCCGAGATGGGCACCAACTTCGTGCGCGGAATGCTGGTGGAGGCCCGTCCCAAGAATTTCTCCGAGCTGATCCAGATCTCGGGCCTGTCCCACGGCACCGACGTCTGGACCGGCAACGCCGACGAGCTTATCCGCAGCGGAACCTGCACCATCGCGGAGGTCATCGGCTGCCGTGACAGCATCATGCTCTACCTGCTGCGCAAGGGCCTCGAGCCCAAGATGGCCTTTGACATCATGGAGGCTGTCCGTAAGGGCAAGGTGGCCAAGGGCGGCTTTGCCCCCGGCTGGGAAGAGGCCATGCGGGAGCATGAGGTGCCGGACTGGTACATCGAGAGCTGCCGCAAGATAAAATATATGTTCCCGAAAGCCCATGCGGTGGCCTACCTGATGTCGGCCATCCGGCTCATGTGGTTCAAGCTCTACCATCCGCAGGCGTTCTATGCGGTGTACTTCACCGTCCGGGGCGATGACATCGACTATGAAGCCGCTGTGGGCGGTGCGGCGGTGGCCCGCGCCCACATGAACGAGGTGAAGCGCCGCCTCAAGGAAGAGAAGAACGCCAAGGATGAAGATGTGCTCGTCTCGCTCCAGCTGGTCAACGAGATGCTGGTGCGGGGCTACGAGTTCCTGCCCATCGAGCTGGGCAAGAGCCGGGGCTCCAAGTATGTGGTGGAGGACGGCAAGGTGCGCCTGCCCTTCTGCTCCCTGAAAGGTCTGGGCGGTGCTGCCGCCGATGCGCTGGAAAACGCCACCCTCCATGGGCAGGAGTACCTCTCCATCGAGGAGCTGCAGCAGGCCTCCGGCGTGGGCAGCAGCATCATCGACCGCCTGCGTCAGGTGGGCGCTCTGGGTGACCTGCCGGAAAGCAGCCAGGTGAGTTTTTTCTAAAAAAATGTTGACACCACATGCGACACCACATATAATAAAGATGGGGGAATCGGAATGTCAAAGTGGGAGAAGCTATTAGCAAGGATATGCTCTTTGAGCAAAGACCTCCGGTTTGATGAACTGCGCAGGGTATTGGAAAGCTATGGCTATGAGATGAGCGCACCCCGGAGCGGCAGCAGCCACTACACCTTCCGCAAGGCAGGCTGCTATCCCATTACGATCCCCAAACACGAACCCATCAAAAAAGTCTACGTTGAGATGGTGCGGCAGATCGTAGAGAGTGAGGCGAAAAACGATGAAAACGCTGAATGATTATCTTGCAATGTCCTACCGGCTGGAGATCGTGCGGGATGATGCGGAGGGCGGCTTTGTGGCCTCTTATCCGGACCTCCCGGGCTGCATCACCTGCGGCGAAACCGAAGAGGAAGCGGTAAAGAACGCATTGGACGCAAAAAAGGTCTGGCTGGAGGCCGCGCTGGAAGAGAACATCGAAATCCCTGCACCGGACAGTCTGGAGGCATACTCCGGGCAGTTCAAGCTGCGCCTGCCCCGCAGCCTGCACCGCTCGCTGGCAGAGCATTCGCAGCGGGAGGGTATCAGCATGAACCAGTATTGCGTGTATCTTCTGGCGAAAAACGATGCGCTCCATGCAGGATGAGCCGAGAGCAGTCAGGTGAGCTTTTTCTGACAAAACTGCATAGGGCCTTAGCACACACGGTCTGCCGTAAAAGGCGGGCCGTGTTTTTTTGGCAGGGGCAGGGTGTTTTTGCATTTCCGGCCCGACAAAAAGTAAACAAATAAAATGGCGAAACTTTGTAGATTATTGCTATTGAAAAATGTATAGGGGGGGGGGGTAAAATGGTGAAAAGACCTGTGCCGAGTTGGTGCAAAAAGCGGGAACGACACCCCGGGATGCCCGCCATGCGGAGGCGAACGAGGTATCCTTTTTGCTGCGGGACAGGCTTGGAATGTACAACAGGGAGGATTTTGTATGCAGCGAAAAGATTTAGCTCTGCGGGTGCTGTCTACGGCAGCCATCATGTCGATTGTTACGTCCATTGCAGCCCCGGCCTTTGCGGATATTTACTATATCGGCAACGGCAGCATTGACGTGGTGACCAAAGAGGATGCGGACGGCAAGAAGTATGTGGAGGTGAAACAGGGCGATAAGACCTACACCGACACCAGCGACGAGATCGTGATCAAGGACGGCACCGACGAAGATCATACCACCCTGAGGGAAGATACTCGAATTAAAGAAAAAAGAGCAGAGGTAGCAATCCCGGACAAGGAGCGCCCCGCCACGCAGGAGCTGGAAGCAGCCGGGTCTGCGGACGCTGCCGGGGAGAGCCAGCCTGACCCGGACGCGGCCTTTACCCTGAGCGAGGCAGAGGAGGACTCTGCCCAGACCCAGGAGGGCAAGGACACCACCGAGGAGAAGAAAGAGCCCGCCGAGGACTCCCCCAAGGAGGATGTGGTGTACGAGTACGCCCCGGCAGACCCGGAGCCGGAACAGCAGGCCACCAAGCCCGCTCTCAGCACCCCGGAAGAGCCTGAGGCAACGGCCCCGGAGGCCACTCAGGCCAACGCCCCTGCGGCTGCTCCCACCACCCCCACTGCCCCTGCGGCTGATCCTCCGGCAGAGGGCAGCGCCGATAACCCCACCACGAATGTCATCAAGGTCGTCAATAACTGGGTGGGCGAAGCGGCCAAGGAACTCAAGATCCGGCTCAGCAATGTGAATATTAAGGTGGAGAAGAAAGTTAATAAAGCTGCAATGGATGTCTCCGGCGACGGAAAGACAAAAGTTGAGCTGGACGGCCAGAATGTTTTGGATAGTTCTGGAACCGATTATCCGGCAAGCTATCAGGCAGGACTGCGCAAGCAGGGAGAGGGAACGCTGATCATCACAGACGAGACCGATGACAGGGGAAATGAGATCACCGCCACCAAATCAGGTACCTCCGGCAGCCTGACTGCAAAAGGTGCAGGTGGGAACGGAGCGGCAGGCATCGGGGGAAGTGCTGCCGAAGGCACAAAAAACATCACCATCGAGGGCTATGCAACGGTTCACGCAACAGGCAGCGGGAATGGCGCAGGCATTGGCGGCGGCGGCTACTATGGAGAGGAAAAACCTGGAGATGCAGAAAACATCATCATCCAGGGCTATGCGACCGTTGACGCAACAGGCGACGGGGGTGGCGCAGGCATTGGCGGCGGCTTTGCAGGAAATGCAAAAAACATCATCATCCGGGGGCATTCCAAGGTGAAGGCAACCGCCCGCGATGGCGCTGCCATCGGCGGCGGCAGTGCTGGGTGGGGCAGCTATTACGGTGGCTCGGCAAAGGGCATCGTGATCTGTGACCATGCAACGGTCGCTGCAAGGAGTGACACTGGCGATGGGGCCGCCATCGGCGCTGCCGGAGATAATGGCAAGGACACCGAAGCAGAGGTGACCATTGGTACGGCCGGGGCTACCGCAGAGCAGGAAGATGTCCATGTCACGGCAACCGGGTTCTGCGGCTCTGCCATTGGCAATGGCGCAAAAGATACCAAGGTCACCATTCAGGGCCATTCGACCATCTGGACGGCGAACATCAGAAATTCCACTGCGATCGGAAGTAAGGATGGAAATGTGGAGGTCAACATAAAGGACAATGTTACCATTGATACAGACAATGTTTCTGCAAATGCAGAGCCGGACAATGCAGGCTCCAGTATCGGCGGCGGGGATATTCGCGGAGATTCGAACAGAAAAGTTGTAGTGAACATTGACGGCGGAACAAATGGAAAAGTCAAGATCGGCGATTACGTTCAAATATTTGGAAAATATGGTGCGATTTCCGCCACCGAGGTCAACATCGGCAACAATGTGCTGCTTAAAATGAAACCATGGAAATCGCTGGATGATAAGTATATCAATGTGAAAGGTGCTGAGGCTGCGGTAGGCACAAGAAATAACCCCGCAGCCGGCGGCCTTGTAAACACCATTGGCGATAATACGGAGCTGTGGTACAGTGCGTATGGTAGACTGCAGAAGATCGTCCATGGCAAAAATGTTTGCACCAAAAAAGAGATCGGCCGCAAGGATGCCACCTGCACGGAAGATGGCTGGGTGAAGTACGGATGCACCTATGAGAGCGATAGGTATGCCACTGCCCCGGAGCATAACTACCAGTGGACGGAGACTATCCCCGCACTAGGCCACCACTGGAAGGATAACGGCGACGGCACCCACACCTGCACCAAGTGCGGTGCCACCGAAGCCCTGCCCTCCGACACCAACAGCGCCCTTGAGCTGCGGGTGGTGGACGCTGAGGGCATGAACCAGCCCTTTACCGTGAGCCAGAACGGTACCCTGCGTACCTACACCGGTGCCTACGACACGGCCACTCTTACCGGCGACCTGGACACCCTGCGTTACCTGCAGGAGCATGGCGCACAGACCATCCAGTTCGTCACCAATGGCCAGACCAGCAGCTTTGCCATCAGCGACCTGCTGGCACAGGGCAGCGGCAGTGAGGTGTTCTACCTCACCCACCGTGGGACCGAAGAGCCCACCCTGCTGCTGGTGGAGGCAGACGACAGCGACCTGGTGAAAGACTAACCATCCCCGGAGGCGGGGCTTCCGCATGACCCCGCCCCCCTCCATATTGCAAAAGCCCCCGGCACGTTCCGCATCGTGCCGGGGGCTTTTTTGGTTATAGAGATGACGCTTTCCCTCACCTCTAAGGCTCTCCCTCTGGGAGAGCTGGCGCGTGAGCGCCTGAGAGGGCAAGGATGCTGAGACAAAACAAAAACACAGCGATAAGATGACTCTA
>ERZ838225.415-NODE-415-length-60534-cov-102.115958_pt1 | contig 60534 bp, 60 predicted proteins | sample MGYA00519684_ERZ838225 | MGnify/ENA primary metagenome ERZ838225 (study PRJEB31850, sample SAMEA3708829) | human gut metagenome | biome: human gut; feature: human-associated habitat; material: faeces | place: China | collected 2014 ... | reverse complement strand
TGCTCTGCTCTGCTCTGCTCTGCTCTGCTCTGCTCTGCTCTGCTCTGCTCTGCTCAAAATTGTGTTGCCGATTTCTGCAAATGTCAAGAGTTTATCGCGGTAATACTCGTACTGCTTCTGCCGGGCTTCAATTTCAGCAGGCAAACCAATGTTCAGGTCAGAGCAGATTTTTTCAAAGTTATCCAGCACATTTACAATGCGGTTTTGGATTTCGATGGATGGCAACGGTACAAGAGTATCTTCAATTTGTGAAATCGTATAATGCGCAATTGTCGCATTATGTGTTATATTTTTTAAATACTTTCTGAATTCTGTAGATAAAAAATAGTGGTATAAAAATCGACTGTTAAATTTGTCGGATTTCTGAATACAAAGCAGGTCGGCGTCTTTTACATATATCGGGTCATTGGTAGGAACAATGTAGGGAATTCCAATACTTCCTCCACCCGTTATCAATATATCATCTTTCATTATCTTTCCAGATTTCTCGGAGAGTTTTTTATAAAGATCAAAAGAGATATATGCTTTTCCTCTTGAGTTTTCCACACCATTGAATTTAGAAATAACATCACTCGACCTATAAAACGGAACGCCCTCTGTCGTCCATTCATTTTTATGCACTCTTGCGGCCGTAAAAACTCTTGTAAGTTCGCCAATTTTCTTCTTCTGTGCCCTCACATCAAAAGTCAGAAGCTTGTCTCTATAATAGCTATACTGCGTTTTTCTGGCTGTAAGTTCTGCTGTAAGTTGCCTCTGCAATTCTACAACACTTTCAGTATAGCTATCCAACATACGGACAATTTCACTCTGAACTTCAATCGGTGGAACAGGAAGAACAAGTGCTTTTACAATATCTGCATTTAGATTTTGGACAGCGCCTCCAAAGGATGCTCGTTTTTTCATTTCCTGCTGTATCGCAGATGAACTCAAGAGATAATATAAGTAATCCGAAAGGAAAACATCCTTAAAATTCGATATTGAAAGCCAACCATCGTGTATACAGCCATCAATCGCCAAAATATAAGGTCTACCAAAGCTCATAGAATTGGATAATATAAAATCCCCTTTCTGAACATATCTTGACTTTTCTGCACCTTCTTTTGTGATTTTTTCTTCGGACTGTGTTATATACTTACTTCCGACAGGAACATCACCTATTTTTATCCAATTCACCCCATCAGAATCATTTGTAATATACTTTTTTATTGGCCGCGGTGATGCACCTCTCAAAACTGTTGCGATTTCACCCAGTTTCTTGTATTCCACACCATCCGGGCAAAGCTCCCGAATCAGCTCATCCAGCTTACTCATCCGCGTCCTCTACTTTCTTTGCAATATATGTATTATACAACACCATCACCGCATAATAATACATATCTTCCTGTGTTTCGATCAAATCTTCATCGAAAGCAAAATCTTCTTCTGATTCAGCAAATACCCGGCAACAGTCAATAACAACTCGCATTGTCCAGAATGTCATTATTTCTTCCAGGCATCCAGCCAAATTGCATTGCGACCAAACCATATCAATTGGTGGCTGCAGTAGCCATTTGGATTTTCCCAAATCTGCGGAGTGAAGGTAATCATACATATATCCGTATAGCGTTCCGTTATAGCTCGTGTCTTTTAATAATCGGAGTGAATCACCTTGATAAAAGTGTGTTCGCCTTATGTCCTCAAATATGTACGGATTTACGGTTTCAATTTTTTCATCCGAATAACGCTCCATCGCTCGATGAAAGTATTTAGCCCCATCATATAAAGTATCTCGTCCAAAACCGCACGCCTTAATATCATCTTTTAGTCGTTTTAATGCAGCACTCACCTGTTCTTTAGAAACCTCTATTAGCTGAAAATTGGCTTGCTTCAGAATTTCCTTTTGGACTTCCTCACTACATCTTAAAAACTTGGTCGTTATCGCTCTATAATGCTTTCTTTTGAGTTTCAAAGTCTTTGCTATCGCCGACAACGGCAAATACTCTATTTCATCTTCATTATCAATCAGAAAAACTCTTGCCGCCTCCGCGATAGCCTTTTCCTGCGCTTTTGCTTCCATTTGTTCACGTTCTTTTTCATGTGAACGCTCTAGCCTATAAATTTTGATAGTCAATACAGTTGTTACAACCAGTGAAGTTACATCCACTAGGAAACTCCAAATCTCAAGGCTCATCTTTACTCTAGGTTTTCCTCCAAATACCTGTCAAAATCGCTCTGGTACAGCCGATCCTGTACCACACGATACTTTTCAAACTCCGTTTCGGCGTGCATCTTTGCAAGCTGTGCCGAGATTTTGCCTGCGTCCTTCAGCACTTCCAGATCATCCGCCTGCAAATAGATGTCCAACCGCTTGGCCCAGTCCTCCATGGTCATGGGAATATGACGGCGGGCACGGTTCTCGGCAAGGTCGAGGTAAGCCGAAACAATCAGCTCCATGGACTTCATTTCATCTTCGGTCAGGTAGTTTTTCGCCACCGAAACATCGCTCTTTTTAATTTTGCCGTTGGGAGCGTCCTTCCATGTGTGAAGCCCCATGTGCGGCTTTTCGGCATCGGCACGCTCATAGATCAGTTCTGCCGCCGTATGGCGATGCACGGCATAGTGCATCTTGTTCTGTACCTTCGCAAAGAACTCTTTTGTGGTCAGCGCATTGCGGTCATAATCCAGCGATGTAGCGTAAATGTCAGTGAGTTTCTGATAGAAGTTGCGCTCCGAAATGCGAATCTCCCGGATGCGCTCCAACTGCTCTTCAAAGTATTTCTTGGTCAGGACTGTGCCGCCGTTTTTCAGGCGCTCCTCATCCATTGCCCACCCCTTGATGGTGTACTGCTCCACGATCTGATTTGCCCAGACACGGAACCGCACCGCCCGCTGGTTGTTCACCTTGAAGCCGACCGCAATAATCATTTGCAGATTATAGTGGTTCACGCTGCGAGTAACCTGTCGGCCACCCTCATTTTGAACTATTCGGAATTTCCGAATAGTTGCCGCTTCGTCCTGCTCATGGTCAGCATAAATCTTTTTGATATGCTCATTGATGGTCGGAAGCCCCACATCGTAAAGGGTCGCCATCATCTTTTGCGTCAGCCAGATGTTTTCATCCTCGTAGCGCATCTCAATGCTGTCCTTATCCTCGCCCGTAGAGGCAACAAAGGTCAGGTATTCCGCCGCAGAAGAACGTACCAATGCAGAATCTTTCTTTTCGCTTTCCATCTCAGCCCTCGATTTCTGCCACGATCTGGTCAATGGCGGCCCGCAGTTCGTTTTCTCGTGCTACGATTTGCGCAATTTCAGCGTTCAGCTTCACAATGTCAATCTTCTCGCGGGTATCCTTGGCTTCCACATAAGTGGAAACCGACAGGTTATAGTCATTTTCCTGCACCTCGGAATACTCCGCCAGATGGGAGAAGTGTGCTTCTTCTGCCCGCTGTGCAAAGGTGTCCACTATTTTGTTAATGTTCTCCGGGGTGAGTTTGTTGTTGTTCGTCACCTTGACGCACTCGGAAGAAGCATCAATGAACAGCACCTTATTGTCCGTTTTACCCTTTTTCAGCACCATGATGCAGGTGGCAATACTGGTACCAAAGAACAGGTTGCTCGGCAACTGGATGATGCAGTCAATGAAGTTGTTGTCCACCAGATATTTGCGGATTTTCTGCTCTGCGCCGCCACGGTACATGATGCCGGGAAAACAGACGATTGCAGCCGTACCGTTGGAAGCCAGCCATGCCAGCGAGTGCATGATAAAAGCCAAATCCGCTTTGCTTTTCGGAGCCAGAACACCAGCTGGGGCAAAGCGCGGGTCATTGATGAGCAGCGGATTCTCGTCACCGGCCCACTTGATGGAGTACGGCGGATTCGATACGATCAGCTCAAATGGTTCATCATCCCAGTGCTGCGGATTGGTCAGCGTGTCCTCACAGGCAATGTCGAATTTGTCAAATTCGATGTCGTGCAGGAACATATTGATGCGGCACAGGTTGTACGTTGTGATGTTGATTTCCTGCCCAAAGAAGCCATTGCGCACGGCATCCCATCCCAGCACCTTTTCTGCCTTCAGCAGCAGCGAACCAGAGCCGCAGGCCGGATCATAGACCTTGTTGATTTCCTTCTTGCCTACCGTACCCAGCCGGGTCAGCAGCTCCGAAACATCGGCAGGCGTAAAGAACTCGCCGCCGGACTTGCCCGCATTGCTGGCGTACATGGTCATCAGGTATTCATAGGCATCGCCAAAGGCATCAATGTCATGCTCTTTCACATCGCCAAGGTTCATATCTGCCACGCCGTTCAGCAGTTTCACGAGCTTCTCATTGCGCTTGGCAACAGTCGCCCCCAGCTTATTGCTGTTGACATCGTAATCATCGAACAACCCTGCAAACTGCCCCTCGGAGGAGCTGCCCTTTGCGGATTCTTCAATGTGCCGGAAGACTGTTTCCAGTGTTTCGTTGAGGTTTTCATCGCTGGCCGCTTTTGCTCGTACATTGCAGAACAACTCACTGGGCAGGATGAAGAACCCTTTTTCCTGTACCAGCCCTTCCCGCGCCTGCTCTGCCTCTGCATCAGACATATCTTCATAGCGGAAGTCCGGGTTGCCTGCATCAATTTCGCCCTGATTGATGTAGCTGGCAATGTTCTCCGAAATATAACGGTAGAACATCGTACCGAGAACGTAGCTTTTGAAATCCCATCCGTCCACTGCGCCGCGCAGATCATCCGCAATCGCCCAGATTGCACGGTGCAGTTCTTCGCGTTCCTGCTCTTTTTTGGTGTCTACCATTTTTATTTCCTCCATCAAATGCGGATTTCCGCATTGTTTTCTTTCATTTTAACATAGTAAATGTACCACTATTGGTACATTATGGTGTTTTTTCTGAAAAGGATATACTTTCCCTTTATACTATCCTAGTAAAGCGTACCACAGCTTTTCCGTGATTGCAAGCCGATAAATATTGCTATTGCATTTTTTGTCGAATTATCACTTATATGTACAGACCCCCGCCAACATCCGCTGGCGGGGGGCTGCTATGCTTACAGCTCTATGCTGTTCTGCCTGTTCTTCTTCTGGCTCTTATCTGCGGTCTGCTCCTGCCCCCTCATAAGCCCAATGACCTGCTGCATCTTTTCGGCACCGAAATAGTTCCATACTCGCCTGAAATCATGTTTCATCGCATAGAGCTGAGAGTTTTCAGCCTCCACCTCTTTCAGCCGCTGGCTTAGATGATGGGTAGCCTTCTTCTCGTCCTGATAGAAGTGCAGATACTTATCCCGCTCGTCCTTGACCTCCCAGTACTTCCGATGGAGGGCAAAGAGTACCTTCACCAACTTCTGGATCAGCGGCATGGCCTTCTTCTCACGATAGCTCTTGGCGGTCTCAAATGTGGCTGCTTCTGGCTCTGCTTCTGGTAGGTCAGCTCTGCTTTCTGTACCCGCTGTTCAGCGGCTTCTACGGCTGTCTGCGCTGTTTCCAGCTGTTCCTGCATCTCGGTCAGGTCGGTCTGGCGCTCCTGCTTGGCAGCTTCCAGAGCCGCTACTTCTTTACTACGCTCCCGCTTTTTGAAGTCCAGCACAGACAGGTGCTCTTCGTGGGTGCCTTTCTGTTCCCACTCGATGCCGTGCCGCTCCATCACGGCAGCAAGCCGTTCTTTCTCGGCGTTGATCCACTGGTTCAGCTCGGATTCTCGCTTGGAGCCGCCTGCAAAGCCCAAGGCCTTCAGAGCCTGCTTCAGGGAGACCTTGGTGTCCAGTCCTTTGCCCTTCCAGCCGGACACATACGGCACGAAGTCGATGTGCAGATGGGGCGTAGCTTCGTCCATGTGGAGGAAAGCCCCGAACACCCGCAGTGTCGGGTTCCGCTCTTGGAAGCCCTGCATATACTCGTCCAGCAGTTCCTTTGCCAGTGCGCCATTCTCGGTCAGGACACCCATATCATCTTTGTTGCCGATCTGGACGATCAACTCATGGAAGAGCTTTTCCTGCTTGCCTGTCCGCAGGTGCTCATAGTAGTCGTTGATACAGCGGTCCTTGCGCTTCTGCTTGGCGTTGTAGCGGTTCACTGCCTCGTCAAACAGTTCGTGGTACACCTTCTGAATCGGTTCATCCCGGTACATAACATTCAGGCTGCTGCGCTCCGGGTCTACGTTTTCAGCGGTGAAACTTCTCCGGTTCTGGTTGAGGGAGCCGGGATCCCGCATTGCGGAAATAGTTCTTTTCAATCGCACATCCTTTCTCTGTGGAAGTAACTGGTGCCGGACACGGCATAGGCTTTGTTACTTTCGTCGAAAGTAACGTAAAAGCACTTTTGACAGACGTTCCGTCCATCAAAAGATGCCTTTGCGCCTTGCCGGGGGCTTCTGTCTGCGGACGGGGTTTCGCTGCACCTCGCCGCTGCCCTGCCCAGCACCACCTTCCTGCTTATTGGCTATTCACAGGAGCGTGTCACGCTCCTGTCCTTTGCAAATAGAGGGAATCACCAGCGGAAGCTTTCTGGCACGCCTCGTCTGTCCAGATACTCCTGCCGAGCCTGCTCCCGCTGTTCCTCGGTGGGTGCTGTCTTGTACTGGGCATACAGCTCATGCCGCAGCATCGCATCCAGTTTTTGCTCCAAGCCCTGTTCAATAATCTCTTCGTACTCATTTTCGCCGCTCAAATGATAATGCAGCAAGGCGACGAAAAGCTCCTGCGAAATTTGCACGTTTTTCATCATTATCACCATCCCGTGTCGGTCGTGACGATTGTGACGGTATTTTACATAGTAGCAAAAATACCGTCACAACCGTCACGAATCGTCACGCCCCAGAATTTTCCAGCGTCAATTTGACCACTCTGCCCTCATGGGTGCGCCTGCTTTCGTACCGAATCCCATAGTCGTTGTAGAGCCTGTCGGCACTCACATTCAGCTTCCGGGTCAGGATGTTTGCCTGTATGCCTACACCCGACAGCCGTTCCAGCAGTTCCGTGGGTGTACCACTCCACTCCGGCTGTTCCGGGGTGAGCACCTTTGCCACCGCTTCCAGAAGCGGGTCGGGCGGCAGCTTCCACAGCTCTGTTTCGGCTCCTTGGAACTCCCACACGCAGCGTTCCCGGTTGAACTCCAATGTCAACTCCTGATCCGGCTGGTCACGTCCTACGATGTCTAGCAGAGCGGTGTTATCCGTGCGCCGCTTCTTCTGCATGATGAATGCGCCATCCGCTGCACCCAACAGACCGTTGGTGCCGGAGATCATATCAAAGCTATCCTCGGCTTCCATCTTCCGGGTGTGATGAACCACCAGCAGGCAGATGCCGTACCTGTCGCTGAAAGTTTTCAGTTTGGTCACGATCTCGTAGTCGCTGGCGTAGCTGTATCGGTCACCGCCGATCTCCCGCACCTTCTGCAGGGTATCGATGATGATGAGCCGCACATCCGGGTGCTCCCGGATGAAGCCTTCCAATTGCTGGTCAAGTCCCTCGCTCACGGACTTGGCTTGTGTTGCGAAGTAGAGATTGCTGGTCTCCTCTACCCCGAACATCCGGGAGAGCCGCCGCTGCAGCCGGGCGTAATCGTCCTCCAACGCCAGATAGAGGACGGTGCCTTGATGCACCTCGTACTCCCACAGCGGAAGCCCCATCGCCACATGGTAGGCAAGCTGCCCCATGAAGAAGGACTTGCCCACCTTGGGCGCACCTACAAAGAGGTAGGTGCCGCTGTACAGCAGGTCGTTCACGATGGGCTTCCGGGGTGGATACACCGTGTCGTACAGCTCGGTCATTGATACCGTGTTCAGTCCGAAATTGTTTGACTTTTTCGCGGCTTGCAGATTGATTTGCTTGCCCGAATTTGTTATAATATTGGTGGTAATTTTATCAGACGACTGTACCGCATCTGCGCCAACAGATGCATCCGGTACGGTCGTTTTTCTATTGTCCGTCATTCGCATTCCTCCTTAAGTCCGTTCAACGTCAGAGCCACCATTTGCAGGGTCTCCAGCAAGTCCGGCGGGACTTCTTCATCCACGGCCAGCCGCTGCAATTCCTGATAGATCAGCTCCATCTGGCCTCGTAGAGCTTTGTAGACCCTTGGGTTGCCTACCACAGTGATCTCCCGGTCGGTCAGGCGGCGGATGATATACTCCTGTTTGGTCAGCCCGGAGAGCTTTACTTTGGCTTCCAGAACCTCGTCCTCTTCCGGGGACATTCGGAAGGCTATCACCTTGTTCCGCCAGCGGCCTTGCTGGTCGAGTACTCGTTCCATCTTCATCCCTCCCTTCGCTCCATGTCCAGCTTCTGCGCCATCTCCTGCTGCTTTGAGGGGAAGAGGTGAGCGTACTTATAGGTGATGTCCACACTCTCATGCCCTACCCGGTCAGCGATTGCCAAAGCCGAGAAGCCCATCTCGATCAGCAGCGACACATGGGAGTGCCGTAGGTCGTGGATTCGTATCCGCTTCACCCCGGCCTCCTTGGCTCCCCTGTCCATCTCGTGGTGCAGGTAGCTCTTGGTCACCTCAAAGATCCGCTGGTCTGGCTGGACTTTGTAGAGGGATTTCAGATAGTCTCTGATCTCGTCCGTCAGAAACTGCGGCATCTGGATGACCCGGACGCTCTTGGGTGTTTTCGGGTCGGTGATCACATCCCGGCCTTTCAGCCTTTGATAGGATTTGGTGATGGAGAGCAGCCCCTTGTCCAAGTCGAAGTCTGCCGGAGTCAGAGCCAGCAGCTCGCCCTCCCGGATGCCACACCAGTAGAGGACCTCAAAAGCGTAATAGGATTGCGGCTTGTCCATCATCGCTTCCGCAAACTTGAGGTACTCCTCCTTCGTCCAAAAGAGCATTTCCTTGTGCTTTTCTGACCCCATGCACCCGGCTGTGGCTGCTGCGTTTGATTTCAGCCCGTAGAACCGGACGGCGTGATTCAGAATGGCACTGAGTTGTCCATGCAGCGTCTTGAGGTAGGTCGGCGAGTAGGCCTTGCCGTTTTTGCCCCGGTAGTTCAGCATCTCGTTCTGCCATGCGATTACATCCCGTGGCTTTATCTCGCTGAGCCGTTTTTCTTTGAAATACGGTAAGATTTTCGTTCGGATGATGTGCTCTTTGGTAGACCAGGTGTTTTCCCGGAGTCGCTTTTTCTTGTCCGTGATATAAATTTCCACAAAGGCTTCAAAGGTCATGGTCAGGTCTGCTGCCTGCTGAAGAAGGAACTCCCGCTCCCACGCCAGAGCGTCCTTCTTGGTGGCAAACCCCCGTTTCAGCTTCTTCTGCTTCACACCTTGCCAGTTTTCGAAGTAGAAGGAAGCGTACCACGTCCCCTGCCTGCTGTCCTTGTAGGCTGGCATCCTATCACTCCTCCCCTGCCCCGTAGATCTTCTCCTGATAGTACCTCCTGCTTACACGGCCTCCCACGGTCGTGTAGCCCTTGGCTCTCAGTTCCTCGTTCCACTGGGCGATCATTTTGTACGCCAGACCTTGCGAGATGTCCAGCTCCTTTGCCAGCTCGTCTGCCTTGATAAAAATGCTGTTTGCCATTTTTTGTCCTTTCTTTGTCGGTTTCGTTTCGGTGCCGCTTCATCCTCGCTGACTTCCGGCAGGCATATCCCCTTTGCGGTGCTGTGCCGTCCCCTTGCGGAGCGCTCGCTTCCTTTCGGAAGGTCTTGGCGGTTTGGGTCAGTTTGGCGGTCATTCAATTTTACTAAGCATTTTTGTTTATTTTTTGTGCTCTCATTATACTAAACACATTCCGTTAAGTCAAGAGGTTTTTGGGTAAAATCTTAAACTTTTTTGTTTATTTTCTATTGCACCTCCTATTTTTCTGTGCTATACTATACTTAACAAAAATGTTTATCGCAAGGTTAAAGCACCTTACGACAAAACCAACCTATTTGCGATATGCAGTCCAACGGTGTTGTCAACGAATCAAAAGTTGGACTGCAATAAGTCAGGAGGCAATCGCATGGCAGTCGGTGACCGCATCAAACGTGCCCGCAACCTCCGAGGTATGACCCAGAAAGAACTGGGCATCGCCATCGGGTTTGAGGAGAAGAGCGCAGACATCCGTATCGCACAATACGAAAGCAACACCCGCACTCCTAAAGAAGAGTTGCTCCGCAAGATTGCGGAGGTGCTGGACGTGAACTACCGTTCCCTCTATGAGCCGACCCTGTACGCCGCAGAGGATGTGATGTACACCCTGTTCGAGCTGGACGAGCACTACCCCGGCACCCGGCTCTATGAGGTCACAGACACCACCGACCCGGATCTCCCGGAAAAGCACATGGCAGTCAGCTTCCGCTATCGCCTGCTGGACGATTTCCTGAAGGAGTGGCAGCTCCGCAAGAAGCAGCTCCGGGAGGGCGAGATCACCAAGGAAGAGTATCTGGAATGGAAGCTCAACTGGCCACAGACCGCCGACGGCTGCGGCCGGTACGAGCCGAAGAAAAAGTGGCGTAAAGAATAAAAGACACAAAAATGCCCTCTGAAAAACTTACCGTTTCTCAGAGGGCATTCTCATGTCTCTCTTTGTGAATAATCGCCTGATCGTATCAAAGCAGCATCACAGGGCCTTTTGGCTCTCAAAATATTGCATTGCATCAATACTTTTCAAAGTTCGCAGATCACTCGAGCTCGATCGTGGCCGGCGGCTTACCGGTGCAGTCGTAGAACACGCGGTTGACGTGCTTGACCTCATTGACGATGCGGCTGGTGACAGTACCCAGCACGTCCCAGGGCATATTGTAGCTCTCGGCGGTCATGAAGTCAGTGGTGGTGACAGCGCGCAGGGCCACAGCGTAGTCGTAGGTGCGCTCGTCGCCCATGACGCCGACGCTGTGCATATTGGTCAGAGCCGCATAATACTGGCTGATCTCCTTATCGAGGCCGGCCTTGGCGATCTCCTCACGCCAGATGGCGTCGGCGTCCTGCACGATCGCGACCTTCTCGGGGGTCACTTCGCCGATGATGCGGATGCCCAGACCGGGGCCGGGGAAGGGCTGGCGGCTGACCAGATACTCGGGCAGACCCAGCTCACGGCCAGCCTGACGGACTTCGTCCTTGAACAGGTTGCGCAGCGGCTCGACCAGCTCCTTGAAGTCCACGGTGTCAGGCAGGCCGCCGACGTTGTGGTGGCTCTTGATGACGGTGGACTCACCGCCCAGACCGCTCTCGACGACATCGGGGTAAATAGTACCCTGTGCGAGGAAATCGACCTTGCCGATCTGCTTCGCCTGTTCCTCAAAGACGCGGATGAACTCCTCGCCGATGATCTTGCGCTTGCGCTCCGGCTCGGTGACACCGGCCAGCTTTGCAAAGTAGCGGTCACGGGCATCCACGCAGATGAAGTTGATGTCAAAGCCGTTGGCGTTGCCGGGGCCGAAGACGGAGCAGACCTCTTCCTTCTCGTTCTTGCGCAGCAGGCCGTGGTCAACAAAGACGCAGGTCAGCTGCTTGCCGATGGCCTTGGCCAGCATGGCAGCCAGCACGGAGGAATCGACGCCGCCGGACAGGGCGCAGAGCACCTTGCCGCTGCCGATGCGCTTTTTCAGGGCCTCGACGTTGTTCTCCACGAAGGAGTCCATTTTCCAGTCGCCGGTGCAGCCGCAGACGTTGTACACGAAGTTGTGCAGCATCTTCTTGCCCTCAGCGGTGTGGAGCACCTCGGGGTGGAACTGGACGGCGTACAGTCCTTTTTCCTCGTTCTCAGCTGCGGCCACCGGGCAGTTGACGGTGTGGGCAGTGATCTTGAAGCCGGGCGCAGCCTGCTCAATATAGTCGTTGTGGCTCATCCAGCAGACGGTGGAGGGCTGCACATCGGTGAACATCTTGCTGCTATTGTCCACGAAAACCTCGGTCTTGCCGTACTCGCGCTCGGGGGCGCGGCAGACGCGGCCGCCCAGCAGGTGCATCATGAGCTGACTGCCGTAGCAGATGCCCAGCACAGGCACACCCCAGCTGAAGATCTCGGGGTCGATGGTGGGCGAATCCTCCAGATAGACGCTGTTGGGGCCGCCGGTGAAGATGATGCCCTTGGGGTTCTTCGCCTTGATGACGGACAGGTCCGTCTTATAGGAATAGATCTCACAGTAGACATTATTCTCGCGGACGCGGCGCGCGATGAGCTGATTGTACTGGCCGCCAAAGTCCAGCACGATCACGGTTTCATGCTGCATGATGTTCTCCTCTCTCTATATCACTGGTGTGCTTCTTATAGCTAAGATTTAGTATAGCACATTTCACAACCAAAAGCGACATCTTTTGTGTATTTTTCTGTTTTGTTTTTCGTTTCGAATTGTAAACCTTTTCGCGAATCCAAAGTTGACGCAGCGTTTGCAGTCTGCCATACTGGGAGTATGGCCGCTTTGGGCCAGACACCGGCCCCCGGGGCCTCAAGTATAGGAGGAGCATTCATTATGAGTCAAACCACCCAGGCCGCTTCGGCCACCAAGTCCAAGTTCTCTGTGCGGGACATCTGCTATGCAGGTCTGTTCGCCGCCGTCATCGCCGTCATGGCCCAGATCTCCATCCCGATGCCTCTGGGCGTCCCCATGACCATGCAGACCTTCGCCATCACGCTGGCTGCTGTGGTGCTGGGTTCCAAGCTTTCCGCCATCGCTTCGCTGGTGTACCTGGCACTGGGCGCTGTGGGCGTGCCGGTGCTGGCAAACTTCTCCGGCGGTTTCGATAAGTTCGTCGGCCCCACCGGCGGCTTCCTCATTTCTTTCCCCCTGATGGCCTACATCATCGGCCTCGGCGTGGAACACCGTGACGCCTTCAAGGGTGCTTTCGTCACCGCTGTCATCGTCGGCACGGTGGTCAACTATGTGGTGGGCGTTGCAATGTTCGTGGTGGTCGCCCACAGCACCATCGCCGTGGGCATCACCGCCTGCGTCCTGCCCTTCATCCCCACTGCCATCATCAAGGCAGTTCTGGCCTGCGCCATCGGCCTGAATCTGCGGAAGCGCATTCCGGGGCTGAAAGCATGAGCATCGTACTTCGTCCCCATCATCTGCTCTGCACGCAGGGCTACTCCGGCAAAGGCTATGACAACGATTTCGTGGCCCACATGACCGACGTGGTACATCAGCTGCGGGATGTTCCCGGCACCACCATCCACCTCACCTTCTCCACTGACACCCTCTGCTCCTGCTGCCCCAACAAGCTGGGGACTGACCTCTGCGACACGCAGGAAAAGGTCAAGCGCTACGATGCAAAGACGGTGGAATACTTCGGCCTCGAGGAAAAGGATTACGTCTACCAGGACCTCATTCGAGAGATCGACGCCAAAGCCACGCCGGAGATCCTCGCCGACATCTGCCGCGACTGCTGCTGGTTCCCCATCAGCGCCTGCTGCAAGAATATCTGCGAAGGCCGGTATGTGAAATAAAGCGATAAAAAATACGGGATGCTGCAAAATGCCGCATCCCGTATTTTTGTTTTATCAGGCGATGAACTTATCGTACAGGCCGAACACGAAGATGAACAGGACGATGAGGGGCAGGCCATAGGTCAGGTAGCCGCGCATCCAGTCGTGCATCTTGAGGCCTTTGCCGGTGTTGACTTCCTTCTTGTAGTTGTCCCAGCCCCAGCCGTAGCGGGTGACGCAGAACAGCAGATAGACGAGGGAGCCCAGCGGCAGGAAGAGGTTGCTGACGAGGAAATCCTCCACATCCAGCACCGCGCCGCCGAAGATGGCGAAACCGTCCCATGCCCAGACGTTGTAGCCCAGCACACAGGGCAGCGAGAGGGCGATGATGAGGAAGAAGTTGACGAGGCTGGACTTCTGACGGTTCCAGCCGGTCAGCTCCATGCCGCAGCAGATGATGTTCTCGAAGACGGCCAGCACGGTGGAAAGCGCCGCAAAGGCCATGAACAGGAAGAACAGGCTGCCCCACAGACGGCCCATCGCCATATTGGCGAAGATGTTGGGCAGGGTGATGAAGATAAGGCTGGGGCCGCTGGTCTGGTCCACGCCGTAAGTGAAGCAGGCCGGGAAGATGATGAGGCCGGCGGTGATGGCGACGAAGGTATCCAGCACCACGACGCGGACGCTCTCGCCCAGCAGGGCGTGCTCTTTGCCGATGTAGCTGCCGAAGATGGCCATTGCACCGATGCCGAGGCTCAGGGTGAAGAACGCCTGATTCATGGCACCCACCAGGGTGTTGACGATGCCCACTTCCTTCATCCGCTCAAAGTCGGGTACGAGGAAGAAGGTCAGGCCCTCCTTTGCGCCGGGCATGAACATACTGTTGACTGCCAGCACCACCATGATGACCAGCAGGGCGATCATCATGACTTTCGTGACTTTCTCGAGGCCGTTCTGCAAACCGCGGGCGCAGACGAAGATGCCGATGGCCACAACGACCACCATCCAGAAGCCCATGGTCAGCGGGCTTGCCAGCATCTCGGTGAACTTGCCAGCCACCTGGTCGGCGTCAAGGCCCACCAGCTTACCGGCAGCGGTCATGTAGAAGTAGTGGAGCATCCAGCCGGCCACCGTGGTGTAGAACATCATCAGCAGGTAGCAGCCGATGAGGGTGAAGTAGCCGTGGATGTGCCACTTCTGACCGGGCTTTTCGAGGGCCTGATAGGCGCGCACCGGGCTCTTGTGGCTGGCACGGCCCACGGCGAACTCCATGGTCATGATGGGCAGACCCAGAATGACGAGGAACAGCAGATAGGACAGCACGAACGCACCGCCGCCGCCCTGACCTGCCATGTAAGGGAACTTCCACACATTTCCGATGCCGATCGCGCAGCCAGCGGAAAGGAGGATGAACCCGAGTCTCGATTTGAGTTTTTCGCGTTCCATTGATTGTCTCCTTTATTGCACCTTGCAAAAATCTGCGCCCGTCGTCTCGTCCACGACGGGCGCACAGTATATTGATTATATCACAGCTTACGGCAAATCTCCCAGAAGTCTCACTTGAATCTTTTTCATGTTTTTCTTGGGAGAGTTTGCTGTATTTTCATGTTTTGAGCAGTTCCGACTGCATTTCGTCCAGCTGCTCGTAGCTGTAAAGGCGGTTGAGGGCTTCCACCAGCTCTTTTTTCGAGAGCCGGGGCGGCAGGCCGAGAGCGCAGAGCAGCTTTGTTTTCCGCTCAGCCGAGCCCGCCGTACCCGAAAGCCCCCACTCATAGAGGTCGGTATAAGTAATTTGCCGCCCCTCCGGCTTTGCAGGAGCAATGCCAGCTTCTTCGCCCAGAGCGTCCCGGAGCGCCTGCAAAACGAGGGCATCGTCCACGCCCTCGACCCCCAGAAGCCCCTCTTTGCCGGGCTGAGCCTTCCGCTTTTCCTTGCCGTGGATGGCCGGAACGTAGGCTTGCACCACGTTCTTCTCCCCCACCAGATTCGTGATGTAGGTGCGGATGCGGAAGCCCGCCGCGTCGGAGTCCGTCAGGAGGATAAGGCCGTTTTTGTGGGCCAGCTGTTTGAAGAGCTGCTGACGCTTCTTATCCTTATAAATGCCGAAGCCGTCCGTCAGCAGGATCATGGCGTCGGTCAGATGGGAGAGACGGGCCGCATCGTATTTGCCCTCCACGATGAGCACACGGTCGGTGTGCAGCAGTTCCAGTTTCTCACTCATCTTCTTCCTCCCGCCATCGCCAGACGGCAGAGCGCCGTTTCCAGCAGGGTCTGCGCGCTCACGGGCTGGCTTTTCAGACTCTTGTCCAGCTCAAGCAAAATCTGCATACAGGCTTCCAGCTGGGGCAGCGTGTAGTGGCTGGCTGTCTCGGCAGAGCGCTTGAGCCGGTAGTCGCTGCCCTTGTAACCGAAATCCTTGAACACGGTGCTGTAGCTCTTCCGCTTGGCTGCGCCCAGTTTGACCCGATAGAGATCCACATAGCTGCCGATCATGGCCGCCGTGATGGGGATGGGCTCCTGCTGCAGGCGGAGAAGCGTTTGCAGCTTTTTGCAGGCGCCGGTGGCGTTTTTCGCCGTGATCATCCGTATCATCTCGAAGACGTCGGCCTCGAGACTCACAGTACCCATCTCGGCCACCATGGCCGTGGTCACGGTCTGGTAGCCGGAGAGGGCGCAGAGCTTGTCCACCTCGTTCTCGAGAAGGAACGGGTCTTCGCCGCAGCGTTCCAGCAGGGCCGCCGCCGTACCCTCGGAAAGGGTGGTCTCCTGCGCCTTGGCGCGGTCCATCATCATGACTTTCAGCTCGTAGGGCTTAGGTTTGGCCAGCTCTTCGGCAAAACCGACCTTAGTACACTGGGCGATGAGCTTCTGCGCCCGCTTGCCCAGTTTGAGCTTATTGCGCTCCATCTCGAACACGCTGCCCAGCACCACCACGGCATTCTCGAGGCTGGCCAGCGTAGCGCACAGCTCGTCGAGGTCTTTGTCGCTGTAGGCGGCGGGGTCCACCTCGGGCAGAAGCACCACGCGCCGCGTTCCGAAGAAGGAGATGGTTCCTGCCGCCATGATGAGCTGCTCGATTTCGGGCGCAGCACCGTCCAGAACGGTCGTCTCTTCGTCCTCACCCTCGGCCAGAAGCTTTGCCGCCCGGGCCACAGCCTGCCGGACAAGATAGCGCTCGCTGGAATAAAAATAGTAGACCGGACAGCCTCCCTGGGCCAGCTGCCGGAGTTTCGTTTCCGTTGCCAAATGATCGGCTCCTTTGTATTAGGATTATTTTATTTTATCATACTCTGCCCGCTTTGAAAAGCGCTCACTCCTTGAGACGGAGGCGCATACGTGAGACAGGCTCTGCGTCTCCCTCCATCCAGCGGTATTTGCTGCTCAGGGTCAGGCAGTCGGTGTACCGGATATTGTCCGGCCTTGCCGACGAGGCCAGCAGCCACTCGGCCCGGATGGGCTTTGCAGGCCGGACGGTTCCGCTGAGGGTGATGAACCTCTGCCCGCCGACACGCATCCGCAGAATGCAGCCCTGCCGGGTGCGGAAAAGTTCCAAGTCCACCCCGCCGCAGGAAGCACGGCGGGTGGTGTTCTCGGCCAGAGCGGCAGCCTCGATACGCTTTTGGGCCTCGATACGGCAGGGTTCTTCCGGCTGCATCCGCAGGTCAACCAGAAGCTCCACCGTCTTTACGCCCCGCTTTTCCAGTTGGCTTTCCACCGCCCGCCGGGTGGTGCTGCCGCCCCGGAAGAGGACGACGGCCTTTTCTCTCTGGGTAATAATGACAGCGGGTGAAGCCCGGGTCCCCACCAGCTCGATGTTCACCACGTTCCAGCTCAGGGCCGTTTCCAGTCCGATAGCCAGCGCTGCCAGCAGAATGACCGTCGGCAGAGCTACCCGGAGTCGGATGTGCCGCCGCATTGCCATTGCGCAGAGCAGGATCAGCACAAGACACACCAGTGCGGCATAGGTCCCATCAAACCAGAGGGACGCTCCCGGCAGAACGGACACCCGGAAAGCCCACTCGTTCATCAGCCATGCCAGCCCTTCGGCAAGGAAGGCTACCGGGCGGCGGATGATCTCAAACAAAGGCAAGGATTCGAAATTCTGGGCCGCCAGACCCAGCAGAGCTGCACCGAGGCCGAAGCTCAGCATCGGCCCCACCAGCCAGAGGACGGCCACGCCCGACGCCACAGCCCAGACCGTCGTGCTCATCCCCCGCAGCACCAGCACCGGGAAGGTCGCCGCCGAGGCACAGAGGGAGACGCAGAGCGAGTCCCACACGCCGCCCGCAAAGCGCCGGAAGAGGAGCACCGCCCGGGGCGGTTTCTCCCGGCGGCTTTTCCGTTCCTTCTTTCTGTCGTAATAGCGTTCCCTCCCACGCCCTGCGCACTCTGCACCGGCCAGTGTTCCCATCACTGCCGCAAACGACAGCTCGAAGCCCACGTCATAGACCGCGTATCCGTTGCCCAGAGACATAAGGACGCCTGCCGCGCCCAGCGAGGTGAGCGTATCCGCCGGGCCTCCCACCCAGACGCCGAGGGAGCTGACCCAGACCGCCACCGCCGCCCGGAGGACAGAGGGCGTCGCGCCGGTGATGCCCACCAGCAGAAGAGCCGTTCCGGCCCGGAGCAGCGACCGCATCCGGCGGTAAGCCCGGCTGCGCTCCCGCTCCTTGTGGGGCAGAGCATCCAGCAGGCCGCAGAAGATGGTGACGTGGAGGCCGCTCACCACCAGCACATGGGAAAGCCCCGCGCCCCGGTAGGCACTGCGGAGAGTCGAAGTCAGATGGCTCCGGTCGCCCACCACCATCGCAGCCAGAACGCCGCCGGTGTTTTCGGCCATGCCTTTTCGCAGGGCGCGGCTCAGCGCCGCTTGGAGCCGCGCCGTCCGGGCGCGGAAGCTCTCGCTCTGCCCAAGACGAAGCATCCCGGACAGATATTCCGCGCTGAGGACAATGCCGTCGGCGTAGTCGTCCAGACGCTGGGTGGCGTCCGGCACATCCAGTGCAAAACGGCCCCGGATGCGGCCTCCGGCCTCACACTTGGGCAGGCTGGCGCACTCCACCCGGAAACGGACGGTCTCCCCATCCACCGTCTCCACCATCAGCACGGCGCTCACCCGGCCCGCTTTGTAGGCGCGGCCTGTGCTCTCCACTTCGGCGGTGAGGGTCACTTCTTTTCCGGCATAGGCATCCTGTATCTTTGCAAGCCGTGCGCCGGTCATTTTCATGATGCCGACGCCCAGCACTGCGCCCAGAAGCAGGCAGACCGCATACCCTCTCGCGGCCCCGCCTTTCCACCAGACCAGCAGGCAGAAGACAACAAAAATTGCCGCAGACGGCAGCAAAAGCCCCATCTGCGGCAAAAATGAGCATAACGCTAACACACCCAGCGCACTCAGGCAGAACGCGCAGAGCGGGCGTCGCATATCGGTTTAGTGGAGGAACAGAGGCAGCGGCTCGAGGAAGATGATGTCCTTGCGCTGGGCAGCATCACCCTCGGCCAGAACGGCGGCCTGACCCACGATGGTACACTGGGTCTGCTCGGCCAGCTCGTCCAGAGCCTTGAGAGAGCCGCCGGTGGAGATGACATCATCCACGACCAGCACCCGCTTGCCGCTCATCTTGTCCAGCTCCTTGCGGTCGATGACCAGCTTCTGCTTGCCAGCAGTGGTGATGGACTGGTCCTCGACGACAACAGGGTCAGGCATATACAGCTTGACGCCCTTGCGTGCGCAGACGTAGGGCTTGCCGCTCTGGCGGCTCATCTCGTGAGCCAGCGGGATGCCCTTGGCCTCAGCGGTCAGCAGGATGTCAAAATCCGGGCATTTCTTGAGCAGCTCAGCGGCAGCAGCCACCGTCAGCTCGGCGTCGCCCAGCATGATGAAGGCCGCAATGTCCATGTGGTCGTTCACCTTGCAGATGGTCAGCTCACGGGTCAGGCCCGCGACATTCAGCGTATAAGTCTTAGCCATATTCAACGATCTCCCTTACTTTTTCGGAATCAGACAGGCAGCTTCTCGCCGCCCAGAACATGGAAGTGCAGATGCTTGACGGTCTGGCCGGCGTCCTCGCCCACATTGGAGATGACGCGGTAGCCGTTGTCGAGACCCTGCTCCTTGGCAAGCTTTGCGATGACCGCAAAGACATGGCCCAGCAGAGCGCCGTCTTCCTCGGTCAGCGCAGCGGCCGAGGGGATGTGCTTTTTGGGGATGACCAGGAAATGCACCTTGGCCTGCGGGGCGATGTCATAGAATGCCACCACCTGCTCGTCCTCATAGAGCTTCTTCGAGGGGATGTCCCCCGCTGCAATTCTGCAAAACAGACAATCTTCCATGGGAATCGCTCCTTCCAGATTTTTAATGAGTCAACCTCTCAGTCTCGCATTCGCTCGACAGCTCCCCTACCGAGGGGAGCCTCTGGCGAAGAGGAAAGGCTTTACGAAATGCCAAAGCCTCCCCTCGTTAGGGGAGGTGGCATCGCGCAGCGATGACGGAGAGGTTATTCCTTAGCCCAGCTGCTTCTCCACGATGCTCTTGACAGCGGCCAGAGCCTCGTCGATCTTGGTCTCGTCCTTCAGACCGGCCATAGCGAAGTCAGGCTTGCCGCCGCCCTTGCCGCCTGCGATGGCAGAGATCTCCTTGACGAGATTGCCGGCCTTCAGACCCTTTGCCTGAGCGTCCTTGGTCACGGTAACGGCCATGGTGATCTTGTCGTCAGACTTGCCCACCAGAACAGCCACAGCAGCAGCCTTGGCATTGTCACGGATGGTGTCGCACATACCGCGCAGGGTGTCGCCGGAGGTGCCGGTGAAGTACGCGGAAGCGATCTTGACGTCGCCGACGGTCTCAGCGTTGTCGAACAGGCTGGTGACCTTGGAAGCAGCGACCTTTGCCTTGATGTCCTCCAGCTCCTTGCTCATGGCCTTGTTCTCAGCCATGACAGCCTCTGCACGAACGGGCAGAGCGGCGACATTGTTTGCCTTCAGGGTGTTAGCCACAGTGTGCAGCATCGCTTCCTGCATATTGGCACGGATCAGCAGATTGCGGCCGGTGACAGCCTCGATGCGGCGGATGCCGGCAGCAACAGAGCTCTCGCTGACGATCTTGAAGCCGCCGATCTGAGCGGTGTTCTTGACGTGGGTGCCGCCGCAGAACTCGGTGGACCAGCCCTCAATATCAACAACACGGACGACCTTGCCGTACTTCTCGCCGAACAGAGCCATAGCGCCCAGCTTCTTGGCCTCTTCGATGGGCATCTCCTTGACAGTGACGTTCATCGACTCGAAGATCTTGTCGTTGACGATCTTCTGCACGCGGACCAGCTCCTCGGGAGTGACAGCGCTGAAGTGGGTGAAGTCGAAGTGGGTGATGGAAGCGTCCTGATAGGAGCCTGCCTGATGGACGTGGTCGCCCAGGACCTCGCGCAGAGCTGCCTGCAGCAGGTGGGTAGCGGTGTGGTTGCGGGCGATGGCCATGCGGTATTCCTTATCCACGCGGGCGGTCAGATGGTCGCCGACATGGACGATGCCGCTCTCGAGGGTGCAGGTGTGGACGTAGTAGCCCTTGGGGGTCTTCTTGACGTCCTGCACGCGCAGCACGCACTCAGCGCCGGTGATGACGCCATGGTCTGCGGCCTGACCGCCCATCTCAGCGTAGAACGGGGTCTTATCGAGAACGACCAGCACGCCTTCCTTGGCCTGCTCGTCGGTGGCGATGGCATCAGTCAGAGTCTCCTCGTCGCTCAGAGCCACAACGACGCTGTCGCTCTTGAGGGTGTCGTAGCCCACAAACTCGGTGGGCTCAGCGGTCAGAGTGCCGAACAGGTCTTCGCTCCAGCCGGAGATGTTCTTCTTGAGGCGCTCTGCACGGGCGCGCTCCTTCTGCTTGGTCATCTCGGCGTGGAAGCCCTCCTCGTCGATCTCGATGCCCTGCTCCGCAGCGATCTCCTTGGTCAGATCGAGGGGGAAGCCAAAGGTATCGTTCAGCTTGAAGACGTCCAGACCCTTCAGCAGGTGCTCGTGAGCCTTTTCCAGACCGTCGATCATGTTGTTCAGGATGTTCATGCCGGCGTCGATGGTGCGGGCAAAGTTTGCCTCCTCGGTGCCGATGACCTTCTTGATATAGGCGTCGTGCTCACGCAGCTCGGGGTAAGCGGATTCGCTGGACTGGATGACCGTCTCCACCAGCTCCACGAGGAAGGGGCGGCTGATGCCCAGCATACGGCCATGGCGGGCAGCGCGGCGGAGCAGTCGGCGCAGCACGTAGCCGCGGCCCTCGTTGGAGGGCAGGATGCCGTCAGACACCATGAAGGTGCAGCTGCGGATGTGGTCGGTGATGACGCGGATGGAGATGTCCTCCTTGGGGTCGGCACCGTAGGTCTTGCCGGCGATGCGCTCCACATGGTGCAGCACGCTCTGGACGGTATCGACCTCGAACAGATTGCCCACACCCTGCATCACGCAGGCCAGACGCTCCAGACCCATGCCGGTATCAATGTTGGGGCGTGCCAGACGCTCGTAATGGCCCTTGCCGTCGGCGTCGAACTGGCTGAACACCAGGTTCCAGATCTCCATATAGCGGTCGCAGTCACAGCCCACGCCGCAGGTCGGCTTGCCGCAGCCATACTCGGGGCCGCGGTCGAAGTAGATCTCAGAGCAGGGGCCGCACGGGCCGGAGCCGTGCTCCCAGAAGTTGTCTTCCTTGCCCAGACGGACCATGTGGTCGGGGGCAACGCCCACCTTCTTGGTCCAGATGTCGTAAGCCTCATCGTCCTCTTTGTAGACGGAGATGTGCAGCTTATCCTTCGGGATCGCCATCCACTCGTCGGAAGTCAGGAACTCCCATGCCCAGGGAATGACCTCTTCCTTGAAGTAATCCTGGAAGGAGAAGTTGCCCAGCATCTCGAAGAAGGTGCCGTGGCGGGCGGTGATGCCCACGCGCTCGATGTCAGGGGTGCGGATGCACTTCTGGCAGGTGGTCACGCGATGACGGGGCGGCTCCTCCTGAGCGAGGAACCACTTCTTCATAGGTGCCATGCCGCTGTTGATGAGCAGCAGGCTGGGGTCGTTCTTCGGGACGAGCGGGAAGCTGTCCAGACGCAGGTGGCCCTTGCCCTCAAAGAAGGTAAGGTACTTGTCACGCAGTTCATTCAAACCGGTCCATTGCATAGTTTTAATCTCTCCTCGTGTATCGGCGTCCTCCTCCGGACGCAGTTTTTATGGCAGACTGACAAAAACAAAAAACAGCCCTCATCCCGAAAAGGGACGAAGGCTGTCTGAAAAGCTCCGTGGTACCACCCAAATTGCAGAAATGCCGCCGGGACACTCCTGCCGCTTTGTGCGCTGTAACGCTGCGCAGCGTCCGGTTTGTTTCGCCGGAAGCTCCGGGGTGGCGTAAAAAATGCTCTGCCGGAACGCCTTTCAGCCAAGGGCGTTCTCTCTGGGCGGCGGCACACATCCTTCTGGCCCCATCCTTGCCATTTGCCATAATTACCATTCACGCGCAAAGGGCATGCTGCTCCTTTGCGTTCATTTCAGATTATAGCATAGTCAGGCCATTTGTCAACGGGTTTTCCCAAAAATCGCGCGTCACGGCACCCAGATGCGGAGGATATTGCCGACGACGCCGTCCTTCGTGAAGACAGTGGTGTTGTAAGGCGTCCAGTTGTCCTTATCCTCCGAGACGGCCTTGCCCACCTCGATGGTGCCGCTCGTCTCCACCGGCACAGCGTCCACGCTGGCGGAGCTGTCGCTGAGGGTCACACTGTCGTCCACGGGCAGCACGAGTTCTCCCATCATGTAGTAGACCGGGTAGTCGTCGTAGGTGACGGTGCGGTAGATGTCGCCGCTGCGCCAGAGGTCTACGCCGCCCTCTTCGATGCCGCCGTTGATGGAGACGGTGCCGTTCTCTTCATTCTTTTCGATTTTTTCCACAGTCACGTTCTGTGCTTCCACAGCGCCGTCCAGATGGGTGCTGAAAACGCTGCCCACATCCAGCGCGTCCACGTCCTCGGCGCGGTAAGCGTCGTAGCCGTAGACCGTCAGGGTCATCTGGCGCTTCTTGGTGTCCACGCTCGAGATGTTCGCGGCGAACTTATAGGAGCCGGTCTTCATCTCTTCAAGACTGCCCTGGTCGATGGGCATTATGACGCCCTCTTCGCCGGGCAGGACGCGCACTTCGCTGCTCACCTCTTCGGCTTCGCTGGCGGCGGGCATCGAACCGGCCATGCCGCTGGCGGCACTGGCAGCGCTGGCAGAGCTGCATCCGGCCAGCATCCCCAGAGCCAGAACGCCTGCAAGGAGCATCAGTTTCTTGTCGTTCGTCATATCCATACCTTCTTCCCTCTTCAATCATGTAAGGCTCTCATTATACCATAAATGGAGATTTGATGATGAAACCATCGTTAAATTCCGATGAATTCTTTTTGCACCGGCACAGTATACTCTTGTTTTTTGAAAAAGTAAACAACCAACTTGACGTAAGAAGGCGGATTCGCTACAATAAAAGCAAATCTTAGCCTAGTCTTAAGTTAGAGAGAGGAAACTTCCGTGAAAATATTGAAAGTCAAATGTCTCGCCCCCACCCGGCTGGACAACTATCTGACCCAGCAATTCCCCGCGCTGAACCCGGGCCGTCTGAACAAGGCCCTGCGCGAAAATAAAATCAAGCTGAACGGCAAAAAGCAGCCGCTCTCCACCCGCGTGATGGCAGGCGATGAGATCAAGCTGTTCATCCTTGACGACGTTCTGGACGCTGACAAGCGTGTGGACGGCCCGGCGTGGAAAAACGCCCGCGGCCCGGCGCAGGTGGTGTACGACTGCCCGCAGATCCTCATCGTCAACAAGCCCGCCGGCCTCGCCGTGGACGGTCCCGACGACGACACCCTGCTGAACCGTGCTCTGCTCTACCTCAACCAGCAGGGCGAGTACAAGGAGAATGACGTCTACACCCCCGCCCTCTGCCACCGCCTCGACACCGGCACCAGCGGTCTTGTCATCATCGCAAAGACGCCGGAGGCCGAGGAGCTGTTCCTCGCCGCCATCAAGAGCCGTGAGGTGAAAAAGACCTACCTCTGCGTCACCTTTGGCCGTCCCACGCCCCCGAACGCCACCCTCGGCGGCTATCTGCTCAAGGACGCCGACCGCGGCATCGTGAAGATCGTGGAGGACAAGCAGCCGGGTGCCAAGGACGTGGAGACACGCTACGAGACCATCGCTGTCTCCGGCCGTCTGGCTCTGCTCAAGGTGCAGCTCATCACCGGCCGCACCCATCAGATCCGCGCCCACATGGCAAGCATCGGCTGCCCCATCCTCGGCGACAGCAAGTACGGCAACAACACCGCCAACCGCGAACTGAAGCTCAAATATCAGGCCCTCTGTGCGTGGGAGCTGACCATGCCCCACTTCAACCAGCCCGATTTCGAGTTTCTCAGCGGCAAGACCTTCCACGCCCCGAAACCGTGGTACTATCAGCAGGTCCTGGATGGAACGCTGAAATAAAACGATACAGAAAAAGGGAGCTGCCCGCATGGGCAGCTCCCTTTCGTATTTATAAGGTATCAGACCCGCACCATATCCGGCGTGATCTCCTCGATGGAGTGTGCGCCGCACATCTGCATGGTGTCGGCCAGCTCACCGGCCAGCTTGTCGATGTAGCACTTGACGCCTTCCTCACCGCCGCCGTAGACAGCCGTGACGAAGGGGCGGCAGATGAGGACGCCGTCCGCGCCCAGTGCCAGTGCCTTGAAGACATCCACGCCGGTGCGGATGCCGCCGTCCACCAGGACCTTGACGCCGGTACCCTTGAGAGCCGCGGCGATCTCAGGCAGGACCTCGGCGGTAGCAGGACACTGGTCGAGGACGCGGCCGCCGTGGTTGGATACCACGATAGCGGCGGCACCGGCCTCCTTGGCCTTGAGAGCACCCTTGACGGTCATGACGCCCTTGACGATGAAGGGACGCTCGGCCAGCTTGACGATCTCAGCCAGTTCGGCCACGCTCTTGCTGCCGGCCGGAGGCGTCATATTCTTGAGGAAGGGCAGGCCGGCGGCATCCACATCCATTGCCACGGCGAAGCAGCCGCTGGCCTTGGCCTGTGCCATCTTCTCTTTAATAGTGTCGATGTTCCAGGGCTTGATGGTCGGCACGCCGCAGCCGTCGGCATTGCCAATGGCCTTGGTGGCCATGGTCATGACGTCGGGGTTGGTGCCGTCGCCGGTGAAGGCGGCGATGCCGCTCTCCGCGCAGGCGCGCACCAGCACGTCGTTGTAGGTCATGTCGGTGTAGGTATCGGAGTAGTGGAGGTTCACCGCGCCCACAGGGCCGGCGAAGAAGGGGTACTTGAAGCTGCGGCCAAACAGCTCCACGTGGGTGTCGGGAGTGCCGTTCTCGCAGAGGGTATCCATGTTCACACGGATGTCGGCCCACTTATTATAATTGCGGATGGCCGTGTCGCCCACACCCTTTGCACCGGGGCCGGGGATCTGATTCTTGCAGGCCACGCCGTTGCACACCGGGCAGGCCTTGCAGTATTTGCCGATGCACTGGCGGGCATTGGCCAAAACATCTGAATAATTCATCTGTTTTTCCTCCTGAATTCCTTTTGTTTTCCGCAGAGTTTCCCGCTCTGCATACTCTCTGCCCTCATCATAGCCCCGTTTGCCGCCTGCGTCAAGGGGGCCTTCGTCTCTTTTTCATTTTCAGTCATCGAAGCTGCGTCATTTTTGAAAAAATGCAAACTTTTTTGAAAAAATGCTTGACAAAAGACCTTCTTTCAGGTATTATAGTGGAGCGCTGAGGGCCGCGGCCCGAAGCACTGAGAACTGAAGATGTGGAAAGATGGCTGAGTTGGTCTAAGGCGCACGACTGGAAATCGTGTAACGTGTCAAAAGCGTTCTGGGGTTCGAATCCCCATCTTTCCGCCACAAAACCCAGAACCGATGGTTCTGGGTTTTTGTTATATCCAGAAGTTGAAAGGATGCTTGCTATGTCTGTCACCATCGCCATGCCCCGGATGAGCACGGACCCGGAGCTTACCACCGCACAGTCAAAATATGTGGAAAGTCTGGCCCGGGCCGGTGCCGAGGTACACTGGGTAGGGCTTTCCGACCCGGATGCCGCCGCAGCCGAGGCGCTGACCTGCGACGGACTCTTGCTGCCGGGCGGCGGTGACATGGACCCGGCCTTCTACAGGCAGGAGCGCATCCCCGCCTGCGGCGAGCCGAACCTTCTGCGGGACGCCGCCGAGCCGAAGCTGCTGCGGGCGTTCCTCGCGGCAGACAAGCCGGTGCTGGGCATCTGCCGGGGCATTCAGGTGATGAACGTCGTGCTGGGCGGCACGCTGTATCAGGACATCAAGCCTTTCGAGCACGTTCCCCACAATGACCACTGGGCGAAAGTCCATACCGTCACGGTGCGGCGGGGGACCCTGCTGTCCCGCCTGCTGGGGCAGGACACCGTGCTCGTCAACAGCCAGCACCATCAGGCGGCAGACCGCATTGCCCCCGAATTAGAAATAGCCGCCCTCAGCGAGGACGGCATTGTGGAAGCACTGGAAAAGCCGGACGCGCACTTCTGCCTCGGCGTCCAGTGGCACCCGGAGTGGCTCAGCGACGCGGACCCGGCACAGCAGGGGCTGTTTGGGGCATTTGTCGAGGCTTGTAGAGGTTAAGTGTATCGCGCGCCTATGCGCGGGGGATGTTTTCTCTTTCGGTCAAATGGCTTTGCGCTCCGCGCGGGCCAGAGGTAGGAAGGGGTGTTTCGAATCCCCCCTCCCTACCTCTGGACTCCACTCTCCCCGCAACGAGTTAAGGGCTGCTCGCCCTTAACAATTCCGAAGAAGTGGGCTCCAAGCAAAAATGCTGGAGATTCGTGCATTCGCACGAAGATCTCTTAACCGCATTTTCGCTCTCCGCCGTTTTACGGCTTCGCCGAAGATTTCAGGCTTTAGCAGAACTTTACCGTCAGCAGAGAGGTAACACCAGCTGCGGAGCAGCAAATCGGAGAAGTGAGAAAAATGCGTTTAGCGAAGCGGCTAGCATTTTTCCACTTCGACTTCCCCTTCGGGGTCTGAAAGGGGCGAGCAGCCCCTTTCCCGTGCCTCCCGCGCCTCGGAAGTAGCGGGTGCTTTTCTGGTTCTCTTTTGGCACGCAAAAGAGAACTTAGCCCAGCGAAAAAGCGCTCTGACCCCGCGCTGCCAGCGCGCGAAGCCGCTAATCTTATAAATCACCCCCGCCTCTCCAAAAACTTGTCCAGCTCCCGCTGGTTCCGGATCAATACATATTTCTCCGGGTACTTTTCCCCGATCCTCTCCATCTTCGCCCGCTTTTTGGCGGTACGCCCATCGTGGAGGATCCAGCGGACAAATTCGGCATCTATCTTCTCTTCGCACCCGGGCGCAGACGACTCCCTCACACGGCCTTTGTTCTGCTGCCAGCGCCGTATCGCCCGCCAGAGGCAGACCAGCGGCGAAAACCAGAGCACGATGATCTTATCCGCTTCTTCCAGCCGCCGGGCATAGCAGGTCTTTGTATAATTGCCGTCGATGACCCAGCCGCCTGCGTTCTCGTCGAGAAACTGCTGGACCATGGCTTCTTCCTCGGCGAAGGGCCGCTCCACCCAGCCGGGCAGGAAATGCACGGTATCCATATGGAGCACCGGCAGGCCGTATCTCTCCCCCAGGCGCTTTGCCAGCGTGGATTTTCCGCTGCCGCTGGTGCCAAGTATCGCTATTTTCATCTCTGCCTCCCTTTACCTTATATAAGATGTATCAGACAGTATACGCTGACCGTCTGATAACGTCAAGTTCCGGCTTGACATTTCGTCTGCCTGCTCGTATGCTATAACCATAGAGTCTATGACAGGAGGTCTTGCAGATGACATCTCCCAAAAAACGTGTCAATCCGCTGTTTGTTGCTTTAGCGGTCGTACTGGTGGCTGTAGTGGCCGCTGTGGGCGTGGTCTTTTTCCAGCTGCACAGCAAAATCTCGGCTCTGCAAACCGGTGCATCCTTCACCTTCCGGTATGAGATAGCGCCCAACAGCCCGGATAAGCCGCCGCTGCTGAACATCCTCGAACGGGTAAACGCTTCCAGCGGAAGCGTCAGCGGCCAGTATGCGCCCGGAAAGCTGCAGCTCTCTTTCTACCAGCTCAACGAAGACGACTCCGTCAAGACGTCTCCCTTTACCCGGGTCTATATCGACTCGGAAGAGACGCTCTTCGACATCGGGCAGCTCTACACCGTTCTGCGTCAGGCTGTCACCGATAAACTCTCCCTCGCAAGCGTTCTTCTGCCCGAGTGGAGCCTCGGAGACTACATCTCCCAGACGCAGGCTGCCGCCGTACTGGGCGTCGAGACGAACAAGGTCGAGCTGCAGGAACTTTCCGGCTTCACCCTCTCGCTCAAGGGGCTGAAAAAAGTCTCTCCTTCCGCCGCACGGGACGGCTACCGCTACTATCAGTTCCCTGCCGCAGCCGACGGCACGACCCTCGTGCTCGGCTTTTCGACGGACGCTCTCTTCTCGAAGACCACGCCCATCCATGTGCTGCTGACCATCCCGGACCACAACGTCCACATCCAGCTCACCGGCACGGTGACTTCTGCCAAGACGGTGCTCTCTCCCCCGGCTTCCCGGATGAGTGACGAGGACATCGCCACGCTGGCTCAGATACGCCAGAGCATCGAGTCTGTCTGGAAGATGATACAGTCTGCCGCCCAGACCACAAACTGAATGATACCAAAAAAGCAGACGCTTCGTGCAGCGTCTGCTTTTTTTGGTTTGCGCTTTTCGTTGTCATGACCAGAGAGAGAGGAAGTTCTTCTCAGTAATGCACGACATTGCCCGCATTGCAGATGCGTGCCAGCACCGGCTCTGCCTCCGGGCTGCGGAAATAGTCGAGGCTGGTCTTGGGCAGCAGCGTTTCGAGGGTATCCCAGTCGCCGCTCTGCAGGCACTGGCGGACGGTGGAAGCACTGATGGCCTTGCCGTTTGCTTCTTTGCGGGGTACAACGACACACTCGATACCCGCTTTGGGCAGCTGCTCGCACATGATCTGGTTGTAAAGCCCCGTCACCTGACTGGTAGGCTCCTCGCCCACATAGCGGGCAGTGATGTTCAGCGCCGCCGCGATTTTCGTAAAGACGGCGAGGTCCAGCCGGGCGTGGCCGTCGATGACAGCTGCCTCATCCTTCAGGAAGTAGCTGGGGAAGGTGGCATTCGAGATGATGTAGGGGCCGCTGTCGTGGAGCACCACATTCGGCAGATGGGCCACACCCGCCTCCACCAGCTTCCTGCGCACGGCAAAAGGCACGAGGCTGGCGTCCTCACTGACCACGAACAGGTGGAGCGTGTCGCAGGCGGCAGCGGCTTTTTCCACAAGATACTGATGACCGAAGGTAAAAGGGTTCGCGTTCATGACGAGGGCCGCACTTTTGCCCTCGGTCCTGGTCTTTTCCAGATCGCGCAGATAAGCCCCGAAGCCGTCGCGGCGGTTCTCCATGAAGACAAGGGTATCCTCCACCCGAGCGATCTCGTAGAAGCCGAGGTCGCCGAAAAACTTGGAGCTTTTCACCTTGGTGTAGAGAAACAGGTGCATATTCCCCCGCGCACACTGCACCTCGATGAGGTGGGTGATGATCTGGTTCAGCAGACCCTCGCCCTGATGGGCGCTGCTGACGGCGAAGCACCGCAAGGTGTTGCCGAAGCAGCTGCCGGTGCCGATGACGTTGTATTCCTCGTCGAACATGGCACAGATGTAGTCCAGATTGCCGTCGCGGCGGATGCCCTCCTGACCCAGCAGTGTGTCGATTTGGGCCAGAACGGTTTTATCGGTCGGATAGACCTGCGAAATGGTATATTCACTCATTGATATTCCCCTCAGTAGTAACAAAATGGAGCAGCCAGGTCAGCGCCAGCAGGTCGGCACTGCCGCCGGGCGAGAGATTTTCCGCAATGAACCGGTCATCCAGCGCCGCAAGGGCATCTTTATCCGGGTAAGGTGTCTGGGCCAGAAGGGCTTTCAGCTCTTCGGTGAGGGCCAGCTGACGCTCCCGGCTCGAGCGGGCAATGATGTTGGTATCGGTGCTGTTGGCCAGGATGGCCAGTAGTGCGCCGCCGCCGACGCGGTCGAAGTCGTAACCCCTGGCAAGGCCCTCTTCCAGCACCGGCAGACCAATATTCAGCACTGCGGGAAGTCCGGCTTCCACCTGCCCGCGCACACCGGTGATACCGTACTGAATATAAAGCTTCTGGCCCGCGGTGGCGGCGTTCTCGGCAGTGACGCCCGCAAAGTCCTTCTCGGTCAGGCCCGCCGTCATTGCGGATACTTCCGCCAGAACGCGGGCTGCTTCGGCCCAGAGGGAGCGGTCGAGGCGTCCCAGCGCCGCGCAGACGATGCCCACCGAAAAGACCGCGCCCTTGTGGGTGTTGACGCCGCCGGTGGCATCCAGCATCTCGCCCTCGGCCTCACGACCCAGAGGCCGCAGGGCCGCGAAGGTCTCGGGCGCGGGCTGTTCCGCCGTCTCGCGGCCCGTCCGGGCGCAGGCTTCAAAATAGGGGTAGAGCGCCGCGGCGCTGTCCATGAAGGTGAACACATCCATGTCTTTATGGCTTCCGCTGTTGCGCCGGTCCACAAGGCCGGGCTTCGGGGTGGTGGTCACTTCGTAGAGCAGGGCGCGGACGGCCAGACGGGCCGCGTCGGCGATGTCCTGCGCGTCCCGGGCCTCGGTCAAGATCTCCGTCGTCTTTTCCTGCAGTTCGGCCACGGTATGGATGCGGCGGCTGCTGCACACCTTAGCAGGCCCGCCGCAGATGAGACAGCGGCGGCCTTCGAGGTCCAGCTCTTCTCTGTCCACTTTGAGGCCGTCCGGGCGGATGACGTCCATGTCGAACAGCCGCCCCAGCGGGGTGGCATCCTCGATGTCGGTGGTGAATTTCTTGATGGTCAGCGGGTCGGCGTCCAGCACATAGAACGCCTCGCAGCCGGTCACTTCCCGGACGGCGTCCTGATACAGCGGCGTCAGCTTTGCCCGCAGAAACTGCTGGCGCAGCAGCTGACGCCCCCGCGCAAAACCCCGCCGGATGAGGGGCGAATCCTTTATCGGGCCGCAGATATTCATGGTAAAGCAGATGAGCGGCTTGTGGTACCGGGCCAGCAGCTCCTGCTGATGCTGCACCCGGCGCTCCCGTGCATCCAGCATCTGGACCAGCGAAACAGTCGTTTCCATGTTTTTCTCCTCTCAGCGGTGCTTTTTGAGCATGTCCATAAAGAGCTTCACCTGCGGCAGCGCAGCGGCGTCTCTCTGGCAGAAAATATAGGTGCGCCGGACGAAGGGCTCGCCGTTCTCGAAGGTGCAGGGCTTGACATAGCCCTTGAAGTTATCCAGCGCCACTTCCGGTATCAGCGCCCAGCCGAGGCCCCGCTCCACCATCTCGCGGCAGACCATGATGTTGTCCACCACAAAATTGCCCGCATCGTTGGTCACGCCGTTCTCGTAGCGCCAGCGGGCCATCTGGGCGCTGATGGTGGCGTCGCTGCTGTGGTCGATATAAAGGTAATCGGAGATGGGCCTGTCCTTGTTCTCCTCGCTGCAGATCAGGCAGATATTCTCCTGCGAGAGCAGGAACTGGGTGCCGTCCCACGGATACTCGCCCCGCAGCACCGCCACGTCCAGCGAAGAGTCCAGCATCTGCTGATAGATGTTCCGGCTGTGGCCGGTGGCGATGTCGAGGCGTACCTTCGGGTAGGCTTTATGGTATTCCGTCAGCACCTCGGGCAGGCGGTAGTAGGAGAAGTTCACCGAGATGCCGGCCCGCAGGGTGCCGCAGGCTTCGCCCTGGATGGAAGCCAGCTGGCGGCGCATCTTTTCCATCTCGCGGGCGGCGGCAGCGCTGTGGAGCAGCACCTGTTCACCGGCCGGCGTGAAGCGGATGCCCTGCCGTGAGCGCAGGACGATCTCCACCCCCAGCTCCTGTTCCAGCGCCTTGATGCGCTTGGAAAGTGCCGACTGGGTCATGTACAGTTTGTCCGCTGCGTGGGTGATGTTGCGCGTCTCGTCCAGCGCGTGCAGCAGCTCGTAATCTTTTTCGTCCATCGTAGCTCTCCCCCTATTGCCCTTTATTTTTCTTATCATTCCTGTTTGCGCTTCATCCAGGCGCATTTTGCTCAGATTCCATATCTGTTATTCATAATACAACAGATTTCAGCAAATGAAAAGGGGGATATTCGCCTTGATTTTCCCGAAAGTCCATTCCCGGATGGAATAACTCAGCACTTTTCTTGCAGTTTTCTTAACCCTGCCTTAATTCCATCTTAATGCGGTGTTGTTGTACACAACATCTTCATTTTTTCGCTGCCGACGGGCGGTCTTCCTCCCGCATTACTGAAAACGCAGTTCTCTTTTCATTTTTGCCTGAAAAATAAGCAAAAGTCCAGTTTATTGGATATTATTTGCATTATCATAAAAACAAGAAAATACTCGTTTCTTTCGTCTTTGGCACATTGCAGATTTTTCCGTCTGCTTTTTGTGCAAAGTCCCAGAATTTTTCGTCGAAAAGCGCGTTTTGTTGACAGCCGCTTTTTCAAAAGCGTATCCTTATTGCAAACCAGAGTCAGGAGGTCATTTTATGGAGCACTCCATACGTCTTGCCCACATCAGCGAGGACGGCACCCGCACCCAGACCGTCTACGACCATCTCGCCGGCACTGCCAGACTGGCCGGTTCCTTCGCAGCCCCCTTCGGGGCGCAGCGCGAGGCCGAATTTGCCGCGTGGCTCCACGACGTCGGGAAGTACAGCGACGCCTTCCAGCTGCGGCTCAAAGGCGGCCCCAAGGTGGACCACTCCACCGCCGGGGCGCAGGAGGCCTGGGTTCGCCAACATCTCCACACTGCCTTTGCCGTGGCCGGACACCACAGCGGCCTGCCCGACGGCGGGAGCCCCGCCGATGACCCGGGCGACGCCACCTTATATGGCCGGAGCAAGAAGCCGGCAGCCCCCTACGACGGCTGGCAGGAAGTAACGCTCCCCGCCTCGACGCCGCCCGCGTGGGCCTGCGCCGACCCGCTGAGCCTCGCGTTCTTTACCCGGATGCTCTACTCCTGCCTCGTGGACGCCGACTTCATCGACACCGAGACCTTTATGGACGGCAAGGCCGCACCCCGGGGCAGCGGCACGGACATCGCCGCGCTGCGGGACATCGTTTCCGCACAGGCGCAGCGCTATCTCAGGGCCGAGTCTCCCTCGCCCGTCAGTGTCCAGCGCAACACCGTCCTCCGCGCCTGTCTCGAGAAAGGCGCTCACGGCCCGCAGGGGCTCTACACCCTCACCGTACCCACCGGCGGCGGCAAGACCTTTGCCTCCCTCGCCTTTGCGCTGGAGCACGCCGCCGCCCAGAAGATGAAGCGGGTCATCTACGTCATCCCTTATATGTCCATCATCGATCAGACCGCCGCCGTCTTCTCGGGCCTGCTGGGCGCAGAAAATGTTCTGGCCGACTTCTCCAACGCCGAGTACAAAACTGTTGAGCAAGACGACCTGACCCCCGCCCAGTACCGCCAGATGCTGGCCAGTGAAAACTGGGACGCCCCCGTCGTGGTGACGACGGCGGTGCAGTTCTTCGAGTCGCTCTACGCCAACCGCAGCAGCCGCTGCCGCAAGCTCCACAACATCGCCGACAGCGTCATCATCTTCGACGAGGCGCAGACCCTCCCGGGCGACTACCTTGCCCCCTGCGTCAGCGCCATCGCCCAGCTCATCCAGCATTACCACTCCACGGCCGTCCTCTGCACGGCCACCCAGCCTGCCCTTGAGCCGCTGTTCCGGCGCTTTGCGCCGGAACTCCACCCGCAGGAGATCACGCCCGACGCGGCCCGCCTCTACGAAGTGCTCCGGCGCACCACACTGCAAGACCTTGGCACCCTGCCGCAGGAGGAGTTCGCCGCCCGGCTGGCCCGGCACCCGCAGGTGCTCTGCGTGGTCAACCGCCGCAAGACGGCCCAGCAGCTCTACGCTGCTCTGCCCGCCGAGGGCAGCTACTGCCTGACCACCCTGCTCTGCGCCGCCGACCGCCGCCGTCAGCTGGACGACATCCGCCAGCGGCTGAAAGAGGGTCTGCCCTGCCGGGTGGTGTCCACCTCTCTCATCGAGGCGGGCGTGGACGTGGATTTTCCCGTCGCTTACCGGGAGCAGTGCGGTCTTGACTCGCTCTTACAGACTGCCGGGCGCTGCAACCGCGAGGGGCGGCGGGGCGCAGAGGAAAGCATCGTCTACCGGTTCCGGCTGGACGAGTGTTCCACGCCCCAGATGCTCAGGCAGAACGTCAGCGCGCTGGACTACACCGCCCGGCATCAGGACACACTGGACACGCCCCGGGCCATTCAGCTCTACTTCAACGAGCTCTCCGAACTGCGCGGCCCCGACGCCGTGGACAAGCACGGCATTCTGGATGCCTTTCTCCGGGGCATCCGGGGCTGCCAGTTCCCCTTTGCACAGGTAGCGGAGGAATTCCGCCTCATCGAGAACGCTGCCCGCACGGTCTATCTGCCCGTCGGCGAGGGCGCAGCCCTCTGTGAACAGCTGCGCAGCGGTCATGTTACCCGGACGCTGCTGCGGAAGCTGGGCGTTTACAGCGTCTCCTGCTATAAGGACCAGTTCGACAAGCTCGACGCCGCCGGGGCGCTGGAACTGCGGCCCGATGGTTCCGCCATCCTCACCGACACCAGCTGCTACAGCGAAAAGACTGGCCTTGCCATGGATGTGGAGACGGGCATCGGCCTTTACTTCTAAAAAGAGAGAAGCGGCAAAGCATACACCGCTTTGCCGCTTCCCCTTGACATCTCCGACATCAATTAAATATTTCAATCCTCATCAGAGGCATCCAAACCTCCAACGACACCAACAGTATACGGAAAAACAAACTTATTTTCAACATTTTCCAGATAATTCCGCACAACTCCTTGACAACGCTTTCGAAAGAGAATATACTAAGCTCAGAAAGGATATATAGACATATCCGATTATCAAATAAATGAAGTAAAATAGTGAAGAGGTGGTTGCAATGGCTGACATTTATCTTAGTCTGAAAATTCAACTTCACCCGGAAAGGAGGCGATGCTGATGTCCATGCTCATTGAAGTATGGGGCGACTATGCCTGTTTCACTCGTCCGGAAATGAAGACCGAGCGTGTGAGCTACGACATGATCACTCCATCCGCTGCGCGGGGCCTTGTGGAAGCCATCTACTGGCACCCCGGGCTGCGTTATACGGTTGACCGCATCTATCTGCTCAAGCCCTTCGGCCTTGACCCTGAGGACGAAGCGTCCACCGAGGAATACACCCAGCGGCCCATCCGGTTCACCAACATCCGGCGCAACGAGGTCAAGTCCACCCTGCTGTCCTCCGCCGCCCTCAGTGCGGCCAAAGGCGGCACACCGCCGGTGCTCTACACCTCGGAGGACATCCAGCAGCGGGCCGCGATGGTCCTGCAGGACGTCCACTACGTCATCGAGTGTCACTTTGATTTGACGGACAAGGTCGCCCCCAGCGACAATCCCGGCAAGTTCCAGGACATCCTGCGGCGGCGGCTGCGCAAGGGACAGTGCTACCACCAGCCCTGTTTCGGGTGCCGGGAGTTCCCGGCCAACTTCCGGGAGTGGCCGGGCGGCGATATTCCGGCGCTGAAGGTCACGCAGGACCTCGGCTTCATGCTCCACAGCCTCGATTACTCTGATCCGGCCAACATCCGCAGCCAGTTCTTCCGCGCAAAACTGGTGGACGGCGTGATGGAATGCCGGGACGTGGAGGTGTTTACATGATACTCCAAGCACTCACCGCCTATTATGAACAGCTCTTGAAGCAGGGCAAGGTGGAGGCCCCCGGATGGGACAGCCGCTTCAAAGTCAGCTATGAACTGCGCCTCGGCCCCGACGGCCAGCTCCTCGCCCTCAACGACCTGCGGCAGGAAGTCCCCAAGGGCAAAAAGACCGTCATCGCCCCCCGTGAACTCCCTGTCCCCCACCGGGTCAAGCGCGCCTCCGGCGTCGCCGCGAACTTTTTGTGCGACAATACGTCCTATCTGCTGGGCGCAGACGAGAAGGGCAAGCCCGAGCGCTCCCGCCAGTGCTTCGAAGCCTGTGCCTCCCTTCACCACAAGGTTCTCGACGGAGTAGACTCCCCTGCCGCCAAAGCCATCCTCGCCTTTTTTGACAGCTGGGAGCCGGATACAGCCCCCACCCACCCTCTGCTGGCAGAGCAGTGGGCCGACCTGAACAACAACGCGAACCTTGTGTTCGGCTACGAATCTCCCGACGGCGCCCACTGGCTGGCCACCACAGATGACGCCATCCGGGACGCCTGGCAGTCCGCCTTTGACACCTCCGATGCAGACGCCGAGATGGCCCGCTGCCTCATCACCGGCAAAGAGGCCGGCATCGCCCGCATCCACCCCGCCATCAAGGGTGTGATGGGCGCACAGGCCGCCGGTGCGGCGCTGGTCTCCTTCAACGCGCCCGCTTTCTGCTCCTATGGCCATGAGCAGGGTGCCAACGCCCCCGTCAGCGAGTACGCGGCTTTCGCCTACACCACGGCTCTCAACCTGCTGCTGGCTGACCGGAACTGCTGTCAGCGCATCGGCGACACCACCATCGTCTGCTGGGCCGAAAACGCCGCTCCCGCCTACTCAAACGCCATGCTGATGTTTTTCTGCGGCGGTTCCGAGGCGCGCGGCGTCTCGGAAAGCGACCTTGCCGCCGCACTGAAAGCCCTTTCTCAGGGACGCCCCGTCTCCTTCCTCGATGACAAGCTGGACCCGAACCAGAACTTCTATGTGCTGGGCATCTCGCCCAACGCGGCCCGGCTCTCCGTCCGGTTCTTCCTGCACAGCAGCTTCGGACAGTTTGCCAAAAATCTGCAGGACCACGCCGACCGGCTCAGCATCACCCGCCCCGCCTTCGACAAGCGGGAAAACCTGTCGGTCTGGGCGCTGGCGCAGGAGACGGTCAACCAGAGATCCCGGGACAAAAATCCATCGCCCCAGCTGGTGGGTGATCTGCTCCGGGCCATCCTCACCGGCGGACCCTATCCCGCCACCCTGCTCAACGGCGTGACCCTCCGCATCCGGGCCGAACGGGAAGTCACCCGGGGCCGCGCCGCCATCCTGAAAGCCTACTATCTCCGCAACTACCCCACCGAGCTCAACAAGGAGGTATTTACCGTGAGCCTGAACGAAAGCAGCAATGTCCCCTATGTTCTGGGGCGTCTCTTCTCTGTGCTGGAGACGATCCAGAGCGTCGCCAATCCCGGCATCAACGCCACCATCAAAGACCGGTACTTCAACTCGGCCTGTGCCACCCCGGCAACGGCCTTCCCCACGCTGGTCAAGCTGGCTCAGAAGCATCTGCAGAAGATGAGCACCCCCAACGAGGTGCATTTCAGCAAACAGCTCACCGAGCTGATGGCCCAGCTGCCCGAGACAGGCTTCCCGGCGCGGCTCAGCCTGCCGGAGCAGGGTGCCTTTGAGATCGGCTACTACCACCAGACCCAGAAACGCTACGCCAAAAAGAATGAGGAGGAATAAACCATGTCTGAGCCCATCAAGAACCGCTATGATTTCGTCATCCTGTTCGACGTCGAGAACGGCAACCCCAACGGCGACCCCGACGCAGGCAATATGCCCCGCATCGACCCCGAGACGGGCTACGGTCTGGTGACCGACGTCTGCCTCAAGCGGAAGATCCGCAACTATGTCGAGACCCTGAAAGAGGACGAAAAAGGCTATCGTATCTACATCAAGGACGGCGTTCCCCTCAACCGCAGCGACGCCGAGGCCATCAAAACTCTGGGCATCGACCCCGACCTGAAAGCCGCCAAAAAGGCCGACCCCGACATCGATGCCAAGCTGCGGGACTATATGTGCGAGAACTACTTCGACATCCGCACCTTCGGTGCCGTCATGACCACCTTCGTCAAGGGTGCGCTGAACTGCGGTCAGGTGCGCGGCCCCGTCCAGCTGAGCTTTGCCCGGTCGGTAGACCCCATCGTCCCGCAGGAAGTCACCATTACCCGCGTGGCCATCACCACCGAGGCCGATGCCGAGAAGAAGGGTACCGAGATGGGCCGCAAGCACATTGTGCCTTACGCCCTCTACCGCGCCGAGGGCTATGTCTCGGCCAACCTCGCCCGGAAGACCACCGGCTTCTCCGAGGATGATCTGAAACTTCTGTGGACTGCCATCCTGAATATGTTCGAGAACGACCACAGCGCCGCCCGGGGCAAGATGGCCGTGCGGGAGCTCATCGTGTTCAAGCACGATTCTGAGCTGGGCAATGCCCCGGCCTATAAGCTCTTCGACTCCGTCACCGTCCAGCGCAAGCCTGATGTGGACGCCGCCCGCAGCTACCGCGACTACACCGTCACGGTGGCAGACACTCTGCCGGAAGGAGTCACCTGCGAGAGGCTGTCCTGATGGCCGGCCCGGACGACTGGCTGCCCCTGTCGGGCATCCAGCACTTCTGCTTCTGCCGCCGTCAGTGGGCGCTCATCCATCTGGAACAGCAGTGGGCGGAGAACCGCCGCACCGTCGAAGGCCAGCTCGACCACGCCCGCTGCCATGACGCAAACCAGACCGAACGGCGCGGCGGCCTGCTCATCACCCGAGGGATGCAGGTGGTCAGCCGTCGGCTTGGCCTGAGCGGAAACTGCGATGTCGTCGAGTTCCGGGCCGACCCGGAGGGCATCCCCCTGCAAAACGCGGAAGGACTCTGGAAGCCCATGCCTGTCGAGTACAAGCATGGCCGCGCCAAGGCCGGCGACGCTGACCGGCTGCAGCTCTGCGCACAGGCCATGGCGCTGGAAGAGATGCTGGTGTGCAGCATCCCGGAGGGTGCGCTCTTCTACGAGGAAACGCGGCGGCGGGAGGTCGTGCCGCTGACCGAAGAACTCCGCCAGGCCACCCAGAAGATGGCCGATGAGATGCACACCTATTTTGCCCGGGGCTATACTCCCAAGTCAAAGCCCGGCACCCACTGCAGCGCCTGCTCCCTCAAAGAGCTCTGCCTCCCCGTGCTGTATCAGCGTGCCGACCCGAAAGCCTATCTCCGCGCCCATCTGGACGAGATGCAGGAGGCCGCGCCATGAGAAAGTTTTTGAACACTCTCTACGTCCTCAACAAGGACGCCTACCTTTCCCTCGAGGGGGAGAACATCGTCCTGCTCTGCAACAAGGCTGAAATCGGCCGGGTCCCGCTCCACACGCTGGAAGGCATCGTCTGCTTCAGCTATCCCGGCGCAAGCCCTGCCCTGATGGGCAAATGCGCCCGCCTCGGGGTCGATTTGAGTTTTTTCAGCCCGCAGGGACGCTTTCTGGCCCGGGCCGTAGGCGAAGAACAGGGCAACGTCCTGCTGCGGCAGACCCAGTACCGCATCGCAGACAGCGAGGCAGAGAGCTGTCTCTATGCGCGCAATTTCATCCTGGGCAAAGTCTATAACGCCCGCTGGGTGCTGGAACGGGCCACCCGTGACCACCCCCAGCGGGTGCCGGTGGAACAGCTCAAGCGCACCAGCGCCCAGCTGGCGGCGGCGCTGCCCCTCATCGAGCAGTGTGACGACCTCGACCAGCTTCGCGGCCTGGAGGGCGAGGCGGCACAGCGGTATTTCGACTGCTTTGATTCGCTCATCCTGCAGCAGCACGATGATTTTTCTTTTGCCGGCCGGAGCCGCCGCCCGCCTCTGGACAACACCAATGCCCTGCTCTCCTTCGCTTATTCGCTTCTGGCCTCCGACTGCACGGCGGCTCTTCAGAGTGTGGGCCTCGACCCCTACGTCGGCTTTCTCCACCGCGCCCGGCCCGGGCGCAGGAGCCTCGCCCTCGACCTCATGGAAGAACTGCGCACTGTTTACGCCGACCGCTTCGTGCTCTCCTGCATCAACCAGAAAATCATGACACCGAAGCATTTCCAGAAGCAGGAGAACGGAGCTGTCCTTCTCACCGATGAGGGCCGCCGCGCCTTTCTGGGCGGGTGGCAGACCCGCAAGCAGGAGACCATCACCCACCCGTTCCTGAACGAAAAGCTTCTGTGGGGCCTCGTGCCTTATGTGCAGGCTCTGCTTCTGGCCCGCACCCTGCGGGGCGATATGGAGCTTTACCCGCCATTTTTCTGGAAGTGAGGGATGTGTATGCTGGTCCTTATCACCTACGACGTCAATACCGAAACTCCTGCCGGGCGCAGACGTCTGCGCAAAGTCGCCAAGCGCTGTGTGGACCACGGCCAGCGGGTGCAGAACTCCGTGTTCGAGTGTCTGCTGGATGCCGCGCAGTATGCCGTTCTCAAGGCGGAGCTGACGGCTCTCATCGACCCCACGCTGGACAGCCTGCGCTTCTACCAGCTGGGCAACAACTATAAGAGCAAGGTGGAGCATATCGGCGTTCATCCGCCCTTCGAGCAGGACGGCCTGCTGTTGTTCTGAGTTTTGCGCCCCGGTGCGAAGGGTGAGTCCTCAGCATCTTTCCGGCACCTTCGCACCGGATTTTTGAGTCGTTTTGCATGATTTGGATAGTTCTTTGACCCGTTGTAAATCAAGGCTCTTCTAAATTCGTGCAGAATGTTGTATAATTTGTTTGAAAATAGAGATTTTGTCTCTGTTTTTGCTGTCGCCCTCCTCGCGGAGGGCGTGGATAGAAATAAGATTAGGATACCACGGAACTACCAACTGATATTGTCGCCCTCCTCGCGGAGGGCGTGGATAGAAATAGACTGCACTACATCTGCACCATGGAGGATGAGGTCGCCCTCCTCGCGGAGGGCGTGGATAGAAATTTTTGCATGAGTTTAGAGAGGTGGTGGCGGTGAGTGGTCGCCCTCCTCGCGGAGGGCGTGGATAGAAATGCCCTGGGGCTGCCGGTGCCGCTCTTATAGGTGCGTCGCCCTCCTCGCGGAGGGCGTGGATAGAAATATGCCCGACAGAGTGGGCTGGCGAATCCCGGTCAGTCGCCCTCCTCGCGGAGGGCGTGGATAGAAATTGAACGATGATGGCGACAAGGTCCTCTTTGCCGTGTCGCCCTCCTCGCGGAGGGCGTGGATAGAAATTGCACAGGCAACGTGTTGGAGCTATGAGCAGGCCGTCGCCCTCCTCGCGGAGGGCGTGGATAGAAATTCCTTATCCTCGATAAATTCGCCGGTTTTTTCGCGTCGCCCTCCTCGCGGAGGGCGTGGATAGAAATAGGTTGACGGTATCCTCGCCGACACGGTCAGCGTGTCGCCCTCCTCGCGGAGGGCGTGGATAGAAATTTCTCCGGCTGCGTTGTAGTAGGGAATGTAGAGGTCGCCCTCCTCGCGGAGGGCGTGGATAGAAATCATCCCGCTCCAGGGCATACAAGCGTCAAACGGGGTCGCCCTCCTCGCGGAGGGCGTGGATAGAAATAAGATGATTGACACCACCAAGGCAGTCGAACTGGGTCGCCCTCCTCGCGGAGGGCGTGGATAGAAATTCCACCTTTCGGAGTTTCAGGGCGGTCTTGTATGTCGCCCTCCTCGCGGAGGGCGTGGATAGAAATTTACAGGATGCCGTGCAGATAGTGCTGACCGGCAGGTCGCCCTCCTCGCGGAGGGCGTGGATAGAAATATTCTCCCTTTTGCTCATTGCGTACCTCCTCCAACGTCGCCCTCCTCGCGGAGGGCGTGGATAGAAATTTCTTTGTGTTCACGAACTGCGGGGCCTTATTGCGTCGCCCTCCTCGCGGAGGGCGTGGATAGAAATCTCCAGAGGCAGGCCCAGGATCTCCATGTCAACAAGTCGCCCTCCTCGCGGAGGGCGTGGATAGAAATCTGCCAGCCGGTGTCCGGCTCCTCGTAGTCCTCCGGGTCGCCCTCCTCGCGGAGGGCGTGGATAGAAATAGAAGCAGATACAATTCGGCATTAGGAAAAACCGGTCGCCCTCCTCGCGGAGGGCGTGGATAGAAATAGCAAGCAATCATGTCGAGCAGCACAAACCCTGGTCGCCCTCCTCGCGGAGGGCGTGGATAGAAATTGTATCCACCCGTACTCCCGATTCCAGCTGTAGCCGTCGCCCTCCTCGCGGAGGGCGTGGATAGAAATTGCACGGACTTCGAGTGCATGGAGATAATTCCCCAGTCGCCCTCCTCGCGGAGGGCGTGGATAGAAATTTTTTCGGTCATTTGCCCTCCCGGAGACGGGTCAGGTCGCCCTCCTCGCGGAGGGCGTGGATAGAAATTGGTTTAACTGCAACCCGGGCAGCCCGCAGCACTGGGTCGCCCTCCTCGCGGAGGGCGTGGATAGAAATATCTTGTCGTAGCTGGTCTGCTCCTCGTAGCCGTGTCGCCCTCCTCGCGGAGGGCGTGGATAGAAATGAGTGCCATGTGATAGTCCTTTCTGCCCTTGCTCGGTCGCCCTCCTCGCGGAGGGCGTGGATAGAAATAGGTATACGCAATCAAGGACGAACTTGCCGGGACGTCGCCCTCCTCGCGGAGGGCGTGGATAGAAATAGGTTAACTCGCTGCCGTTCAGGGCCTATGCGAAGTCGCCCTCCTCGCGGAGGGCGTGGATAGAAATCCACTGCAATCATGACGTTCACAGCCTGATGCCGTCGCCCTCCTCGCGGAGGGCGTGGATAGAAATTTGATAATGTCGATGCCCATTGCAATGAGCGCGAGTCGCCCTCCTCGCGGAGGGCGTGGATAGAAATCGGCTCGCGGCCGTTGCCGGTTGGGCTCGTATGCCGTCGCCCTCCTCGCGGAGGGCGTGGATAGAAATCTTGTTGAGGATGGCTTGTTCGCCGATGTTTGCCGTCGCCCTCCTCGCGGAGGGCGTGGATAGAAATATCCGCTGTGTTGCCCTGTGCATAGATTTCCTTGGGTCGCCCTCCTCGCGGAGGGCGTGGATAGAAATATCCGCTGTGTTGCCCTGTGCATAGATTTCCTTGGGTCGCCCTCCTCGCGGAGGGCGTGGATAGAAATCTTGTTGAGGATGGCTTGTTCGCCGATGTTTGCCGTCGCCCTCCTCGCGGAGGGCGTGGATAGAAATTCGAAAAGCTGGACGCAATTTATCACGCACTGCACGTCGCCCTCCTCGCGGAGGGCGTGGATAGAAATAAGGAAATCAACGCGCTGTTTAACAACATCCGCAAGTCGCCCTCCTCGCGGAGGGCGTGGATAGAAATGCTCTGTAAGTAACTGGCGGGAAACCGCAACGGGTCGCCCTCCTCGCGGAGGGCGTGGATAGAAATCCTGTGCTCCGCTCGGAGTGCTTGCACCGCCCTGGTCGCCCTCCTCGCGGAGGGCGTGGATAGAAATACGGGTACGGCATCGCCCGAAAGCGGCAGCGCCCGCGTCGCCCTCCTCGCGGAGGGCGTGGATAGAAATACTGGTGCATTTGATGGATTCTGCAAATACACTCCGTGTCGCCCTCCTCGCGGAGGGCGTGGATAGAAATATGACACGATCTGCTTGAAGCACATGGCCTTTCCGTCGCCCTCCTCGCGGAGGGCGTGGATAGAAATTGTTGGTGCCACCAAGACCGCCGCCAGCGAGACCGTCGCCCTCCTCGCGGAGGGCGTGGATAGAAATCCCCCGAAAAGGGGTATCGCCGCGCCGTGGCCCGGTCGCCCTCCTCGCGGAGGGCGTGGATAGAAATTGATCCAGCTGGAATTGCTCCACGGCAGGGGTGCGTCGCCCTCCTCGCGGAGGGCGTGGATAGAAATAGAGAACCTTGGCAGTGGACAACGAACCGCAGTTGTCGCCCTCCTCGCGGAGGGCGTGGATAGAAATTAGCTGGTCTCAAGGCACAAGCGACAGCGGGAGCACGTCGCCCTCCTCGCGGAGGGCGTGGATAGAAATGGTGAAGATGGTGATGTAGCCCATTACACAGTTATGTCGCCCTCCTCGCGGAGGGCGTGGATAGAAATTCGTCGAATTTTGCCAGTCGTACCAGCCGGTAGGTGTCGCCCTCCTCGCGGAGGGCGTGGATAGAAATTTTTTCGTGCCTAACCGATTGCTCTGGGAACATTGGTCGCCCTCCTCGCGGAGGGCGTGGATAGAAATCAGAATGGAATCCGCCTCGAAAGCCTCGTGGAAGTCGCCCTCCTCGCGGAGGGCGTGGATAGAAATAAAATTACTTGGAATGTGCAGGAGCCAGAACGTGGTCGCCCTCCTCGCGGAGGGCGTGGATAGAAATACCTATGGCTACTCCATGTGACCAAGCATTGCAGTCGTCGCCCTCCTCGCGGAGGGCGTGGATAGAAATTCCAAGGGCGAGGGATGGCACTGCATGACGGCTGTCGCCCTCCTCGCGGAGGGCGTGGATAGAAATTCCGCATACCGTTCGCAATGGTCGTGGCATCCCGGGTCGCCCTCCTCGCGGAGGGCGTGGATAGAAATTCCATTGAAAAGTCTCCCCGCCGTGTATAGCTCGTGTCGCCCTCCTCGCGGAGGGCGTGGATAGAAATCGCATTACCGACGACCGCTGTGCCGACTGGGCCAGTCGCCCTCCTCGCGGAGGGCGTGGATAGAAATCCCCTCTGACGAGGGGAGTGACGGCGGCACGAAGTCGTCGCCCTCCTCGCGGAGGGCGTGGATAGAAATTCGCTCTCAAGGAACAGGATCACAGGGGATCCGGTCGCCCTCCTCGCGGAGGGCGTGGATAGAAATTGTGTTGGGTGCAGCTCATTCCCGGAGCGGGAGAGTCGCCCTCCTCGCGGAGGGCGTGGATAGAAATCCGAGGGTGTTGTTGAAATGCGCGTACACGGCCTGGTCGCCCTCCTCGCGGAGGGCGTGGATAGAAATTTCTTGGCCTCGAGCTTCCAGATGCCTCCGTCAGCGTCGCCCTCCTCGCGGAGGGCGTGGATAGAAATTCGTTGGTCATGCGACTCAGCAGGTCGAGCAGGTAGTCGCCCTCCTCGCGGAGGGCGTGGATAGAAATAGGTCTGCGAGGGTGTAGTAGTCGTAGAGCAGCCGTCGCCCTCCTCGCGGAGGGCGTGGATAGAAATAGCTCTGTGAGCCGTGGGGCGACGTAGTTGCGGTGTCGCCCTCCTCGCGGAGGGCGTGGATAGAAATCTCCATGTATGGTTTCTCTGGCAGTCGCGGCAATGTCGCCCTCCTCGCGGAGGGCGTGGATAGAAATTGTCTTTTCGTCGATGCGGCTGATTCCGAACTCGCGTCGCCCTCCTCGCGGAGGGCGTGGATAGAAATACGCCCGCCACAGCCAGGTTCTCCGCTGCGCTGGTGTCGCCCTCCTCGCGGAGGGCGTGGATAGAAATTATCTGGCCGGCCGGCGCTTCGGCCCGGCAAACCTGTCGCCCTCCTCGCGGAGGGCGTGGATAGAAATCGGCTCCGACACGACGCACCGCACGAACTTCCAGCGTCGCCCTCCTCGCGGAGGGCGTGGATAGAAATAGAGCTATGAGCGGCAGCCCGAAGGAGGACATCGCGTCGCCCTCCTCGCGGAGGGCGTGGATAGAAATTGTAACCGCCGATGTATTCGCTTCGGTCAAGGCGCGTCGCCCTCCTCGCGGAGGGCGTGGATAGAAATCGGCTGTATGGCGAGGGCATCCGGCTGACCGCCCGGTCGCCCTCCTCGCGGAGGGCGTGGATAGAAATTCTCCCCATCTGCGTGGACGTGGAGGAAAACAAGTCGCCCTCCTCGCGGAGGGCGTGGATAGAAATCGCTTTCTCCGGCACGGACGCCGCCGACTGGGTGGGTCGCCCTCCTCGCGGAGGGCGTGGATAGAAATATTTGGGCCACATCGTTGATGTGCCAAAAAGGGCTGTCGCCCTCCTCGCGGAGGGCGTGGATAGAAATCCTCGTCAGCGCACAGCAGAAGGGCGGCTTGGATGGTCGCCCTCCTCGCGGAGGGCGTGGATAGAAATAGCTCAAGGCCGTAACTGTCCATGAGCGCCCGAACGTCGCCCTCCTCGCGGAGGGCGTGGATAGAAATCGGATGTTGGCCGCCGGTACGCCGTACAGCTCAAGGTCGCCCTCCTCACGGAGGGCGTGGATAGAAATGGGCTGACCCTGTACAACACCGAGACGGTGCGGCGTCGCCCTCCTCGCGGAGGGCGTGGATAGAAATATGGCGGCCTCGGGCTGAATCTCGAAGCCGTGATCGTCGCCCTCCTCGCGGAGGGCGTGGATAGAAATTGATTTCATAGTAGGGGTAGCCCACATAGGGAGGTCGCCCTCCTCGCGGAGGGCGTGGATAGAAATGGCAATACGCCCTCAGACGACGCAAAGAAGCTCCGTGTCGCCCTCCTCGCGGAGGGCGTGGATAAAAATATGCTCCATAGGTTAGACCTGCTCTTTCTTCTCGGGTCGCCCTCCTCGCGGAGGGCGTGGATAGAAATCCGAAAGATGGTGCAAAGCTTAACTACTTTGGAAGTCGCCCTCCTCGCAGAGGGTACAGATAGAAATCAGTTTCCACCGCGAATCGGGCATCGCCACAATTTTTCCAAAAAGGAGTTTTCCATGCATACAGTTTCCCTCACCCATCAGCTCGTCGCCATCCAGGACGACTTTGACCTCGACAAGATCATCGAAAGCGGCCAGTGCTTCCGGCCGCAAAAACTGGCCGACGGGCGCTACCGCTTTCTTTCCGGCAGCGCACTCCTTTATCTGACTCCGCTGGGCGATGGACAATACGACGCCGCATGGTATAGCTCAGACTGGGAGTACTGGGCCGGCTACTTTGATTTGGGCCGGAACTATGCCGCGCTGCGGTGCAGCTTGGCGGGACAGAGCAGCTATCTGGACAAATCGCTCGATTTCGGGCAGGGCATCCGAATCCTGCATCAGGACCCATGGGAAATGCTCATCACCTTTCTCATCTCCCAGCGCAAGAGCATTCCGGCCATCCGCACCGCCGTGGAACACCTTGCCCGGTGCTGCGGCGAACCGCTCAGTGCCGAAGGCGATGAAGTTTTCCTCTTCCCTACCCCGCAGCAGCTCTGTGGCCTCTCTGAGGCGCAGCTGATGGGCTGTGGTCTGGGCTACCGCACCCGTTACATCCAGAACGCTGCCGCTCAGGCTTCCAGCGGCACACTCGACCTCGGTGCTCTGGCGGCGCTGCCCGACGACGCGCTCTTTTCCCGCCTCCTCGAGCTGGACGGCGTCGGCAAAAAGGTAGCAAACTGCGTCTGCCTCTTTGGCTATGGCCGTACCGCGATGGCTCCCATTGATGTCTGGATACAGCGACTCATTGATGAGGAATTCGGCGGCCGCGACCCTTTTCCTTCCTATGATCAGCAGGCTGGCATCGTACAGCAGTACTTGTTCTACTACAAACGCAGCACCAGCCGCAGCGTCGCTCACAAAAAATAAAAAAAGTTATTGACAACTCTCCATTTGGCTGGTATAATAACACACGTCGTCAGGGACGGCACACCAGCTATGGGGGATTAGCTCAGCTGGGAGAGCGCTTGCATGGCATGCAAGAGGTCAGCGGTTCGATCCCGCTATTCTCCACCAAAAAAGCACTGTACTTCGTAGGAAGTATGGTGCTTTTCTTTTTACTGAAGCCGATTTTTGGGGGGCTGCATTGAGTCGCCTGCATGTCTTTTGGGCTTTTTGCGGAAAACCGGGATGTTCCCGCAGATAAGCGGTTCCCCATAACAAAAGAGACCGCCGTACAGCAAGCTGCTGTACGGCGGTCTCTCCTTCTTTTTTCAGTTCCGCGGGATGGCCATTCGGCGCTCTGCTTTCTTTACGAGCCATGCTCCCGCCCATCCGCAGGCAGCTCCCAAAATGACGCCACCCAGAATATCCGTCGGGTAATGGACACAGAGGTACATCCGCGAGAATGCGATGAGAACGCCTACCGGCAGAGCTGCCATCGCCCACTGCTTTTTCCCGGCCATCCAGAGAGCTGTCACCGAGGCGAAGGACGCCGCCGTATGGCCCGAAGGAAAGGAGAAATCGTCCGGGTACGGGATAAGCAGTTGTACCTCCGTAAGGATGTCGCATGGACGGACGCGGGCCACCAGCGGCTTGAGAAGAAGATTGCAGAGGACAGCGTCGATGAGGAGCGCCGCTGCCAGCACACATCCGACCCGCCGCGTTTTGCGGAACACCAGCAGCGCCGCTGTCAGCGTCACCCAGAGAATACCGGAGTCTCCCAGACGGGTAATAAAACACATGCTTCCATCCAGCATGGGGCTGTGCAGGGATTGCAGGAATTGCAGGAAAGTGAGTTCGGCGTTCATAAAGCTCCCTCTTTCTCGTTTCGTTATGTACAGGATACCAGAAGTTTATGAACAGAAAACCACAAAGTCTTAAACAGTAGTTAAAACAGCCGGCTCCGCCGCTGAGTTTTGCAGCATTTCAGTTCCCGGCGTTTCGGATGGACAAGGGAAAAATTAAAAAGAGAAGCCGACTGAGAATACCTCTCAGTCGGCTTCTCTATGCCGGTGGTGGGGGTCGAACCCACACATGTTATTAGCACAAGGGATTTTGAGTTTTTATCCGCATCTTCCATCTGGTGTCATCCAGTGATATCTAGTGATATCTGGTTCCCACTGTACAAAGGCAAAATTCACGCCTCAACGAACAATAATTTGAAATATCCACGATTTTTCGATGCGTTTTTCCTCTACTCTGTTTTTTCGGTTTGGACCGCCCAAATGGAAATTGGAGGGATGTTCAGGAGGGATGCAGGGCAAAACGCTCCTCTGCTTAGGCACAAAACGAAAGGAAAGTCAAGGATAATGAATCAAAATCAAGCAAAAGAGTATTATAAAAAATTATTTGTGAACTATCCTGATGTGCTGTCTGTCGAAGAAGCAACAACTTTACTCGGTTTCAAAAGCCAGACTGCCATCATCAGAAGAATCCATCAACATAGAATTCGCTGCCTGAAAGTCGGACGATCTTTCATGATTCCGAAAGAATATCTCATCGACTATCTTTTGGATAGCTAAATTATATAGCCATTATATTACATAGCGCACCACTTTTCAATAAGAAAAGAGTGCGCTTTTTATTTTCAAACGAAAGGCGGTTGATTTTTTGAACACAAGCTGGAGCAAAACGTTGAAAAAGCCACATGACCCTTGACTACTTTTACGGACAAGCCGGAGAACTGTTTTCATTCTACCGCATTCCCAAGGCTCTTTTTCAGGAGCCACGGTTCCAGAGTCTGTCCACCGATGCAAAAACCCTGTACGGCATCCTGCTGGACCGCATGAGCCTGTCTGTGAAAAACGGCTGGCTGGACGAGCAGAACCGGGTGTTCATCATCTTCACGATAGAGGATGTCAAGAGGGCGTTGTGTTGCGCAGACAACAAAGCGACCAAGCTGCTCCGGGAACTCGAAAAGTTTGGTCTGATTGAACGAAAACGCAGAGGTCTGGGAAAGCCAAGTTTGGTGTATGTGAAGAACTTTTCGGCAGAATCGTCAAAATCAATATTCCAAAATCGTGATTTTCACGATTCTGGAGGCTTCAAAAACGCAAGTCAAGACCCTTCAAAATCACGATGTAATAAGACTAAAGAGAATGATACTGAAATGAGTGAGACTGATCCATTCAATTCTGAAGAAGCGGATGGGATGAGCAAACGCACCCAACTGGAAGAATATTTTTCTCAGTCTTTGGAGATAGACCTTTTGCTCCGGCTCTGCCCGGATGACAAGGACATTATCTACCAGATCGTAGACTTGCTGGTGGACACCTGCGCTACCAACCGTAAGCTGCTGCACATTGCTGGGGACGATAAGCCCGCCGAGGTGGTATGCAGTCGGTTTATGAAGTTGAACGCCGACCACATCCGCTTTGTGCTGAAGTGCTTTGCAGAGAACAGCAGCCCGATCCGTAACATGAAACAATATCTGCTCGCTTCTCTGTACAACGCGCCCACCACCATGCAGCTTTCCTACCAGAACCAAACCAACCACGACTTAGCGAATCGGAGGTGATGAAAATTTCAAAGAAAGCAACCACGATAGCCATCGTCAACCAGAAAGGCGGCACCGGCAAGACCACCACCTGTGAAAATCTGGGCATCGGGCTGGCGATGGAGGGCAAAAAAGTTCTGCTGGTGGACACTGACCCGCAGGGCAGTCTTACCATCAGCATGGGCTGGCAGCAGCCGGACGAGCTGCCTGCCACATTGTCTACTCTGATGCAGAAAGCCATGAACGACCAGCCTATCCAACCCGGTGAGGGCATCCTGCACCATGCAGAGGGCGTAGACCTGATTCCGGCAAACATCGAACTGGCAGGGTTAGAAGTTGCCCTTGTGAACAGCATGAACCGAGAGAAGATGCTGAAACAGGTGCTGGAAGGTGCAAAGCACGACTACGATTTCATTCTGCTGGACTGCACCCCCTCGCTGGGGATGCTCACCATCAACGCACTGGCGGCGGCAGACACCACCCTGATTCCCGTGCAGGCGCAGTACCTGTCCGCAAAAGGCTTGGAACAGCTTTTGCAGACGGTGCAGAAGGTCCGGCGGCAGATAAACCCGAAATTAAAAATTGAGGGCATTCTGCTGACCATGACCGACAGCCGCACCAACTACGGACAGCAGATCAGCAATTTGATTCGGCAGGCATACGGAAAGCACCTGAAGGTGTTTGAACAGACCATCCCACGGTCAGTCCGAGCGGCAGAAACCAGCGCGGCAGGCAAAAGCATCTTTGCCTATGACCCCAAGGGCAAGGTGGCAGAAGCCTACCAATCTTTAGTGAGGGAGGTGTTGGCCGATGCCGAAAAACAGCTTAAACGTGTCGCTGAAAGGGGCAGATGACATTTTCTCCACCGAGGAATCCCGGCAGGAACAGCAGCGGGAGCAGGTGCAGCAGATTCCCATCGGAGAACTGTTCCCCTTCAAAGACCATCCCTTTAAGGTCTTGGACGATGAATCCATGCAGCGCACCGTAGAGAGCGTAGAGCAGTACGGTGTGCTGTCTCCGCTGATCGCCCGCCCACGCCCGGAAGGTGGCTACGAGATCATCTCCGGGCACCGCCGTCAGCACGCCGCACAGCTTGCCGGGCTGGAAACCCTGCCTGTCATCGTCCGTCAAATGGATGATGATGCCGCAGTTCTGCTTATGGTGGACAGTAATCTCCAGCGTGAGAACATCCTGCCCAGTGAAAGGGCTTTCGCCTACAAAATGAAGCTGGAAGCAATCGAACGAACTGTTGGACGACCAAAAAATGTGGGACAAGTTGTCCCAGATTATTTCGGGAAACGCAGTACAGAGGTTGTTGCTGAAGGAACAGGCGAAAGTTATAAGCAAATCCAGCGTTTTATCCGCCTGACCAGCCTTATCCCGGAACTGCTGGACATGGTGGACGAGAAAAAAATCTCTTTTAACCCTGCGGTAGAACTGTCCTATCTGGACGAAAAACAGCAACAGGATTTTTTAGAAGCAATGGATGCTTCCCAGAACGCGCCATCTCTTTCACAAGCCATTCGGATAAAAAAGCTGGCGCAGCAGGGTGAGTTTGACTATGATGCAGTCTACAACATTATGAATGAGGAAAAGAAAAGCGAACTAGACACCGTGACCATCAAAAACGAAACCCTGCGGAAATACTTTCCACGCAATTACACGCCCCGGCAGATGGAAAGCATCATCATCAAGCTGCTCGACCAGTGGCAACTAAAAAAGCAACAGGCAAAACAGAAGAAGCAGGAAGAAGCGCGCTGATCGCAGACTGAACCAAAAGACCCAGTTCCGGGTCTTTTATTTTTGCAAAAATTTTGGAGGAAACGTCTATGAACTTTACTACCACTCACATCCGTTCCGAGAAAGTCACCATTGATACTCGCATCTACACGATTCTGAACGGCAGAAAAAAGCCTGGTGAAGTCTATCTCGCTGCCATTGCCCCGGATATGGAGCTGACCATCATCACGCTGGACGAGGCTCCCGGCATCCTGCCCTGCTTTGAGGAGGATGATGCCTGCCTGAACCTTCCCAACACCTCGCTGCTGCTCTGCTACAACCCGGCGCAGGCGCTGAAGATGGGCGGAAAGCACTACCTGACCGGCCCGGTGATTCTTGTTCGCACCAACATGGATGGCGAGGTCATCTCGCTGACCATTGATGAGGTCTACCTGTTCCAGAAGTATCTGGCAAGCCACAGCATCACCCTGATGGCAGATGACCAGAAGTTGCCCTGCATCTGCATGGAGTGAGGTGTGCCATGCTGAACTTTTTTATCGGTTTCGCATTTTTTGAAGCCGGCGCTTTTTTCGGCTTCTTCGTGGCAGCTCTGTTGAACGCCGCCCATGCCGGGCAGGAGATCTCTATCAAATTCGAGGAGGACGATAATGGAACAGAACGAGAACACCTTGTCGGTGCTGAAAATTGCGCCGGGACAGCATCCGCAGCAGGTCGAGATCGATAACGACCTGAAAGCTTTGCAGCAGGCGGTGGGCGGCTCCATCGGCTCAAGTTACCCGTTTGAAGATCCAGTTGCCATCGTCTACAACGATGACGGCAAGCTCATGGGTCTGCCCCTGAACCGTGCTCTTCGGGATGAAAACGGAGAAATGTATGATGCCATTGCCGGAGACTTTCTAGTGGTGGGATTGGGCGAGGAGGATTTTGCATCCCTGACCCCAGAACTGGCGCAGAGGTACGAGCAGCTTTTCCATCAGCCGGAAGCCTTTCTGAAGCTAGGCAACCGTCTGTTGGTGCTGCCGGTGCCTGATGAACCTCCCGCAGAAAAGCCCCGCACCAAGTCCCCGGCAGAGCATGACCGCTAAAATCACCCTGCTGCACGGGAGGTGATGGCATTGCAGGAAGAAATCGAACAGAAGTCATTCAACATTATGATCTCCACCACAAAGCTGTCTGCCCGGACTGTCCTGCGGGCGGTAAAGGCGGCGTTTCGGCTGTACCAGTCCAAGACATCCCAAGGTAAGCAAAGTGTCCGCACTCTTCTGCGGCAGAACCGGGGTGTGTCCAGCGTGGAGATCAGCAAGACCGGCATCCGTGGGCTGGAACGCTACGCCAAAAAGTACGGCATCGACTATGCCATCCGCAAGGACACCTCCGAAGTGCCGCCCCGGTATCTGGTCTTTTTCAAAGCCCCGGATGCAGAAGCCTTCAACTCGGCGTTCAAAGAGTATTCGGCATCTCTGCTGAACAAAGACAAACGCCCCTCGGTGCTGGCAAAACTGCATGAACTGGTGCAGGCGGCGGCAGAACTCCCCGGCAAAGTCCGGCATAAGGAACAGGAGCGTGGACTGTGACCACGAAAAAGCTGACAAAGCTGCTGGCACTGTATCTGCCCTATATTTTGCTGGGGCTGGTGGCAACCAACATTGGCGAAGCGTGGCGGCTTGCCGAGGGCAAAGAGCTGGGGGATAAGATCATGGCGATGATGGGCACCGTTCCGGTGGCGTTTGCGAACCCGCTGCCCAGCTTGCATCCGCTCGATTTGCTGGTGGGCTTGTGCTGCGGTGCAGGGATACGGCTGGCGGTCTATTTGCGTGGAAAAAACGCCAAGAAGTACCGCCACGGCATGGAGTACGGCTCTGCCCGGTGGGGCACCGCCAAGGATATTGAGCCGTTCATGGCACCCAAGTTTGCAGACAACATCATCCTGACCAAAACGGAACGGCTGATGATGTCCAACCGCCCACCGGACCCCAAAAATGCCCGGAACAAAAATGTGCTGGTGGTGGGAGGCTCCGGCAGCGGCAAGACGAGATTTTGGCTTAAACCCAACCTTTTACAATGTCATAGTTCCTATGTGGTCACTGACCCGAAAGGTTACAATATACCAAGATAGAAAAAGGTAGCGTTTTATCAACGCTAATTACATACAGAAGGGAGGCAAAACCGTGGCAAAGAAAGAAGAAATCAAAATCACAGCTCTATACGAGCGATTATCCAGAGACGATGAACAGGCTGGCGAATCGAACTCCATCCTAAATCAGAAAAAGTATCTCGAAGAATATGCCCGACAAAAGGGACTGAGAAATATCCGCCATTTCTATGACGATGGCTACTCAGGCACGAATTTCAACCGCCCCGGCTTTACCGCCCTGCTGGAAGAAATCGAAGCCGGACGGGTGGACACTCTGGTAGTAAAAGACCTTTCAAGGTTTGGCAGAAATTACCTGCAAGTCGGCTATTACACAGAGATTGAATTCCCGAAAAAGGGTGTTCGCTTTATCGCTATCAACAACAATGTGGATAGTGCCAATCCAACCGAAAATGACTTCACACCGTTTTTGAATATCATGAACGAGTGGTACGCCAAAGACACCAGCAACAAAATCAAGGCTGTCTTTAAGTCCAGAATGAAAGAGGGACTAAGGTGCAGCGGTGCTATCCCCTATGGCTACAAGCGTATCAACGGAGATAAGCAGACCCTTGTTGTGGATGAACCGGCTGCTGAAATCGTCAGAAAGGTGTTCCGTCTTGCCTGTCAAGGTATGGGCGTGACGGCGATTGCGGAACAACTGACCGAAGAAAAGGTGCTGATACCATCTGCATATACGGCAAAGTATTTCCCCGAAAATTGCAGAAACAGGAGCTTCAGCGACCCTTACCGTTGGAACGCAAATACGATTGGTCATATTCTGGACAGGCAGGAATATCTCGGTCATACCGTGTTGGGCAAATCCATCTGTGAGAACTTCAAGACAAAGCAACGCAGAGCCGCAACGCCGGAAGAACTGATGATATTCCCCGATACCCACGAAGCCATCATTGACCAAGACACATGGGACATTGCCCAGAAGCTCCGTGTTCGTGCAAAACCGAGAGCCGCAAACGGAACTTATTCCCACCGTTTGTCCGGCATGATCTATTGTGCGGATTGTGGTTCACGAATGGGATTCATCAGCCCCGAAGCAAGGCAAAGCGGAAAACATTATGATTCCGATTCTGCTTTTCAATGTGGCAATTATCGAAATCAGAACAATGAATGTGTTTCCCACTTCATTAAAACCTCTGCTCTGGAAGCGGCGATTTTGCAGGCAATCAAAGCGGTCAGCCAATATGTCATTGAGAACGAAGCAGAGTTTATTTCCCAGCTCAAGACCGTATGGAATGAGAGCAAATCCAAGTCAGCCAACAACGGACAGCAGGAAATTGACGAAGCCAAGAAACGAATGGCTGAACTGGATGCAAAGATACAGAAGCTCTATGACAGTGCCATCAGCGGTCTGTTGCCGGAGCGACAGGCACAGCGAATGATACAGCAGTACGATGAAGAACAGCTTATGCTGGAAAAACGAGTTGAGGAATTGCAGGGACAGATACAAGAGGAAGAAGTTGAGAAAATCGACACCAACCGCTTTATCGCCTTAGTCAACAAGTACCGAAACTGCGAGGAACTGACGGACACCATGCTCTATGCCTTTATTGACAGAGTGGAAGTCCACGAAGCCACAGGTGGTCGCACCGTTTACCGTCAGCAGAATATCGACATTTATTTCAACTTCATCGGCAACTACTATCCCCCTGTTGAAACTGTTTCCGAAGAAGAACGCATTGCCGCCATCGAAGCCGAGCAGTTGCGAAAGAAGCAGGAAAAGGCGAAACGAGCCGCAGAGGTTCAGAAACAGAAAAAAGCAGCATTGATGAAAGCTGTTGAAGCCGGAGACCCGGAAGCTATTGCTGAATATGAACGCAAACTTGCCTTGCAGCGTGAGCGAAACCACCGCAGACAGCAGAAAATCAAGGAAGCCAGAGAAGCCGACCCTGCCTATATCGCCCAAATGGAAGAAAAGGAACGCTTACAGCGTGAAAAGCTACTGGAAGCGGAACGCAAACGGACAGAACGAGCCAACAGGCAAAAGAAACTTTCCCGAAAGGAGCTGAAAGAAGCCGCCAAGACAGACCCGAAAGCCGCCGAGGAATGGCAAGCCTTGAAAGAAAAAGAAGCCGTAGCCAGACAGCGAAAAAAGGAGCGTGAGGAAGAACGCATGGCGGCAGACCCCGAATATGCCGCTATGATGGCAGAACGCAAGGCTGAATACACGAGGACAAGAACTGCCAAGCGACAGGCAGAGCGTGAAGCCCTTGTAGAGCTTGCCAAGACCGATGAAGAAGCAGCAAAGAAGCTGGCTGAAATGCGAAAGTATCAGAGCCAAGCTACTGTCAGAAGCTATCAGAAAATGAAAGCCGATGCAGAAGCCGGAGACCCCGATGCAATCAAACGCTATGAAACTACCCTTGCCAAACGCAGGGAAGAATATCACAGAAAGAAAGGTGCTTGAATATGGAACTGAATTTTATCAAATGTGGGGACTACTACATCCCAGACATCAAAGTGAAAAATCCGAATATCCGTCTTGGAAAATGGGGACGGATGCGGAAAGAGTATCTGCGACTGGCTAATCCGGTGCTGTTCTCCGACATGGTGCTGAATGAAACCCTCTATGAGCATTGTGCGGAGATTGAGGAAACAGCCAAGAAGCGTATGGAAATCATCGTGCCGCAGCTTGCAAAGGCATACGGTGTGACGGAGCAGCTCAAAGCAGAGAACCAAATCGAATGGGTTCGGCAGATGAACGCTTGTGTTGCACAGGCTGAGGAAGCTATCAAGGGCGAGTTGATTTACTGCTGAGAAAGGAGCATGAATTTATGATTTTAGAAGCAATCTTCAACGGAGAGATTTATCCGGCAGAAACGGTAGTACCGAAATCAGAGAAGTTTCGGGAAGCTGGACAGGCAATCGCAGACACCATGCGATACTTTGAGCAGACATTGAGCAAAGAAGATTATGCGAAGCTGGATAAGCTCAATGACCATTTTGCAGACTGCCAGACCATGCAGACCGAAGAACATTTCAAGTATGGTCTTTCAATGGGTGTTCTGCTAATGAAAGAGATATACGAACTGTCCGATTTTAAGTAAAAAAGTCAAGTGCAGAACCAACAATTTAATATCGTGAGCAAAGCGACAGGTATTTCTATTCTGAGTATCTGTCGCTTTTATTTTATCAACTATCAAGGAGGACTTTTGAATGAAAATGAACCTGAATGAAATGAAAACCCTGTATACCTTTGGTTGCCCGAACCGTGAAGCAACGGTTGAGCGTTTGCGTTATGTGGCTGCCCTTACACCTGATCCAGCGGCAAAGAAACTGTTTTATATGCTGTCGGTCAAGTTGAGTGACGAAAAGTGCGACAAATGGTATCGTTGTTTCTACTACAATCTGCGTTTGCAGATGCAGGAATACTACCAGCACAAGGCAGTCATTATGGATAGTTGCTGGAATCATCACATGGAGAGATGTTATGGCGAAGCTGACGAAGTATGAAAAAGAAACAATCATCCTCTTTAATGAGGGCGAGGACACAGCCAATATCTACACCTACAATGCCAGCCTGCGAAAGCGACTGGCATTGTTCAGTAAAAAGCACCCCGACCTCTGCAAGTTGGAAAAATCCCATGAGCAAGGCGGTGTGACTTATCTGCTGAATAAGTCCAGACTTTCTATCCGTCTGCAACCGCCGTACAGCGAGGAACGCAGACGAAAAGCAAGCGAGAACGCCAAGCAAAACGGTTTCAATAGCCAGATGGAATGATGTAGCATTTTGGGTTGATTTGCGGTCAAAATGTCGGGTCTGCACTTGATGTTTTCTTTGGCTGTTAGCTAAAAAATACAGATTATATGAGGTGTACAATGTTGAATTAGAAATACAGATATGATATACTTCGAGTAAGGACATAGTCCTGCAATTATAAAAGAACCAGAAAGTAAAAGAGTTTTTATCACAGATCCGGCACTTGCTACAGCTGGTAGCATTTTGAAAACACTGGAACACATGAAAAAGTATGGTTTCAAAGATGAAAATGTAGTTATTATGGCAATGTTCGGATGTCAATCTGGAATAGAACGAATTTTTAAGGAGCATCCAGAAGTGAAGCTATTTTTAGTCCATATGGCAGACGGAATTAGAGAAGATGGGTATTTACTGCCGTATAATGGAGATACCGGAGATAGATTATATGGAGTAAGAGAAAATGAATATGTAATTTGATAATGTGGAGGTAAAATTATGAATTCCAGAGAATTATTAAATGCGCTAAGTGTCGCTGAGCGTTTAAAAGATACGACAAGGCATTGCTATACATCGAAAGGAAGACACGAGAGTGTAGCAGAACATAGCTGGATGATGACGCTGATGGCTTTTTTTATGCGGGATGAGTTTCCAGATGTTGATATGGATAAAGTTATTCGTATGTGTATTATTCATGATTTGGGTGAATGCTTTACAGGAGACATTCCTACCTTTGATAAAAAGCAAGTGCATGAGGATATAGAAGAAAATTTACTATTTAACTGGATAGATACGTTACCGTCTTATTATGCAGAAGAAATGAAAGCTCTATATAATGAGATGACAGAAAGAAAAACTGTCGAAGCTAAGATATATAAAGCTATTGATAGCTTGGAAGCTTTAATTCAGCATAACGCTTCTGATTTATCTACATGGATTCCGAAAGAGTATAAATTAAATTTGACTTATGCAGATGACCGAGTGAGTTTTTCAGAATATCTTACTACATTACGACAAGCTATACGAGAGGATACACTTGCAAAGATAGAAAAATAGTTATAAGTATTGTCTAAGCCAAAGGCGATCAACCGTAAAAAGTTGGTCGCTTTTGTTTTATCCATTATTGAGAAAGGAGCTTGCCTATGAGTAAAGAAAAATTGGAAAAATTGGAGCGTGAGAAATATGTGGTCGAGCGAAAGCTGACCGCAGCCATGCACAAGGAAAAACGATTGCAGAGCGAACTAAAGCGTTTGACCCGAAGTGGGCGAACCCACCGCCTTTGCACTCGTGCCGGAATGTTGGAAACCTTTTTGAAAGAGCCAACCACTCTGACCGATGATGATGTGATGGAGCTTTTGACTTTCATCTTCCACAGCGAAGCGATTCAAAAGAAGCTGGACTTGCTGATTGAGAACCGAAAGGAAACGGAGCAACCGAACGGGAGCTAAAAGACCCTTTTGGAAAAAGGGCGCAATTATACACCACCCAAAGGTTGGTGCATTGCGTTCTCCGAAGGCTCCTCGCCGGAGGGCTGTGATTTTCCGCAGTCATAGTCTGCTCCAAATCATACAGGGGACGCTACGCTTCCCCTGCGCTGGCTGCCGCCAGCTACCCTTTTGTGTACTTGCCATCTGGGGACACCTTGCGTTGCAAGCTGTTCCCAGCCGACAAGTTTCATAAAATATGCTATCTTTTCGATAGCCAATGAAGTATAATGAAGATGACAACAAATCGGCATTTGTAAAGGAGGATTTACAATGAAGAAAATTGGATTAGGTATTGCGATACTACTCTTTGCCATTATAATTTCTCTTTGCTCATCAGGAATGGGGCTGCTCGTTATCGGAATTGGGATTGTAGGATTGATTTTTTCAATCATAGGATTTATAGAACGCAAGTAAAATAACTTCCAGTTTGTCAGCTTCACATCGGGTCAACTTGCCCCGAACTTTTACAATTAAATACCCGCCGCCCTCACAGCGGCACACCGAGCAGGAAATCTGAAAAAGGTCTCCTGCTTTTTTTCTGCCAAAATGAGGTGGTAAAACGCCACCCCATCCACCAATTACCGAAAGGAGGGACACGAAATGCCCTGCCCACACAACGAAATCACGATTGTTCAGCGCAGCCAGCGACAGTCTGCGGTTGCCGCCGCTGCTTACCAAAGCGGCGAAAAGCTGTTCTGTGAATACGACCAGCAAGTGAAGCACTACCCGGAAAAGCGTGGTATTGTCCACAATGAAATTCTGCTCCCGGCAAACGCCCCACGGTCGTATGCAGACCGCAATACCTTATGGAACGCCGCCGAAGCGGTGGAAAAGCAATGGAACTCCCAGCTTGCAAGGCGGTGGGTGCTTACCATTCCAAGAGAGATACCACCCGACCAGTATGCTGTCCTTGTCCGGGAGTTTTGTGAGCAGCAGTTTGTTTCCAAAGGCATGATTGCTGATTTTGCAATCCATGACCCCCATCCGCCGGGACACAATCCCCACGCCCATGTCCTGCTCACTATGAGGGCAATGGACGAACATGGAAAATGGCTTCCCAAGAGCCGCAAGGTTTATGACCTTGACGAAAACGGGGAACGGATAAAACTTCCGTCCGGCAGATGGAAAAGCCACAAGGAGGATACGGTGGATTGGAACGACCAGAAGTATTGCGAAATCTGGCGGCATGAATGGGAGGTCATCCAGAACCGCTATCTGGAAGCCAATGACCGCCCGGAGCGTGTGGACTTGC
>ERZ838225.413-NODE-413-length-60637-cov-22.471444_pt1 | contig 60637 bp, 74 predicted proteins | sample MGYA00519684_ERZ838225 | MGnify/ENA primary metagenome ERZ838225 (study PRJEB31850, sample SAMEA3708829) | human gut metagenome | biome: human gut; feature: human-associated habitat; material: faeces | place: China | collected 2014 ... | reverse complement strand
AGAGCATTAGCCTTCCAAGCTGAGGGTCGCGGGTTTGAGCCCCGTCTTCCGCTCTCCAAAGAGAATCTGAGAAATTAGATTCTCTTTTTTTGTTTTATTTTAGACCGCTAAGCTTATGAAAAATTCTCCGGTACAATCGCATGTACTCCGACTAGCACATCCCCCTATCCCCACTGTCCACATCGGGATTATAGGACTGGGCAATCGAGGATTGCTCACCTTACAACGTTATCTGCAAATTGAAGGAGTAGAAATCAAAGCTCTTTGTGAAATAAGAGAAGGAAATCTAAGTAAGGCCCAACAACTATTAAAAGAAGCCGACCGTTCCGAAGCCACCGGATATACCGGAGTGGAGGGATGGAAGAAGATGTGCGAATCGGATGAAGTAGATTTAATATTCATCTGCACCGACTGGTTAATGCATACTCCAATGGCAACTTTCGCAATGGAATGCAATAAACATGTAGCTATTGAAGTTCCGGCTGCTATGAGCGTGGAAGAATGTTGGCAATTGGTAGACACTGCAGAAAAAACCAGGCGACACTGCATCATGCTCGAAAATTGTTGTTATGATCCCTTTGCACTAATGATTCTCAACATGGCCCAACGAGGATTGTTCGGAGAAATCATGCATGTAGAAGGAGCCTACATTCACGATCTTCGTTCAATGTACTTTGCCGAAGAGAGCGAAGGCGGCTATCACAACCATTGGGGAAAAAGATACAGCATCGAACATACAGGCAATCCTTATCCCACTCATGGGTTGGGCCCCGCCTGCCAGATACTGGATATTCATCGCAGTGACAGAATGGAATATCTCGTGTCCATGTCTACTCATCAGGCAGGAATGAGCGAGTATGCCCGCAGACTATTCGGCGAATATTCACCGGAAGCCCACCAGAAATATCAATTGGGAGACGTAAACACCACTCTTATCCACACGCTCAAAGGGAAGACAATCATGCTTCAATACGACATATCCACCCCACGTCCTTACAGCCGCCTTCAAACAGTATGCGGCACACTGGGATTCGCCCAAAAATACCCTGTCCCCTGTATCGCCCTAGATCCTAATGGAGACACTCCACTTGAAGGAGAACTGCTAGAAAAAATGATGGCACGCTATAAACATCCTTTTAGCGCAACCATTGGCGAAGAAGCACATCGCAGAGGCCTACCCAATGAAATGAATTATGTTATGGATTACCGCCTTATTCATTGTCTGCGCAACGGGCTTCCACTGGATATGGATGTATACGATGCAGCCGAATGGTCGTGTATCACAGAACTAAGTGAAAAATCTGTACTGAATAAGAGCATGGCAGTAGAAATACCGGATTTCACCAGGGGAGCCTGGAAAAAATACAAATACTAGGTTCTATCAGAAGTACAGACGAAGTAGGTAGTTTACCCCAACAGGAGCAGTAAACGTTAAGCAATTCTAAAAAGGTGACTTCTTTTTAGGAAGAGCCTTTTTCTGGCATGTCTTTTATATGTATTTGACATCACATAAGCCTACACAAAATCAGGTAGAAAAAGTCAGACTCATCTTTTACCTCATAATAGAAACTTTTATGATGAAAATATCGATTATAAATATAAATAGTTGGCTAATTAATTACTATTTTTGACACGTAAATGAAAAACAGCGAATAACCCCTATTAAAAACTTAAAATATGATGAAGAAACTACTCACAGCCACTGCTATCGGCTTGGCTTTGTTAACTTGGCACACCAGTTGTACTCAACAACCAAAGGCTCCGGAAGCCTTTACTCCTATCAAAGTAGAAACTCCTGCCCGCCCTGCCGGACAAGAAGATGTAATCCAACTCGTTACTCCTAAAATTGATACCGTACGTGTTGGTTTCATCGGCTTAGGAATGCGTGGTCCCGGCGCCGTAGCACGCTGGACTCATATTCCGGGAACTAAGATTGTAGCGTTATGCGACCTGCTTCCCGAACGTGTTGAAAAATCACAAGAAATTTTGAAGAATGCCGGACTCCCTGCAGCTGCTTCTTACAGCGGAGAGGAAGATGCATGGAAAAAACTTTGCGAGCGGGATGATATTGATCTTGTATACATAGCTACAGACTGGAAGCATCATACTGCAATGGGTGTCTATGCCATGGAACATGGCAAGCATGTAGCCATCGAAGTTCCTGCCGCTATGACATTGGATGAAATCTGGCAGTTAATCAACACTTCTGAAAAGACCCGCAAGCATTGTATGCAGCTCGAAAACTGTGTATATGACTTCTTTGAACTGACTTCTTTAAATATGGCACAACAGGGCGTATTCGGAGAAGTGCTTCATGTAGAAGGTTCATATATCCACAACCTGGAAGATTTCTGGCCTGAATACTGGAACAACTGGCGAATGGATTATAATCACCTGCATCGCGGTGACGTATATGCGACTCACGGTATGGGCCCCGCTTGTCAGGTACTTAATATCCACCGTGGCGACCGTATGAAAACATTGGTATCTATGGATACGAAAGCTGTCAACGGACCGGCTTACATTAAGAAACAAACAGGAGAAGAAGTGACCGATTTCCAGAATGGTGACCAGACTTCGACCTTGATTCGCACAGAAAATGGCAAAACGATGCTGATCCAGCACAATGTAATGACACCCCGCCCATACAGCCGCATGTACCAGATAGTGGGAGCCGATGGCTATGCAAGCAAATATCCGATTGAAGAATATTGCCTGCGACCTACACAAGTTGATTCTAAAGATGTGCCTAATCATGAAAATCTGAATGCACATGGCTCTGTACCCGAAAATGTAAAGAAAGCCTTGATGGACAAATATAAAGATCCGATTCACATAGAGTTGGAAGAAACTGCCAAGAAAGTAGGTGGTCACGGTGGTATGGACTTTATCATGGACTACCGTCTGGCATATTGCCTGCAAAATGGATTACCATTAGATATGGACGTTTATGACCTAGCAGAGTGGTGTTGCATGGCCGAACTTACCAGACTTTCCATCGAAAACAATTCTGCTCCGGTAGAAGTTCCCGATTTCACTCGCGGCGGATGGAATAAAGTACAAGGCTATCGTCACGCTTTTGCAAAATAAAACTGAATATATCCTTTTAGCACGAACATAATGAACCAATCCGGCTTCTCCCCCAAAGCCGGATTATTCATGGGTTCGTGTTTGAACATTTTATAGATTATCATAATCACTTTTATGAAAACAGCTATTCCAAAACCTTCTAAGCAAAGCATTATCCGTGAAGCCAGAGATTATGTAATGATTGCCATCGGCATGATTTTGTATGGCATCGGTTGGACCGTTTTTCTACTTCCGAACGATATCACTACCGGGGGAGTACCAGGTATTGCTTCTATTGTATATTGGGCTACGGGTTTTCCCGTACAGTATACGTACTTCAGCATCAACTTCTTTTTATTGCTACTGGCCCTCAAATTGCTGGGGATGAAGTTTTGCATTAAAACTATTTTTGGAGTATTTACCCTCACCTTCTTTCTGTCCGTCATTCAAAAGCTGACAGCAGGTTTCGGACTCCTTCACGACCAGCCCTTTATGGCATGTGTCATTGGAGCATCCTTCTGTGGAGGTGGTATAGGGGTTGCTTTTTCGGCAAACGGAAGCACAGGAGGCACGGATATTATCGCAGCCATCATCAACAAATACCGGGACATCACATTAGGAAGAGTCGTACTCATCTGCGATATGATTATTATTTCTTCCAGTTATTTTGTCTTAAAAGACTGGGAAAAAGTGGTATATGGGTTTGTTACTCTTTATATTTGTAGCTTCGTTCTCGACCAGGTAGTGAATAGTGCCCGTCAATCCGTACAGTTCTTTATCATATCCAATAAATATGAAGAAATAGGACGGCATATCAACGAATATCCACACCGGGGAGTTACGATTATCAATGCAACCGGCTTTTATACAGGACGAGAAGTAAAGATGCTGTTCGTATTAGCCAAGAAGAGGGAATCACCTATCATCTTCCGGTTGATTAAAGATATAGACCCGAATGCATTTGTGTCACAAAGTGCTGTCATCGGAGTTTATGGAGAAGGATTCGATCATATTAAAGTAAAATAAAAAAGAAATGAAAAACCAATATTGAGAAACATGAAATTTCGACCAACCCCCAATTTATTAACAGGCATTTTCATGGGAATATTTTCCCTGACAACATTTAATGTAATGGCTGAAAAAGCCGTGAAACCCTATTGGCAGGATGTGCAGGTAGTTGAAGTCAACAAAGAGTATCCACGCACTTCTTTTATGACATACAACAATCGCGCTGATGCCTTGAGTGGCAAGTTCGAACGGAGCAAGTATTACCGTTTGCTGAACGGAACCTGGAAATTCTACTTTGTAGACTCTCATAAAAAGCTTCCCGACAACATTACTGACCCGAATACGAATACAGATTCGTGGAATGATATTCAGGTACCCGGTAACTGGGAAGTACAAGGACACGGAATAGCCATCTACACCAATCATGGTTATGAATTCAAGCCACGCAATCCGCAACCTCCGGCTCTTCCCGAAGCGAATCCGGTGGGAGTTTACCGTCGGGATATTGATATTCCGACAGATTGGGACGGACGGGATATCTACCTGCATCTGGCAGGAGCCAAGTCCGGCGTATATGTATATATCAACGGGCAAGAAGTTGGATATAGCGAAGACTCCAAAAATCCGGCAGAGTTTCTTATTAACAACTATGTGAAGCCCGGCAAGAACGTGCTTACCGTTAAAATCTTCCGCTGGAGCACTGGTTCCTATCTGGAATGTCAGGATTTCTGGCGCATGAGCGGTATTGAACGCGATGTTTATCTGTATTCACAACCTAAAGCAGCCCTCAAAGATTTCCGGGTGAAGTCTACCCTGGATGACAGCTACAAGAATGGAATCTTCAGCTTGAATGTCGATTTGAGAAATCACGAGAAGGCAGCAACTAATCTCACATTAGTTTATGAGCTATTGGATGCACAGGGAAAAGTAATCTCTACTGAAGAGAAGACCGCCTATATCCCATCGGACGAAGTACGTACACTTTCTTTCGATCAGAAGCTGGCAGATGTCAATACATGGACATCCGAACATCCGAATCTGTACAAACTGCTGATGACCGTCAAAGAGAATGGCAAAATAAATGAGATTATTCCTTTTAATGTAGGATTCCGCCGTATTGAAATCAAACCTATCGAACAAAAAGCTGCTAACGGAAAACCATACGTTTGCCTGTTCATCAATGGTCAGCCACTAAAACTGAAAGGGGTAAATATCCACGAACACAACCCGTCAACAGGTCATTATGTAACAGAAGAGTTAATGCGTCGTGACTTCGAGCTTATGAAGCAACATAACCTGAACAGCGTACGCCTTTGCCACTATCCGCAAGACCGCCGTTTCTACGAACTTTGCGATGAATACGGTCTTTATGTGTACGATGAAGCCAATGTCGAAAGCCACGGAATGTATTACGATCTTCGAAAGGGCGGTTCATTGGGTAACAACCCCGAATGGCTGAAACCACACATGGACCGTACCATCAATATGTTCGAACGCAACAAGAACTATCCGAGCGTCACCTTCTGGTCGTTGGGAAATGAAGCCGGAAACGGATATAATTTCTATCAGACTTACTTGTGGCTGAAAGAGGCTGACAAAGAGCTGATGAATCGCCCTGTCAACTATGAGCGTGCTCAATGGGAATGGAACTCCGATATGTATGTTCCGCAATATCCAGGTGCCGACTGGCTGGAAAATACAGGAAAGAACGGCAGCGACCGTCCTGTAGCTCCTTCCGAATATGCGCACGCAATGGGAAACTCCACCGGAAACCTGTGGGGACAATGGCAGGCGATTTACAAATATCCGAACCTACAGGGTGGATATATCTGGGACTGGGTAGACCAAGGTCTTCTCCAGAAAGATGAGAATGGAAGAGAATACTGGGCTTACGGAGGTGACTTCGGTGTAGACGCGCCGAGCGATGGCAACTTCCTCTGCAACGGTCTTGTCAATCCGGATCGTGGTCCGCATCCGGCAATGGCTGAAGTGAAATATGTACATCAGAATGTAGGCTTTGAGGCAGTAGATGCCGCTGCCGGTATATTCAAAATCACCAACCGTTTCTATTTCACCAATCTGAAAAAGTATCAGATTCACTATAACGTACTCGCTAACGGAAAGACTATAAAAGGTGGAAAAATATCTTTGGATATTGCTCCGCAGGCATCCAAAGAATTCACCGTACCGGTAAACGGCTTGAAAGCCCAACCGGGAGTGGAATATTTTGTAAACTTCAGCGTGACAACCACAGAACCTGAACCGTTGATTCCAACAGGATATGAAATAGCATACGACCAGTTCCAGCTTCCTATCCAGGCAGAGAAAGCTATTTATAAAGCAAACGGTCCGGCACTGAAAACAACGACTCAAGGAGATGAGCTAATCGTTTCTTCTTCCAAAGTGAATTTTGTATTCAACAAGAATAGCGGATTAGTTACCTCGTATAAAGTGGACGGCACAGAATATTTCAAAGACGGATTTGGTATTCAGCCTAACTTCTGGCGTGCTCCTAATGATAATGATTATGGTAATGGCGCTCCTAAACGTTTACAGGTATGGAAGCAATCAAGCAAAAACTTCCACGTAACGGATGCAACCATGACAACAGAGAATAAGGTAGTTTCCTTACATGTGACCTACTTATTGGCTGCCGGCAACTTGTATGTTGTCACATACAAAATCTATCCGAACGGAGTAGTCAATGTAAATGCCAAATTCACGTCAACAGATATGCAGGCAACAGAAACTGAAGTTTCTGAAGCTACCCGCATGGCTACGTTTACTCCCGGAAGTGACGCTGCCCGCAAGGCCGCTTCCAAACTGGAAGTTCCCCGTATCGGTGTTCGTTTCCGCTTGCCGGCACAGATGAACAATGTACAATACTTTGGCCGTGGTCCGGAAGAGAACTATATCGACCGTAATCATGGAACCCTCGTTGGCGTATATAAGACAACAGCAGATAAAATGTACTTCAACTATGTACGTCCACAGGAAAACGGACATCACACCGATACCCGTTGGATCGCTTTATCTCCCGTCAAAGGAAACGGCCTGGTTTTAGTAGCCGACAGTACGATCGGTTTCAATGCCTTGCGCAACTCTATCGAAGACTTTGACTCTGAAGAGGCTCTGCCCCACCCTTACCAATGGAATAACTTTAGCCCGGAAGAAGTAGCCAATCATGATGAGAATGCCGCCCGTAATGTATTGCGGAGAATGCATCATGTTAATGACATCGTTCCAAGAGATTTCGTAGAGGTTTGTGTGGACATGAAGCAACAAGGTGTAGGCGGATATGACAGTTGGGGTGCACGCCCGGAACCTTTCCACCAAATCCCGGCTAATCGTGATTACCATTGGGGCTTCACATTAGTACCTGTTCGCTCGGCTAATCAGGCCAACGAAGCGGCTAAATACGATTATCGATAACCTTAGTATAAATTTTTAAAGAAAAAACCCATGAAAGATTTATCTAGCATTGTAGCTAAATTTAAAGTCCAAGGTACGATAGAAGAAATCAAACCTTTGGGTACAGGACTTATTAACGACACTTACAAAGTAAACACCAAAGAAGCAGATGCTCCCGACTACGTTTTGCAACGCATCAATCATGCCATTTTTCAGAATGTAGAGATGCTTCAATCCAATATTACCGCTGTCACCAATCATATTCGCAAGAAACTAACGGAGGCAGGAGAATCGGATATAGAACGCAAGGTTTTGAGTTTCCTCGAAACAGAAGAGGGGAAGGCATATTGGTTCGACGGTGATAACTACTGGCGTGTGATGGTATTCATCCCACGCGCCAAAACGTATGAGACGGTGAATCCCGAATATTCAAATTATGCTGGAGAAGCTTTTGGTAACTTCCAGGCTATGTTGGCCGATATTCCGGAAACATTGGGTGAAACCATACCTGATTTCCACAATATGGAGTTCCGCCTCAAACAACTACGTGAAGCCGTTGCGAAAGATGCTGCCGGACGGGTATCGGAAGTGAAATACTATCTGGACGAAATAGAGAAGCGTGCAGATGAAATGTGTAAAGCAGAACGTTTATATCGTGAAGGAAAACTCCCCAAACGTGTTTGCCACTGCGATACGAAAGTGAATAACATGATGTTCGACGAGAATGGCAAAGTGCTTTGTGTCATCGACCTGGATACGGTAATGCCCAGCTTTGTCTTCTCCGATTATGGCGATTTCCTTCGTACAGGCGCCAACACGGGTGATGAGGACGATAAAGACCTTGATCGTGTAAACTTCAATATGGAAATATTCAAAGCGTTTACCAAAGGCTATCTGAAAGGAGCCAAATCATTCCTGACTCCAATTGAGATAGAGAATCTCCCTTATGCAGCCGCTTTATTCCCATACATGCAGTGTGTACGGTTCTTGGCAGACTATATCAATGGAGATACTTATTATAAAATCAAATATCCGGAGCATAATTTGGTTCGTACTAAAGCACAATTCAAATTGCTTCAAAGCGTGGAAGCAAACACACCGGAAATGATCGCATTCATCAACGATTGCTTAAAGAATTGAGAATAGAGGAAAAAAGAGAATGGAGAATTATCTATTTGGTAAAGGCTCCATTCTTCCAATGATAAACAATCGGACGACGGAGAAATGGTTTCAGTTTCTCTGCCGTCTCCTTTGACATATAGTCAGGAGTAGTTAATGTAACAGTCAATTCTGTATTTTCTTTATTAAAATCGGCTTTCATCAATAATATATCTGCCGAACGGCGTGCCTCGTCAAACTCATAAACACCTGCTGAATCCGGCGTATTCAGAAAGTCGCCCATCACAGGAAGGGTAATAAAGAGAGATGCTGAAAGCGGTTTCCAGTCATCTGTATAGAAACGGATGCTGCTGTCGTAGGCAGGTGCACAAGCTGTAGAAACTGTACAAATCACGTTCGTCGAGTCATTCAAAGCCAACACTTTCATCTGCCAGGTAGATTGAGAAGACATCTGCATACGAATATAATCTTTACTTAGATCAGTCATCTCCGACTTCTTGCCGAAACGATTCTCTACTTGCGCTTTCATCTTACTTTCCAGAAAGTCAATACAATCTTCCCGGTTTACTTTGGTTAGTAACGGGCTTAGAGAATCCGGCATATTCACAAACAGCGTTTTGGCTTCTTGTGCCCAAAGAGCGGTCGAAGCAAAGAGTCCGACAGCAGAAAAGAATATAGTGATTACAAATTTATTTATTTTCATATCTATCTTATTTAACCTGTGACAAACAGATTTTGTGTAACTGTTTTAATTTTTAGACCCCAAATATAAGAAATTTGGAGTTATTTTCAAGTAATCATTTATATTTCAACAAGTTAACCTATACAATTTTAAGCATCTGTAAATCATTAGTAAAACCGAGACTAAAAAAGCATCAATATTGAATGATTTTCTATGCAAATATAGTGAATACTTTATATAATAGAAACAAAGTTGGATATAATCAAAAAGGCAGCTTATCCGGCTGCCTTCTCTATCTTCTCTCTAAATAATCTCAATTGGTCTACAGTCGGATAAAACGTAGGATTCTCCCAGTTCCTCGAAATCACTGCTATCATCGAATCAAGGTATTTCCCGCAATCGAGAATCTTTGCGCATTTATCAAGCTGGAATTCCCCGTCCGGGTATTTCTTATTATTGAGCGTTTCTTTAGCCCAAGTTAATAGCTCGTTGATCGAGTCGTAGTCATATTTCTTTTCTTCTGCCATAATGTTAGTTTTCGGCAAAGGTATAAAAAATCCCTGACTACATAGCCAGGGACAAACACAAAGTATAACTCTTGAAGGTTATTTGTTAACGATTACCGGCCTTCTACTTTACCGGATAAACTTAGTACTTAGAATTAATTAATGTATCATTTTATCCTCCTTTCCTTTAAAACCTTTTTCCGTAGGAAATTGTTATATAAGTGAAACTTAAACTTTTCATACCGGAAACGGTCTGTGAAGATAGTGCCGGTATTACCATATAAATAAGTTATAACTAACCCCAGCTCCTACGTACCAACCACCCGGATAACTATATCCTGCTTGTAAACCTAATCCCCAGCGTTTCTTCTTCTGTAAAGGCGGGAAAGTAATAATTTTATTATCCCTGTATATTTCCATAGAATCAAGGTTGGGATTATACCCACTGACTACCGCCCGGTAATCATCGGTCTTATACTCCTTACTTGTAATCGGTATTAGTACCGGAATCGAATCGCCTTCTACGGTTCTATCGGTGGTAGTATCTATCAGGATCGGTAAATATACCGTATCGGTACGTTTTAGAGCTTCCTTTACCGGTTTGGGTATTGTGTCTCTTATTGTGTCTCGGATACGTACAGTATCTCCCTTAATGTACACCATTGACGGATCGTGCGGATTACACTGCATCCACACGATCACGCCAATCAACAGGCAGACTAGCATCCAAGGAAGGGTTTTCATAGAATACTATCACTTGAAGACCACTCCGAACTTGCCAGCAAAGTATTCAATTCTTCGCCTTCGTAGACAGGATAAGGATAAGACACAATCGGTGTCTCTCCGTCCTCTGAAAGAGTCATAATCATTTTACTTGCAAATATTTCAGCATAATGTTCGGCTTTCATCAAAGCCTTTTTACCATTTAGGCTTATACGAGGCACTAAATTTCTTTTATCCAGCTCCTCTTGTGGAACTTCCTCCAAATCGGAATATGGAAAAACGATGTACTGTAACGTTGACATAAGTTATTTTATAAATGTTATTTTGTTAATAATCTCGTTCAAATTCGCTGTGGGGAATGTAATGTATTTCATATTAATTATTTTGTTTAAATATTGGTTTCATTAAATAAATCATCTGTATTGCCTTCTATTCCTACATACTCATTCAGCTCTTTAATCTTATCGTCTGTTGAGATGTTGTCGAAGAGCATAAAGTCGTAGAGAGACATTTGAGCAAAGCTATTTTTTGCAAACGAAGTTCCAATGCAAGGAAAATATTGTTCTACGTCATCTCTATTGTTAGTTACAGTTATATTATGAGTTATACTTATTAAATCATTTGCGGTAATATTTTCATTAAGTATTCCATCAATATAAGTTTTGCCACGTTGATTCGAATAATTGTATGCTATAAAGTCTTTGGTTGAAACAATACCTAAATATTGTGTCCAATTATTTCTTTGGTCATATAGATAGCAATCAGACTTTCTAGAATTTACCTTCATAAACACTTGTTTACCACTAGTAGCAGTAGGAATAGTAACAAAGTCATCTACGCCATCAAGACAGTATGCACCTTCGTATTCACCGATTTGCTCAATGGTTATATTGCAATCTCCAGTCCAAGTTGTGAATATGCAGGGGTTCTTACCATAAGTCTTCCAATCTACTTCATACTCTCCATCTGTTGTTACTGTCAATAAAGCATCAAATGGAGCATCGTTACCAAATACAATCGGATGATTTTCATCAACACCTGTTACTTTGTATCTTTGAATAGAATTAGTAGTAGTATAATCACCAATTAACGTATATAAAATAGCCCCTCTCGCCATAATGACTTTGGCTATGTTTAATTTAACGTCATTAGATATTGTAAATTCAGCTCTTTTTTCTGCTGTATTATATCTCCAATTACTAAACGTCTGCTCTGTATAACCATTCGCCCCACTCATTCCTGCATAGGCAGAATTATTTATCTTCCCATGATTACCATGACCGGATATATCGGGAATGTAGCCGAGTAGCTTATATGAACTATTAGGTATTCTTAGTCTGCTAGGAGACAGGATACATTTAGGTTCATTATTATCAAATATATAAGCACTTTTAGCCTTAAATACCATTGTTTTTTCAACAATAACTTTAGAACTAGTTACTTGATTGTCATTCAATAATAATCCAAATATATTATATATATTAGGAAGTAGATTAGAATCAGCGGCAGAACCTATTCTAGTAATAGTAGAACCTACTCTGAATTTACCTCCCCAAGATACTTCGTTACCATTTTCATCCTTGAATCTCAATAGAACTGGATATGGCTGAACAATGTCCTCAAACCTGATGTACTCGTCAATAGTGATGTTTATCTTTTGAGGAGACTTGGAAGTTAGATTGAAATCATATTGATATATGTTATTATTAGCATCATGATATTTAAAAGTAGCTGGAATTCCATTAACAGTAATAGATTTTATTTCATTAACAGGACTACTACTTAAACGTATGTGCATACCAATAGAAGAACCAACCGTAAGATAAGTCCCATTTTCTACTTTCTCATTTTTATAATAAAATACGATATTGTCATACGAAGCATTACTCTTAATAACAGGTCTAAACTCCACCATATTTGGATACAGCGTACCCAGCTTATGCTTCTTCAACTGGCGCTCTATCAAGAACTCGGACATACTATAGGGGAAGGACATGAGAGAGTAGATAGCACCGTTAAAGAATCTTTGGTCATTGTCTCTAAATGTTCCTAGCCAAAGAGTATCACTATCAACTCCTTCGCCTACTGTTAAATCAACATCTCCACATTTATATTTACTTTGATATAACAAAGCTCTTGTAAAATCATCTCTATTAAACGAAGTAACTCCTCCAAAAGAATAAGCCTGTTTACCCGGTTCAACTTCTGTATTAGCTGTCATTAAAATAAAAGCTCCTTGATTAGCTACATGAGATTTAGATACAACACCAGCTACCCATTTTTCAGATGAAGCATAACTTATTCTCTCATAGTCTATAATGAAAGTATAATCCTTGTAAATCGGCATCCCTGTCACCTTACCGAAGTCATTGATACCGTCAAGGCAGAGAGCACCTGCGTGGGAGGGAATCTGCGTAATAATAATCTTACTATTGCCTAGTAAGATATATCCAAAAGCTATACTAGCGGAATAATTACCAGATACAGATGCAGGAAGTTCATATATACCATCACTAGTGTAATCTATTTCAGTCCGTGCCGTATCATCCGTATTTTTATTATAGTGGTATCTAACATATTCCCCTTCTTTTAGCCCCTCAATCCTTATTTTAAAAGAAGCAAAAGCAGTTGTAACACTTTGTATATTGCAATAACCTGATGTTAATGTATCTAAACTATTTATTACTGTCAAACTTTCTGCTTTTATTTCATATACTAACCCTTTTCCACCAATGCCAAGTGTTGAAAAGTCAACTTCATACTTCCCAATACCTGAATCCCCTTTCCAAGCAATATTGGTCAGCTGAATATCTCTACCATTACCTGAAAAGTCAATCAATTTGTCGCCAAACTCTGCGTGGTTCTCGTTTGTGATTCCCTGTTTCTTGACATTACACAGGATATCAGGTTTAAGAGTTCTATCCAAGTTGAAGTAAGCGATTACTTGGTTGATTTGGTCGGTAATCAGTACCTTGTTGGCGATGATTGTCCAGTACCAAGCAATAGAACATAGCTCTAAAGGATTTGAATTATTATTGTAATAATAACCTTCTACGGAAAATGGAGCAACGATACCGTCTAAATTACCTTCTGCTGTACAATCATTCTTGTCCCCTAAAATATTGTTTATGGTTGTTACTCCATTTTTGTATGTATAACCAAATATACCACTCTTTCCTATTTTAGAAATTGAGTTTCTAATGCTTCTCGTGTCTCTTCTTATTTGATTAATTCTACATATTTCAGGTGCATTTGATTCTCCTTTTATAAAATGAGCCATACTCACCACCGTAATCTCGTTACTACCTCCCAGCATCTCCTGTACGGTCTTGGTGGAAGTAATCAGGTCGTCGATTCCGTCGGTGACGAAGGCACCATAGTAAGGACTATCTTTATCTGCGTAGCCACTTCCTTCAGTGTAAGCTGCGTTGCTAATCACAAACGGATTGTCAGGGTCCACCAAGTTCTTGACTATAGCTCTATCAGAATCATTATTAGTCTTATTGCCAACTATAACTACAGCTTTAAGAGAGGCTAATACTTCTGGGTCGATGTAAGAACGGTCGGAACCGGAAGAAGAGCCACGGGAGGGCGAACCGATCCGGTTTAATCCGATCCGGTTAAGCCCCACTACATTTAAAGACACCCTGTTAAGCTTCATTGCCGGATTCGGTTACTGTTCCACTTAATACTTCGCTGTCACTTTCAACACGAATTGTCTTTGGATAGACTAATGCCGAAAAATCACAGTCTATGGTTGTCCCCGCATTGTACGCAAGACTTCCAGGCAAAACAACGGGTTCAAAATTCCCCTCACTTGTCGTCCGTTGAAGAATATTCACCCGACCGTAGTTGTTGCGTTCCAAATGAATATTGAAATCAGAATTTACCTGAAATTCCGCATACCATACGCTACTGTTCTTTTTGAACTCCAAATTTATTGTTGCCATGATTGTTCCTCCTATTGATTAAAGTTTATAATAAATCCCATCCGGCTTCTATGTCAGCCATAACAGCCGGAACTCCATTCTCAACACGTGAGATGGCGGCAGCAAAAGCGCACATGGTTGCTTTGTCGTTGATGTCCGGAACGTATGTGTTCGGGACTTGCATTTCGCTACATACACGGCTGATATATCCGGCTGTATTGTTCTCGTTCTCCGGTGCCCACCGCTTGATGAAGTCGGCAATCGTCTTACAGCCGTGTCTTTTACGGTAGTTTTGCAAGGTTCGGATAAGGGCACGGTAACCCCATTTCATTTCCGTAAACTGGAAGAACGATTTGTCCTCCTGCTTTTCTCTCAATCCCTGCCATTTATCTTTTGTGATCCGAATGTTACCCGGATTATTGTTTCTCAAACCTCTTGGTAAACTCATGTTTATTTCCTCCTATAATATCAATGTTAATACTCCCAATGCCAGACCTACGCAATCACAGATGATGTCTTTAATTGAAAACTCTGTTTTCTTGCAGTACTTGTCGTATACTTCCTTCAGAACGAAGATTACGACGGTTATAATGATTGCTAACCACAGTGGCGTATATTTCGATAGCCACATTACCAAGTTCTGGCACACTATAATGTGAGCCATGCCATCTATGCCGATCTTGGATAGAAGCTTGCTGGCTAAGGCGCTGATTTTATTTATTTGATTCATGTATTTCCTCTTTTTCGATTATATCCTTCACATCTTCCTTGTCAACCTTAAACACCTTCTTACCAAACACGCCCAAAGCCCCGATAAGATTGATGTTAATCCCCTTTGGCTTCAGTATATTCCCAACGATTGAGCATCCCTCTATGAAGCATACTAATAAGCAGGAGTACACATCAATAGGATATTCATTATGACTCGCTACGCTAATCATACAGACCATGCAGACGAAAGCAAAGTAAGTGACCATTTTTCCCATGGTCGCACGAATTGCGCGAGAGAATCTTACTTTATCACCCATTAGCATGCTTTTCCTTACTCCAAACAGGAGATCACAGAGAATTACCGCACACGTAACAATCAGCCATGGAATCATATTTTGCAATGATTCGGCAACAAATGCAGTGGCTATTGCGGCAAAACTACCGGTTGTAGTATGTACTATTGCTTCTTTCATAGCTTTTAAATTTAAGAATAGAAGTAAGCGATGAAATCAGGCATCAGTGGATACATGCTTTCAATGGGAATACTAATATCCGTATATCGTTCAGTGATAGTAAGCCAGTCATTACGATAGGTATCCCGGATACTTTTTTGCATTTCAGTTTCTTGAACATCACCGCGCAATACTGCTTTATCGTACAAATCTACCGCCTCTAATTGGCGTTTTCGATCGAACCGGGCTTTAGACAGTTCCGATTCCAAGGTTATTACACCATCGGCTACAAGCTGCTCACGTGTTTTCTTTACGATAGCACCATCCGAAATAGTTTCATTTGCGGGAAGGGATATTATTCCCCTTTCATACAGTTCTATTCGTGTGGCTTCACGTACATACTCCTTATCTCCGTCTTGTACGTAGGTGATATAATGCGGAAGGTCTTCTCCAACAAACTCTATCGCCTTACCCTCAAAATATGCCGGATAATCCTTTATTGGATGATCTTTGACTGCAAAAACAAGAGCTATACCTTTCTTTGCGTTTTCCCTGTCTAAATAAATATACTTTTCCATATTTTTTTATTTTAAATATTACGATTTTCTTTCCCAGATATGGACCTTGATATATGGAGGAAGGATGCTGAATTCCTGTCCTTCTCCAGTTTCAGCAAGGGTCCCGCTTAATCCGTGAGAATGGGTTCCGTTTTCAGACGTGGTTGGATTTGTATAGCTGGTATAAGGAGCAGCGCTACCAGTACTTTCACCTCCTGCTGCACCTGATCGCCCCCAGCCATTTCCAGATGCTGCCGAATCCATACCGTAATTACCGCCATTATGCCCAAACAGGTAGTCTGGATTACCATTGTCATTTCTATCCGACATCTTAACACTATGCGAGTGTGTCGACTGTGTATGGCTATGGCTGTCTACCTGATGACGGTGATTGCCCGCTGTATGGGTGTGAGAACCGGATTCATCTGTTCGGGCTGTAAGTGAGTGAGTATGGGAAGGCATATTTTCAACACTTAACACAACCGAAGGACTTCCACCGGTTGTACCGCTTTCCTCCTGTCCGGAGGTACCGTAAAGGAAACGGCCCTCCAACTTCTCCCAAGTTGTGCCCGGATAACGGACGGCAGGGTTTTCAGTAAACTTAGTTATAAATATTCCGCCCACGGGAACAGGAGGAGCTAATTCTGCCATAATTTTCCCCTGATCTTGCCAATCTCCATCATAATAAGCATAATAACTATAAGGTCTTTCTCCTATAGCGTATAAACCATCCTCTGTAGGACCATTAGGGTATGCTAACCTTAACTCTTCTAAGCTATCATAATGCCCTAATATCTTCATGGATTTATTCGCAAATGTTTTAACCATATCAACCATCAGACCGCCAACACGCAACGCCGTATTCGCTCCGTCCTCTTTTTCATCTCTGATTTGCTTTGCCCTATCTAATAATCCTTCTGCTTCCATATCATTCTCCAATTATTCGATAAACCGTTCTATTTGCCTTCAATTTCCCTCCACCATTATATAGAGGGAAGTCATTTTTGCAATCATTCAAATACTGTACACACTCTTTTAAATATCTGTCCGCAATACTGAATGTATCATTGTAAGCCATAACTTTCTCTTTTATGTCCGGACGGGATGAATATTCAGATTCTTTATTTACAAATCCAAAACGAGTAACATTGCCATCTCCATTTTTTACGATACGGGCATAAGTATAATAAGCAAGTGCTGTTTTAAGACCAACAAAGGACTGTCTGACGCCGCACTCGCTATCATATTCCCCACCATTAAGAAGAATATTATATTTTTCAGGATGTTCCTTTACTTCAAGAAATAATGCATCTCCTAATGCACTCTTGATGTCAATATTTTCAGATTCACGAATATATGTCTCAATTTTAGAATCATCCAAATGAATAGACATATCACGGGAAAGTTTAGATACCTCCTCTGATGTTATTAGATACTGCTGCATTTCTCACATATTTAAGAGGTTCAACACTGTAATCATTTGAAGGATTAGCCACTTCATACCAACCGTCAAAAATCTTTTGAAAAGCCCGTTCAATCATGCGTTGTTGTTTAGAAACAATAGAATTATAGTATTCAAAAGCATCTTCCAAAATATCACCAGAAAAACCGACTTTACCAATACGGATGCAGTACCAAGGTTCTTGACCATACGCAGAATATATTCTTTCTACTACACTCGCATCCGTAACGGAAAACTCTTTATCGTAATTCTTTGATGACAGATCGACAAACTCCGGTTTTTCTTCATCAGAGCTAATTTCAACTTCAAGCATCTTTAATGAGTTAGTGTCTCCCTGTAACTTTCCTAGCATATCAGAAAAACCGTCATTATCATTTAAACCTGATGAATCCTCTCCGGCAATACTTTGTCCTTTTTTGGTTATAACAATACCGGCTGATAGAAAATTACAACGAACATTTCTAAACTTCACGTTAGCTAAGCCTTCGTCTGTACTCATTTCTGTTACAACTCTATCAGCACGTGAACGAGGGTAAACATTTTTTCCACCTCCGGATAACCATAGGATCTGCCCTTTATAATACTCAATACCACCAGCAGCTTCTATTTGAGATAAAACCACCTCTTTTCGAGGATTGAACACATCTATGAAATCAATATTTTCTTTCTTTACTTGAAGTGGTTTGCCAGCACGTGTCTTTTTGCCGCTCCAATCCGGATGAACTGCTATTTTTGCAACATACCCATTAGAATCTTCTTCCAAAAGCCTGCAATTTTCAAAAGGGACATAATTCAATTCACATATTTCTCCAAATATGTTATAATTGATATGTAAAGACATTCCGTCAAAATCTCCTACGTCAGGACATACAAGAGCATGGATATCATCTACGGTGTCTCCTTTTCTATTTACGACATATTCAGAAAAACGAATGTCTTTAAATCCGTTACCTTCGATAAAATTGGCATATCGCTCTGCACATTCGCTTCCGGTAGAGCTTGCAGCAATGATATTGCGGAGAGTTTGAGGGTAAAGGTTGTCATCTCCAAACCCTTGTATTCCAAACTGACGCAAGTAAGATACATCTACTCGGTTACTGCTTTTCTTTTTAAGGTCCTTTACCCTCATAATGGATTATTTTTCTTCTGTTTTCTCTGACTTTTCAATATTCTCCTCTTTCTTTTCCTGCTGTTTATCCAGCTTTTCAGCGTCTTTTCTTTTTGCAATTATGTCTTTCGCCTTTGAAAGATGATTGTTCAATTGTTTTTCGGTGATTTTTCGTCCACCAAGCTCATAATTTGTAAGTTCGGCCAGCAATGAATCTTCTGAAACTCCACTATCAAATGCTTCAACAATAATTGCTATAAGTTCATCGCTAATAGATTCTCGTTTCAGTACACGTTTTCTTACTTTATTCTCCCAATCTGCAGGATAGCCTGCAAAAAACATGATACCTTTTGGATTATCCGACAAATAGTTTTCTGCAAATTCATCGGTAATGTTCTCATTGGTATACATTTCCCCACTTCCAAACTCTTTTTGTAGGACAACACCATTTTTCAATATGTAATTTGATTTTTCCTTCATTTTACCTGTTTTTTTTAGATGTATATACATTTCAATCACAGCATCATGGTAACAGTCATTACAAGATGTTTTGACGAAATTCCTTCCGAAAACGTCTCTGTACATTAATTCAATGTCAAGTTTGTCGGAAGAAGAGAGAACATCACGTTCTCTCAATTCTTCCAACTTACCAACCACTTTTAATAATTCCATGATTTACCCTCCTACAACAGATGTAAGAGCATCTACAGCCGCTTTAGTTGTTTCATAACTTGTTTTATACAAGAATAAAGCGGATTTAGGAACTTTCGTTTCCGTAAGGCTGATAGACCAACCACCATCTGTGTCTTCTGAATACTTATCATTGCTTATTTCCGCAGCTTTTAGGCCTTGATAATAGCCATATACTTGGAATGCAGAATCTCCCGGATTAGTTTCCTTTTGCAAGCCCTTGGATTTATTTTCCAGAACAACGACAAACTCCCCATTTGCTAATCCGTCAATAATATCACCACATACATCAGGGTCATTAGCCAAAACGACCATATTAACGGTGTTAGTAAATGTATTACGATATGTCCCTGTAGCCAACGCTACATTTGTCCCTGTAAAAGGAGTACCGCCATAAACCACAACTTTATATGCTTTCTTGCCGGATTTCATCGCCAACGTTTCAATCACATTCTTTCGAGTTGAATTGAAAGTGGTTGCGGAAAAATCAACATCAGATCGATTAGCAATAACGCCTTCCTGTTCTATTCCCGGAACAATAGGATCATCGCACGACGGTGCGATGTCCTTTTTGATTAAATTGTCACAAACTCCTGACATAAAATCTCCTTTCTTAATAAGCAAGTTGGAACAAATTATCCTCTCCAATCAGACAGCCAAGGCGACCAGCTGAATAAGCCTTGGTTACTCTTTCATCCTGATTGAACCAAATTTCCAAATCAGAAATAATTTGATTTGCGGGAGAACCAACAAACAGCTGCTTTGGAGAACCATAAATCGCACGGTGAGGAAGATTCAGCTTAATTCCATTGTTCTGGTATTTTTGAATAAAGCGATCCCAAATAGAAACCCTATATACCATAACTCCATTGTACTCTGTTACATCCAAACCTTTAAAGATTTGTTCCCATGTCAGAATCTCTTTGTATTCACGTTTCAAATCTTTGGTAAGGGCATCGCCTAAAGACTTAGTACAATAAATAGCAGCACCTTCCATTGCAGCAATACGAGGATCAGCGTTTTCAAGCAATGAATCAAAGATTCCGATTGCAACATTGGCCGTTTTAATTCCGCTCAATTGTGCTGCAGTAGAAGCTTCGCTGTTGGCTGCAATATTCACTCTTTGACCTGTATTGGCTGCACCGATGGCAAATAATTGTTTCCAGAAACCATTGCACGGTTTGAACAGTTCAACATCTACCCCATCTGTGATTTGTCCTGTTGACACGTTTTGAGCTTCTTTGTCGCCAAACCAAATAAAACGCCAGAACATGCGCTTAATTGCAAGGTCAAGAGCCGGATAAATGATAACATCCATAATCTCCGTGCTTGTCAAATCACCAATATCTGTACCGGTCTTTAGCGCATATTCAGCAATAGTGTTCATGAAGTCCTCATAACACCATTTCAAAGGAACTGACCATTGTCCAATATCCCATGTCTTTTCCGCTGCCTGTACAGTAACATCTTTATAAGTAGGATTACAGGGAGCACCAGCCCAGCCTACATCTTCCATTTCTCCGGTCCATCCAAGTTTTTGCCCGTTCTGTACATTTTGAACAAACGTAAAGAACTGCTCCAAGGATTCATCAACAAAGTTCGTCAACACTAATAGATCACGCAAGCTTTTTACCGCTCCGTTATCCTTCGTCAAGTTTTTTACTGAATCTAAAATATTCATACCTTATACCTTTTTTGAGTATCTCTTTTTATTTTTATCTCTCGCTTCTTCTAACTTTCGTTCCACCAAGCTCACCGGTTTTGTTTCTTCATCTTTCTTTGTCTGTGGAGTATACGACCGGCCTGCAGGCACATAAGAACCAGTGGCCTTTTTTAACCAAGCTTCTCCACCTGCTTTTTCCACAGCCGCAATGATACGAGCATCGGTTTCACTCTTTGCACTTGATTTTAGAGAAGCGTTCTCTGCTTCTAGTTCTGCAATACGGTCTTTCAAGGCTTGTGTATCTTCTTCGTTGGAAGAAGGATCCTTAATCTCCGTAATAACTCCATCAACCACGATAACCATGCGTCCGTCTTCTAATACAAATTCACCATCAGGAGAAGCCGGATCACCAACCTGAATTTCTCCTTCCTCACGTTCTACAGTCAACTCATCACCGGTTGATGTAGTAATTACCATTCCGACAGCTTCAGGAGTTTCCTTTACTACCCCCAAAGCAACACCAAGCATGTGAAATGCCTGTGCAACTGTCACTTTCTTTTCTTCTTTTGACATACTTTCAATATTAAGATTACTATTAAGCTCTGGCTTGGATACAGATGCAGAAGCAGCCGGAACAATAGAAGATACAAATCCCAGCTCAATAGCTTTCTCTGCATCAAACCATTCATCTTTAGACATTTGTGCTTCTAATATTTCTCTTGATTGCCCTGTGCGATCTGCATAAAGGTTTAAAATCTTTTCTTGTTCTGCTTTTAATGAATCAACAGCTTTTTGTAGCTTTTCTATGGTCATTTCCTTTGGCATTTGAGGATAAAATGGACTATGTATTAAAAATTTGGCATGTTGATATGATTTTCTTCTTTCTAAAGGAGCTGCTAACAGTATAACTGTTGCCATAGAAGCGCATGTTCCTACAACGGTACAGGATATTTCTTTTCCTGAAGCACGTAAAGCATCATAAATGGCATATCCTTCCAAGCAATTTCCACCACATGAATGAATTTCGACATTTATAATATTATCTTCTTCGGAGATAGAATCAATAAAGGTTTGAATATCGTTAAAAGAGACACAATCATCTCCAGTTAGTAGATACTTCATCCTTTCAGCATCAGCAGCAATGTCTTTGTTGATGTATAATTTAGCCATATATCTGTAATTGTTTGTAACAAAGTTACTAAACCAGATACGGCTATAAGAATGTAGGGCTAAAATTGCACTGAAGTAATCGTTTCAGTAAAAAATAAGGTGAGCAAATGCCCACCCTTAAACTATAAATCAACGTTAGAAGAAAGCTTATCAATAACGTTGTAAACCATCCTTTCCGATATATTATATTGATCGGAAAGATATTGCATTATGTAAGTCTTTTTATGCCCTTCTTTAATCATCAGAGAGTACTCCTTATATAAATCCAGATATTTAATATCGGAAACATTCAAGGATTTATCGCACATAGCTTTTAAAGCTAACGCATTCATTGATAATAATTCGTATGCTGTCATAGGCTACCTAAATTTTCAAGTACTTCAACTCGTTTTCCAACTGTGTTTATTTCAGTTACAGATACCACCGGATTAGGCATCATCTGGACTCCTTTTGCTACAGCTCTTGCTAACATATCCTCTCCCATGGTCTGATTACTTGATGCGGTGATGTTTATCGGAACACCGCCTCCCATTTGGTTAAATGAGGAAAGTATCGGAGCGAATAACTCCGTAGTTCTTGCTGTCATTACCGATTCTCCGTTACTTAGTTGTGCCGGTATGCTATCACTCGTTCCGGTTCCCGGCCCAGTAACCAGTCCACCGGTTGCAAATTTAGCTGACTTTACGGTTTTAATAGCAGTTGCAATATTGGCAAGGATAGTAGCGACAGTTGTTGCAATAGCTGCAATATTACCTGGGAAAGGCACTGATTGCGCCTGTGCAACACCTGCAGCAATTGCTTTTCCTGTGTTTACTGCTATTTCTCCCAAAGCCAATACCTTAGAGAATTTAGCCAGCCCTTCATTACTTTCTCCTAATTGTTCAGTCAAAGATATAAGCCCTCCGGTAATTTGAGCAACTGCATCATATTTAGCCTGCTCTATAGCAATCTCTTTATCTGTTAATTCTTGCTTTGCATCAATGTATGCATTTTCAGCCTCTAATTTACGCAGATTAAATGCCTCTATACTTTCACCTTCCATTTGTTGGATGGCATCTAATTCAGCTTTTCTTTGCTCAACTTTAACACGGAGAATTTCTTCTTCATTTCCATGCAATTCTGCTATTTCTGTTTCAAAACGAAGCCTTATTGCCTCCTGCTCTTGTTTAGCAATATTGGCGTTTCGAGTATTAATCAATTCTTCCAACTGCTTATCATATTTTGCACGTATGGCAATTTTCATCTGCTCGGTAAGTTCCGTATTTGAAAGCTCCAACTCTTGCTGTGCCAGAAGTTGATTCATTTTTAATTGATATTCCTGTTCGCTCCCCTCCTTTACAGATTCTAATTGTAAAGAGATAAGTTTTTGGCGGTTTTCAATTTCCTTGGTTATCTGTTCATCTGCCAACTTCTGCAGCTCAATTTTATATTCTTGCTCTTTAGCTTTAATTGTAGCAAGTATGGCGTCTCTAGCTTTAGATGTAAGATTCTGTTCCTCTTTAAGTTTCTTCTTTAAATCTTCAATCTCACGGGAATATGAGAGATTTATTTGTTGGCGTTGCTTATCGACTCCATCTTTGACCAAAGACAACATAGCGTCTTCTGCCTGACGGATAGCTTCAGTTTCTTTGTCTTTTCTCTCCTTGACAATACGAGTGTATTCTTCTGCTTGTTTTTTGGCTTCTTCAGCTGAAGCCTTGTCTTTAGCAGCAATCTCGTTTTTTATAGAATTTTCCTGTTCTAATAATTCACGTGTTTTATCAAACTGCTCCTTTCTCGCTTTGTATACCGCAGCTTCCAATTTTGCGAGTTCATCATTAGCATCTTTATTGTTTTGCGCCCATTCGGACTCAATTTGCAAAGCTTTCAATTTACGTTCTGCTAATTCCACATTTCTATCTGCTTGCTCCTGCTCCAACTTATTAGCTTTTTTGACAAATTCTAGTCGTTCTTTATCTGAATAAGTTTCTTTGTCTTTGGCCATAGTACGAAGCTTAGAAACTTCTAATGCGTCTTTTGCGTTTTGAACCTCATCTTTTCTGGCTTGCTGTTCTATTGCAATCTTTTCTTTTGCCAAATCAACTGCTTGCCTATTAGCATCATTCAGTTGCTTATACAATTTCCCCAATACCGGCAATTTTTCAAGTTGGGTATAAATCCAGTCATTCAGCTTTGCACCAGCTTCTACTACAGATAAGATTGCTCCTGCAACAAACTGAATAACGCTTAGAAGTCCATCCAAAGCCCTTTTTAATGGAGCGATGATAATACTCCATCTATTAGATGCTTCCTCACTTGAATTAATAGCCTTTGCGACCGCCATAACAGCTAGAGCTATAGCAGATAGGATTGCTACAATAGGATTAGCCAACAAAACGAGTAATTGCTTAGAAAAAGCCTTAACTGCTACTGTTCCCGCATTAAATGCTCCTTTCAATCCTCCGGCTCCTTCTTGCATTTGCATTAGTTGTCCTATAAATGGAACATTGGAAGATACCGCATTTTTGATCGCCTCTTCATAACTTCCAACACTTCTATAAAATCTTTGTGTTTCTTCTTCAGCTCCTTTTAAAGAATCTGTAATATTGTTTATACTATTCTTTAATTCTTGACCTTTGGCGGCATTTCTTTCCGCTTCTGAAAGACTATCGTACTCGGCTGTGAGATTAGATAGTTGAGCACGAAGTTGTTTCAGGCTTCCTTCTTGTTCCTGCTCAATCTTTCGGTTATTCTGTATCTCTTTATTGAGTACACGAATAGCCTCTGTGTATTCTTGTGATGCAATTTTGGTTTCAGTCAGCTTTATATTATAAGCATCACGACTGATTCTTCCTTTCTTTACATCTTCCGTTAATGTTTTCTCAACCTGCTTTAAAACATCAAGTTGCTTCCGATATTCTGCAATCTTCCGGATCGCATCATCATATCGGACTTTTATCTCTAATACTTTTTCTACTGCATCTTCTGCCATAGTATTACATTTTTAAAAGTTTACACTCGCATATATCGTTTTCTTTGGTCTTTATCTCTATGATAGCCAGATAACAACCATATTGAGCCAAATAAACCGGTATATCCATCTCTAAGTCCCGTAACTCGATACTGTTAAGACGGATATACTCGGTCACTACCTTTGCATTATTGATTAGTCCTTTGTACGTCTGATAGTTATTTGCAATTAAGGTAGTCCATTCTAGCCCCTTGAATATTCCCTTCGTGCCATCAAGCAATAATATCCGGGGATTTGTTTTGTTATACTCCAACTCTCCTTCCTCGTTATAAGAATAAAGAGGAATATAAGCAACGCCTCCTTTTGTACTGCAGGCGGAGAAAGGCAAAGTGATGGCATCACGTTCGTACTCAATCGTGGCATCATCAACCTGGATATTTCCGTCATAGTTTCCCATGACATTATCATCTTCTTTATACCGGAACCAGTTGTTTTGAGCAATGTTATCAAGGGTGTACTGTAAGTTTCTTGGCGTTACGCTATTATAAGCCATTATCACACGATTCGTCCAGTCTACAGCTTTAGATTTGTTTGCAGACAGATTATCAAAGGGAATAAACTTGATCCCGTTCTCGCCATCCGGTAAGGCAAACAAACCGACCATTGAGGCAACGGCTTTAATGAAGTCTATTTGCTTGATGTCCGGAAGATTGGGAACTAAGGGGAATTTCTCACCAAAAGATATTTCATTACGATCATACACCGTTAAAGACAATACGCTACTACTTGCTCCTGTAGCAATGGCTTTTATAGTAAAATGCATAAATTCGTCAGATTCAATAGATACTAGATCGTCAAAATTGAAAAGTAATCTAACGTTAGGAGCCTCAATATATGCAGCATAGTTTTTTCTTTCTATAGTAGATACGCTAGATATATTACCAGAAGAATCAGACTGTGACACTCTCAAATTCAAATACTGGTTATTTACGTCCATCCCAGAATTGTATTGAACCAACATTTCAATAGTTCCTTTAACTTTCAATGTGATAGGATATTTGGTATACAATCTATCTCCATAAGGACCACCAACACTTGCATACTGTTGGGTACTATCTCCTATATAGTTTAACTTTAGATAAGAAAAAGTGCTTTCTACTATCACATATCCAACCATTTTCAAAAAAGATGGGAAAGCATCATTTATCTTCTGTGAATCATTTCTCGTTAGAAGAGGAACAATCATTTTATCGATAAAAGTCTTTTTATCAGAAGGGAAATTAAACGTTACTCCGCTTTCTTCTTGAATCTTTTCTAAGATCCATTTGACAGTAATTGCCGGATGATACCACACATTCGAATCACCGGAATTAAATCCGTAATTAATCAAGGGAAATTGCGCAGAATTACTCCCTTTATTGTTCCATACTACCCAATCTGTTCCCTCTTCTGTACCATATTCCAAATCTGTCAATTTCTTATCACTACTTACTATTTCCGCAAAATTAGTTACATTTCCCCAAGACAAAGCAGTTTCGATATATTCAGACACAGATAACAAAACAACATTCGCATCTTTCACAATTATTATTCCATTTCGTAAAACATTCCCTACATGTTTAAGATATGGGAATTTAGTAGTTGAACTGGGAAGATGTGCGCACTCAATCAAAGCCAGATTCTTTGCTGTTTTAGGAAGTTTTATCGTATAACTGTTATTGCTCACAATCTTACTAATATCAGTGAGCAGATTGCTTTTATAGTTCAGGCTAATATCAGTATCTCCAACATCAACCTTATCACCGTTAATATATAATTCGTCTCTTGTCATAGCATCTGTGTAATAGTTTCCGGCATAGTTATTTGAATTTCAAAGTCTTGAAGGTCTGCTCCATTATCTGTGAATGAGCCAGCTACAATATTAACCGGTATCCAGTTTTCATCAATATACATATCGACAATAGGAGAAGAATGGATAGAAGATAACATATTGAATGTTTCTCGTTCTACGAGCGTAGCACAAGCCTTTCGTGTCGTTTGATATGTTTTGCCTTGATAACGGCTCATTCCATTGTAAACGTATTTTATATTGCTATAATCAACGTTTAATTGCTCCCCTTCATTGGAAGATTGTCCGGTCAAGTCCCCCTCTTGGAAAAGCCAATACTGAAGGAATCCGTGACGATCCAACCAACGTAGATATATTCCCTTAGTGCAATCATTAAATAGAACCTTGATAAGAACAGCATCATCAGGAAGAGGTTTAAACGTCCGATCGAAAGTATATTGAAATGTGCTGGGAGCCTCTGGGGTATTAAGTATCTTAATCATGCCGAACTCCTTTGCATCCTTAAATAATTCGGAGAAATCTTTGTGTAATAACCCTGTTTTTTCAACTTCAACAGAGGTATATTCTTCCGCATCATATCTTACATTTATTTCTCCATTGCTGTAAATGGAAATAGTAGAAGGGAAGTTTCTAAACATAGTAACCGTCCTTGAAGGGTTAAATACCTCCCCTATATTCATAGCTCCCCAAATCACATTTATATAAAATTCAAATGTCTGACCATCAACATCAATTTGAACATGAATGTTTTTTGAGTTAGGTCTAGTTGCGTAATCAAATCTAAGTAGCGATCTTAGATATTCTGAAATGTCGATAGATACCTTACCTGATATAGGATCCCTCATATCTGAATAGTCACCAACATAAAATATAACAGAACCTGTTAAATTATCTATCGTTATAATTTGCGGATTAAAAGCAAAACAAGTTTCGTCCGGATATGTTATCGTATGTCCATTAAACTCCTCTGTTCTCATTGCTATTTAAATTTATATGTTTAATATCTCTTTCGAATATGCCGAAAACTTTCTCCATGACAGACTGAATTGTGCGTTCTATTTCTTTTGAGTAAATATCATCTCTACCTCCGTCTCTATAAAGTTGCGTGCCCTCTCTTGCAATCTTTCTCGCAATGAAATAAGCGAAAGTTTTAGGTTTCTCCACTCTTATCCCTTTAGTTTCTACCCAATCAAGAATTATTTTATAGAATCCCTTAGGAACTCTTCCCGGCCTTCTTCCGGTTTCTAAGGTCCCAAAAGCTTTTCTTCCCCAAAGAATACCGCTGTTTTCTGTTATTTCAACCCGTAAGCTGGCAATAGTTTTTCCACTAGCTTTTTGCCTCGCTCTTATGTGATTGTCGATTATCCTTTGGCGGAGATCGATTAACTCATATTTTATAATTCCTAATGCTTCATCCTTCTCTGCCATAAAGCGAATCCCTTATCTTTTTGAATATTTCACCTATAGCTTTACCGTAACAAAGCAAAAGACCTTGTTTTTCTTTCAACTGCAGTTCAATTGCAACAATAGCCACATTAGAATCCAATCCGTCATAAGTAGTAGAATAGTAAATATCTCCTTCTATGTACTCAAATAATCCACTTTCATTCAAGCGAAGTATAAACTCCTTAGCATAGCTTTTGCAAAGCTCTACTTTTTGATCGGCCTCTGTTCCGTCAAAATCAAAATCTATCTTATCCATGAAAGCAATCAAGCAATTTGGATAATCTTTTAATTGATTTTTGTTCAGGTTAAATCGTCCGGAAACAGGAAGTACATTTACCACTGCTGGAAAAGGAAGCTTATCTAACCTCAAATTGGCGGTTTGCCAATTATCAAAGACATAGGTCAATCCCTCCATCTTATCAACTACGCTTTTTATCTTTTGCTCTACTGTTGTCATTATAATATCATTTTGTTATACTTGTCCGGTGAATAATTTTCATTTTCTTTCAAAAAACGTATCACTTTGACAGTTTATTATTTCTTGCATATACATCCTGTAATCTCCTCTGAAACTTTGCTTTTTCAGAATCAATATCCAGACATTTGTAGATACGAATCCACGGAACCTTTTCAACATCTTCATGATTGGCAATTCCCATTCTTAAAGCGTAATGGTCTATCATTCCAAACATTCCAAATGACAGCTTCTCAACTCCGGCCTGTTTTTCTTCCTTTGTCGGTTTTACGCTTGTGGAAGAAAACAGTTTATTTATCCGGTCTACCTCCGTTATCACCCACATGGAAAATCCTAGTATAGTTTCCGCTTTTGCAGATAATATTTCCTTTTCTTCCATACAAAGAAGCGTCTTACAAGGAATCAACGCAACATCTTTAGAATCTCCCATAGACTGAAGCATTATCAACTGTCCCATGGTTATATCATTCAAATCGGAAGGAGTGCGTTTATTCCCGATAAATTCCGGCTTTGAAAGTTCCTCAATCTGCTTTCTCAACCCTTCCTGATCTCGGCAAACATCACTCTTTATCAAAAATTCTTTTACTGTCATATCTGTCCTAACTTTACTTTTGGTCTTTGTGGTATAGGTTTAATTCGAAAGAACATTGCCATTATCAACATATCCAAATAATCAGGAGAACGACCTAATATCTCCTTCATTTTATCTTTGCTGATAATACCTTTCTTTCTAGTATCAGCATCTATATGATCCTGTTTTAATACGCCTAATTCTTCCATTATTTGCTCTTTTTGATGTTCGGAACACACAACCCTTAAACTCCGAGAATTAATCAATTCTGCAAGCTTAAAAGCGCATTCTGATTTAAGATTATCATATTCTGGGTTTATTGGCCTACTACCTCCGTGAAACTCTTTGATTCCTGTCAAGTAACTTTCCAGGTAGGCTCCTAATCCGTCAGAGTCTACAATCGTCATACTACGAGGAATTTTGCACTCTATCATCATATTTTTTAGATCGGTCTCAATCATCTTTCCTGGACTGAAATCTTTATCTATTCGGATAGTACAAACATTTCCGATCCAATGCCCGGCCACAAATCTATCACGCCCCTTCATTGCAAGGTCAGCAGAAGCGGAAGAGATGCCGACGGCTTTAACATGGTCGTTTACAAACAAGTCGCATATAGCATCGTATTCGCATAGTACGGCTGGATCACTATCATATTCCCAGTTTCCATAAAGCAAACGCTCTTTTGTTACTTTGTCTTTTGTGTTCCGTAAAGATTCAAGATAATCATCTGTTGCGTATGGATTATCCTGAACTAATGCGGGGATGAAAGCATAAGGAGAATATAATTTCCCTTCTTTCCATGGTTTATAAAAGTCTCTATAAAGCCAATTCTTTTTAGGATTACATGTTATTAATATTTTCCCCTGTATATTATAAACATCATTTAAATGTCTCCCTATGCGAGTTTTAAGGACTTCAAAAGCTAGGTAATGAACTTGCCCAGCCTCTTCTATCCAACCTCCAGTAAACTCTTTAGATCCCAATCTTTCGTACATTGGATCTTTAACCGGATAATATGTCAGATCAAGGAAGATTATTTCTGAACCATTATAAAATGATATTCCATCATCCGTATTGGTAAATGATGTGAATCCATGCCACTTTGCAACTTTATCAAATGTGACAGTTATTGATTGGCGGCTATCTTTTAAATTATTTCTTCCCGCAAACCAACGTGTGCCGGGTAAGTAATAAGCGCATTGCATTAGCCATTCACAGCCCAGCCAAGACTTACCACCTCCACCGGCTCCACCATACAACAAAAATTTCGTTTCATTATCACGAAGATAATTGTACGCTAACCTTTGCTTTATGTTGACTTTACTCTCAATCATTTTTCTTTGCCTACTTCAGGAGTATATGGTAAAAAGTTGAATCCCTTAAACTCTTTGCCTGCATTAGTATGATCTATTTCTTGCTTGTCCGCCAATCCATTAATACGAGAGACAATATTAGCATTAAATGCTCCGACAATAGCACCTTCTAGCTGTTGAGACTTGATTATGTTTTCTACACGTGTAATGACCCCAAAAAAATCTTCATGTCCAGCTTTCTTAAATTCTCTCCAATATTCCTCACTAACATCTAAATAGGAGCATAATCCTGTTAGAGTATAGGGGCATTGAGTAGGAGATTCCTCCTTTTCTTTATTTTTACCCTTTGTTTTATCTTTTACTACTTTCCAAGGGTGCTTATCACAATAAGCGAAATATTCACAAGCCGCTTCCCACAATAAATCAGGAGTAGCAAACAACTTGTCACGTCCATGTTTACTTCTTAACTTCCAAAATTGGTTTCCTTTAGGTGCAGCACACATCTTTTCTTAATTTTATCCATTTCACAAACTAAAAATACCGAATAAAGCCCTAATAGGGCTTATAGTAGCATACAAAACTATTGAAGTAACTATTTCAGTAACCTGCAGCTTCCTTCATACATTCCGCCAGTAGGTTGCTGTCTGCTTGGTTCATAACTTTGCTTATTGGCATTGCTATTCCTCCCTTAGTCAAATAACACAAACTCGTAAGCAAATACAAACGGATTACTTTCCCATGCGCCTTTGCCGGAAACTTTGTCTATCAAGAACGAAAAAGCTTGTTGAGCTACATCTGTTGATAAATATCCTCTTTTTGTATGAGGGGTATGATATCTCTTTATTCCATTATTATCAGTATACGCATGAATAATTCCTTCTTTCAAGCAATCTTCATCTGATATATCCTGCAAACGCTCTATTTTTACATTGGTTATCTTTATGTGATGCTTACAAGCATACGACTTAACGAACATTTTGTTATTCCATCCTGCGGAATTCTTCATGAGGCCACGAACGCTTAAATCTTTCGGATGCCTGTCTAGTGAGTCTGGGGAATAGCCTGAATCCCTATAGCTTTGTGCAATGGCAACAACTTCGCCAAACTTGTAAAGGGGATTATTCCATCCTGTAAAATCTCCATCTTTATTTTTCCACCCAAATGCACCAAATAAAGGAGATACTAGGTTCCCTTCGTTATCATAATCTTTAGATCCAAAAACGGGAAATACAATATCCCAACTTTCATCAGGTCTATCGTATTTACAAATCCTTCTCGTCATAGTCTTCCGACCTTCCAATACGGCTTGGGTTAAGCCAAGTTTATCATTGAACATTATTTTCTTCATGATTATTCCTCCCATTCTACTCTAACCGTAGCTTTGTATGTAACACCTTTTTCATTGACTTTCACACGCATGGCTTCTTCTTTTGATTTGTGAACCGCTCCAATACATCTTTCCATGAATGTTTCATATATATTTATCCATCCTTCTTTCTTTATTCCCTCCATTAATAAATCATTTGAGGAGTCTACTTCCCCATCAGAAAATCGTCCTTCTTTAGTAAAAGAAGCGGGATATTCTTTGCCATTATCGCTTTTAAGTAGAGCAACAATAGGGAATCTATCGTTATCTGCATCAAAACATATAATTCTAGCTCTAAATCCTTCTCTTGTGCATAGAGGCGCACCTGCTTTTGCTTTTTCTAAATCAAATGGTTTCATAATTTTGTATTTTATATTAGTTCAATTGCTTTCTGTATTCCAGCTTCCAATGCTTCTTCGTAGGTGTCCCACTGACCACCATCGTTAGGACCTTTAAATATTCCATCGGTTATATGAGTTCCATTGTCAGCTTTGCATATATCATAGCCATAACCGCAAGCGTTTCTAATGATGGAAATATGTAGGTTATTTGTTTCACGAAGCCATTTCTGGGCTAATGATTGTGTTGGGAAATGATAATAGTTAAAGCCTTTTTGCAATAATATATTCAAAGTGTTTATCGTTATAAGTTTATCTTCCATTTTATTCCTCCTTTTCTTTAAAGTGTTCTATTAGCTCTTCTACAGTAGCCTTATGGAAATTACCTGAAATGATTGTTGCATTCATCCAGTTTATATCCCAAAAGAACATACTGCCTTTTGGTTCTATGAAATAATGGTCGTTACCCACAGTATCATCATAAGAAACACTAAGCAGTGAATCTGCTATGAACCATTGATTTTCATCTGTATCATCCCGTAATGCGGCTATTGCCAAGAAAAGTTCTTCATTAGTTCCGCAATCAATAAAACTACCTATTTTTTTAGAGAGAACATTTATATCATCATCGTTCATTGAATAAACCGAAGCATATCCATGTATAGTAGTATATAGATTATGCCAACCTAAATATGGATTGCAATTGTAGTCAAGCTCTTTTAATCTATCTCTAATCTTGGTGGTATTTTTACGAATGATACACGGTGTTGTAAATCCCATAGTTATTTCTCCTCTTCTTTAGCGTTATCATCATAAATGAAATCAGCAGAATCCAATTGCGCTTCTGAAATAGATACCTTATTTTCATTCTGCCATTTCATAATTTTATTGTGTATTCTTCTATTTTCACTATCTGTAATAAATCCATGAATATGGAGATAAACACGACAAAGGTTCGCTATTGCTAACTTTTTTCTATTTTTCATTATTATTTCTCCTTTCTGTATCTTTTAATGACAGTCCTTTTGTTGAAAATCAGTAATTTTATCAAAGCTATAATTAGTTTTAATAGCTCTGATTTGCCGACAATGATAATGTTAATATCATAGAAACCATCATTGCTCATAATGTTATATCAGTTCCTATATGGATTAAGACACTTAAAAACAGTAGTGATATTTGTTACTTTCTTCATTTATTTTTCCTTCTTTACCAATTCAACTTCCGTCGGCTCTTCATCTTCCCATTTTACTTCGGGAAATAAAGAAGAGTCTAGCTTATAGAAATCATGGGGATTGTCACTACATAATTGCCAACTTTCCGAATACTTCACGGGTTGCTTCTTATAAAGGTACAAATCACCGTCTTTGTCTCTTGCTACATACATATTAGTATCCTTTCTTTAGTTCTTCAATAAGAGCATCAGCACAACTAACCGCATATTTAGCAACCGCTTTAGGCATTGTATGTCTCTCGTTCTCCTCGTATTCCGCATAAGCACAAGCAATATCAACCTCCTCTTTGTCACTCAATATTCCTTGCATGGCTGATTTAGCTAATTCATAGCGTCTTTGCTCCCAATCAATAGTTTCAAAATCTTCAAAGAAGTCCAATTCTGACACTTTGAAATACCTACCTTTCACTAAGGCAGTACCATCATCATATAAATCCTCAATCTCCACAATTTCTCCAGTTGTTTTTATTCTTGCTTTCATATTAGTCTCCTTTCTTCTTTAAGTCATTAATTGCAATATTCCTAATACTTCTAGTGTCAAATCCTTTATAAGTCAACGTTCCTCCATAAAACTCAATAGTGTCTCCTTTAACAGTAATAATCGTTCCGCCTTTTAAACGACCAGCCATATCATCTTTACAAGATAATAGCATGGTTATCATAAGTATAATTAATACAAATCTCATTAGTCAATCTCCTTTCTCTTTAATCCGTTCTAGTACATCTCTGTTGGCTTCAAGTATTTCATTGAAAGACGGGATTGGCATCCACGCAAGTATTTTATTAGAACCAAACTTCCAGTCTTTTTCTCCAAGATAGAAACTTTGTTGGATTTGTATTCTCCCTTCATATTCATAAAGGACTAAAACTTCTTCCTTATAGTTCGGCAATCGTTCTTCTACACTTATCCACGGTGATTGCTTTGCATGCCATTTTGCACCATATTCAACAGCCTCTTTTATCAGTTTCATGTTGATGAAGTTTTCATCATAAGGCATTTCGTAGCAATCTTCTGCGGCTTCTATTGCAGCTTCTTCTAATGTCTGTTTCATAATGATAGTTTTTTAATGTCATCTACTGATAATTTATCCTTCCCTTTGGCATATTCAAAGAACCCTACTACAGGACATACACATTCGGGAATAGTATAATCATCTGTTTCAGGTAACGTTACCAATATACTAAGTCCTACGCCATTGATATATTCGCAAGAAACGAATTTATCAAAGTCGATATATCTTTGCGCCTCCTTAGCTATAATGTCACAATTCTTTCGATATTCATCATAGCTTTTGATAGTACTATTAATAAATTTATCTATATTCATTTCTGTTTTAGTTATTTAGTTACTATTGTTCTATCACTCCTTACCACTTTCATCTTAGGCTTCTTAAACTGTTTGTCGCATGATGTATAAGGAAGCCAATACGATCTATCTTCGTAATAATCTAAGTCGATAGGAACAAGATGAAATAATTCGTGATCGAAATCTACCCCTATCAGCATACATTCAATATCTACTTCTGGGTGCTTTTGATGCCAGATAATGATCTCACTATGTCGATAGGAGTAATGAATAAATTGATTGCGGGTCATGATTAGATCATTTTTCGTTTTTCAAAAGAGTAAGAACTTGGTTTATCTTCCGCAGATGGGCTACTGTAGAGGTAAAGGCGTAATGGTATTCACTGTATTTGCTCATTTCTAAATTGTTTTACTCTAATTAAAATACACCTCCATCACAGGCATTAAGAATAGTTTCTACTATTCTATCACTTTTCATTCTTCCATTTTCGCCCACTCCATCATTATCATCCTTATCAAGTTTCAAGATATTTAAATTTCCATCAGCAAAGAGAATCAGATTCTTAGGTTTCTTTCGCATTAATTTCTTTAGATCTTTAATCCACTCTTCTTCTTTTTTCGTTAGTTTTATTGTTTCCATTGACAATTCTTTCTGCTTTTTGAGGGTTAATACTTCTTCCCGTGCATCTTTTCACGGAGTTCGTTATACTTCATTTTCTGCTCGATGTGCCAAAGCAAATCAATATCAAGTATATCCGACAATACGAATACTTGTGTAATCGCATAATTAACCAGCTCTTCCAATGTGTATTTATAATTTGTAATATCTTTTACAATGGAATAAATATTCTCCGTAAAGGTTTTCTTCTTGGATACCACATTGACAAGTGCAAACCTGTTAAGATTCAGATTTCTCAATCCAGCCAAATCCAGTAAGCGGATTACAGCATCGGCTAACTCTTCCTCAATTGAGCCTTTTATAGTTTCATTGTATGCGACTTCATAACCACGCTCTTTGGGAATGTCTGGGTCTAATCCTTGACAAATGCGGCTGTTAGCAATCTTCTTATTATACCAATCAACATTGGCTCGTTTACCTTTTCTATCAGCTTCCACAGCCTCCATGAGTTCGGATATAACAAGGCAAAGACAGTGCTCGTTGCTCAATTCTTGATCGTGGAAACCATGTTCACAAGCGGTTTTATATACCCTATCACGGAGGGCGTTCAAATCTATTTTACTCATATTTATTTGTTTTTCGCAAATCCTTGATAATTCTTCAAGAACTTGCAAGGTTTTACTCTAATTGATTCGTATATACTTACCTGCGATATCGCAAGTTCTTAATATATCGGCATTATCTTCACCGAAAGCGATTAGGATACTTCCGCAACCGGGCGAATCTCCACGAGTCCCATCAGGTCGGAAGAAGCGAATCCGGTTCCGTAGAAATTTCATAGCTGTTGCTTTTTCAAAGATGACATCTTGGAACATCTTACTATCGCAGCGGTTGAATAGTAGGGCGATGCCGTTACCGTGTTCTGCCAGACGTTTAACGAAACGTTCTATTAGAGGACGGGAGTAAGGTGGATTTAGCCAAACACGACCTACCCAATCTTTAGTTAATCCGTCATGGTTCTTGTTGTACATTTGTGTAGCTGTTTGCCAAAGCGGTTTAACCGGAGCGCATGGATCTAAATCGAACTTTCCCAATGCGTCTATAATTTCTTTTGGCGTGTACCATTCATCGGTGGTATTAACCGATTTCTCAAAGGTTGTATTCATTGCAAATATTTTAATTAATTGTCCAATTCTTCTATCGCTTTGAAAATTTCAAGAATCACCTGCGGAACTATGGCGTTTCCGTATCCTTTGACTGATTCCTGTCTCCACTTTGTGAAAGGAATGGTAAGGTTGTCCACATCAAAGGGAAGCCCATCATTTCCTCGACAAACAGGGGATTGAGTTGGGAAGTTTTGCCAGTTTGAGCGGCTATGTAATGATTCAGTTCGGATTTTCTGCTTGTACCGTCCTTTCTCTCCTTGCAGCATCCGTTGTGATGGGAACTCGCAGTAGGTGTCGGGATCAATCCGTAATCCGGACGCTTCGAACTGTGATATCCTGCCTGAATGAAATCCTGGTAAGTCACCATTGAATTTGTAGGAGTCGGCAACATTCCGTTTACTGCCATTGCTGTCAATGCAGTACCCATTTGGCTTTTTGGATTGTACTTTTTGCTGTATTTGTCCGCTTCCCGGGCATTGGGGGTAGGAAGCATTCCGTAGAAATCCATGAAGTCCATTAGACCATTCGGGCGATTGCTTCCGTTTTTCCGACTCGCCATCGTTTCCGCACCTGCATCTTTCAGATTCCTCACACGTTCCGGATGATAAATATCCGTAGCCATTGGTGTCGGGAGCAATTCCATCGGATAAAACCTTGTCTTCCCGTTCTCGTCGCACATCTTCAGTCCTTGAGTCTGCACGGTGGGCAATAACCCACACCCTGTCTCTTCTATGGGGCGCTCCGACGGCACAAGCCGGAATAAGCAACGGTTGGACGGAATATCCTTCTCGCTCAAGGTCTTTACAGATGGTTTCGACAACATACTCTTGTCGTAGCAATATTCTTTTTCGGTTATCTTCTCCGAAAAGAGAGGTTTGGCTTCCCACTTCAGTCTCCTTGCCGGGCTGAACCATCGTGAGGATTCCAGCAACGTTTTCACCAATAACCCAAGCGGGTCGGATTTCCCGTATAGCACGGAGCATGTGCGGCCAGAGGTAGCGGTTATCATCCGCTCCCTTTCTCTGACCTGCGAGGGAGAAAGGCTGGCAAGGAAATCCGCCTGTGAGGACATCGATTCTTCCCCTCCATTTTCTAAAGTCTGTTTTTGTAATATCTTCATAATGTTCTGAATCAGGAAACCAATATTTTAGTATCTCGTTGCAAAAAGGGTTTATCTCACAGTGAAAGGCATTTTCCCATCCCATCCATGAAGCTGCAACGCTAGGGGCATCAAAGCCGCTGAATAAACTGCCATGAACTAATTTCATTTTTATCTAGTCTTAATTGATGTTATCCATCAAGTGGTCCGCTATCACATACACCACCAGGTAAAATAAGATGTTAACTCCTAGGAGAAGGAGGATGTTTAGGAGTATTCTCATCTGCGGGAAGATCCTTTCAATTCGATTACATTAAACATCTCTTTAACTCTATCAGCGATATAATCACCGTATTTGTTTCCAAACTCTGAATTTGGATCGAGATTGGTTGTAACGTGGGTAATAAATTCCCTTCTGACTTCATATCGAAGTTGTAGAATGGTTTGTATGACATTTATCCCGGTCCCATAATGCTTTGAGTCTGCAGGCTCACGTCCCAATTCATCAATAGCCAGATTACACATGTATTCACGATCAGTAAACCGGAATAACCCGTTCATACCTTTCTCTGCATACATAAGAGAGATTTCTATTGCACTAGTGAGTCTAAAACCGATGTGATCGTTATTGCATCCGTATCGTAAACGGTTAATCTTCCCTAGATAACGCTGTAGCCCTTTTATCAAAACAGACTTTCCGACCCCAATAGGTCCCCACAAAAACAATCCTTTTGAGGAATCAAACATCTTACTTCTGCCCAATACATAATCATACAATTCGGATAATAGTACTCTGTTGCGTTCGTCAATGATAAATCCCGGTTCTACTTCCTTCATGGAGTTAATAAACTCTTTTTTCCAGAAATGTTCTACTAGGTCCTCGCCCCATGTTATCTCCTTGCCTTTGATGTGAAATTTAACCGAAGGAGATTGATTTAATTCCTGCTGACCTAATTTCACTACTGGGATTATCTCCCCGATTGTTCTGATTGTTTCCATACTTCTGTTTTAACCATTCTTGATAATCTCGTTCAGTTCCTGTAAATACGACTCCCGTCCAATCAGACTCAATTGCTCTTTCAATCTGCCGAATGGCAAACTCTTCTTCAAACTTGGAAAGTTTATCAAGCGAAAGCTGAAGAGCATAGTTAAGCTTCTTCTTCCATTTCGGAGTTTTACGGAGTGCTTCCCATGCTGACATAAAAGCCATAGAAGTGAAAGGGTAAACCAACGGAGTTTCATCCCCTTTTTCCTTTCGGGATTTCTTCTTTGGAGAGGGGGGAGTCTCACGCACGTGTGCGTGACTCTCTACGTTTATAGTTTTATTAATATCTATAATAGGTGAAATTTCAATATCATCAGTACCATTTACCGATGATATTACCGGAGTAGTATTTTTATCATCAGTATTTTCATCAGTACGTAGTACCGAAGAAATTACCGTATTATTTACTGATGATTGAGTATCTCCTATTTTGTTATCATCAGTATTTTCTCCGGTATTTTCATCAGTACCATTTACCGATGATATTACCGATGATTTAATATCATTACTTAGGTTTGTCTGAAAAGAATAATAGCATCCTACCCTCTTATCTCTACATGATTCGAAAGATATTAAACCTGCATCAGCAAGTATTTTGCGTGATTTTCGTAGTGTTTTATCCCATATATTCAATGAAGTACATAATACAGAACTACGAGCCTCAAACACCTCTTTCCATCCCTTTTCATTGCAAATAGATATTAGTTCATAATATAATGCCTGATCTATTGCAGTGAGATAAGTATCATTTCTAATCTTCCGAAGCTTGGATATTAACTGATAACTATTCATAAACGAAAATATCTATTTGCTGCACATTCATCAAAAGACTTCACACGCTCTATTAGACGCTTTTGTTTGCGTCTAAAGGACAAATCATTATCATACCTATTGTGACATTCCCGGCACAATCCAACTATATTCAAGGGATTTGTATAGTGTTCGGGATACATGCTTTTGGGAACTAAATGTGCAGCATCTACAGCCGGTTTACCACATATAACACAATAGGAAGGAAGGTTTTCCTTAATCTTGGCTATTTCTCTGTTACGTTGTGCTTGTTTAGTACTAATCTGTTTCATATAAGTTATTTTAAAAATAGTTCCCGGATACCGAACCAACGGACACCGGGATTATTTATTTACCATGCTTCATTGCATGACAATCTTCACATAGCGTTTCAAGGCAATACAAGAACTCTAATTCATGACCTACGATAGAATATCCCGCAACCTCATAGACTTTATGATGAATCTCTAAATTGTAGGTTTTACCGCATACTTGGCAACGATGCCCGTCACGAATACGAACCTTTCGTTTCACTTCCTCCCAATATGGGTTATTCTTCAGGCTCTTCCGATACTTCGATGGCCTCCCCTTCTTGTGTGCTAGTCTCGTCATTATTTTCCTCCTTTCTCCATGGACTTTCTTCTATTGGAGAACGATGTAATTCATGTCGTTGAACAGATGTAGATTCACCGGTTGATGAATCAACCAAATCCTCTATCCATTGTTCCAACCAAACATCATATCCATCTTCTTCCCATACCTCAACAATATTCTCACCCTCACCAAACTGACGAACATTTTTTCGTGTATCCTTGAAATCAATATTAGGAAGATCATAACCTAATTCCTTAAATGCTTCCTGGTTCTTTTCTCCAGAGTTAAACAAGTCATTGTATTCGTGTTTCGGAATTTCCTGAACCAATGCCAAACGAAAAGCATCATTCACCCATGAGTAATACAAATAATACCCCATAACAGGGATACGGAAGGTATCAATCATTTTTAGGGGATAATCTCTAACTCCTTTTTTAGCAAGATTAACAAGGTCCTTAAATTGGGTATGTAACGCTGAAATTTTCGCTTCAAACTCCTTCTTTTCATTATTGAATTTAGCTTTTAACGACTCTAATTGCGCTTCTAATTCCGGCATCTGTTCTTCCGCAATTTCACCGTAATTAGCACGAATAGTTGAGATTTCATAATCATCCATCACCCGATTGGCTATTACATCTTTTTCCTGAATGGCAATAAAGTTCTCCGCCAGTTTCTTTTTTATATCATCCATACATACACAATCGGGAAATATAATCTCTGGAAACTTTACTGTTGTTGGAAGTTTGAATTGAACTTCTTCTGGAGAGTAGTCTTTTAAATCAATCATTGTTTTTTATTTTAGTTAATCATACAATATCGTCAATAGCAACCGGATGAAGCATTTTCTTACTCCATTCCGGAAGTTGCATATCAATAATACCACGGGCACCTTCTTCCGCATTAGCATCATAGCCGGGGAACCACTTCTTTTCAAAGCAGTCCTTTACGATGGAAAGAGCATAGTGATATTTATATTTGCCATTTGCAAGATCATCAGGAGACCAGAATAGAACAGCAACATCAAAAGGCTCAACTGTCTGTAACATTATCATTATTGTTACATTAAAGTTTCGTCCTGTAATACTACTCATTACTTCTTGGTACATTCCTTCTGAAAGCTCGTATTTAAGCTTCGCACAATCATAGTAGAACTTACCGAGATCATCGGCTCGTGTGGTCTTGAAGGAAATTACAGCATTTACACCAATATTTTCCTCTACATTAAAATAATCCGGCCTAACTCTAACATCCAACCCTGTTTCTTCATCCTTGCCATAAAAAGACACCTCTGAATAAGCCCCTTTCAATAATTGGGGGATAATACCACCACCATACCAATAATAGTTTCTCTCAAGAGCTTTTATTATCATACTCATATCTTCACTGATAAAGGAGTAACCCAGATCCAAACATTTCTGTTTTTTATAATCACGGTAATCTTTAAGATCGCTAAAGTTCCATTTTTCAGAGGGCATTTCTTCTTCGACATCTGGAACATAGTTCTTATCATTTGATAATAACTCGTTATAGAACTTAATCATAACTATTACACCGTCTTTGGAAGATTGATTACATTTAGGTTCTACTTTGACAAGTTCAAATAAACGTGGCTCCAAGAATGCCATGTGGGCAAATGTGCCTAGTTGAAAACAGGGCTTTTCTTTTTCCTCAAATACCCTTTCATAATCATAGTAAAATGAACGAGGAGTCTTGAGGGCATTTTTGAGATTAGAAGAAGAAATATGCTTGCTTTTCAAATACATCTCCATTGGATCTCGCTTAACCAGTCCGTTAACGCTTAATTCTTTCAAATCAATATTAACGGGTGGCTTGTGAGAATTTGAGTATATAAAATCAAGCATTTCTTCTTTGGTAGGATAATCTTCCGGATTATAAGCAGAAGGGTTGAGTTCTTCCCCTTCTGCAAATCCATTCAAGTCAAATGCTTCCATTAGCCGGCAACAGGTAAGTTTATAAGCAGGGGTTTGACAGACCAATTGTCTGATTGGAAATTATTGGTTTTATTCTTCCTTTTACCCATGTACGTGATTTTAAGGGGAGTTCCTTTTTTAAGAGCACCATTCTCAATATATTGCTCCAAAATACCGACTAATCTTCTGGAACCGTTAGTTATAGTTTGAACTGTTCCGTCTGCCTTTCTTTCTAAGAAGAAAGCACAATCTAAATCTATTAATTCATCTGGATTGGTAGCACTCAATACCTTTTGTGGTTTGATTTCTACAAAAAATATTTTCTTAAATTCTCCAGCCTGTTCTGGAGACCAATAATTACCGCACAAGTCTATTGGAAGTTCTTGGGCATCATCCAAAGAAGGAAGATTGTCTTTACTCAAATCTGCTGTTTGGATCTCAAATACAGATTCTTTCTCTCTAATGGTTAATTCTTTTTCTTCTTTCATATCTTATATTATTTAAAGTGGTTTAAATTGCTCCCGGAGTGCCGATCAAAGCAAACCGGGATTAAGTTAAGATAGTCTGCGGATAATATCACCGCCATACGAATTTTTAGTCAGTTCTATAAACTCATAGACGGTAAACCTATCATTGTCTACATCTATACCTTTATCCGTGCAAAAAGCTTCTCTTCCAGCCTTGCAACTCCCTGTGAGTACATGATGCCATATAAACAAATCTTTAGCAGAATACTTTTTAGAAAAGTCAGAGAAATGTTCTTTAAACTTGAGAATCCTTTCCTCTTCTGTACTATCATCATAAAGCTTTTCTTGCAAAGATTCAAATGCCTCATGTAGAGTATTACCATGAGAAAATTGATTATTCTCTTTTACTATAAAACAGGGAGTAAGAGATAAGTCAGACTGAAGGATAAAACCTTTTGCGATATTACCTTTTACATTTGTGATAATAGTAGGTATATTATCTACTACATAAATAGAATTTCCATTTATGGATTTTACGCCATAGCCATCGCCAGAGCCAGAGCCATAGCCATCGCCATAGCCAGAGCCATCGCCAGAGCCATAGCCATCGCCATAGCCATCGCCATAGCCAGAGCCATCGCCATAGCCATCGCCATAGCCAGAGCCATCGCCAGAGCCATAGCCATAGCCATAGCCAGAGCCATCGCCAGAGCCAGAGCCATAGCCATAGCCAATATTTAGAAACTGTTTTATTCTATCTTCCATTACCTTGCCCATACCGGTACATTTTCAATAGATTTTACAGCTTTATCCGAACACGGGATAATTTCAATCACATCCAGAATCTCTATCTCTGGAACCGTAACTGTGAATTTGCATTCAGATGGGTTAGTCGTACCATTAACTGCTAATTGAGATATACTAGCAGCACCATCCCAATACCACAATCTACGACAATTTGCGAGCTTAACCTCACTACCATTTCTTTCTACTAACTCTCCGAAAAATACACCGGAACGATCTCCTCTTACAATTACTTTTTTCATAACTATATATATTATTAAAGTGGTTAATCGAAATAAATAAAGCGCCTATCCTCACGAACCGACGCCTCCGAAAATGAATTTAAACGACAAAATTTTGTTCCTAGATACCGAACCAACGGACACTAGGATAGTATAGAACATGTAAAACTCAAATATAGGGACTCGCACCCTACGACATCCTGGGGTGTCGGCATTGGGTTAATTAATAAATGAATGATTATTTGCGATTTTGAAGACATTTTAGAATATTGCCTTTTTCTATCGCTTCTATTAAGTCGGATAGTTTATAATAAATATACCCTTTTGCTTTTTTGATTGGTTCTCCTTCTTCATCCATTACTTCCTCAATACCAAATTGATATGGATATATAAGTTTTCTTTTCTCTAAATTTTTAAGAACTCCGCTTCCGAAACGGTCTTCCGCATCGGATTTGCATATAAGAATTTTTTTATTTTTGAGATTTGCACTTCTTTCATTCTTATATGCTTCAATGCCAAATTTAATACCTATCTGTATAGCTTGGCTAATAATGGGATCATCCATATACCCTCCTATTCTTTTTGATGAATTTCCTTAGAGCTTCTTTCCAGTAGCATTAATATAGTAAGGACTACCATTATAGTGGCTGATATAGTCTCTTTGGTAGTTATTTCCAATTGCGTTGCTAAATGCATAGACATTCCTAAAGCAATGACCGCAATTATATTCTGTATTTTATGAATTGTTTTCATAGAACATATTTTTATAGTTAATATTAGGCAGCGAACATCAAATAACTATCTCTTTTAGGTCGAACAGCCCTTGCCGATATTCGAGCACTGGAACGCATTCTTAACCTTCTCATATCCATTTGGAAATTAGGAGTTATAGCTAAAATGAAGAACCATACAGAGAAGAAAAATTCAATTCCATGCTTTCGTATTTCTTTCAGATCGAAATTTCTTTTTGCCCTATCACATAGCATATATAAAGTAAGCTCGACATTGTTATTAATGCCTAGTTTCTTATGAATGTCCCGTATTTGCGCTTTTATCGTCCAAACCGACTTTTTAAGTAAATCCGCTATTTCATCAGGAGTATGACCTTTTGCTACTTCATGGGCTACTTGGTACTCACATTGAGATAAAGGTTCCATTACAATGTACGTTTAACAAAACAGATTTTATTTAATGGATCTATTCCTAATACATCCCATTCTTTACAATTCCACGAGGCTCTTCTTTTTCTACTAATTGTAGAGTTCAGTACATTGGGATTTTTAGGTAAGAAACCAAAAACTTGCCCAATTTCCATTTCATCAAGTCCATTAGAAACACTTTCTGGGTATTTTGATACTTTTATCCCTCTAGTACGAAGCACATTTTCCGTGATTACTTCTAGTCTTTTATTTGCCATAAGATTAATTATTTGATTATTATTGTGGATAAGCCCGGAGTTGAACCGGGATTTGCAAGATTTCGTTTGTACGTTTCAATTGTGGTTCTGACTTCCCCGATCGTCTTTCTTGCTTCGAGGCTAGTCAGCCGTATTATCAAACTAAGCGTCTACCAATTCCGCCACTTATCCATTTGCCTGTACCACGTCAGATACAGGACTTATCGAAATTCAAACGAATAAAGGTGTACTATCTTCGCAGACTGTACACCCACATAGTAAAAACCATTAAAATATTATTTTCCTAATAATATACCAGCTATAAATCCCAATATAACAATGATTATTTTTATACCCATAACAATATCATCACTATCTTTCATATAAATATTGAATTTAAAAGTTTGTGCCCGCACCTTGATCCGATCAAGACATCACGCAAACAGTATAACAGTCTGTACGGGCTATATTGTAATCAGCGTACGGACGCCTATCCCCGTTTTCTTACTGATAAAGACGATGTTTTTCAGACTGATTTTTTCGATATATTACTTACTCACGTTGCTTCCTTCCGCTCATATCATCGCTGGTTGGCTATTACGCTATACTTCGCATCGGCTATACTGCTTATCTGCGCAGGCTACTTTAACGTGCCCTGAACACGGCTTCATTTTTGAGGGTTAAGCCTCCCATCCCGAATTAGGAATCATCGGTTTACCATTGTGCCCTGAAAGCGTTTCGCTCGCTTCTTCCGTAGATTCTAACCTAACAGGGCTTCGTAATCACTTATTAGACTTAGGAAGTAATTAATAACCTCTTTCTTAGTCTTGTTGGTGGCGGTCAATCGCTGAACAATCGTTTCATCCATTCCTTCCAAATCTACCACGTATTTCCGAAGGAAAGCTAACTCCTCGTTAATCTGTTTTGTACTCATAATTACCTCCAAGAACTATCATAGTTAGTATATTTATCGGCAAAGAACGCTTTCAATACATTTCCCTTGCTTGCATTGAATGCCGGCTTGAAAGACTTCTTTTCCTCTTCAATCTCTCTGTATTCTCTTTGCTGTCTCTTTGCCAGAAACCAAGCCTTTTTCAAGGCTTCACTCAAAGAGATACGACGATACGCCTTCAAAATGTGAGCGTGTTTCATAATCTCACTGTTATTGAATTTTCCGTTTTCTGTCAAAAATGTAAATGCGTTCATCGTCTTACCTATTTTTAGTTATGTAAAAAATTTGCTTTTCTCGCTCAAACTTTGCACCTTTGTGGTGTTGGATGTTGTTTGATGTTGCAAAGATACGCACTTTTGCGAATCGTGCAAATTTTATGCGAATTTAATTCGCAAATAAAATCTTTATTAACAATAATGCGAATCTTCAACCTGTAATATGGAAGTATTTGAAAGGATTAAAGAAGTAAGAAAATACTTTTTCCATGATAATAACATGGAATTTGCTAATTTCATGAATGAGAAAACATCTACTACAAGTGGATGGGTTAGTGGAAAAAGAGGAATCGGAAAAAGTGTTTTAGATAAAATACTGTCTAAAATTCCTGACGTAAATCCTACTTGGCTACTTACAGGAGAAGGCGAAATGCTCAAAACTACCAATAATACACCCCAATATAATGAAGCTACGCCCATCCAACAAGACGTGGTTTATATCCCGTTAGTTAATCAATTCGCTTATGCGGGTTATTTAGATGGATACACAGACGCATCTTACATGGAGCAATTACCTAAAATACCATTTATAGTAGATAAAGAAGGACATGGAAATTATATAGCCTTTGAGGTCAAAGGAGATAGTATGAATAATGGAACCGAAGAAAGCTATCTAGAAGGCGATAGACTTTACTGTCGTGAAATCGCTCCATACCTTTGGGCAACTTCCAAATTACATCTTCGCAAATGGGATTTCGTTATAGTGCACACCGATGGAATCATAGTTAAGCGCATTATAGATCATGATGTGGAAAATCACACTATTACTATTCATTCATTAAATGATATGTACCCTGATCGAGTTATTGATTTGTGCGATGTAAAACAGATTTTCAATGTTATAGAATCAGTTAGACCTAGAAGAAGATAAAATAAGAATAACAATCGAATATTAAATTAATTAAAACACAAGATTATGAAAAAGGCACTGCTATTAATTTCAATCTTTTTATTACCAACATTTTTGCAAGCATGTAGTGATGAAGACGACAACCAAAGATGTCAGGCAATAACTAAAGATGGAGACCAATGTAAACGTAATGCAGAAAAAGGAAGCATCTACTGTTGGCAACATAAAAAATAGCAATAAATTTAATGGGAAATTTTACTGAAGATTTAGCAAAAGGGTTTATACGGTCTGCTGTGAATCAAGTGGGACGAGATGGAGGGAAAGTGATAAGTAACTCTATTTATGGGAATGCACATAGTACCCCAATAAGAGGTATCGGAAAAAATACACATAACCAATTTTTCGATGAATCAACCAATGAGGTCATCTCCCCCGAAGAATTAAGATTAAGAGCAGAAGCAGAAGGGTTTCAAGTATCTTTATTTAGATATAACGCTGGCATTAAAATAGTACTCTATATTGTTTCTTTATTTTTTGCTATTTTAGTAGTACCTTCTATTATTATATTCATATTTGGTATCATGAAATTTTTTCAAAAAACAGTATTCATGAAGAAATCTGTTTTAGTTGCACAATTTGTACCAGATAGAAGATATAAAGATGGGCGCAGGCTGAACGGACATGTAAAACAAGATATAAGAATAAAAGTACCTTGTAATCCTTCCGAGCGAAAATCACTAATAAAAGCAGGCATATTATATATTTTACTCTCATTGTTTTTACTGGTCCCTATATTCTTATGGCGCTCTGTCGTTGAACAACAGAACATAGAGTATTATAAAGATATTATAGAAAATGCAGAAACAGAGAAAGCACATATTAAAGAAGACTTTGAATTATTTAAAGACACAGTGATATATAATAAAAAGATGAATGAATTTAATGAAAAGTACCAAAAGGCAGTAGAGTATTTAAATTCACACAATCAAACAAAATCGGATAATCAAAAAACTAGCTTATGAAAAAGATATTATTCTTAATATTAATTTTTACCATATTAATGACGGGATGTTCATCAGGTAAATATTATATATATCAAACAGAATCTAAAATAGATTTACAACCTACAAAAGATAATTTTCTTCCTTATATGTATGTTCCTAAAGGAAAACATATAGTTATCAAAGAGAGTCGTAGCACTGTAAAAAAAGCCCAATATGGAAGTCATAAAGGATATATTTGTGGAACTTATAATTTATCAAACCCTATACAAATATCCTCTAAAGATATAAAACATCTAACTTTTAACTCTACAGATTCCACCTATTACTTTAAAGGAAAAAGAATAGATTTTACAGAATCAATCAAGACAAAATCCTCATATTCACCTTCACGTTCCACTGGTACAGGTCGAGTACAAGTAAAAGGATATTATAGAAAAGATGGAACTTATGTACGACCTCATACAAGAAAATCACCAACCAAAAGAAAATAAGCTTATGAAAAAGATCATTTTATTAGTATGTGCAATCACTGCACTTTGTTCATGTGAAAAATCAAATGAAGACAAAGCAAGAGAGGTTATCGAATCAGAATTAAAAACAACGATGAAAGATTGGAATAGTTATGAATTTGTAGAAATATCTAAAGTAGATTCTGCATTCACTTTATTTATGGATAGCCAAGAAGGCAAAGCTATAAGAGAACTACAATCTGCCCTGTCGTCAAAAAAAGCTGAATATGAGGTAAATTCAAGATATCCAGAATTATATAAAGAAAGAATCCAGGTGATGAAAGATAGTATTCCAATTATTGAACACATGGAAGATAGCTTAAAAAACGTGTATGACACAAAAGAAAAAGAATATAAAGGAGATTTTATAGGATATAGAGCCAAATTCAAATATAGAGGAAATAATAGCCTTGGCGGAAAAGATATCAGTTCTTCTATATATTTCTTCAATCCTGAAATAACACAAATTACAGATCGGATTTCATTAGACTAATGAACCCATATATCCAAAATTGCTCATGTGAGAGAACAAACGCCCTTCACTGTTCTCTCACTCCTACCTGCAAAGGTTGGGGATGCCGGTTCCTAGGCACACCCATAACAGAGACACCAACCACCGAAAAAGAAAAAGCAAAACTATTCTCTTCAGTCTATCGGGAAGCAAAGCAAAAGGGAGTATTAGAGTGCCCGCATTACAGATCATTGTTTATAGACGAAGTACTGGAAAGGCTTTCTCCAAATACATAGTCGGCCACTTTACTTATTACTTTGTCTATTCTTGAGAAGTCCCGTTTAATATAGGTGTCTGTTATTGTCTTACCATCTGAATGGTTCAGGCATAGCGATATATCGTCTTTACTTATATCGCATTCATTACGGGCAATAGTAGCGAAAGAATGACGAGCAGAATAGAATTGAATATAATCTATCCCAATTTCCTCACACAAAGACCTCATACCCCGATGTATTCCTTTCGTCAGATTACGTATATTACTATATCTCTTATAAAAATCAAATAGACACTTTCCAGATGGATCACGATATTTTTCAATGATGGGGAGTGCCAATGGGTGAATGCATATAGAAATAAAAGCCTTATCCTTTCTCCGATCTTTTGTTTTTTGGCGTTCATACTCTATTCTACCGTTTACCATTTGACAATCAAGCATATCAATCGCATTCATTCCTGCCAACAGGAAAGACAAAATATAAATATCACGGGTAAAAGTAGTAGTTCTTTTTCGTTTATTTATTGGAGAGTAATTATAGATTTTCCTGATTATATCAACATCTACAGCCCTTTTCTTTGCTTCTAATACCGGAGGAATAGTATACACCTTGAACGGATCATTAGTGATAACAATATCACCTTTTTCATAATCATTATAGTGAAGCAATGCAGCATTAAACACCGACTGAATAATTCCCATATAAGAGTGTACGCCAGTATCATTCAAAGCCGGTTTTCTAATTGTCCTATACTCTTGTTTTGCTGTTCTGTTTTGCCTGACAGTGATTAATCTTTCTTTTCGCAACCATCCTTCGTATTCTCTTAACAACTTAGACGTTAAGTCTTTTATTGAGAGTTTATCATTACCATTTTTATATTTAAGAAAATGACAAAGCGCATTTATTCCGGTAGTCTTAACTGTTCTAGTTCCCGCATTGGGAGTCATTTGGATATGCTGTCTAGCAAATTCTATGAAATCTATATCCTTACGCTTCTTCCGTCTTTCGATCATTAAAACAATATCCTTAGACGTCTCACATTCCTGGACAATCTCTTGATTATCATTTATAATATGGCGATACTCCTTCACTATATCATCAAGTTCTTCTTTTATTTTTTCCAAAGTAATAGTACCTGAAGCCGATTTTTTCTTAAATCGAACCATATCCGTATATATGGGAGTTGATATATACGATGATGTTCTGTTATGTGATATTCGGATTTTGGGATTGTATGTACCATCCGATTTTTTATGATGCTTAAATACTACCCATGATACAGTTGCCATATTTTTTTATTTTTTCGTAAATCATTTGTAAAACAAAGATAGAAATCTTAATGATAAAAACTCCGGAACATCTACCTTTTTAACATAACAAAAAGCGTAATAACAAACTATATGAGGGATAAAACGAGTATAAAGGCTCTTTTTTAATTTCTAGACCCCAAATATAAGAATATCATTCCGATTAACACCAGTATAAGGTCAATCGCTTTGCTTTTTAAATTCTTTTCACGGAAGAGAAGCGCACCGAAAGTGAAAGAGACTACTACACTTCCCCGACGGACCATCGAAACAATGGAAATCATGGAATCGTCATAGCTCAATGCGTAAAAGTAAACGAAATCGGCAGCCGAAAGGAAGATAGAAATCAGGATAATCGTCCAGTCCCAGCGAAACGGGGTGGTAGACTTTCTTTTAGGCCACCAAAGCAATAACAGAATAGGACACATAATAAACACCTGATAAACATTATACCAGGATTGTACCAGCATCGGATTCAGAGACTTCATCAGATACTTGTCATATAATCCGCTGATAGCACCTGTAATGGCAGCCAACACAATAAAGAATATCCATTTGTTATGTTTAAAATCAATTCCTTCTTTCTTCCCCGAACGACTTAACATAAAGAAAGAGACAATGGCCAGCATTACCCCAATCCATTGATAGAGATTCAACCGTTCGCCAAATACCAGCATCGCTCCCACAAGCACCATCACCGGACGAGTGGCGTTGATAGGTCCTACTATGGTTAAAGGCAGATGTTTCATTCCGAAATATCCGAATATCCACGAAGACAACACGATGAACGACTTGATGATGATATATTTATGCTGTTCCCAACCAACAACGGGAACATTAAATATCGTTCCTCCCAACAGGTCCGGTTTATATACGGATATCAGGATAAACGGCAGAAAGATGAGACTGGAAAAAAATGTATTTAGAAACAAAACGGGAAGTACCGCATTATCTTTCAACGATTTCTTCTTGAATACATCATAAAAGCCCAGCAAAGTAGCCGAGAGAAATGCTAATAATAACCACATGAGAATATTTATTATTTATTATTCAAATATACTTTCGGGATATTCCACATTTACCAGAAACAGGGCTTGCCCCGGAGCAGATGTCCCGGCTTTGCAACGGTCTTGTTGTTCGATAACCCGCCGGAAGCCTTCAACAGTAAGTTTCCCTCGTCCCACTTCAATCAGCGTACCTACGATAGCTCGCACCATATTTCGCAGAAAACGGTCGGCACGGATGGTAAACACCCAAGTAGCATCATCTTCCTGCGTCCATTCGGCATGAGTGATATGGCAGATATTGGTCTTTACATCCGTATGAAGTTTGCTGAAGCTCGTAAAGTCAGTGTACTCGAAAAGGGTACGTGCAGCTTCGTTCATGAGTGCATAATCCAACTGATTATAAACTCGCCAACGATATTGCCGGTTAAAAGGATATTTCGATGTCGTTACATAATACTTGTAAGTTCGCGCAGTCGCATCAAAGCGGGCATGCGCATCCGGCCGGACCCGGCAAACACGATAAATGGAAATATCGGGAGGCAACAGACGGTTTAATTTATCGGCAACTGATATTTCATCCAACGGCTCATCGAAGTCAAAATGAGCAACCATCAGGGAAGCATGTACCCCGGCATCTGTCCGACCTGCCCCTATTACTTCAATTTCGCGACGCAGAAAGGTAGACAATGCTTTCATCAGACATTCCTGCACACTAATCCCATTCGGTTGAATTTGCCAACCATGATAGTTGGTCCCGTCGTAAGCCAAATAAATAAAATACCTTTGCACGCTAATTCCTCATTTTAGGGTTTTCGCGCGCAAAATTAATCATTTTATCTCATTTATCTTTGTATAATTCACATAAACCTGTATATTTACAGAACAAAATAATCATGATTTACTAATACCCCACAATTATGAGTAGTACCATTTTCCTCATCATCGCCCTCGTCACGACAGGCATCTTTCTTATTCAATTCGTATTATCCATCTTTTTCGGAGATATAGATGCAGATGTAGACGTGGATGCTGATATCAGTAGCGTAGTTTCTTTTAAAGGACTTACCCATTTCGGAATTGGATTCGGATGGTACATGTATCTGGCGGGAAACACGGAAATTCAAAGTTACATAATCGGTATTCTAGTGGGTCTTTTCTTTGTTTTTGCCGTCTGGTTCCTCTATAAGAAAGCTTATCAACTGCAACAAGTGAACCACAACGAGCAGACCGATCAGCTTGTGGGACGGGAATGTGTGATCTATTTCAAACAAAGCGACAGCAAATATACTGTACAGACCACCCGGGACGGAGCCATGCGCGAAGTAGACGTCATCTCCGAATCCGGAAAAGCATATCAGACTGGCGACAGAACAATGATCACCAGCTATAAAGACGGAACGCTATTCATTCAATAATTATTCAAATACACAATTTTATGACACAAGAAATGTTAATCATGGCTGCTATATTAGTGGCAGTCATCCTACTCACTTTTATTGGTATCCTTTCGCGTTACCGCAAATGTAAGAGTGATGAAGTCCTCGTTGTATATGGTAAAACGGGAGGAGATAAGAAGTCTGCAAAACTATATCATGGTGGTGCGGCTTTTGTATGGCCGATTATTCAGGGATATGAATTCTTATCCATGAAACCAATGCAGATCGAATGTAAACTGACCGGTGCATTATCCGCTCAAAACATTCGTGTAGACGTGCCGACTACAATCACTGTAGCTATCAGCACCGATCCTGAAGTGATGCAAAACGCTGCTGAACGTATGCTGGGATTAACAATGGATGACAAGCAGAACTTAATTACTGATGTTGTATATGGTCAGATGCGTATGGTGATCGCCGATATGACTATCGAAGAATTAAATTCAGACCGAGATAAGTTCCTGGCTAAAGTGAAAGATAACATCGATACCGAACTTCGCAAATTCGGTTTGTATCTGATGAACATTAACATCAGTGACATTCGCGACGCTGCCAACTACATTGTCAACTTAGGTAAGGAAGCTGAAAGTAAAGCACTGAACGAAGCACAGGCTAACATCGAAGAACAGGAAAAGCTGGGTGCTATCAAAATTGCCAATCAGATAAAGGAACGTGAAACGAAAGTAGCAGAAACCCGCAAAGATCAGGATATTGCTATTGCAGAAACAAAGAAACAACAGGAAATCTCTGTTGCAAATGCGGATAAGGACAGAATCTCGCAAGTAGCCATCGCCAACGCGGAAAAAGAATCGCAAGTAGCAAAGGCTGAAGCTGAAAAGAATATCCGAATCGAGCAGGCAAATACCGAAAAGGAAAGCCGCGTTGCCGAACTGAATTCCGACATGGAAATCAAACAGGCGGAAGCTGCAAAGAAAGCTGCCATCGGACGAAATGACGCACAGAAAGAGGTGGCTCTATCAAATTCCGAACTAGCCGTGACACAGGCTAACGCCGACAAGCAAGCCGGTGAAGCTGCCGCGAAATCGGAAGCTGCCGTACAGACTGCACGCGAAATTGCGCAAAAAGAAGTGGAAGAAGCTAAGGCACGAAAAGTGGAATCTTCATTGAAGGCTGAAAAGATTGTTCCTGCAGAAATCGCCAGACAGGAAGCTATCCTTCAGGCAAATGCCATCGCTGAAAAGATTACCCGCGAAGCGGAAGCACGCGCAAAGGCTACTTTAGCACAAGCCGAAGCGGAAGCAAAAGCTATCCAAATGAAACTGGAAGCAGAAGCGGAAGGTAAGAAACGGTCATTACTTGCGGAAGCGGAAGGTTTCGAAGCAATGGTAAGAGCGGCCGAATCGAATCCGGCTATCGCTATCCAATATAAGATGGTAGACCAGTGGAAGGAAATCGCCGGCGAACAGGTGAAGGCGTTCGAACACATGAACTTAGGAAATATCACCGTATTCGACGGAGGAAACGGTGGAACTAGCAATTTCCTAAACACATTGGTGAAAACGGTAGCTCCAAGTCTCGGTGTATTGGATAAATTGCCTATCGGTGAAACAGTGAAAGGTATTATCAATCCGGAAAGCAAAACGGAGGAAAAGCCTGCAACCAAAGCTGATGGAGAAAAAAGATAAGAAATAGTTGTAATCCGACATAATATACGCTGATGAGAAAAGAATGATTACTTGTTCTCATCAGCGTTTGTTTTTTATATAATTCAAATAAATCTTTGAATATTCCAGATTTATTACGTTCTTTGTGTTACATAAAACATGTAACGTAAAATATGTAATAAGTCATGAAGCCATACAATCCATTCCTTGTATACGGTTACAACAGTCCCGAATACTTTTGCGATCGGGAGAAAGAAACTGATAAAATGATTTCAGCTTTACTAAATGAACGTAACCTGACCTTAATATCCCCCCGACGCATGGGAAAGACGGGACTCATCAAAAATGTATTCTATCAAATGAAGCGGGAAAATAATCCGAATGCTGCCTATTTTTATATGGACATTTACTCCACACGTGATTTAAAAGCATTCATCCAGTTACTTGCTCAAAATGTACTTGGAGAATTAGATACTCTGTCCCAAAACATACTCCGGCAAATGACTGCTTTCTTCAAATCTTGCCGTCCTATTATCAGCGCTGACGAAAGAAGTGGTATGCCTACCGTAACATTAGACTTTGCTCCTACCCACGCTGAACAAACATTGAAAGAAATACTCAATTATATGGTAGCCTCAAAGAAACAGTGTTATCTTGCCATTGATGAATTCCAACAAATTACAGAATATCCGGAAAAAGGTGTAGAAGCATTGCTCCGCTCTCATATCCAATTCATGCCCAATGTACATTTTATCTTTTCCGGAAGTAAAAAGCATGTAATGGAAGAAATGTTTACTTCTGCAAAACGTCCTTTTTATCAAAGTACCCAAATCATTGTATTAACGGAAATCCCACTGGAGAATTATTATTCGTTCGCACACTCATTCTTTGCTAAGGAAAAAAGAGAGTTGACACTAGAAACATTTTCTTATTTGTACCAACTTGAAAACGGACACACATGGTACGTCCAAAGTATACTCAACCGATTGTATGAAAAGAAAATCAACCCCATTGATAACCGACTGGTAGATAGATGTATAAACGACATTTTAGATGAACAGGAAACCATATATCAAAGTAACCTGACTCTACTAACCAACAATCAAGTAGATTTATTGAAAGCTATTGCCACAGAAGGCTGTATAAAAAGCATAAATGCCAATGACTTCATCAAAAAGCATCATTTAAAAACGCCCAGCAGCGTTAACGTGGCACTAAAATCCTTACTGAATAAAGAACTGATATATAATACACCAGATGGGTATATTGTCTATGACCGTTTTTTCGGAAAATGGCTGAAAGATGCAGTAATCTAATACGCACTAGAAATGATTTCGCGAAATCATTTCTCATGTTCTCATACTTCACATGATAATTATCTGTAATTCAAAGCAATAGCACTATGAGAAATACTTTTTAGAAAGGTGTTTCTCATAGTATTTTGCCTGAAATGTCATAAAAAACCGGTATTTCTCATACTTTCATCATGCATTTCTCATACCGGAACTGCTATATAATACCTACATAATAAATGTCAACCCAACCCGAAGATAAAAAAAAGGCAGCCAACTATTATCAGGGTATTACAGCCCCCGGTAGTCCCACATATTGTGGGAAAAGATTCCCTAGCTGGAGAGAATTTATTCCCTCATTTTGAGGGAATAAATTCCCATAATATAAGAGAATACTTTCCCACAATATATGGGATTACCGAAACTAACGGATATACTTACCCAAGATCATAGTATTCGATATATTCATCATATTGAGGCGTTTCTGTAACTCCCCTCTTTCGAAAAAGTTCTTGTATATACTTTTGTTCCTTTGGTTTAATCAACCGTTCTTTATTGCAACAACGATAATAGATCGTTTTGCCGAAGTAGGCTATCATCTGTCGCTTGATAACGGTGGCATCAGCAAGCGGCACCCGATCCAGCAAATGTTTCATTCCCCGTGCAAACAACACCGGCTTTTCATCAATAAAGTAAGTACAGTCTTCACCATCGGAGGTGACATGTTCGGGATTAATAACCATTACAGCAGCCCGCTCTTTCGGCATTCGGAGAGTTACTTGTCGTCGCAGACATTTGTCCGCACGCAAACAATGTCCATTCAAGCAATGAGCGAAGCTAACGGGCATAGAATTGTAATCGAAATCTGTTTTCATGTGTGTTATGTTTAGTGGGAAAGTGGCCTATTTTTATAAACCGCTACAAATGTATGAAAAATAGCTGGAGGACAAGAAATAAATACACTATTTACTTCAACATATTGATAAAATCTTTATATTTGCCTCCAACATCAACACAGGAACTTATAAGACTATATCTCTCCTGCAAAACTATAAAACAGAATAATCATGAAGACAAAACATTTACTTGGAGCACTACTGTCATTTCTCTATACAATTATTTTTTTTAGCTGTGGAAATAACGATGAAAAAAAGATATATTCTTTATCCTTCGAAAAAGAGTATTACGAACGACCTTTGTTAGGAACAACCAATATCACCATCACAGGTGGAAATAGGGACTACACCGTAACTGTAGAAAAAACTGACATTTTAAATATAGATGTAGATTTATCCAGTTCGATAGGAATGGGAAGCTTAAGGGTCACCCCAAAAAAGAAAGGAGAAACAAAGGTGAAAGTAAAAGATAATATCACCAACGAAACAGTTGATTTAAGAATTAAAATAACAGACAGCTATTTGGCGTACGCTATAGAAAAAAGTAATCATCCGGCACTTTCCAATGGCACTGTAGTTTATCTGATTAACAATGAAGCTAAAGAATGCTATTTTTTCCGTTATATTGAGTTTAGAGACGAACTATCTCACACTCCAATAGCAAAAGGAACATACGACTTTTTCACCAAGTTAGAAAGCGGTTCCGGCAACTCGTCTCCTACATACGCCATACCTTATTTAACATTAAATTATACATCTGACGAACAAGAAAATTTCACGGATGCATCAGTTCCCCCCACCCCTCACAAATTAAGATTTGAGCTATACGATGGGGTTACGAGTGCAAATGCTGTCCTAAATCTTATATCAAGATTTCTAGGTGTAGATTGGAAAGAACTTGTAGAAAAAGCTCTTACCAGAAGCGAACATACAATAGTACCCACACTAAAAACAACAATTGACAATACAGATTATACCATAATAGGTATATTAAATACCTATCCTGAAATACCAGAGAATATTTTGGAATAACCTCAAAAGTATGGAATTGAAAATAATGCAAAGCATGGAACGTATGAAAAAATAGCGTATATTTGCGAGCAAAAAATATAAAATGACTATTTATAAGCTTCGCATATTACCGCTATTTTTACTAGTTATTGGGCTTACAACGCTTACTTCGGGCTGCAAAAAGAAAGACATGTCGCTGAAACTGAATGAGCCACGCAATATTCGTGGCGTCGTCAGCTATAAACGTTCTTTCCCTGATTTGAATGACGCACATCTGGAAGTAGCCAAAAAGATAGGTATCCGTCCATTGGCAGACCGGGAAGCAGCAGAAGATATGAAAGAAAAGCTAACTCATATTACCGACAATGAGTTTTATGTAGTAGATTCACTGACACACTCTATCCCCTATCTCGTACCGCGTGCCAGTGCACTGCTCGATACAATCGGTTCCAATTTCCTCGATTCATTGGCAGCCAAAGGTCTAAACCCCAACCAGGTAATTATTACTTCCGTACTGCGTACCGAAAACGATGTGAAACGCCTCCGCCGTCGCAACGGAAATGCTTCCGCCAACTCGGCACACTGCTTTGGAGCCACCTTTGATGTCAGTTGGAAACGTTTCAAAAAGGTAGAAGACAAGGATGGAAGACCGTTACAGGATGTAAGTGCCGATACACTGAAACTTGTCTTGTCCGAGGTTTTAAGAGACCTGCGACAAGCTGAAAAATGCTACATCAAATATGAATTGAAGCAAGGATGTTTCCATATCACCGCCCGATAAATACCTTTTTTCAAAATCTTTGACCAGCATATCATAAAACCTTCAAGGTAAATTTTGCGTTAAGATGAAAAACAGCTATCTTTGTATGAATCCAACGCTAAAAGAATCAGATTATGAGCAAGCTATATCCTATCGGCATACAGAATTTTGAAAGTCTCCGTAACGATGGTTATCTTTATGTAGATAAAACCAGACTCATTTACCAATTAGTAAAAACCGGTCGTTACTATTTTCTTAGCCGTCCCCGCCGCTTTGGGAAAAGTCTGCTAATATCTACTCTTGAAGCATACTATCAGGGAAAGAAAGAACTATTCGAAGGATTGGCTATCGAACAACTGGAAAAAGACTGGATCAAACACCCGATATTACACCTTGATTTAAATATCGAGAAATATGATACTCCCGAAAGTCTGGACCAAATACTCAATGACAATCTGGAACATTGGGAAAGCCTGTATGGCACACGCCCGTCGGAAGTTTCCTTTTCTTTACGCTTTGCAGGCATCATACAGCGGGCTTACGAACAGACCGGGCAACGTGTCGTTATCCTTGTAGACGAATATGACAAACCTATGCTGCAAGCTATCGGAAACGAAGAACTGCAAAAATATTACCGAAACACACTAAAGCCTTTCTATGGAGCATTAAAGAGTAAAGACGGATGCATCAAACTCGGATTCCTTACAGGTGTCACCAAGTTCGGAAAAGTCAGTGTATTCAGCGACCTGAACAATCTGATTGATATTTCAATGGATGAACAGTACGTGGAACTCTGCGGTATCACAGAGAAAGAAATCCACGACAATATGGAAGAAGACTTGCATATCTTGGCTGATAAGCAAAAAATGACTTATGAGGAGGTCTGCTCCGAACTAAAAGAATGTTACGATGGTTATCATTTCGTAGAAAACTCCATAGGAATATACAACCCATTCAGTTTACTCAACACATTCTATAAAATGAAATTCGGTAGTTACTGGTTTGAAACCGGCACCCCGACTTATTTGGTAGAATTACTAAAGAAATCTAATTATAATCTCCAACGTATCACGCATGAAGAAACGGATGCAGATGTACTGAACAGCATTGATTCGACGTCCCGAAATCCTATTCCGGTTATCTATCAAAGTGGATATCTTACTATCAAAGGATTCGACAAAGAGTTTGGAACTTATCGCCTGGGATTTCCCAATCGGGAAGTAGAAGAAGGTTTTGTTAAATATCTTCTTCCATTCTACACAAATATAGACGCTATCGAGTCACCATTCCAAATTCGTAAATTTGTAGCCGAAGTACGAAGCGGTGATTATGATGCCTTTTTCCGCCGCCTACAAAGTTTCTTTGCCGATACACCTTACGAATTGGTACGCGATTTGGAACTACATTATCAAAATGTACTCTTCATCGTATTTAAACTCATTGGATTCTATGTAAAAGCAGAGTATCATACCTCACAAGGACGCATTGACCTCGTCCTGCAAACCGATCATTTCATCTATGTGATGGAATTCAAACTGGAGGGAACCGCCGAAGAAGCTCTGCAACAAATCAATGACAAACATTATGCACAAGCATTTGCTACCGACAAGCGACAAATATTTAAAATAGGCATTAATTTCAGTAATGAAACAAGAAACATCGAAAAGTGGATAGTAGAAGATTTGCAATAAAATTCACCTCCAAACAATCAGAGAATCCAAAACGTTTGATTAAATTTGCAGA